>ENA-OPSZ01000002-OPSZ01000002.1-human-gut-metagenome-genome-assembly--contig:-NODE-2-length-326200-cov-10.292578_pt1 | contig 326200 bp, 289 predicted proteins | sample MGYA00241814_ERZ501919 | MGnify/ENA primary metagenome ERZ501919 (study PRJEB25962, sample SAMEA2042440) | human gut metagenome | biome: human gut; feature: human-associated habitat; material: faeces... | reverse complement strand
ATTGCGCTTATCGTTCTTTGCATTATATACACCTCCAATCTCATAAACTTGCTCGTCCTCGGTTCTGTTACTCTTGTCAAGAGTAACGCAAAAGCACTTTTGACAGGCAAGCCCATCAAAAATGCAACCTGCAAGCAGGTTTTGCGCTCTCCGAGGGGCAAAGAGCCGCCTTTGAAAAGGCACTCTCTGCACACTCCGCTAAACTTTATCTGTGTCGGTCTGTGTCGATAGTGACGGTGATTTTGTCACCGCCTAAAACAGCGACACAACCGTCACACATCGTCACGCTGTTCATAAGTCAAACTAACTTTACGCCCATCGTGACAGCGTTTGTTCTGATAACGGATTCCATACTCATCGAACAAACGCCCTGCATTGATATTCAGCTTCATCGTCAAAGCGTTTGCTTTCATTTCAACGCCGAGAAATTCAACAAGTTCCGTCGGGCTGCCATACCATTCGGGATTTTCATTTGTGATTTTGACGGCGATATTTTCAAGCAAAGGTTCAGGCGGCAATTTCCAAAGTTCCGTTTCGGTTCTCTCAAGTTCCCACACAAGGGTTTCAGGATTGCGATTGAGATAAATCTTTTGATCGGGCTGGTCTCTGCCTGAAACTTCAAGCGTTGCCGAATTGCTTGTTCGTTTTTCTTTCCGTAAAATAAAGCCACCGTCGGCGGCGCCAAGCAATCCGTTAGTTCCCGAAATCATATCAAACTTATCCTCAGAGTTCTGCTTGCGTGTATGATGAACAAGCAGCAAACATATTCCGTAACTGTCCGCAAACTTTTTAAGCCTTGTTATAATCTCATAATCGTTTGCGTAACTGTAATTATCACCGCCCACTTCACGCACCTTTTGGAGAGTGTCTATGATAATCAATTTTGTATCGGGGTGTTCTGCCATAAATCTTGTAAGCTGTTCGTCAAGTCCACTTCCAAGTTGACCCGCCGAAACAGAAAAGTACAAATTATTCGCACTTTCTGTTCCGAACATCCTATACAATCTTTCTTGCAATCTGTGGTAATCATCTTCAAGCGCAAGGTACAAAACAGTTCCTTTTCTCACATCAAAATTCCAAAGCGGTGTACCTGTACTGATATGGTAAGCAAGCTGTGCCATAAGAAAACTTTTGCCGAGTTTTGGTGCTCCTGCAAAAATATATGTGCCCGGATAAAGCAAACCGTCAATCAGCGGCGGTTTACTTTGATATACCGTGTTATACAACTCACGCATAGAAATCGTTTTCAAATGTGATGGATCGAGCTGTTGCAAAAATTCTTTTTGCATTTCTTCAAGATAATCATCTAAACTCTTGTCATTTTCGTTAAAATCAGTTATACTGTTGTTAATTTGTTTTAGGATTGACTGCTCCGTATCTGCGCCAACAGATACGATCGGAGCGGTCTTTTCTTTTTCTGTCATTCCGATGCCTCCTTTAATCCACCGAGAATATCAGCAATCATTTCGATTAAATCAAGTAATTCGTCATTGACTTCGACGCCAACTTCAATTCTGCGCAATTCATTAAGTACATCTGCAAGATTATTACGCAAAGCCTTGTATACTCTCGGATTGCCTTGAACTACAACCTCTTTGTTTATAAGTCGCCTTGTGATATAGTCCTGTTTGGTCAAACCCGAAAGCTGAACATAGCGTTCAATCTGTTCCCACTCTTCGGGCGAAACTCTAAAAGCCACAGTCTTGTTTCTCCAACGGTTGTATTCATCTCTGTTTTTAAGTGACATATTATTTTCTCTCCTTCCATAATTCATCAAGTGTGTTTGCCATTTCGTTTTGTTTCGACGGATATATGTGTGTATATCTGTCGGTAATTTCCACGGTTTCGTGACCTACTCTATCAGCAATAGCGGCGGCTTGATAGCCTTGATTTATTAAAAGCGAAACATGCGAATGTCTTAAATCGTGAATACGAATACGCTTTACACCTGCGGCTTTTGATCCTCTGTCCATTTCGTGATGAAGATAGCTTTTTGAAATAGGAAATATCCTGTCGCTGTTATTCGGTGAATAAAACATTTTCAAGTATTCTTGCATTTCATCACATAAAAACTGCGGCATTTTTATTGTTCGATTGCTTTTCTCCGTTTTCGGTGGAGTAATAACATCTTCTCCGTGCAATCTTTGATAAGATTTGTTGATTGTAAGCATATTGTTTTTAAAGTCAAAATCACCGGCAGTTAATGCAAGCAACTCGCCTACACGAATACCTGTCCAATAAAGCATTTGAAACGCATAATATGAAATAGGCTTGTCCATCATTTCATCAGAGAACTTGCTGTACTCCTCCACAGTCCAATAACTCATTTCCTTACGTTCCTCTTTGCCCATATTGCCCACGGTTGAGGCAGGATTCAACCTTAGTCCATAAATCTTGATTGCGTGATTAAACAATGCACTCAACTGATTGTGAATCGTCTTTAAATACCCTTGAGAAAGCAGCTCACCGCTTGAATTTGTCATTTTTCTAATCTCGTTTTGCCAAGCGATAACATCTTTCGCCGATATATCACATAATCGCTTATGCTCAAAATACGGCAATATTTTAGTTTTAATAATATGCTCTTTGGTAAGCCAAGTGTTTTCCTTTAACTTCGGTCGAACATCTTTTTCGTACAATTCCGTAAAAGTCTTAAATGGCATAGTGACATCGGCTTTCTTTTCTGTCAGAAATGCTCGTTCCCACTCCTGTGCCTCTCGTTTGGTGGCAAAGCCACGCTTTAATTTTTGCTGTCGCAAGCCTTGCCAGTCTGTGTAACGGAACTGCACATACCAAGTTCCGTTTTTTTCATTTTTAAATGCTCCCATTTTAATCGCTCCTTTCAGTCGTTTTGGTTGAGTAAAATTTTTCGTGAAAGAATTTACGGTCAATTCTACCGGGAATTGTAATACACCCGGTTGACTGCAATTCTTTATTTAATTTGCGTATAAGTTTGTAAGCGTAAGAAACGGAAACGCCCATTTCTTCTGCCACATCCTCAACACGCATAAACATTTTATTTGACATTAACATCATCCTTTCATTCTTAATTTTCATAATTATTTAGTGTCGGAAAACTTTCTGACCGCATTCCGATTTGCCCGAGCGGATACACCATTACCGTGATGTATGACGGCTATTCAGTTGTTTTCAAATAGACTTAACGCTATTTGCTTAATGATTATACTAAACATATTCCGTTATATCAAGTGGTTTTCATAAAAGTATTAAACTTTTTTGTTTTACATATCTTGACATCACTTAACTTGTTATGCTATGATGTTTAACAGTAAAATGAGAGGGGCTATATTATGGCTATCGGCGAAAGAATAAGATTTTTCAGAAATTTAAAAGGTATGACACAGAAGTACCTTGGTATGCAGGTGGGCTTTCCGGAGAAAACCGCTGACATCCGTATGGCACAGTATGAATCCGGCAGCAGAACGCCTAAGGCTGATTTAACAAACAATCTTGCAAATGTGTTTGGCATATCAACAAGTGCTTTAACTGTGCCGGATATTGACAGTTACAACGGCTTAATGCACACACTGTTTACACTTGAAGATTTATATGGCTTCCGTATTGATAAACTTGATGACGAGCTTTGCATACGCCTTGATAAGGGTATGGGAACAAACTATCTTACAATGTTTGATATGTTTTCCGCTTGGCAGGAACAAGCCGAAAAGCTTAAGAACGGAGAAATCACAAAAGAAGAATATGATAATTGGAGATATAACTACCCCGAAAGCGTAGCTTTCAATTATCGTAAGTAAAACTGAATATAATAGAAAACGCAAAAAAGGCATTACCGACTGCAAAAGTCAGTAATGCCTTTTATAGTATTAAGATAATTGTACCTGCAAACCGATAGAACACTTAAAATAATGGCGTTTTACGGTTTGCTATCATTTTGCTATCGAATCGGGAATTTGAGAGCCTAAAACCCAATGTTTATGCGGGTTTACGCAACTCTTGATATTATTCCCACTCTACTGTTCCGGGGGGTTTACTTGTTATATCATAGACTACTCTGTTGACATGTTCTACTTCATTTATGATACGGTTGGAGACTCTGCCTAGGATTTCGTAGGGGATTTTTGCCCAGTCGGCTGTCATAAAATCATCGGTTGTAACGGCACGGAGAGCGATGAGTTCATCATATGTTCTTGCGTCACCCATAACGCCTACGGTTTTCACACCCGGGAGGACTGCGAAGAACTGGCTCATTTTATCTGCGTAACCGCACTTATCCATTTCATCACGAAGAATTGCATCGGCTTCCTGAAGAATACGAACCTTTTCGGCTGTAACTTCACCGATTACACGCACACCGAGTCCCGGACCCGGGAACGGCTGACGCCATACGAGGTCGTGCGGAAGTCCAAGCTTCTCACCTACTACTCTTACCTCATCCTTGAAGAGGTCTTTAAGCGGTTCAATTACACCTGCAAAGTCGATATCTTCCGGGATACCAACCTGATTGTGATGTGTTTTGATTTTTGCGGCATCGCCTTTACCGCTTTCGATACGGTCGGGATAAATTGTACCCTGTGCAAAGTAACCCTCACCGTAGCTTTCACGGATTTTGTTCCAGAACACCTTATAAAATTCTGTGCCGATGATGTGGCGCTTTTCTTCGGGTTCTTCAACACCTTTAAGCTTTGCAAGGAACTCTTCCTGACAATTAATGCGGACAAAGTTCATATCAAAAAGCTTTGTAAAGGTCTGCTCTACAAAGTCACCCTCGTCTTTTCTCATAAGTCCCTGATCAACGAAAACGCAGGTAAGTTGTTTACCGACTGCCTTGCTGAGAAGTGCTGCGGCAACGGATGAATCTACACCGCCCGAAAGTCCGAGAACTACACCCTTGTCACCAATCTGGTCTTTAAGCTGTGCAACAGTTGTGTCGATAAAACTTTCCATTTTCCACTCACCCTTACATTCGCAAACATCGTAAAGGAATGAACGGAGCATATCTTTACCGTTATCTGTATGGTTAACTTCAGGATGGAACTGAACACCGTAAAACTTTTTTTCAGGACATGACATTGCGGCTACGGGACATACATCCGTTGTAGCTGTAATGCTGAATCCTTCGGGAGCTTCATTGATATAGTCACGGTGACTCATCCATGAAATTCCTTCACTCTTTACGGATTTAAAGAGTATATCATTGTTATTATATCTTGTAACTGTCTTGCCGTACTCACTTGATGAATTGTCTGTAGCCGAAACAACATTGCCTCCGAGCGTGTATGCCATAAGCTGACAACCGTAGCAAATGCCGAGAATCGGGATTCCGAGTTCAAAAATTTCAGGAGTATAGTGCGGTGATGACTCGTCATAAACGCTGTTAGGACCGCCTGTGAAGATAATACCTTTTGGGTTAATGTCTTTGATTTTCTGAATATCAACGGTATAAGGAAGAATTTCGCAATACACATTGCACTCACGAACTCTTCTTGCAATCAGCTGATTGTACTGACCGCCGAAATCAAGAACAATGACAGTTTCTTTTGTAGCATTGCTCATAGTAAAATTCCTTTCAAATTTAAAGAATACCGCACAGAGTTTGTGCGGTATTCAATTAATATTTTAATTATCTGTAAATAATATCGTTTCTGGAAGGACCGTTTGAAACCATTGTAATCGGCACACCGATAGCCTTTTCGGCAAATTCAATGTATTCACGGCATTCCTTAGGAAGCTTGTCATATTCTGTAATACCTGAAATTGAACACTTCCAGCCCTTGAGCTTTTTGAGGATAGGTTTGCATCTTTTAAGCTTTGTTGTTGACGGGAAGTAGTCAATTTCCTTGCCGTCAAGCTCATAACCTACACAAACAGGAATTTCATCAAGATATCCGAGAACATCAAGAACCGTGAACGCAACCTGTGTTGCACCCTGAACCATACAACCGTAGCGTGTTGCAACGAGGTCAAGCCAACCCATTCTTCTCGGTCTGCCTGTTGTTGCACCGAATTCTCCGCCGTCACCGCCTCTTCTGCGAAGTTCGTCAGCCTCATCGCCAAAGATTTCAGAAACAAATTCACCTGCGCCTACCGCACTTGAATAAGCCTTAACAACTGTGATGATTTCTTTGATTTCATACGGAGGAATACCTGCGCCTACAGCACCGTAACCTGCGATTGTATTGGATGAAGTAACCATAGGATAAATGCCGAAGTCAGTATCCTTGAGTGAACCAAGCTGTCCTTCAAGAAGAATATTCTTTCCGTCTTTGAGCGCATTATGAACAAAAGTGAATGCGTCACCGACATAAGGAGCAAGAAGTTCCTTATATTCCATTAGCTTGTCAAAAACTTCCTGTTCTGTGATTTCGGGCTTGTTGTAGAGGTTTTTCAGAGTTGCATTCTTGATTTCAAGCGCATGTCTGATTTTCTCTCTGAGTGAATCGGGATCATCATAAAGTTCATTGATCTGGAAACCGATTTTTGAATACTTGTCAGAATAGAACGGAGCGATACCGCTCTTTGTTGAACCGAAAGAATTTTTGCCGAGACGCTCTTCCTCATAGCAGTCAAATGCTACATGGTAAGGCATAACAATTTGTGCTCTGTCAGAAATAATAATGTTTGGCTCAGGAACTCCGCGATCTTTGAGGTGAGCCATTTCCTTAACGAAGTTTTCAACGCTGAAAGCAACACCGTTGCCGATTATATTGGTGATATTCTGATGAAAAACACCCGAAGGAAGCTGGTGAAGAGCAAATTTTCCGTAATCGTTGACAATTGTATGTCCTGCGTTTGCACCGCCTTGAAAACGAATTACGATGTCGCTGTCGTTTGCAAGAACATCGGTAATTTTACCCTTGCCCTCGTCGCCCCAGTTGGCACCTACAATTGCTTTTACCATTTTACAAAACTCCTTTTTACAGACGCATGGTCTGCTATAAATAAAATATATACTTGAACCAAAGGTTCGATTAAATCAGTCTAATTAAACATTGATTTCAGGCTTGTCAGACTCAACATCTGCGTACTTTTCAAGAACAGGCTTGATGCACTCGTTGAGGAAGTCCTCTGTCTGCTCTTTTGCTCTGCCTGTATAGTTTTCCGGCTTGAGAATTTTTTCAAGCTCTTCAAGAGTAACACCGAATGCCTCATCTGCGGCAATTCTCTCGAGAAGATCATTTTCGCCGCCTTCAACTTTGACTACTCTTGACGCAGCCATTGAATGCTCACGGATTTTCTCGTGAAGCTGCTGTCTGTCAGCACCACGCTTTTTAACTGCATCCATCATAATATTCTCTGTTGCCATGAACGGAAGTTCTTTTCTGAGTCTTTGTTCAATTACCTTTGGATAAACGACAAGACCGTCTGCAACATTTGCATAAAGTGAAAGGATACCGTCAACTGCGAGGAATGCCTCCGGAATGCTGAGACGCTTGTTGGCTGAGTCATCAAGTGTTCGTTCAAACCACTGTGTGGCAGTTGTAAAGTAACCGTTGAGAACATCCACCATAACATATCTTGAAAGTGAACCTATGCGCTCACTTCTCATTGGGTTACGCTTGTAAGCCATAGCCGATGAACCGATCTGATTCTTTTCAAACGGCTCTTCAACCTCTTTGAGGTGCTGAAGAAGTCTGATATCATTTGAGAATTTAGCGGCTGACTGAGCAATTCCCGCAAGAACATTGAGGAACTGTGAGTCAAGCTTTCTTGAATATGTCTGACCTGATACAGGGAAACAAGCCTTGTAGCCCATTTTTTCTGCAATCTTACGGTCAAGCATTTTGCACTTTTCGTGATCTCCGTCAAAGAGTTCAAGGAAACTTGCCTGTGTACCTGTTGTACCCTTTGAGCCGAGAAGCTTAGCCTTTGAAAGCTGATACTCAACATCTTCAAGATCCATAAGGAGCTCCTGAAGCCAGAGAGTCGCTCTCTTACCTACTGTTGTAGGCTGTGCAGGCTGAAAATGAGTGAATGCAAGGGTTGGAAGAGCCTTGTATTCATCGGCAAACTTTGAAAGGTTGCGGATAACGGTGATAAGCTTATTTCTGATAAGCTTGAGTCCTTCTGTCATAATGATGATATCTGTGTTATCACCAACATAGCAGGAGGTTGCTCCGAGATGAATAATGCCCTTTGCGTTCGGACACTGAACACCGTAAGCATATACATGTGACATTACATCGTGACGAACAATTTTCTCTCTTTCCTGTGCAACTTCATAGTTGATATCATCGGCATGAGCCTTGAGTTCGTCAATCTGCTCCTGTGTAATTGGGAGTCCGAGTTCTTTTTCCGATTCTGCAAGAGCAATCCAGAGTTTTCTCCATGTTCTGAATTTTTTATCCGGCGAGAAAATGTATTTCATTTCCTTGCTTGCATAACGGGCTGACAAGGGTGATTCATAAGTATCTTTTACCATTATTTACATCCTTTCAATTAGTTGTCCTTTTTATTGTTTTCATCGAAGTTCATTCCGCCACGCTCTTTGCCCTTAAAGGTTTCTTTTGTGATAGGAGCGGGGTAATTACCCGTAAAACAACCGTCACAAAAGCCTACGGGAGCGTTGTGAATCATCTCACGAAGTGACTCAACAGGGAGGTATCCGAGGGAATCAGCCTTGCTGAGCTTTGTGATTTCTTCGATTGTATGGTTGCAGGCAATAAGTTCTCCTCTTGACGGAATGTCTGTACCGTAATAACACGGCCACATAAACGGAGGTGAACTGATACGCATATGTACCTCTTTTGCGCCTGCCTCTTTGAGCATTGTAACAATTCGGTCAACAGTTGTACCACGCACAATGCTGTCATCAATAATAACAACTCTCTTGCCTTTGATTTTGTCGGCAATCGGGTTGAGTTTAATTTTTACGCTTTTCATTCGTTCCTTCTGACTTGGCTTTATGAAGGTTCTGCCGATGTAGCTGTTCTTCACAATAGCCTTTTCATAAGGAATTCCGGATTCTTCGCTGTAACCGATTGCGGCATCAATTCCCGATTCGGGAACACCGACAACCATATCAGCCTCAACAGGGTATTTCCTTGCAAGAATTCGTCCTGCCTGCTTTCTTGCCTCATAAACACTTACTCCGTCAATAAAGGAGTCTGAACGGGCAAAATAAATATACTCAAAAATGCAAAGTGCCTTTTTCTTGTCACCAAAGTCGGGTTTCATACTGCGGACACCGTTTTGGTCAACAATTACGATTTCGCCCGGTTCAACATCACGGACAAATTCTGCACCGCAGGCATCAAGAGCCGCACTTTCACTTGCAAAAACATAGGAATCGTTGTACTTGCCCATACAAAGCGGTCTGAATCCGTGAGGATCACGAGCCGCAATAAGCTTTCTCGGGCTCATAACAAGGAGCGAATAAGCGCCCTCAATTACCTGCATTGTTCTTGCAACGGCATCTTCAACAGAATGACATTTAAGTCTTTCACGGGCAATTACATAGCAGATAACCTCGCTGTCGATTGTTGTTTGAAAGATTGCGCCGCGCTGTTCAAGACATCTGCGGATTTCAAGCGCATTGGTAAGGTTGCCGTTATGGGCAATTGAAAGCGTACCCTTTACATAACGCATAACAAGCGGTTGTGCATTTTCCAGCACAGAACCGCCTGCAGTCGAGTAACGGACATGCGAAACCGCCATTTGTCCGTTGAGAGAATCAAGAATTTTGTTGTTAAAGACCTCGGTAACAAGGCCCATATCTTTGTGATAATCAATTACACCTTCGTCAGATACAGCGATGCCGCAGCTTTCCTGTCCTCTGTGCTGGAGAGCAAGCAAGCCGTTATAACAAGCGTATGCAGGGTTAATTGTGCCGTCGCTGAATATGCCGAATACTCCGCACTCTTCGTGCAGACCTTCTTTTGCAAAATTATCGAAAGAAAATTCCAAGGTGCCACCATCCGATTAATCAAAATAACTATCCAAAGTTTAATTCACATATCTTAATTCAAAAATTCACAATGTAGTTATTATGCAAGACCTACACGCTTCATCATTTCGGCATAAGCCTCTTCAACACCGCCCATGTCACGACGGAAACGGTCTTTGTCGAGTTTTTCCTGAGTATCCATATCCCAGAAACGGCATGTATCGGGAGAAATTTCGTCAGCAAGGAGAATCTTGCCCTTGTATCTGCCGAACTCAATCTTGAAGTCGATAAGATCAACCTTGCACTGCTTGAAGAATTCAATCATAAGCTCATTAATCTTGAAAGCCATTTCTGTGATTGTGTCGATTTCTTCCTTTGTAGCAAAGCCTGCTGCGAGGATGTGATATTCATTTACCATAGGATCGCCGAGTTCATCGTTCTTATAGCAGAATTCAAGAACAGGAGTCTTCATCGGAGTGCCTTCGGGAAGACCGAGACGCTTTGAAAGACTGCCGGCAGCCTTATTTCTTAAAATTACCTCGAGAGGAACAATTTCAACCTTCTTGAGGACTGTATCTCTGTCGTTAAGCTCTTCAACAAAGTCTGTTGCAATGCCGTGCTTTTCAAGAAGCTTGAACATAAAGTTTGACATACGGTTGTTTACAACACCCTTGCCAACGATTGTGCCCTTTTTCTCGCCGTTGAATGCAGTTGCGTCATCCTTGTAGGAAACGATGCAGAGATCGGGATCTTCTGTAGAAAATACCTTTTTAGCTTTTCCTTCGTAAAGTAATTCTTTCTTTTCCATAATCAAATCCTCCATAAAGATGCGGCTTTGCGCCGTAATTAAAAAACAATACAAGATACATTATAATATATAAATCAAAAATAAGCAACCATATGAGAATTAAAAATAAAAAAATTGACGAATTTTTCAAAAAAATTGCCTGTGTCAAAAAATTATGAAACAAAAATAATCTTAAACAGAGCATTTTTGCAAAAGGAAAAGGAACAATACGGCGTGTATTGCTCCTTTGAAATTAAAATCTGACTGTATTCTGTTTATTTCTGAATATAAAAAGAATTATAGGTCTTAAAAGTCCGAAGGTAAGGACATTTACTACTGTGAGAACATCCGAATATCTGATGTTAAGATTTTTGAATATTTTATCGGCGATAATTACATCTATCACAAATGAGGCAATGGCACAAGCTAACAGGGCAATCAAGCCGATGATACCGATTTCCAGTTCAAAGCAGAAAAACAGAACGGCAACGGTTGCGATTGAAAGGTTCAGCACACCTTCAATTATGCCTAAAGCCTTATTTCCTGCAATTTTACCGAGGAGATATTTATTATAAAACGGAATCCAAGCTGTACCGCTGTGCTTATAGTACAAGTTCTTGCACATACCCATTGCCGCAATGCTCTCAAAAACATAGCTTACTGCAAAATAAATAATCAGCACGGCAATTACTGCTATAAAGAACACATACATAGCCGAAAGCATTCCCATTAAAAGCATAACACTTATTCCGCCCATAATTATCGCCCTCCGAAATATACTATACTAAAAAAGGACACTAACTCTATGAGTTAATGTCCTTTTGGTGCCGGTGACCGGACTTGAACCGGTACGGTATCGCTACCGGCGGATTTTGAGTCCGCTACGTCTGCCAATTCCATCACACCGGCAAATGCAAAACATATTATACAATACAAATCAGAAAAAATCAAGTTGTATTTTTAAATTTTTCGTCTTAATTACTACGCTGTAAATAGAGGTGAATCAATTTGTGTGAAAATACAAACGATTTTTCTTCTTTGGCGTCGATTTTGGGTGAATTTATTATACTGTATTTTAAAGTTACTTTTTGTCGGATTACATCATTTTAATCATGCAAATACTTTATACGGATGTTTTAATCCTTGAAAATAATATGCCTCTATGTTAGAATAGCTTTGAGGATGTGATAATTTGATAAATAACCAGTTTTCGGGTAACAATATGCCGTTTTACGGCAATAACCTTAATTATAACCGCAATTTCAAAAAAGAGTTCCAGTATGATAATCTCAAGCAAAGATCAAGCGGTTTAGGTTTTTTTGTATTTGCGTATTCGCTTACAATGACAGTAAGCGCAATGATAGTTATAGAAGTTTTCAGGGCTTTTGGTTCGGCAAAATATATTTATTCTGACAATTATTCAATACTGACTTACTTTATGGATATATTTATTTCCGTATTTGCCGTTGTTGTTCCTGCATTTTTTTATATAAAGCTTTCAAGAAACAGTTTAAATGATATTATCAGCACAAAATATGTAAAACAAAAAAGTATGATACCCATTCTGTTTCTCGGAATGGGAGGTGCAATGATCGCAAATGTTGCCACGAGTGTTATCGCAGACAACTTCTCGCTTTTCGGAATTGAAAACACATCTTCGGGATTGACAAGCGGAGATTCAAGTGTTTTGAGTATTGTTCTGAACATAATTTCAACAGCAATCGTCCCCGCTTTTGCCGAAGAATTTGCTTTCAGAGGAATAGTTATGGGTTCTCTGAGAAAGTTTGGTGACACAACAGCAGTTATAGGCTCTGCAATTTTGTTTGGTGCAATGCATCAGAATATATCACAAATTCCGTTTGCGTTTATTCTCGGACTTATTTTTGCGTATGTCGATTGCAAATTCGATTCCATTCTTCCGTCAATTGCAATCCATTTTCTTAATAACCTATATGCTGTTTCCATGAGCATTTTAAGAGATGCAAACATTGTTTCCGATTATGCGGCAACAATAATCAGTTACAGCCTGATTATTTTCTTCTGTATTGCAGGCTTTGTTTCATATATCGTACTTGCCAAAAATGATAAGAACTTTTTCAAAATGTCTGATAAGAAAGACGGAATTGTAAGTGAACTTAGCTTAAAAGAGAAAATGACTGCATTTCTTGTGAATCCCGGTATCATACTTTCACTTGTACTTTTTCTGATAACTACAATCACAAATTTAGGATTAATTAACAATGGATAAAACTTTATACTATATGCAAAAGGCTATTGAACAGGCTGAGATTGCCGCTGCGGAAAACGAAGTTCCCGTCGGTGCGGTAATTGTCAGAAATGATGAAATTGTTGCCACAGGAAGAAATCGCCGTGAACAAGGCAAGAACGCTCTTCTTCATGCCGAAACAGATGCAATATACAATGCCTGTCAAAAGCTTGGCGGTTGGAGATTGTGGAACTGTGAAATTTATGTAACGCTTGAGCCTTGCCCTATGTGTGCCGGTGCAATAATCAACGCTCATATTCCAAAGGTATATTTCGGTGCTTACGACTTAAAAAACGGCGCTTGCGGTACAATTACGAATCTGTTTCAAATGCCGTTCAATTTCAAGCCTGAATCAGTCGGCGGTATTATGCAGGAGGAGTGTTCAAAACTTCTCACCGACTTTTTTAAAAACTTACGCAATAAAAAATCATAGCAAAAATCCCGCTTATGTAAGCGGGATTTTTTATTTGCTGTTATGATCAAAGCAACAAGATTATATTATTTTTCATCTCTTAAAATCTTACTTGCCGCAAGCATTACACCGAGCTTACCGCTGTGAAAATTAAGACTTCCCTGCATCCATACTGCATACGGTTCACGCAACGGTGCGTCTGCAGAAAGTTCAATAGATGAACCGAGAGTAAATGCGCCTGCCGCCATAACTACCTGACTTTCGTAACCCGGCATATCCGACGGAATCGGAGATACAAAGCTGTCAACAGCCGAACCGCTCTGAACACCCTCGCAAAAACGGCATACCTTTTCTGCATTACCGAGCATGATAAGCTGAATGATATCTCCTCTTGCATCATTGTACTTAGGACTGGTTTCATAACCGAGAATTTCAAAAAGTGCCGATGCAAACACTGCAGTTTTAAGTGCTTCACCCGTAACATGAGGAGCATGGTACGCACCCATAAAAAGTTCTCTGTTTGCGTTAAGAGTAGCACCGATTTCTTTGCCTGTACCGGGAGTGGTAAGTCTGTAGGCACACATCTCTACAAGTTCTTTCTTACCTGCAATATATCCGCCTGTAGGAGCAATACCGCCACCCGGATTCTTGATAAGAGAGCCTGCCATCATATCAACACCAACCGACAAAGGTTCAACCTTGTCAATGAATTCACCGTAACAGTTATCGAGCATAATAATACTTTCGGGCGAATTGGCTTTTGAAATTTCACAAAGCTTTTTGATTTCTCTCCATGTGAGCGTAGGTCTTGTGCTGTAGCCTCTTGAACGCTGTATGTAAACCATTTTAGGCTTTTTTTCTGCAATGTCGCTTGCGATTTTGTCATAGTCAAGTGTGCCGTCAGGATTAAGTTCGGTCATTTCAAATTTTATTGAAAAGTCCTTGAGTGAACCGGGATAGTCACCCTCAATGCCTATAGCGGAACGGATTGTATCATACGGCCTTCCTGTTATGGAAAGCATTGTGTTCCCAGGTCTTAAAACGCCGAAAAGTGCAACTGTAAGGGCATGAGTACCGCTTACGAAATTATGACGGACAAGTGCGTCTTCTGCATCAAAAACATAAGCATAGACCTTGTCAAGAGCCTCTCTGCCTGCATCGTCGTATCCGTAGCCCGTAGAACCCCAAAGGTGACTTTCACGAACATCTGCAAGCTGAAAAGCCTTTATCATCTTCTGCTGGTTGTATTCCTGAATATCGTCAATCTCCGCAAGCTTGTCCTTGCAAAGCTCCATTGCCTTTTCGGATGCTTTTATAACTCTTTCATCTATATCAAAAAAACTCAAATATATCACCTTTCAAAATAATATTCCTGCCATGATCCGCACTGTTCAAAACCGAGATTATTATAAAACGACTGATTTGCATTCTTGGCTCTGTGAAGATACACGGTCTTGTTCTCGGCAATCAGTCTGTTGGATATGTACTTTACAACAGTTGAACCGTAGCCGTGCTTTCTGTAGTCGGGATGACACGATACCGCACCCAACACGGCACCGTTACTGCTTTCGGCAACGGTCATAGCCATTGCAACAAGTTTTGTGCCGCCATAAACGCCGTACATTCTCGTTGCATTATGACGAAGCTTGTGATTCACATCAACATAAAAATCATCAAACGGCGGCGGAACAAAATTTTCATCGGCACAGCTTACGATGAGATTATAAACCTCTTTAATATTGGGAACATCAAAATTTATACTTTCGTCAACATTTTCAAACGGTTCTGATTTTTTCAGAATAACACCTGAAACGGATTTACTGCCGTATAAATTAAGGTTAAAATCTCCGCTGCATATTGCACTTGACGCACCCGCAACACGCATAAATGACGAAACTTCTTCAAGATTTGTTTTATCTGTGAGAAATAAAATGAAGTTTGTTCCGCATCGGGAAATTGCACCTGTACATTCATCTGTTTTATCGTCAATTATCGTCCAGTAGTCAACGAAAGCAAGCGATGAATCGTAACTGTTGTACTGAGAAATTATTCTGCACGCAAACGGATCTTCCGCCGACAGGTTCATAATTACATTTATATAATTTTCATTGGCGGTTACTATCATTCAGACCGTCTTTCCTTTCGCTAAATTTCCGCCCGCAATATAATCGGACAATACTTTTGCAAGTTTTAAAACGCTTTCGCAATCATCAAGATTTGCCGCAGTTGAAGGAGCATGAATATACCTTGACGGAAGTGATACCGCAAGAGTTCTCACTCCGCCTCTGCTCTGATGAATTGCACCCGAATCATTACCGCCTGCAACTGCTCTCTTATACTGAACAGCTATGTTATTCTTTTCGGCAAGTTCAAAAGCGGCACTTATCATTTCTTTATCATAAACTGTCGCCCTATCCATTACGGTAACCGTTGCGCCTTTTGACAAATTGCATACCTGATGAGATGCATCAACTTCCGCAACATCAGCGGCAGTTGTGCTTTCGATAACAAGAGCAAAATCAGGATTAACCGTAAAAGCCGCAGGTCTTGCACCACGCAGTCCCACTTCTTCCTGAACAACAAATGTAAAATACATATCATATTCGGGTTCGGATTTTATGAGATTAATAAGCACATAGCAGCCGAAACGGTCGTCAAGTGCCTTTGTAACAACAGTTTTGCCGTTAATCTTAAAGTCGCCCTCAAAATTAATGCCGTCACCGTAGTTTACATATTTAAGCGCATCTTCCCTGCTTTCGGCACCGATATCAATGTACATATCACTCATTTTCGGAACAGCAGTTTTTTCATCACCGTTTGTAAGATGAATCGGTTTCACACCGATTACACCGTTAAGACCGTTTCTGCCAACACATACACGCTTACCGGGAAGAACTCTTCTGTCAATTCCTCCGACCTCGTCAAATTTAAGGTAACCCTCAGATGTTATATCCGTTACCATAAGACCTACTTCATCCATATGTGCCGACACCATAAGTTTGCTTTTTGCAGACTTTTTTCCCTTTTTAAACACAATAAGGTTGCCGAGATTATCTGTTTTAATATCATCGGCACAGTCTTTAATCTCGTTAATTATAAGATTGCGAACATTCCCCTCATCGCCCGAAATACCGTTGCAAAGGCAAAGCTGTTCAAGCAATTTTATGTCAATCATTGAAAGCACCTCCGCATTTAATGTATTCGGCAATAAGCTTTGCCGTATTGTCAACATCAGCTACAGAAATAACTTCATTCTGTGTATGCATATATCGCTGTGGGATTGATACAACAGCAGTTTTTACACCTTTTCCGCTGATTGAAATATGGTCGGCATTTGTACCTGTTCTGCCTGCTATCGGTTCAAGCTGATACGGTATATTTTTATTCTTTGCAACGCTTTCAAGCGATTTGCTCATTTCTTTGTTGAGAATTGAAGAAATGCAAATCATTGGTCCTTTGTCGAGTTCAACCGAAGAATAGAATCCCGAAACATCCGGCTGAGATGCAAAGCTTACATCAACAACAATTGACTCATCTGCTTCAACTGTAAAAGCACCTGTTTTAGCGCCTGTGCCAAATGTTTCTTCCTGAGAGCTTAAAAGGATAATTACTTTATAATCTGTTTCATTGTCTTTCAATAACTCTGCACACTTAACAAGTGACGCAACACCGCATCTGTTATCAAGGCAAGGCGCAACAATTCTGCCGTTCAAAAGATTTGCCGGCTTTGAGGCAAATGTCAGCATATCACCGAATGAAATGAGTTTATTAACTTCATCATACGGCAGACCGAAATCAACCCAGATTTTGTCGATTGGCATAGCCTTGTCCTCTTTTCCGTCGGAAAGATGAGGAGGCATACAGCATACAACACCTGTTACATCAGAATTGTTCTGCAGACAAAGCAGAGTATCGGCAAGAGTTCTTGCGTCAATTCCTCCGCACGGAGAAACTTTTACAAATCCGTTTTCATTTATTTCGGTAACCATAAATCCTATGCGGTCAATGTGAGCGTCAAGCAATATGGTTTTATCTGAATTTTTGTTACCGCAAACAGCCATAAGACTGCCGTTTGATATCTTTATGTCATCCGTGTAGTCCGATAAAAACTTTTCGGCAACAGACAAAGCGGGTTCTTCCCTGCCCGACACACCCATTGCACAACAGAGTTCAAAAATAAGTTCTTTTGTGTTCATTGTATATCTTACTTCAAAGCGTTCACAATTGACTTGAAGTGATTACCTCTTTCTTCAAAATTCTTGTAAAGTCCGAAGCTTGCACTTGCGGGTGAAAGCGAAACAATATCTCCCTTTGTTGAACGCTCACGGGCAACAGCTACAGCCTCTTCCATATTTGTTACATTGACGATTTCAATTTCATCTGCATCATAGTTTGAAGCCTCTTTAACGGCTTTTTCAATTTTCGGGGCAGTATCACCGAGAAGAATAAGGAGTTTTACTTTATCGTTGATTACGGGGCCAAGCGGCTCATAAGGAATATGCTTATCATATCCGCCTGCAATAATGCAGATTTTTCGGCTGTAAAGCGAAAGTGTGCCGAGTGCGGTTCTTGTAGGGCTTGACGCAATTGAATCGTTGTAATACTTAACACCGTCAACCTCTCTTACAAACTCTGCACGATGAGCAACACCGCCAAAAGTCTTTGCAACGGCTACCATTGTTTCTGCATCAACAAGTCCCCATACGGCTGAAATAGCGGCAAGATAATTTTCTACATTATGCATACCGGGAATTTTGATGTCATGAATGTTCATAATACGGGTAATTTTTCCGTAGTCATTATAGCAGATTGTATCGCCGTCAAGGAAAGCACCGTTTGAAACATTTTCCTTTACGGAGAACTTTGCAAGCTGACCTCTTACGCTGTCGGAAAAGCCGTTTGTAATCTCATTATCAAGGTTGAGAACAGCCTTTGAAAAAGCATTCTGATGAAGAATGATATTTTTCTTTGAATCAATGTACTCCTGCATATCCTTGTGTATATCAAGATGGTTAGGAGCAAGGTTTGTTACCACGGCAATATCCGGACTCTTTCTCATAGAGATAAGCTGAAAACTTGAAAGCTCAACTACTGCATAGTCATCGTCATTCACGCTTTCAATCTCAGGAAGAAGCGGCTTGCCGATATTACCTCCGAGGTGTACATTAAGACCTGCCGCCTTTAAAAATTCAGAAATAATCGTTGTTGTGGTTGTTTTGCCGTCAGAACCTGTCACAGCAATAATCCTGCACGGGCAAAGATCGAAGAAAACTTCCATTTCGGATGTAAGAACAACGCCCTTGTTACGAAGTGCAACAAGCTCATCCTTATAAAAAGGTGTGCCGGGACTTCTGAAAACGATATCGGCATCAATCTCGGAAAGATAATTTTCACCGAGTAAAAGTTCTGCACCGTACTCTTTAGCCTTAATACCGTTCTGTCCCAAATCTTCAAAATTCTTCTTATCGCAAGCAGTAACTTTTGCACCCTTTTCAACAAAAAGTTTTATAAGCGGAAGATTGCTTGTACCGATTCCGATAAAAGTAACTTTTTTCCCTTTTATACTGTCAAAAAATTTATCAGCCATAGCATTCATTGTAAAATCCCCTCTGCAATTAGTATTTTATGCCATTTCAGTGACTTTATGCCATACCATACAATTATACATTTTAACGGAAATAATTTCAACCGTAATACACTGATATTGCAATAATATTTTCAAAATGTTAAAATACGGTAGGTGATGTTATGCTGTACGATTTTATAATTATCAATAAAAAAGACAAAACTCCGCTTTACAGGCAGATTTATATGTCGGTCAGAAAATCAATTGAAACGGGAAGTCTGAAAAAAGGAACAAAGCTTCCGTCAATAAGGCGATTAAGTACCGACCTTGACGTTTCAAAAACTACTGTCAACGGAGCGTATGAACAGTTGTGTGCAGAAGGATATATATCAAACAGGCCACGAAGCGGATATTATGTTGAGGCACAGTTCAGCGGTACACCGTCAAAAAGCGATAAAATGTCTTCAAATACCAACAAAACAAAAAGATACTATGAATATGATTTCAGCAGTAAAAGCATTGATGACGGTATAATCAACATAAACGAATGGAAAAAATATGTTAAAGAGGTTTTAAATCAAAACTATCTGCTCACTTCCTACGGTGAAGAACAGGGTGAAGAAATTCTGAGAAATGCTCTGCAAAAATACAGTCTCGGCACACGGAGTGTAAACACCTCATACGAAAATATTATCGTCGGAGCAGGTACTCAGACGCTTTTGCACATACTCTGTTCACTTCTCGGCAATAATAAGAAAATCGCACTTGCGGATTACAGCTACATTCAGAGTGAATATGTGTTCAACAGTCACGGTTACGACATCAAATATTTCAGATGTGATAAATACGGAGCCTGTATTGATTCACTTGAAGAAATCAAGCCCGATATAATTCTTATAAATCCTAATTTTACCGTAAACAGCAACATTACAATGCCTGTTACACGCAGACTTGAGATAATCAAATGGGCAAAAGAAAATAATGTTTTGATTATTGAAGACGATTACAACGGTGAGCTTCGATACAGTACGCACCCTATGCCGTGCGTACAGAATTATGATACCGAAAACACGGTTTATCTCGGCTCTTTTTCAAAGATACTTCTTCCCTCTGTCAGAATCAGTTATATGGTTCTTCCGCAAAAACTCACCGATGAATACAACAAAATCAAAAAATACACAAATCAGACAGCGTCAAAAACAGAACAAATTGCCCTTGCAAAGTATATTAATAACGGTAAGCTTGATGTTCATCTGAGAAAAGCAAGAAGAATTTATCTTGAAAAAAGCAACCTTATGCTTTCAAACATAAAGAAATATTTCGGAACCTCCGTTAAAATTGTGTTTAACGAAACTTCGCTTTATGTTTCGCTGATTTTTAAGGATAAAACGATTGACGATTCTGTTATAAAAAAAATTGACGACGCATTAATTAAAACTATGCAGTTCAACAAAGCCGAAAATATGATTGTGTTAAGCTTTTCGGGAATAAAAGATGTAAAAATTGAAAGCGGAATAAAATTACTTTATGAAACAATTTCAAAATAGCATAACAAAACGGGACTGAAATCAGCCCCGTTTTTCTGTATAATCAGTTTTCACAACCGCATTTAAAAGAAGATGTATGAGAAGAGTCACGGTCGCCACGGTGTATTGCGTTCGGCGGGAAGAATGAGTCTGTAGGAAAATCAATTTTACTAAAAACTTCGCACGGATCATCGGGCGCTGACGGACATTCCTTGCGGGGAACACAAAAATCATAGGACGGAATCATAATCTGTACATCTCTTTCAAGCCTTGTAATCGTAAAAATACCGATTGTAACAAGCACTCGCTGTGTTTCAGGCTGTGCAGGTTCTCCGTCAAGGTAATCAATAACACAATTCGGAAATGTTCTGCAAACAGTTATCGGATTCGCATTATTGTAATCCTGTAGATTTGCAGACAATGCCATTGGATTTGAAATTTGAACCGTTGCTCTCGGCAGGCAATAGGGATATTTGCACGGACAATCCGAATCTGATGTATCGCAAACAACATCTTTGTCGCTGGAGAATGACTTTACGCAGCCTTCACCGCCGTAAAGCACAACTCTTTTACCGTACATTGCAAGACCTGTGACAGTTTCTGGAATTGCACCTGCGGCTGTATAGGCTTCAACGGTGACGGCAAAATAGTACATCATATCAACCGAATAAAAGCCACGATGGAACGCAACAGGCTCAACCTCTACCGTAGATGTAATTATGCGTACATTACTTATCTTTACGGAACAAGCCCCATCAATAATTTTCTGGTTTGCTTCGGTAAACATAACAGGAAGATTTGAAAGGCAATCTTTTGCTCCGCAACTGTCATAGATTCGTGAAACATTGATACAAACAGGTTCACAACCGTTAGTTTGCTCGCCGCCTTCGGTGCATGCATTTTCCGAGGAACAGAAAGGTACATCTGACATAAAAATAACCTCCGTAAAAGTATTGACAGTTCAATTAATGCACTGTAACAATACATTTTATGGAGGTTTTGATTTTTGGTGATTAACAGCAGAAAATTAACCGTAAAACGGGGCAAGTGTTTTCTGAATGTTATTAAACAAATTAATCGGACTGCTGTTTGAATAATTTGAAAGTGCTATATAAATTTGATTTTCGTCTTTTGTAAAAACGAGAGCGGCATTATACTTGTCGATTTTTCCTGTGTGAGAAATCATATTGCTGTCTTTTGACACAACAAAGCCGTAACCGTAGTTACCCTTGTACGGCGTTGTCATTTCTTTAAAAGATTTTTCCGTAATGAGCTTGTTTGTGCAAAGAGCGTCAACCCATTTGAGTAAATCAGGAACATTGGAAATTAAACCGGTTGCAGAATATCCTACTCCGGGATACAATGTCCATGCGTTATCGTAAATATCCTGATATCCTACAGCGAGCTTATCTGTACCCTCAAAGCCTGTGTTCATCATTCCCAACGGTTTAAGAACATTCTCTTTAATATATTTTTCGTACGAGGTTTTGCTGACCTGTTCGATGATATCACCGAGAAGAAAATATGCGCTGTTTGAGTACATATACTTCTCATCGGGTTCAAAATTAAGTTCCTGATCAAGTATCCAGTCCATTACCGCTTTTTTATTTTTCTTTGCGGAATTTTCGGCTGAAACCTTATATTCAAGCTGAGATTCGTTGTATGCATAAGTATTGGTATCGCCGTCTTTGTTGATGTAATCCTTTATGCCCGCTGTCATTGTAAGCAGGTTTTTAACGGTGATTTTTTTGCCGTATTTGTATGACGGAAAATATTTGTCGATTGTATCATCAAGTGAAAGCTTTCCCTCCTCAACAAGCTGCATAACCGCAACAGCAGTAAACTGCTTTGTGAGCGAAGCAATTCTAAAGCATGTGTCCGTAGAATTCTTTGTGTGCCTGTCCTTGTCGGAAAATCCGTTAGTGCCGATATACTCAAGAGCATTTCCGATTTTGACATAAACCGTTCCCCTGAATTTGTTATCGGTTATTATTGCGTCAAGATTTTCGGAAATATCGGAAGATTTTCTTTTGAGTTCGGAATAGTTCCATGTGGGTTCTTGTGTCTGCTCATCGGAGGTTGCCGCCTTTGTTACAGGCTGTGAAGCAGCCACGGCAGTTGTTTTCTCTGTAGCAGATACAGAAGGCTGCGTGTCTTTTCCGCAACCTGTAAGGCACACAGAAAAAGCTGTCAACGCAGAAATTGCAAGACACAGAACCTTTTTTGATGATATAAGCACTTTAATCACCTCAGATTTTTTTCATATTACTGCAATAGTTCGCCATAAGAGTTTTTGTGCCGGCTTTATCAAAGGCAATTTCAAGCATAGTATCATTACCCATTTTCTCGGCTTTCATTACCATGCCCTTGCCGAACACCTTGTGCTGAACACAATCTCCTACATTGAATACAGCACCGCTCTTAACAGGAGGTTTTGTAAATCCAAATGATTTATTCGGTGAATACGAGCTTCCCGATGATTTGCCGACGGAAACTTTTTCACCTGTTCCCGATGCAAAACCGGAAGTCGCCTGTGTGAACATCTGCTTTCTTCCGCCGCTGTATTCAAGAAGATTATCTGGAATTTCGTTTAAGAATCTTGAGCCCTTATTATAGCTTGTTGAACCGAACAGCATTCTCGAATTTGTTTTTGTGAAATAGAGAATTTCCTTTGCTCTTGTAATTCCGACATAAGCAAGTCGCCTTTCTTCGTTGAGTTCATCGGGATTCATCATTGTTGCAACGGACGGGAACATTCCTTCTTCCATGCCTGCGATGAACACAACAGGAAATTCAAGTCCCTTTGCCGAATGTAATGTCATCATTACGCAGGTATCTGCATCTGCATCGTAGTTATCAATATCGGTCTGGAGAGAAATTTCTTCAAGAAATGCAGAGAGGTCTGCCTCATCACCGTAGTCCTCTTCAAACTTGACGATATTTGAAGAAAGTTCTTCAATGTTTTCAATACGAACTTCAGGGTTGTCCTTTTCGGTTTTAAGATACTGTTCGTATGATGTGTGTTCAATCACAAGGTTATATAATTCTGCAAGAGAATATTCGCCACTCTGCTCGGCTTCAATAAGTCCGTCAATTAGTGCAACAAAAGCTTTGAGCTTTGCAGAGGCACGAGAAAGCTGCGGATAGTTTTCCGCCTCCTTGATTACATCGTAAATGCTTTCGCCGAGTCCTGCGGCAATGTCTGCGGCATGGGAAACGGTTGTCGCACCTATTCCCCTTTTAGGAACATTGATAATTCTTGAAAGTCTGACATCATCATGAGGATTATTTATAACCTGAAGGTATGCAACCATATCACGAATTTCTTCACGGTCATAGAATCTGTGACCGCCGATTACACGGTGCGGAACACCGCTTCGTGACAAAGCCTGCTCAATTGCGTTTGACTGGGCATTCATTCTGTAAAGAATTGCATAGTCGGAATATTTTCTTCCGTCGGCAACACCGTCAAGAATGGTCTGAGCAATGAAATTAGCCTCGTCACGCTCATTCTCGGCTGTATGTACCTTAATTTTTTCGCCCTGACCGTTTTCGGTCCACAAAGTTTTACCCTTACGCATTGTGTTATTTGAGATGACCTCGTTAGCGGCATTGAGGATATTCTGTGTACTTCTGTAATTCTGTTCAAGGCGAATCATCTTTGCGTTTTTAAATGTATTTTCAAAAGAAAGAATATTTTCGATTGTAGCACCACGGAATTTGTAGATACTCTGGTCATCATCACCGACAACGCAGATATTGCCGTATTTGCTTGCAAGCAGGCTTACAAACTTATACTGCACCTTGTTAGTATCCTGATACTCATCGACCATGATGTACTTGAACTGATTTCTGTAATAATCAAGTATATCGGGTGCTGCTTCAAAAAGCTTTACGGTATTGCAAAGCATATCGTCAAAATCCATTGCGTCGGCTGTTTTAAGCTTTGTCTGATAGATTTCATAAACCTTTGCAATCTGTGCTTTTCTGCTGTCAAATTCGGCCTCCTTACGCATTTCTTCGGGAGTAAGCATTTTATCCTTAGCCTTTGAAATTTCGGAGAGGATTGATTTTACAGGCAAAGTTTTTTCGGCAATATTGAGTTGCTTTAAAATATCCTTGACGAGTTTTTTCTGATCGTCAGTCCCGTAAACCGTGAAATGACTTGTATAACCGATTCTGTCGCCGTATCTGCGAAGGATTCTTGCACAGGTTGAATGAAAGGTAGCCGCCCAGATGTCGGCACCGCCCTCGGGAACTGCCGCACAGATTCGTTCTTTAAGCTCTCCTGCGGCTTTATTGGTAAAAGTAATGGCAAGTATCTGCCATGGTTTACAAAGCTCACACTGCAAAATGTAGGCTATTCTGTTAACAAGAACAGTTGTTTTGCCCGAACCGGCACCTGCAAGTATGAGCAAAGGACCTTCTGTGCAGAAAACAGCCTGTTTCTGCATATCATTCATATGTGAAAAGTTTTTTTGAATCTCAGTCTGTACCATTTTTAACCTGCCTTAAAATATTGCAAAAGAAAGGGGCGAACGATGTTCGCCCTCAGTAAATTTTAAATGAATTATTTAATGCTGTCATTAAACATTGTAAGCATATCGGATGCCTTTTCGCCGATAATCATTGTAACAAAGTTACCGTCTTTTGTAACCTTACAATTTTTCACCATATCAAGCTCTTCAGCTGAATAGGAAGCGTTCTGCTGAAAGATTGAATTATAGCGGTTTGTAAGAGCAGTTTCAACTCTTGAAGCGGCATCCGAATCAGTTGCCTCAACAAGAACTACCTCTGTGTTTTTGCTGTCTGTATCAGACTTACCGACCTCAGCGGCAAACTGCTTGATATCGTCGGCATTGATATTGTAATATTTGTACATATCATCCTTTGTTTCATACTTTGTTGCATCTACGCTGTACTCGGAATTCATCTTATCCATAAGATCAGCAAGATTAACTTCCTTTGCACCGCAACCTGCAAATATCGAAAGGCAAAGAACAAGAGCAACTGCAATCGAAATTACTTTTTTCATAAATTTACCTCCAAATTTTTTAAAAAGAAAATGCGCCGAACTTAAAAAAGTACGGCGCTAAACTGGTCGAGGTGACAAGATTCGAACTTGCGACCCCATCGTCCCGAACGATGTGCGCTACCAAACTGCGCTACACCTCGAAATAAAAGAGCCCCGAATTACTTCGGGGCTGTGGCTGTGGAATAGGGATTCGAACCCCAACAAACAGAGTCAGAGTCTGTCGTGCTACCGTTACACTATTCCACAAGATGTAATTGCTACCGAACTTGCAACGATATGAATTATAAGACATATCGTTCAAAAAGTCAATACTTTTTTTAAAATTTTTTCAAAAAAGTTTTCAGACCTTCAAAACAGCCGACAGCAACAGGATTTTTGACGAAAATATTTTAAAATTATTTTCGTCTGATCCTTATATCTCTGCCCAAAAAATCAAGCTGACGGGCATTTCCGCAGATTCTTGAAACAAATCTGTCTGTATAATTTTCCTGCAAATCTCTTATTGTCAGATTTGTATTTATAATTACGGGCTTGTTTGACAACATCCTTGAGTTAAAAATGTTGTAAAGCTGTGATACGGAAAATTGAGAATGGAATTCCGTTCCGAGGTCATCTATAATAAGAAGGTCGCATTCAACAAGCATATCAAATGTTGAATCATCTTCCTTGTTTGAAAAATATATTTTTTCAAGCTTTGAAACAAGTTGCGGAGCAGACGCATAAATCACACCGTAACCCCTCTTTATTGCCTCGTTTGCAATTGCAAGCGACAAATGAGTTTTGCCGAGTCCGGTTGCGCCTTTCATAAGTATACTTTCCGAATGTGAGTTAAAGTTATCTGCATAATTCTGACAATATCTTAAAACTCTGCTCATATGGTCGTAAGGAGATACCTTAAGCTTTGGATCAACAGTCTTGTCATAATATTCAAGATTAAAGCTCTCAAATGTAGAAAGTGACAGCGGAGCGTTTCTGTTAAGCTCGGCACATGCACAGGCTATGAGAGCAGACTTCATGCATGAACATCTGACAGTTTTGCCGTTTATGTCACAATAGCCCTTGTCATTACATTTCTTACAAAAATAATCGGGTTCAAAATAATTTTCGGGATAACCGTTATCTGTAAGGATTTTCCTGACCTCTGCCTGCATTGCAAGATTCTGATCACGAAGCTTTGAAACGGCGTCCTTCACATCTCCGCCCGCAAGAACTGCTCGGGCTGTTTTGATTCCGCCCACGGAAATCTGTTTTTCAAGTTCTTTCACACGGGGGAATTTTTTATAAACCTCTTCTTTTCTTCTTTCCGCTGCCTTTTCGGCGTTAAGTCTGCGTTCATGTAATGTGTCCGAAGCAGCCTTATAAACACTATTGCTGTATCCCATACCAACCTCTTAATTAAAAATTATCAAGTGAATTAAATTTGTCGAGTTCATTAATATCATAAGATGACGACTGTTTCTGCGACGGCTTTGACGCTGATTTTTCATACTTATGAAGTTCGTCAAGCGTGTGCAGATTGCTTGCGTTCCAACGCTTTAAGATTCCGTCAATGTAGCGAAGATTCATTGTTCCCTTTGTATCAACGCATCTTTCATACGCCTCTCTGAGCATTTCGGGCGAAAACTTCCACTCGCTTACCCACTTGTCACCGTATTCAAGCTGTTTCTTTGTAGGAGAACCGACATTTTTAAGTCCGAATGCTTTTGAAACAATTGAAAAGTTTGCCGTTGTTTTTTGAATCTGCTTAATCTTGTTATCAGCCGCCTCAAGCGAATAAACACCGTCATTTGCCCATTGAATACCGATATTTTCAATCGTTCTGATATTGCCCTTATCAATGCTTGCACAATAATGTATAAGCATAAAGATAACATCAAGCGGAAGTCCGCAGGTGTCCTTGAGCATAAGCAGAGTTGCAATATCGGAATTTGAAAGAACTTTTCCGAGTGTTGTCTGCGTTTCTTCAACAAGCATTTTTAATTCTTCATCAACCGCAAGCCTTTGTGCCGTAAATACAAAATCAGGCTTTTGCGGTCTTGTAGCAGTAAAATGTTTTTGCGGTTCTTCTGCGTTTTCCTTCGGTGACTGTTCTGTTTCCTGTTTTACAGGCTCTTGAACCGCTTGAACAGGCTGTGGCACTGTCTGTTGTGGCTGTAAAACAGTCTGAACAGGTTGCGGTGTCTGTTCCGTTTGAACAGAAGTCTGCGGTGCAGGAACAAATTTCTCGTTATTTTTTACGGGAGTAAAGGTATTTTCAATTCGATTAAACACACCCATACTTACCCAATAGTCAAGCGCCTCGGGAATATCGGTTACATTGACACCTGTTGCCTTTGAAATTTCTGTGTCGTCAACGGAACGACCGGCATTACGAAGGACAAACAAAAGAACTTTAAGCTTTACGCCGTCAGAAAATTTTAATCCTTCATCGACTACTTTGGAGGGAACTGCAAAAATTGAGTTCCATGCTCCCAAATCTATATTAATTGACATTATATCCTACTTTCTGTGATTTGCTTTTTGTAAATGTCTGTTACAATATTTATAATAGTTTCATTCTCTTAAAGTAATGAAACATCTGCACTTGGATTTTAATCAGAACAACGCTCTGCTTTCATAACAGGGAGCAAAGTTTGTAACAAAGTGCAATCTATATTTAAATTATAACATAGATTTTCAATTTTAAAAACAAAAAAATAAAATTATCTGGATTTTTTTCTGTTTCTGTGATAATATGATTTCAAATTATGAAAAGAGGTATTACAATGAAATATTCATATTTCCCTACGGGAGTTTGCTCCAGACAGATTAATCTTGAACTTGATGACAACGGCAAAATCACAAGCTGTGAGTTTGTGGGCGGTTGTTCAGGCAACACTCAGGGCATTTGTATGCTTGTTAAAGGCATGGACGCAAAAGACGCTGTTGACAGATTAAAAGGCATTGACTGCCGTGGCAGAGGCACATCCTGCCCCGATCAGCTTTCAAAGGCTCTTGTTGAAGCATTAAAACTTATCTAAATCGTTTTTGCGTATAAGTTTGATTATTATTCCGATAAGGAATTTTACTGCATAAGAAAACGCAATTACAAACAAGGTAATCACACTCATTATTGTTATGATAATGAACAAACACAACATAAAAACATCCTTACAGATTTTTAATTTCATTATATCTGCAAGGATGTTATTTTTTTGGTTTATTATGTAGTACAGAGCAAAAAATTATTTAGAAAGGAAGTAATCCATCATTGTGAAACCTTTTTCAATATAGTTGCCTGTCTTTTTAGCCTCTTCTTCACAGAATTTGCTTACGCCGCTGTCAACTTCGTTCTTGCTGTCATAGATAAGATAAGGAACAGGATTTGAAGTGTGTGTGCGGATAGAAAGCGGTGTGGGATGATCTGGACATACGAGTACGGCAAAATCATCAAATGTTTTGAGAAAATCGGTTACAGGCTTGAGAATATGCTCATCAATGAGTTCAATAGCCTTAACTTTGTTCTCAATCTCTCCTCTGTGACCGCATTCATCGGGAGCTTCAACATGGATATATACAAAATCCGCACCGTTTTTGAATTCATCAATTGCGGCTTTGCACTTTCCGTCAAAGTTTGTGTCAATATAGCCTGTTGCACCCTCAACATCAACGCTCTTCATGCCGGCACAAATTGCAATACCTTTGAGAAGGTCAACAGCAGAAATCATACTGCCCTTTTTGCCGAACTTGCCGAAGAAGCTGTCAAGAGCGGGTTTTGTACCCTCACCCCAGAGCCAAATTGAATTGGCGGGACGAAGTCCTTTTTCAACTCTTGCCTTGTTTACAGGATGATCTTTGAGCAAATCATAGCTTTTCTTCATCAAATCATAGAGAGCGGCAGTATCGTCACCCTTTGGAATGTATTCTTTAATTACACGACCTGAGATATCGTGAGGAGGTGTAAGTTCGCCCGGATGAGGATTGCCGTTTTTCCATACAAGACAATGACGGTATGCAACACCCGAATAGAACTTAAAAATATCGTTGCCAAGCTTTTCCTCAACATAATTGATAAGCTCTCTTGCCTCTTCTGTTGAAATGTCGCCTGCACAATAGTCAACCATAGACTTGTCCTCGTAGTTTTCTTCATCGGACAAAGTTACAAGGTTACATCTTAATGTTACATCGGTGTCTTTAAGGTCAATACCGATACTTGCCGCCTCAAGCGGAGAGCGACCACTGTAATAAACAGCAGGCTCATAACCGAGAACCGAAAGGTTTGCAACATCGCTGCCGGGTTTGAGTCCTTCGGCAACGGTTTTAACCATTCCGACCTCGCCCTTTGAGGCAAGGTAATCCATACAAGGCTTAACAGCCTTTTCCATAGGAGTTGAATTATCAAGCTGTGCATTTGGCTCATCCGCCATACCGTCACAGAGCATTACTAAATACTTCATACTAATTCATAGCCTTTCCGTATAATATGAAATTTATTTCTGAAGTGTGCCAAGACTTGCACACTTTAAATATGCGTTGATAAAGCCGTCAAGATCGCCGTCCATAACAGCCTGAATGTTACCTGTTTCAAAGCCTGTTCTGTGGTCTTTTACCATTGTATACGGCATGAATACATAGCTTCGGATCTGTGAACCCCAGGTGATTTCCTTTTGAACGCCCTTGATGTCCTCAATCTTTTCAAGATGCTCACGCTCTTTGATTTCAACGAGCTTTGAAATAAGCATATTCATAGCAACATCACGGTTCTGATACTGACTGCGCTCAACCTGACTGGCAACAACGATACCTGTAGGAATATGAGTAAGACGAACAGCAGATGAAGTCTTGTTGACCTTCTGACCGCCTGCACCGCTGGCACGGTAAACATCCATTTTGATATCTTCGGGCGGAATGTGAACTTCTGTATCTTTTGCAATTTCCGGCATAACCTCAAGAGATGAGAAGCTTGTGTGTCTTCTGCCTGCCGAGTCAAACGGAGATACACGAACAAGACGGTGAACGCCTGCCTCGCTCTTTAAGTAGCCGTAAGCATTTTCACCTTCAACAAGAAGCACAGCACTTTTAAGTCCTGCCTCATCGCCGTCAAGGTAGTCAACTTCTTTAACCTTAAAGCCGTGGGCCTCTGCCCAACGGGTGTACATTCTGTAAAGCATTTCTGCCCAGTCCTGAGCCTCTGTTCCGCCCGAACCTGCGTGAAATGTAAGAATTGCGTTATTTTTATCATATTCGCCTGTGAGCAAAGTCTGCAAACGCTGTTTTTCAAGATTTTCCTTGACAGCCTCAACTTCGCTTTCTGCCTCTTCAAGAAGAGATTCGTCCTCTTCCTCATTTGCAAGTTCAATCAAAGCGTGAGTATCCTCGTATTTGGCAACAAGACCTTCGTAAGCCTCAACCTTGCCCTTTAAAGAGCCCGTACGCTGTAAAACCTTTTGTGATTTTTCCACATCGTCCCAAAATCCCGGCTCGGTTGCCTTGAGTTCAAGCTGTTGAATCTCCGAGAGCATGCCCTTCATACCGAGTGCATCGGACAAATCGTCTATTTCAGGCTTGAGAGCCTGAAGCTTTAAAAGTAATTCCTCAAACTGTACCATAAACATGTACCTTTCTGAATATAGTTTATCCTTTCACAATTTAATATTATAGCAAAAACATCCACAAAAGTAAAGAAAAACAGCTATTTTATTCATAAGTAAACTTATACACAAAAACAAGTTGCATTTGTCAATACTATTTGTTATAATTAAAATGTAAAGGTACACTATATCGTGTATACTTTGGAGGTTTATAATGGAATTTACAGAATACAAATGTCCGGTATGTGACAAACAGTTCAAAAAGGGTGACGATGTTGTAGTCTGCCCTGAATGCGGAGCACCGCATCACAGAAAATGTTATGAAAAAGAAGGTCATTGTCATTTTGCAGACAAACACGGTGCTGATTTTTCTTTTGAAAAGGAACAGCTGGAAGAGGCCGAACAACAGGCAGAGCAGGACGCTAAAGACGGTGTAGTTCTTTGCAAGCGCTGTGGAGCGGAAAATCCAAAAGAAATGTTCTATTGCTGCAACTGCGGCGCACCGCTTTACGGTGATGACAAAAACAATCCGAACTTTCAGCAGAATCAGAATAACGGTCAGCCAAACCCGAATTTCAATCAGAATCAGGGTATGCCGCCGTTCGGTGTTCCTTTTGGTCAGGCAAATCCGCAAATGGCTGCCGCTTTTGATCCTATGGCAGGAATGAAGAGCGACGAACCGCTTATTGACGATATCACTGCAGGTGAAGCCGCAAAATTCATTGGTAAGAACACCCCTTATTATCTGAGGATTTTCAGCTTTATTAATAAGTTTAAAAAGAGCAGATTCAATTTTTCCGCATTTATTTTATCGGGAATATATTTTCTGTACCGAAAAATGTACGGCTTAGGCGTATTGTTCTCAGCTCTCGTACTCGGTTCAATGGTAGGTTCTGCTTATATTTCATCGCTTCCGGCATGGAAATCTATCTACACAGGCATAGTACAGGCTCAGCAATCCGGACAGGTGCTTTCGCTTAGTAATTCTTTCGGACTTTCACCGACTGAGTTTTTACTGTTTCTCTCTCCTCTGCTTGCAAATGCGGTTTCACTTATAGTAATGGTTATCAGCGGTTTAATTGCAAATAAATGTTACTACAATCACTCTGTTAAGAAAATTAAAAAGATAAAAAGTACAACAAATAAAGAGCTTTTGAATGAGGCACTCGAAACAAAAGGCGGAGTAAATCTCCCGATTGCTATTTCTGTAGCTTTTGCTTTCCTTGTTGTCAATTATCTGCCGATGTTCTTAATGTAAATGACAGAAACACCGTAATAAATGTATAGAAACATAATAAGTAAAAAGTTTAATGAGAAAGAAGGAATATTATGCGTATAACAAAGGCGGTTATCCCGGCGGCGGGACTCGGTACAAGAGTTCTTCCAGCAACAAAAAATATGCCGAAAGAAATGTATCCTATCGTTGACAAGCCAACTATTCAGTTCATAGTTGAGGAGGCTGTTGCGGCAGGAATTACAGATATTCTCATCATCACAAACCGTGGCAAAGGACTTATGGAGGATCATTTTGACGCTTCTCCCGAACTTGAAAGTCTGCTTGAAAAGAGCGGCAAAACAGAATTTCTTGAAACAGTCAGAAATATTTCAAACCTTGCAAACATTTCTTTTATCAGACAGAAAGAAATGAAAGGCCTTGGACATGCCGTTCTCAAAGCAAAATCTTTTGTAGGCAATGAACCTTTTGCCGTTATGTACGGTGACGGCGTTATTACAGGTAAGGTTCCTGCAATCAAACAGCTCATTGATCATTACGGTGAATACGGTGAAGGAGTTGTAGGCGTTAAAAAGGTTGACGCCAAAGACATTCACAAGTACGGTTCGCTCAAAGTTGAACATATGCACGACAATGTTTTTGCCTGTACGGACATGAAGGAAAAGCCGCAGACTCCCGAAGAAGTTCTTTCGCTTTATTCGATTCTTGACAGATGCGTGCTCCCGGCTGAAATTTTCGAAATTCTCGAAAATACAAAGCCCGGAATCGGCGGAGAAATTCAGCTTACAGACGCAATGAGAGAGATTGCAATAACAAAAGGAATGACAGCCGTTGAGTTTGAGGGCAAGAGATACGATATGGGCAATAAATTCGGAATCTTGCAGGCTCAGATAGAAATTGGGCTTGAACACCCTGAAACAAAAGATTTATTGAAGGATTACATAAAAAATCTTGCAAAAACTTTGTAAAAAGGTATTGCAATTTTCAGAAAAGTGCAGTATAATGTGCTGCAGTTAAATATTGGATTCAAAAAAACAAGGAGGATTTCACATCATATCAGTGCGAAATCCTCTTTTTGCTTTTTAAGAACTATTTTAATTCTTTGTTATTCAATTGTTATTTCATAAGGGCAACAGTTTTCATATATATAGTATGATTTGAATCCGGCTTTAAAAGCAAGCTCTATTCCCTTTTCAATATCTCTGCCGACATCATTCATATTGTGTGCGTCACTTCCGAGGGTTATGTACTTGCCTCCAAGGTCGTGATAGCGTTTAATTTCATCAAATGCAGGGAGAGTTTCACCGAGTCCCTTGAACAGTCCCGAAACATTAATTTCAAGAGCCTTATCCTTTTTAATAAGTGTTTCGTAGATAAGGTCAATCTTATCTCTGTACGGTGAAAGACTCGGAATAACGCCCGTGTCACGCTTAATATATCTCAACGGATATGTAAGATGTGCAAGAGTGCAAAAGCTGTCAAAAGAGGCGGTTTCGAGAAGTTCATCAAAGTACATATCGAGAATTATATGTGCATCTTCTTTTTTGAAGTCCATATAATAAAAATCCGGTCTGTTTCTCAGGTTATGCACGGATGCGATTATTATGTCAAAATCTCCAAAACAAAGTGCTTTTTTTGTACATTCGTCATTGTGCATCGGCTCACCGAGTTCAATGCCTCTCAGTATTTTGATTTTACCCTTGTATCTATCTTGCATAATCGAAGTTTCATAATTCGATTTTGGAATTAATTTGCTGAAATCTCCGTACTCACTTTCAGAGCCGAGCAAAATCTCGGGAGCTTCGCAGTGGTCGGTGATTGCAAGTGCAAAAAGTCCCTTGTTACAGGCACTGTTGCACATTTCTTCAACTGTATTTTCAGCATCAAAAGAGTTGCTTGAATGGGTATGAATATCACATATTTTCATTAGTAAAACACCTCACAAAAAAGATGATAACATATGAAAAAATTTTTTTCAATATTGCACTTTACTTTATTAAAAATTAGTTATATAATATGCACAAATAAAGAAAAGCAGTTTTATGCAGAATTCCAACGAAAATCTGCATAAACAGGAGGTAAAAAATGAAGGCAGTTATCACAGTAATCGGTAAAGACAGCGTTGGAATCCTTGCAAAAGTTTCAGAGGCCTGTTCAAAGGCTGATGTTAATATCGTGGAAGTAACACAGAGTGTTCTTCAGGATATGTTTGCTATGATTATGCTTGTTGAAATTGACAAATCCAACATCGGATTTGAGCAGCTCCGTACAAACCTCAAAGCAGTCGGAGAATCAACAAATACAAAGGTTCATGTTATGCACGAGGACATCTTTAACAGCATGCACAGAATTTGATCAGTGCTACCGAATTGAAAGGATATACATAATATGTTAGAAACAAGAGATATACTTGAAACCATAAATATGATAGACAATGAAAACCTTGATGTAAGAACAATTACAATGGGTATTTCATTGCTTGACTGCATTGACGAGGACATTGATAAGGCTTGCACAAAGGTTTATGACAAAATCTGTCGAAATGCAAAAGACCTTGTTAAAACAGGTGAAGACATCCAGAAGGAATTTGGTATTCCGATTATACATAAAAGAATTTCAGTTACCCCTATCGGTATGGTAGCCGCTCCGTGCCAGAGCAAGAATGTTGTCAAGTTTGCCCACACTCTTGACAAAGCCGCAAAGGAACTCGGTGTAAACTTCATCGGCGGTTATTCCGCTCTTGTTCAGAAGGGTTTTGCAAGCGGTGACTACGCTCTTATTGAGAGTATTCCACAGGCCTTGAGCGAAACCGATTTCGTTTGTTCATCCGTAAATATCGGTTCTACAAAAGCCGGCATCAATATGGATGCTGTTAAGATGATGGGTAAGGTCGTTAAGCAGGCTGCAGAAGTTACAGCCGACAGAAACTGCATCGGTGCCGCAAAGCTCGTTGTATTCTGTAACGCTCCCGAAGACAACCCGTTTATGGCGGGTGCTTTCCACGGTGTCGGTGAAGCCGATACTGTTATCAATGTCGGTGTATCGGGTCCCGGCGTTGTAAGAGCCGCTCTTGCAAAAGACGGTGCCGGAAAAGACATCACGGAAATTGCAGATATGGTTAAGAAAACTGCATTCAAAATCACCCGTATGGGACAGCTTGTTGCAAGAGAAGCAAGCAAGCGACTTTGTGTTCCCTTTGGTATTGTTGACCTTTCACTTGCCCCGACACCTGCTGTCGGTGACAGTGTTGCATATATTCTTGAGGAGATGGGACTTGAAGTGTGCGGATGCCACGGTACAACCGCTGCACTTGCACTTCTTAATGACGCTGTTAAAAAAGGCGGCGTTATGGCTTCTTCCCATGTCGGCGGTCTGAGCGGTGCTTTTATCCCCGTTTCCGAGGATGCAGGTATGATTCATGCCGCTACTGAAGGTTACCTTGATATTACAAAACTTGAATCAATGACAGCCGTATGTTCGGTTGGTCTTGACATGATTGTAGTACCCGGTGACATAACTCCCGAGGTTATCTCTGCAATTATTGCAGATGAGGCTGCAATTGGTATGGTAAATACCAAAACAACTGCGGTAAGACTTATTCCGGCTATCGGAAAAAGTGCAGGCGAAGAACTTAATTTCGGCGGACTGCTCGGCAGAGGTCCCGTTATGCCTGTAAGGAAAGGTTCACCGGAGGCATTTATTAAGCGTGGCGGAAGAATTCCGGCTCCGCTTCAGGCGCTTAAAAACTAATTTTTCACGGGGGTGGTTTTATGGAGAATATGATTAAAAAAATCGTTGATGCCGACAACGAAGCCAAAGCCATGGAAAAGGATACTCTTGAAGAAAAAGAGGAACTTTCCAAAACTATTGAAGCCGAAACGAAGAAGATTTATGACGACTTCATGGCAAAAGCTGAAGAGGTTGTGAAACGCAACGACATTCAGGAAACAAAGAAAGCCGAACAGCAATGGGAGGAAATTCAGGGCAAGCACAATTCAGTGCATATCAAGCTTGACTCTGATTTTAAACTCAACTGTGACAAGTGGGTTGACGAAATCGTCAAAAGAACGGTTGCACAGTAACATTCCATTTACTGTTTACAAGGAGGTGTATGCGGATAATGTCAAAAACTTCGTTTGCAGTTCTGACAAAAGCAAGGTCAAAGTTCGGCAACAGACTTACCGAAAAGGATTACCAGAGTTTGCTTGCATGCCAGAGCGTCGGAGAGATTATGTCGTATCTTAAAAATAATACGCATTACTCCAAGGCTCTGACGGATGTCAGTGAGCGTGAAATTCACAGAGGACGGCTTGAGGCTCTTTTGAGACAAAACCTTTTCTATGAATTTGACTCTTTGTGCAGATACGATTCGAGCGTAAGCTCGGGTTTGTCATCGTACATTATCTCGACATTAGAGGTTGAGCAGATTATAAGATTCCTTATCCTGCTCAGTTCAAACTCGACTGACAAGTTCATCTATCAATTCCCGGGGTATATTTCAAAGCATACGGAAATAGATGTTAACAAGCTTGCCAACGCAAAAAATTATGAAGAGTTTCTGAACGCCACACAGTCCTCCCAATTCTACGATATTCTCAAGCAATTTTCTCCAGATGAGAAAAATCGACTTCCAATATCGGACATTGAGAACAAGCTGTATAACTTGGTGTTCGGAAAACTGACAAAACTGATTAAAGCTACAACAAAAGGACAGGAAAAGCACGAACTTATCAACTTTTTCTTTACGATTAACGATTATAATATTTTCTCGAGAATTCTGAGATTGAAAAAGTATTATAAGCTTTCTCCCGATGATATCAAAGCAAACCTCTTGCTTAATTACACAAATCTCAGCGAAAAGACCATTGACATGATGTGTAAGGCGGAATCTTCGGGCGAGATATTCTCAATTATGCAGAATACGCATAACGGAAGATTGATTGATAAAATCGGATATGTTTATGCAAGCGATATTTCACCGAGAGTAAAATACAGGCTTGCAAAGAAAAATATGCACTTTTCCAACAACCCTTCGGTTGTAATGATTTCATATGTTTTTGTTGCCGAAACAGAGCTGATGAATATTGTCACTCTAATTGAGGGCACAAGATATGAACTTGACAATAAAATTACACAGTCATTGCTCATTAAATGATTATTTGACTGTCAAGAAGAGGTGATTATAATTTGGCTGTTTCAACCATGCAGGCCGTAAGCATTATCGGACTTACAAGGGATATTGATAATGTAATATCGGTACTTGGTGAATCAGGTGTGTTCCATCCCGATGATGTTTCATCTTTCTACAGCAACACAAAGGATTTTACACATCTGCAATCAAAAAACATCTATGCTGAACCTCTTAACACTCTTAAAGCAACATTAAGCCTTACAAAACGCAAGTTTAATCTTGTTGATGTAAGTGACTTTAATCCGACCTTTAAAGAAATTGAGCTGTTTACAAATCAGATAAACAGCGACATTGAAGTTCTTGCAGATGACAGGCTGTTTGTTGAAGAGCAGTTGATGCAGGCAAAGGAAAATCTTGTTGAAACAACACACTTTGTCGGACTTGGGGTTGAAATTGAAAAGGTTTTAACCTTAAAGTATATCAGTTCACGCTTTGGCAGATTGCCTAAGGAAAGCTTTGAAAAGCTTTCAGCCTATAAAGATAATCCTTATGTGGATTTTATTGTCTGTTCCGAGGATAAATCACATTATTGGGGCGTTTATTTTGCTCCGATTGACAAAACCGAGGAAATTGACAGAATCTTTTCAGGATTGTACTTTGAAAAATGTGATGTTCTCGGAGTTAATGACACACCGAGAATTCATCTGAAAAAACTTGAGAGCCTTATTCCCCATCTTGAGGAAAAGCTTAAAGAAGCTCAGAAGCGAGTTGACGATTATGTTGACAAGTATGAGGTTAGAATCTGTAAATATCTTTCTAAGCTTGAAGAGCTTAATCTTTATGCCAAAATCCGCACAAAAGCATTGCAATACAGCAAAAGCTTTATCATTGTAGGTTGGGTTCCTACAGAGGATGCTAAGCCTCTCAGACGCAGACTCAAAAAAATTGCCAGCGTCAATGTAGATTTTTCAGACGGCAAGACGGAGATTGCAAAATCGCCGCCTGTCAAACTCAAAAACTGTTTCCTTGCAAAACCGTTTGAATTTTACACAGAGATGTACGGTGTTCCGAAATATAACGAAATTGATCCGTCACTCTTTATCGCTATCACTTATGTCATTATATTCGGCATAATGTTTGCTGACCTCGGTCAGGGCATTTGTGTATCAATTGTCGGTGCGCTTATGTGGAAACTCAGGAAAATGAAAATCGGTAAGATTCTTGTGCCGTGCGGAATTTCTTCTGCGATATTCGGCTGTGTGTTCGGAAGTGTGTTCGGATTTGAGCATGTGCTCGATCCTCTTTACAAGGCACTCTTCGGACTTGATGAAAAACCGATTGAAGTAATGTCATCAGGCTCAATTGTAATGATTCTTCTTGCGGCTGTTGCAATAGGTATTTCGCTTGTTGTGGTTGCTATGGGACTTAATATTTACAGTTCCTTCAAGCAAGGAGATGTGGGAAGAGCCTTGTTCGGATCAAGCGGTTGTGCAGGTCTTGTATTCTACTGTTCAATTATTTTCGGTGTTGCAGGACAGCTCGTATTGGGTCTGCAGGTATTTTCCCTTGCATACATTCTTTGTCTTATCGTTCTCCCCTATCTGCTCATCTTTTTCGGTGAGCCTCTCGGACTTCTTATCGCCGGTGAAAAAGACTGGCAGCCCGAAAGCTGGGGCGGATATATTCTTGAGCATGCTATCGAGTCAATCGAATTTTTGCTTGAGTATGTTACAAACACGGTAAGCTTTTTAAGAGTCGGTGCATTCGTTCTTGTACACGCAGGTATGATGACGGTTGTTTTCGTACTTGCCCAAACAGCTCCCGCAGTAGCATACTGGCCCGTAGTTGTTTTAGGTAATGTTTTTGTAATGGTTCTTGAGGCGCTTCTTGTTGCAATTCAGGTGTTAAGACTTGAATATTACGAGATGTTCAGCCGTTTCTATTCCGGTGAAGGCAGACCTTACGAACCTGTTAAATTAAATATTGATTGATAATTTTTTGGAGGTATTATTATGTTATTCAATTTAATTATGTTAGCTGTTCCGGTAGTATTCCTTTGTGCATCTGCAATTCTTGCAGTAAAGGCTTTTGAACACGGCAAGAACAGAAAGAAAACAGTTCTTACTCAGATTTGCTCATTCGCTGCTGTATTTGCATTCTGCATGGTATGCCCTATCGTAGCAAGTGCTGCTACAGGTGATGCCGCTACAGCTACATCGGGTATGGCTGACGGTCTTGCATATATCGGTGCCGCTCTTGCAACAGGTCTTTCATGTATCGGCGGCGGTATTGCCGTTGGTAACGCTGCTCCTGCCGCTATCGGTGCTACAAGTGAAGATCCTAAGGCATTCGGTAAAGCAATCATCTTCGTTGTACTTGGTGAAGGTATCGCTATTTACGGTATGCTCGTTTCAATTCTTCTTATCTTTGCAAGATAATTTAAGCGATTTAAGTTTCGTTAAGGATTGATTATTATGAAATTTTTTCTTATAAGTGATAATGTCGATACCAAAATGGGTATGAGATTTGCAGGTATTGAAGGCGTAGTTGTTCATCAGGAAGATGAGGTACGCAGTGAGCTTGAAAAGGCTGTGAACAGGGATGATATTGCAGTTATTCTTATTACGGAAACACTTGTTTCGCTCTGTCCAGACCTTATTTATGACCTCAAGCTTAACCGCAAACAGCCGCTTATTGTTGAAATTCCCGACCGTCACGGTAACGGAAGAACCAAGGACAGTATTACAAAATATGTTCAGGACGCAATCGGCGTAAAGCTGTAATTATCACATATCTGAATTTATTCAGGGAGGTTATTTTTAATGGAAAACTCCAAAAACAAAACAGATAACTTTCTGAAAGCCATTAAAAAATATGCTGATGAACAAAGAAGTGCCATGCAGACAGAGGTTGCTCAGCTTAAAGAAGAAAAGCTGAAAGAGGCAACCGAAAAAGGCAGACATGACAGCGAAAAATATATCAAGGACAAACTTGAAGAATCAAGAAACAGGCAGACTGGTATTCTTGCAAAGAAAATTCAGGAAGGTCAGAAAAAACTGTTTCTCGAGAGAGCTGAAATGACTGAAAGCGTATTTAAAAAGGCTGAAGAAAAGCTTGTTGAATACACAAAAACATCAGATTACTCAAACAGCCTTGTAAAAAGTGCAAAGGAAGTTGCTAAGCTTTTTGCAGACAATGACTGTGTTGTTTATGTCAACGAAAGAGATATGAAGAACTCAGACAAAATCAAGGCAGTTTTTGCAGGAAGCACTGAGGTTGTTGCCGACAAATCGATTAAAATCGGCGGAATCAAAGGCTTTTGCAAGGCAATGAATATTGTTGCCGATGAAACTCTTGACAGCAAGCTCTATGCACAGAAAGAATGGTTTATTGAAAATTCCGGACTGAGTGTGCTTTAATCTTGCTGACTGTTAATTTCTTTTGAAAGAGATGGTAATAATATGGAAAACAACAATGTTATATATGGAATAAACGGACCTGTTGTTACCGTAAAAAATACCGACAGCTTTGAGATGATGGAAATGGTTCATGTAGGCAAGCAAAAGCTTGTCGGTGAAATCATCGGTATTACAGACGACATCACAACTATTCAGGTTTATGAGGAAACAACAGGACTTAAACCGGGCGATCCCGTTGAGGGTACCGGTGCTCCTATGAATGTTCTTCTCGGCCCCGGTATTATTGACAACATCTTTGACGGTATCGAAAGACCGCTGAAGGCTATTGAAGAAGAAGCAGGTGCGTTTATTAACCGTGGTTCTTCGGTTTCTGCTCTTGATGACAAGAAGCTGTGGAATGTTACAATGAAGGTTAAAGTCGGTGACAAACTTGAGGGCGGTCAAATTTACGCTACTCTCCCCGAAACTCCTATCATTGAACACAGACTTATGGTTCCGCCTGAGCTTTCGGGTGAAGTAGTAAAGGTTAATCCCAACGGCGACTACAAGCTCTTTGATACAGTTGTTGTAATCAAGGATGACGAAGGCGTTGAGCACAACCTTACCCTTTGTCAGCAGTGGCCAATCAGAACTTCCCGTCCTGTTAAGGAAAGACTTACATCATCTGTTCCGCTTATCACGGGTCAGAGAGTTATTGATACTCTCTTCCCTATCGCAAAGGGCGGTACAGCAGCTATTCCGGGCGGTTTCGGTACAGGTAAAACAATGACTCAGCACCAGCTTGCAAAGTGGTGCGACGCCGATATCATCATCTATGTCGGTTGCGGTGAGCGTGGTAACGAGATGAGCCAGGTTCTTGAGGAATTCTCAGAGCTTATTGACCCGAAGTCACAGCGTCCTATGACCGACAGAACCGTACTTATCGCCAACACATCAAATATGCCTGTTGCGGCTCGTGAGGCTTCAATTTACACAGGTATTACTCTTGGCGAATATTACAGAGATATGGGTTACCATGTTGCCATGATGGCTGACTCAACATCCCGTTGGGCTGAGGCTCTCCGTGAGATTTCCGGCCGACTTGAAGAAATGCCTGCCGAAGAAGGTTTCCCTGCGTACCTTCCTTCAAGACTTGCCGAGTTCTATGAGCGTGGCGGTCGTGCCGAGGTTCTCAGCGGCGGCGAAGGTTCTGTAACGCTTATCGGTGCGGTTTCTCCGCAGGGTTCAGACTTCTCTGAGCCTGTAACACAGAACACAAAGCGTTTTACAAGATGTTTCTGGGCTCTTGATAAGGCTCTTGCTTATTCAAGACATTATCCCGCAATTAACTGGATGGACAGCTACAGCGAGTATTTTAACGACCTTGATCCGTGGTTCAGAGAAAATCTCGGTGAGGATTTTATTGAATACAGAAACAGAATAAGCGCACTTTTACAGGAAGAAAGTTCACTTATGGAAATCGTAAAGCTTATCGGTTCGGATGTACTCCCCGATGACCAGAAGCTTGTAATTGAAACAGCAAGAGTAATTCGTGTCGGTTTCTTACAACAAAACGCTTTCCATGCCGATGATACTTATGTTCCGCTTGAAAAGCAAAAGCTTATGATGAAAACCATTCTTCATCTTCATGCCAAAGCTAAGGATATAGTTGCTCAGAATATTCCGCTTTCCAAGATTCTTAACCTTGGTCTGTTTGATAAGCTTACAAAGATGAAGTATGATATTCCTAACAGCAAGCCTGAAATGTTTGACGATTACATTAAGGAAATTGACGAAAAGCTTGCTGCAATTTCTTAATAAGGAGGGAACGCAATAATGATTATAGATTATGTAGGCGTTAAAGAAATTAACGGCTCTCTTATAGTTATGGACGGTGTTAAGGGCGTTTCCAACGAGGAAATTGTTGACATTCGTCTTGATAACGGTACAATGCGTCAGGGTCGTGTCGTTCAGATTGAGGGCGAAAGAATAGTTGTTCAGGTTTTTGAGGGCACAAGAAGAATCAGCCTTAAAAACACAAGAACAAGACTTACAGGTCATCCTATGGAGATGCCTCTTTCCCCTGAAATTATCGGCCGTGTACTTGACGGTGCGGGCAAACCTATTGACGGACTCGGAGATATTTTCCCTGTTAAAAAGGCTAATATCAACGGTACTCCTATCAACCCTGTTTCCCGTGTTTATCCTAAAAACTACATCAACACAGGTATTTCAACCATTGATACGCTTATGACTCTTATCAGAGGTCAGAAGCTGCCTATCTTCTCCGGCTCAGGTATGAAGCATAATGACCTTGCCGTTCAGATTGTAAGACAGGCTAAAATCAGCGGTGCAAACAGCTCTAACTTCGGTGTTGTATTTGCCGCAATGGGTGTTCAAAAAGATGTTGCAGAATACTTTAAGAAGAGCTTTGAAGAAAGCGGCGTACTTTCAAGAGTTGTAATGCTTTTGAACCTTTCAAACGATCCTATCATTGAAAGAACTCTTACACCGAGATGTGCTCTTACAATTGCTGAATATCTTGCATTTGAGCTTGATATGCACATTCTCGTTATTATGACCGATATGACATCTTATGCCGAGGCTCTTCGTGAGTTCTCGTCATCAAAAGGTGAAATTCCGGGCAGAAAGGGTTACCCCGGCTATCTTTATTCTGACCTTGCATCACTTTATGAGCGTGCAGGTATGATTAAAGGTCACAACGGTTCTGTTACACAGATTCCGATTTTGACAATGCCTAACGACGATATTACTCATCCTATCCCAGACCTTACAGGTTACATTACAGAGGGACAGATTGTTCTTGACCGTTCACTTCAAGGACAGGGACTGTATCCGCCTGTTAATGTTCTTCCTTCCCTTTCCCGTCTTATGAAGGACGGTATCGGTGAGGGTTATACAAGAGCCGATCACCAGCCTCTTGCAAACCAGCTTTTCGCTTCTTATGCAAAGGTAATTGACGCAAGATCGCTTGCATCTGTTATCGGTGAAGAGGAGCTTTCTCCTACTGATAAGAAGTACATTGAGTTTGGCAGATTGTTTGAATCAAAGTTCGTTAATCAGGGCTTTAATGAAAACAGAAGTATTGAACAGAGTCTTGACCTTGGTTGGGAATTGCTTTCAACATTGCCGAGAGCAGAACTTGACCGTGTTGACGATGCTTTACTTGATCAGTACTATAAGGGTGACAAATAATCGTTTGAAGAAAGGAGTGTGAGCATTTATGGCAGTACAGACAGTACCTACCAAGGGTAATCTTATGAATACTAAGAAATCCCTTGCACTCGCCAAAAACGGCTATGAACTGTTGGACAGAAAGCGTAACATTCTCATCAGAGAAATGATGACGCTTATCGACCATGCAAACGCAATCCAGCAGAAAATTGATGACGCTTATGCAGAGGCTTACACAGCACTTCAAACGGCAAATGTTACCAACGGCTTTTGTGAAGATATTTCTAACGCTATTCCCTATGAGAACGGCTTGAAGCTTGATTCAAGAAGCGTTATGGGTGTTGAAATTCCGATTCTCACTATTGAGGAACGAGATGACCATAACTACCTACACTACGGTCTGCGCACAACAAATTCGGCAATTGATAAGGTTTATACAAAATTTACCGAAGTTAAAAACCTTACAGTTGAGCTTGCAGAGATTGAGAACAGCGTTTACCGCCTTGCCGATTCAATCAAGAAAACTCAGAAGAGAGCAAATGCTCTCAAGAACATTATGATTCCCCGTTTTGAGGAAACAGTTAAGTTCATTTCCGACGCACTTGACGAAAAGGATCGTGAGGAATTCAGCCGACTCAAGGTAATCAAGAAGAAGAAGCAAAAAGATGCTGCTTTGAAAAAAGCTAAAGAATTAAGTGCTGAAAGCGCATAAATTATCAGCCCGACCGTAATTTGGTCGGGCTGTTTTAATGTGTCAACATAATAAAACGGATTGGCATTTTTATTGAGCCAATCCGTTTTGTTTTAGATGTTGTGAATAAGCTGTTGTTTCTTTTTTGTTCGGTATTTTATAAATACCGAAACAATACATTCTGCAAAAACAACTATTGCAATCCCTGAAATAAGGTAGGCAAACATACCAAATGATGCCTTTGCCATAACAATTCCAAGTATGTCCGTTCCCTGTTTTATTGGTACGCTTATGCTGTTAATTGATTGATACGCCCAACACCATGCGATAATACCGTTGATAAGGTTGGATACAGCAAGCGCAGTAATAACAGTACCGTATATTTTCATTTTCTTTATGTTGTGATGAAATATAAATACAAACAAAAGCTGTGCTAACAAGAGAATAAAAAATACAATCGAATTTCTTATAACAGGTATTTGGGTCAGTAAAGACGAAAGTGCCAAAAAAATAAAAAGAACAGTTAAAAATATTTCACTTATTTTCATATTCCACTTCACTTTCGGTCAAGTTTTCTTCTGTGCATTTTCTCTTTTGTCTTTGTACCCTTTACTTTGAAGATAATCAGGTATCCTGCAAGAAGTGCGAGGAATGTTGTCTGAGTATAGAACAAGGCGTAATCTCCGCTTGAAAAGCCCTTGCCGTGCTTTACGGGCTTGTCCTCGGGCTTTTCTGTGGGAATAGGCTCAATGCCGTCATAATTGCCCGAAATCACCGCCTCATCGGGCGAAGACGCCGCAGATACACTTATACAAAAGGCTGAAGAAAAAGTCATCAGAACAGCCATTAACAAGGTGATTATAAATTTAGTCTTTCTCATAATATTTCCCTTTGTAAAAATTAAGATTTAAAATAACTACAGTTAATTGTATCACAAGAGAAATATATATGCAACTGCTCTTTATTCTTCTGTCCAAACCTCTTTTGCCATATTGAAAGCTGCCCAAGCTTTTGACCATCCTGCATAGAATGCGGAATGAGTGATGATTTCTGCAATTTCTTCCTTTGTAATGCCGTTGTTTTTGGCTGACATAAGATGATACTTAAAAGAAGAATCTACAAGTCCCTGTGACATAAGTGCAACAACTGTAACAAGTGAAAGTTTGTCTTCCCTACTCCACACTTCACCGAAAAGCACATCGTCATTAATTTCTGCAAATTTCGGTGCAAACTCACCGAGTTTATCTCTTCCTGCTGTCTGTTTTACCATTGATATTAACTCCTAAAATTCGTTTATAATAGTTATTTTTAAATTATTTAAATCAAAGCGACTGCATCTTCTGCAATCTGTTCGGGTGTGAGGCGGTTTTCTTTGAGGACATCGGCAGAATTATATCTGTCAAGGAATTCCTTTTTAAGGCCGAAATTGATAACCTTAACATCTGACGGACCGTAGAAACGGGCAATCTTCTCACCAAAACCACCGTCAAGCACTCCGTCTTCAAGTGTCACAACAACATCATGGTCTTTCTTGAGGCTTTCAAGAAGTTCTGTGTCAACGCCTGTAATGTAGTAAGGATTGATAAGAGTAGGTGCTGTGCCTGTTTTTTCTTCAATAAGCTTTGCAGCCTGTTCGCCCATTCCATAGAATGAACCGAGTGCGATTACGGCAATCTTACCGCCCTGCTGAGCAACTTCATATTTATTAAGTTCTGTAAAATTCTTTGTGCAAGGCTTGCCTGTTGAAACAAGTTCTGCAACAGGAACACGAATTGCAACAGGGTAATCTGTCTGCTCAATGCTCCAGTCGAGGACAGCAAGGTAATCTTCTTTGGTTGTAGGAGCGATATAAACAAGGTTAGGAATGTTTGAAATCATGGGAATATCAAAAATTCCGAGGTGTGTAACATCTGTCATACCGTTTACCGACGCAGTCTGAACAAGGATTGTTGCAGGGTTTGAGTCAAGGCACAAGTCCTGTGAAAGCTGATCGTAGGTTCTCTGGATGAATGAGCTGTAAACATTGAATACGGGCTTGCCGCCGTTCTTTGCGATAGCAGATGCCATTGCAACAGCTGTCTGTTCTGCGATGCCTACATCAAGGAACTGTCTGCCGAATGCTTTTCTCTCATCAGGAGTAAAGCCGTAAAGTGCCGGAGTACCGGCTGTAATCGCCACAACTGACTTGTCAGACTTCATCTTATTTCTAAGATAATCTGTTGTGATTGAGCTGTAGTCCTCCTCATCAGGGAAATTAACAGTAGTTTTGCCTGTTTCAATATCAAACGGCATACACCAATGCCAGCTTTCTTTGTCAGTTTCAGCAGGCTTATAACCTTTACCTTTAAGAGTGTTAATATGAACAACAACAGGATGATCAATGTCTTTTACAGACTTAAAAGCCTTGATAAGCTCTTCAATATTGTTGCCGTCCTTGACATATACATAATCAAGCCCCATTGACTTGAAAAGGTTACATCCAGCCTTGCCGTCTGTGTCACGAAGAAGTTTGAGATTTTTATAAAGTCCACCGTGATTTTCTGCAATTGACATTTGGTTATCATTTGCTATAATAATCAGGTTTGAATCCATTTCACCGGCAACATTAAAACCTTCAAGAGCCTCACCGCCGCTGATTGAGCCGTCACCGATGAGTGCAATAACATTACCCTTGCCGTTTGTTACATCTCTGCCTCTTGCAAGTCCGCAGGCAAGGCTGACAGAGGTTGATGTATGACCGACAGTAAACATATCGTGTTCGCTCTCTATGGGGCTTGCATAGCCTGTTACATCATCGTAATGCTCCTGTGCAATATATGCCTCTTTTCTGCCTGTGAGGATTTTATGAGGATATGACTGGTGTGATACATCAAACACAAACTTGTCCTGTGGTGAATCAAATACATAATGAAGGGCAATTGTAGCCTCTACAATACCGAAATTCGGGCCGAAGTGACCGCCGTGAACACTTGCACGGTGAAGTAAAGCGTCACGCATCTCCGATGCAAGAGCGTTAAGTTCATCAATACTGAGTTTCTTAACATCCTGCGGTCCGTTTATTTTTTCAATATACATCGTAATCAGAGCTCCTTATCATATAAATTTTAAATATAAATCAGAGATATTTCTCTTTAGCTATATTATATAACCTCAAGCTAACTTTAGGTCAAGAGTATTTTTAAAAAATTTATCTTTTGCATTCTTTTTTATGTATATCGTTGCAACGCAATAGCTTAACCCTCGACAGATAACTATAATTGAAACAGGCACTTACATAAAATTGCAAGTGCCTGTTTCATGGCTGAGCCGGCGGGATTCGAACCCACGGGTGACGGAGTCAAAGTCCGTTGCCTTACCGCTTGGCGACGGCTCAGTATATATTCTACTTTTATTGATTATTAAAAAAACAAGCCGCCAAAGAATTTCTTCAGCGGCTGTTGGTGACCCATCGGAGATTCGAACTCCGGACACCTTGATTAAAAGTCAAGTGCTCTGCCAACTGAGCTAATGAGTCAAATGGGGTGGAATGCCGGATTCGAACCGGCGGTCTCCAGTGCCACAAACTGGCGCGTTAACCAACTACGCTAATCCCACCATAAGTGGCGCGCCAAAAGGGACTCGAACCCCTGACCTACTGCTTAGAAGGCAGTTGCTCTATCCAGCTGAGCTATTGGCGCATCAGTTGCTGACCTCAGTCAGCCTTTATATTATACCCATATACGGCATATTTGTCAACACTTTTTTGAATTTTTTTCATATTTAATTATTAAAAAGTTTTTTTCGGACAAAATCCGCCAAATTACGGCTTTCCGTATTTTTGAGCAAGTGCAAGATTCCTATAATCGGGTTCAGACGAAACCTCTCTTATAAGCTTTACAAACTTAGGAAGTTGATACCGCTGATCTTCACTAAGCAATTCAATTTCTATTGTTGCCCTGTCATTCCAGAACGGATAAACATCAAGTTCGCAGTAGGTGCTGTTGTCAACAATGCAATATCTGTCTTTACTGATGACGCCTGTAACATACTGCCTTTGAGCAAGGTACGAGTCGTATTGTTCTTTTGAAATATAATTTTCAATTTCGATCCGCTTAATATCCGATATTTTGATTTTTACAGTTTTGATATATACAGCCTTGTCACCCTCTCCCCTTTTGCGGATTCTGAAATATCCTTCTTCGGGAGTAGTGAGGTATGCCTGTGTAATAGGAATTCTGCGACAGGTTTTTATGCTGTTCAAAAATTCAATATCAGGATATTCAATCAAAAATTTTCTTTCAATTTCAAGCGGTTTCGGAATTCCGAGAAATGCGACAACCTCCTTCAAAAGTCTTTTCAGCTTAGTATCAAAGTCGGTCGAATTATCAATAATTCTCAGATGCGGTGTGCCTGTCCACACAGCCATAACATCTGTGTCAACTTCTCTTGCTTTTTCAAGACTTTCTTCCCTGCGGAAAATATTAGTTTCTTTTCCGTAATACTCTTCTGCGCCGTCTGCGGAAGTCACAAGATGAAATACTGCGTCATAAGAATTTCGTATTACATCTTCATTCAAATTGTGAACACCTGCATACTTTGCAAACTCATCTTCCGTAACATATGCTCTGCTATCAAGCAATCCTCTGTCAAAAAGCAAAACCGCCTTTTCGCAATCCATATTTTTGGCAATTTGCGTTTTTTCATTCTCCTCAGCAAGCTGAATTTCAAACAGTTCTCTGTGAAATTCATAAGAGCCGACATTTTCGGGGGTTTTGCCCTCACTAAACAATCTGCTTGCAACCTCACCGATTGTAATTGTAGGAACATTAAGCTTTTTAAGCTCTTCGCTGATATATTTTAATGCGGAAGTCTTGCCGCCGCAAGGTCCTCCCGTCAATACTATTTTTACAACTTCAGCCATAAAATCACCCATGTAACTTATTAAATTAAGTATATATCCCAACAGCAAGTTTTTTATTCTGTAGAAGAACATTGTTGTTTGTTTTTGCCCTTTAAAAGATAATATCGGCAAAATGAAAGTTTCTTATACAGTAAAATTCATATTATACATTAAAAAGCGTATAAATTAACATAAAAATGGTGAAATATGCTGTTATAACATTGACAAGTTGCGTGTTAAAGTGCTAAAATATGTGTATAACCAATGAGGTTTTTTCTTATATTGAAAGGAAGTATTTATGATGGAAAAGCAGAATATTGACTGGGCAAACATTGGCTTCGGTTATATGCCCATCGGTGAAAGATTTGTAGCTAATTATAAAGACGGTAAGTGGGACAACGGCAGTATGACAGCCGACACCACAATTACTATCAGCGAATGTGCAGGCGTTTTGCAGTATGCTCAGACTTGCTTTGAGGGTATGAAAGCGTACACTACCTGTGACGGCAGAATTGTTGTGTTCAGACCTGACCTTAACGGACAGAGAATGGAGGACAGCTGTAAGCGTCTTGAGATGCCTGTATTTCCAAAAGAGAAGTTTGTTGAGGCTGTTTGCAATGTTGTTAAGGCAAATGCAGATTACGTTCCTCCGTACGGCACAGGCGCAACACTTTATATTCGCCCGTATATGTTCGGCAGCGGTCCTGTAATCGGTGTTAAGCCGTCGGCAGAATATCAGTTCAGAGTATTTACTACTCCTGTAGGTCCTTACTTCAAGGGCGGTGCAAAGCCTATTACAATTAAGGTTTCAGACTTTGACAGAGCTGCTCCTCACGGCACAGGTCACATCAAGGCAGGACTTAACTATGCAATGAGCCTTCACGCTATTGTTACCGCTCATGCAGAAGGTTTTGACGAAAATATGTATCTTGACGCCGCTACAAGAACTAAGGTTGAAGAAACAGGCGGTGCTAACTTTATTTTTGTAACAAAGGACAACAAGGTTGTTACTCCAAAGTCTAACAGCATTCTCCCATCAATTACCCGCCGTTCACTTATGTATGTTGCTGAGCATTATCTTGGTCTTGAGGTTGAAGAAAGAGAAGTTTACTTTGATGAAGTTAAGGACTTCGCAGAATGCGGTCTTTGCGGTACAGCTGCCGTAATCTCACCTGTCGGCAAAATTAACGACCACGGCAAGGAAATTTGTTTCCCGAGCGGTATGGATGAAATGGGTCCGATTACAAAGAAACTTTACGATACACTTACAGGTATTCAGATGGGCAGAATCGAAGCTCCCGAAGGCTGGATTAAGGAAATCAAGTAATCAATTTTATACATATAAAAAGACGGTCTGCGAAAACAGACCGTCTTTTATTTGCAGTTTTTAATTATATTGTTGTAGGCAACATCCACGGCAGAATCATCTGTATTACAATGCAATACATAAAATTTTGTATGCCGAATAAGATTATCGAGATTTGAGAGCAAAGACATTCCATCTGACTTATTCACAAATTTGACAGTCGATTTGTAGAGTCTTTGTACAATCTCATTTGTGTCGGGAATTGTAACAAAATTAGCGTCTGAGCGTTCTATGAATATTATAGCACCTACGGGAACGGTTTCGTTGTTAGCAATTCCGCTTCCGCCGTCAAACGGAGTTCCGCAGCATAGCGGGACTTCGTTTTTAATTTTCACAACAGGCTTATCGTCATTGAGAATATGAGCTTTTGAGCCGAATCTTTTCAACCACATCTTTGTATGAGTAGATTTGCCGACGCCTGAATCGGCGGAAAACAAATACGCTTTTCCGTCAAAAACGAGTGCCGAGGAATGCACAAGCATAGCGCCACGGTGAATTATTTTGCGGTTAAAAATTGACGCCGTTGCAAATTCTTCGGCTTCATCAATGGTTGAACCTTCAACCATACGGCTCAACAGGGAATTTAAGTATGAGTCTGACGGTATTGCAGAAAAATCTGCGCTTCTCTCCCCTTCATACAAAAACGGTTCGCACAATTTTTTTAAGTAATCAAATTTTGGTTCAATTTCAACGATAAAATCAGCTATTAAGAATTTTGGCAAAGCGTCCTCCGAAATAAAACAGACTCACAAAAAGTGAGCCTGTTTTTTATTGGTTAGTTTAAATGAACGATAAACTTCTGAATTTTCGTTGCGTCAACTACCGTGATGTCACCGTCGTTGATATAATCGGCAAGATGTTTTTGTTCTGCCGAAAGTTCAACAATACCGGCAACATACTTCTGAATAAGAGTTGCATCTAAAATATCAATTCTGCCATCCATATTAACATCACCGACATCATAAGCAGAAATGCCCTCAAACGGAATATTGTTAGCCTTTGCATATTCCTCGGCATAAGAACCGTAACTGCCCTTGATTGTTACATTCGGAGAGCTTCTGAAAGCGTTAGAAGCAATAGAAGTCACGGATGTAGGAATATACACCTCAGATAATGACTTACACTCAGCAAAAGCACTCTTACCAATCGCACTTGTACCGGCAGGTAAATATACCTTGTCTAAAGAAGTACAATTGTAGAACATCTGATCGGTAATTTTACTCGGCACACAGTTAAAGGTAACAGATTTCAAACTTGTGCAATTCTGAAATACGGCAGCACCAAAATCTCTCACCCAGATAGGAATTGAAATTGATTCAAGCGAAGTACAACCGTAAAAAGAATCAGTACCGATTCTTCTAAGATATCTTGCTTCGTTAAGCCTGACCGATGTTATTGCGGTCTTTCCCACAAAGGCAAAATCAGAAATTTCCGATACAGACCAGCTTTGAAGCTTAAGCGGAAGAACAATATCGGTCTTATCACCTTTATATCCGGTTACGCTCGCATTACCGTCGGAAACAGAATATACAAAGCCGTCGGTTCCATATGAAGCCGCAGAAATTTGAAATGTAGAAATCAGCACCAATAAAAATGCGAAGATAAAAGCAGAAATCTTTTTTATCGAAACAAAAAACTGTTTATTCCTCTTCAAAACCATCAATCTTATTTCCATCATTGTCTCCTACTTCCGGAACATCAGTTAAGCTTCCTACTAAAATTACATCCTCAAATTGAAACTTAACAAGCTCAAATTCAGGGGAGAAATATTCTTTTTTCATAAATAACTCCTTAACTCATTCTGTATGTGCAACAGTTGCCTGCTGCACATACAAATTAAATTTTATTATTACTTGTTTGCAATATCATAAAATGTGAAGTAAACCGGATCGCTAAGTTCAACAACCGTTTCACCACTTGCACCGGTATACTGGATATATGTATAGAGTCTAAATACACAATCATTATTACCTTTGACATTGTTAAAACGAGTATAATACTGAAGTCTGTTCTTGTTATCAAGTCTACTATTATCAATCTGTTGTTTTACAGATGGAATAACAGACTCATTGGTTGTAATTTTTTTGATTGCATTTTTTTAGCATCATCAAGTTCAGACTTATACTTTTTAGCATAATAATCCAAATCGGTTATATATCCTGTAGTCTCATTTTTATCAAGATCTAACCTCTGAATAAGAACACCTGCCTTAACATTTTTGCTGTTAGGATCAAATACACTAAGCTGTTTGCCGTTATAGAAGAAGTTAAGTACAAAGTCAGCGTAAAGCTTGTCTTCACCGTTACCCTTAATGAAATCTTCAGCTTTATCAAGTGTAGTCATACTATCAGCGTCAAATCCGTTGAAGCTGTCAGCATTACCAGCTGTCCACTGATTTCTTGTTACTTCCATAAACTGAGTTGAAGTAGAAACTTCCTTGACAGATGCACTTGGAGTTGAGCTTTCTCCATAAACAGGAACTATCCAATAGTTGTCATATGATACATAGCTGAATCCACCGTCGATGTTGTATGCTTTAATAACAAGATTATTACATCCCGGATCAGAGTAGATTGCCCAATACATAAACTGAAGTGTTTTACCTTTATCTGTATATGTTTTCGGAGCAGTGATATCATAAGTATAAGTTCCGTCAGAATTTTTTGTATAGAACACTGAATTATAAGGTAATTCAGATGAACCATTTTTTGTGAAAAGTTCAAAATTACCGTTTTCGTTATTAGAAGAAGTAGGTTCATTAGTATCCTTATCACGGAAAACATTAAGGTGGATTGTTCTGTCTGACTGAGTTGAATTAACAACAGCTGATGCTATTGACTTACTATCTGATGAATCGAAAGCGGTATTGCTATCAGGAGTCTCATTCCAAGTAAGATTCTTTGTAAAGTTTGACTCATACGGTGCAAGAGAAAGGATAAAGCTATTTGTAAGAGTTACCTTTACAGAATGTGATTCTACACCTTCAACATTAGTAGCATTCTCAACAAATGTGTATGATGAAGTGTTTTCGGGATCAACATAACCAGCCTTGTTGTAATACTTTTGTTCACCCGTTCTGTCTTTGTAAGAGAACTGAACCTTATACGGTACTTTAATAGAAGTAATGTCAGAATAGAAGTTATAGTATACTGTTCCCGCATTATCAATAAGAGTATTCTTATGTGTTTTATAATAATTATCAAACGAGAACGTATATTCTGATGTAGTTACACGACCTTCTTTTCTGTTTCCGCTAACTTCTGTTGTAAAACCATCAGTAAAAGGTTTTGTTACTGTTGTGTTTTCAGCAGAATAGTAACCTTTGAAATTATAAAGGTTCTTTGTTGTTGTGTAAAGAGTAACAGTTACAGTAAGATCTGGTTGTGCTGCTAATTCAATAATCTTAGTCTTATCGATTGAAGCTGTGCCCGCAATCTTGCCTGAATCATAAAGAGATTCATCCTTGCTGTTTTTAACAACAACCTGAATTTCGGTAGTGGCTTTACCGCCGCCTGCATTTGTTCCGTTGTACAATGAATGTTGGAAGGTCATTGAACCGCCCGGGGTTTTGATATAACGAGCAACAAGCGTTACATCTGAATTTTGTGTAACTGCACCTGTCAAACTGCTCATATTTGAAGGATTGATTGCCTTGTAATCACCATCAATAAGACGATACCAACCAACAAATGTGTATGCTGCAGTTGAAGTTGCATTAACTTCAAACTTATAATCCTGAGTATTATCAACAGTAGTAGTAAGTTTTCTTACGCTATCCACTGGATCGGTAAAGTATGCACTTGCTCCTGTTGTCGTACCGAGAATTGATGAAGGTTCATCATTAGCAAATGTATCTTCATGGAAATCGCCTACTTTGTAGTCATCAAGTGTATTTGCATACTGAATCTTGATTTCACCGGTGATTTCCTGTTGATTCTGAGAATAGTACCAACGACCGTCAAGACGGTTACCCTTCTCACCACCGCCTGTGATAGCTGCCTCAAAGTTAATCCGAGCATAAACATCTTTATAATTTTGATATAAAGTTTTAAATGTTTTCCAATAAGTATCTCTATCTGTCTTACCGGGGAGGAAGTCAGCAGGAGTTGATGCAGAATCAATGGATTTTTTTATTTGCTCATCGGACTTGCCAAGGGCATACAAGAGAGCTGATGACGGAATAGTAGCCACTCTATCGCCATCCTTGTTATAAATGCTCCAAGCAGTTGCATATTTACCGATGTAGTTATTCTGGTAACCGTCCGAAATAATTGAAAGATAATTACCCTGACTGGTTACACTCTGAGTGTCCTTATAGTCAAGCTTCTTATTATCAATTATATTACCAAAAATATCTGTCGGATAATTCTGGTAGTCGAGGAATACTTCCCAACCGGCATCATCAGCTTTAGAATCAGCAAATTTATCAGCCGGTTCATTATTAAATTCATTATACTTAAAACGATAAATAATGTTCTCAGCATTAACACCGCTATCAGCTATCTTAACAAAATCATAGTAATCGTATGTCTGTGCATTATCTTCTTTCTGATTTTTACCGTTATATTCACTATGAACATCGTCCCAAACATAGTTATTAAGCGTCATACCTGTAATTTTTTCTGTGGTACCACCATTGACTATAGATTTAGGAATCTGAGTAAAGATAGAACCGTTGTAGTCAACCATTGGTTGTCCGGGGTAATAGCCTAATGCTTCTAATGTTGTCTTACCACTACCATAATATACATAACATGAAGGAGTATTGCCCCATATTTGTTTTGCAGAATCGTAGTTCTCAATGTAGAAATACACGCAGTTCTCATCATTTTTGAGGAAATACACAGGAGTGATTTCAAGCTTTGAACCATAAATCTCTTGATTTACTTTAAAAGTATAAGTATATTCATAACTACTATGATTTTCACCTTCAGTCTGTGAAAGGACTCCGCCAAAGATACCGTTTACGCTGAATCCCTTTACATAGTAATCACTGCCATTGTGACCTGCAAAGGTTGCGTCAGGGTTAATTGTGGTTTTAACGGTTACTGTTGAGCCATAAGGAACTCTTTTAGCAGTAACAGCACGATTTTCACCATCAGTCTTGCGTGAATCAGATGCAGTAATTATTTTATCATCAGGAGTTGTTATTGAAAGAGTTGTATCACCTAAAACAACGGTAGTTTTTTTATCACCAGTATTAGTAAAGCCAGCACGAATTGTACCGTCTTTTGCCGTGATTTCAACAGTATTAGCAGGTGCTACATCAAAAGTAGGCTCACAAGAATAAGTTACTTTCCCATTAGAAGGATCAATATCTGAAACAATAATTTTGAATCCAAGCAAATCATCATTTCCGTTCCAAATTTTTGGAACCTTTGTATTATTATTGCTACCACTAATAACACTATTGTTGCTTTGGAAATAAAAATTGTTTTTAGCGACTTCATTAATTGTTACATTGGTATCTCCAGGTGTAACGCCACTTGTTGTATTACTTGTAGAGAATACAAAGAAACAATCTTTCTCCTTAACTATATTGTCAGTTGCAACATCAAACTTTGCGTAATACTTACCATCATCCGTTAAATAAAGCTTTTTAGCTTGGTACTCGGAAAATTTAGCATCATTTCCCCAAAGGATATAGTAGTCGGGTTGTGTACCTGAATCTTCTGCTTTAAAGTTAGCGGTTACGGTTGTATCAGCTGTAATCTTAAGAGAAAGTGAAGAACCGGTACGAGTTTCTGATTTATCATTAACCGTTACAGTCCAGTCGGAAAGAGCGTAGCCATTGTTTGGTTTTGCAATGAATGTTACTTCATCGCCCACGTTTACTGTTTCACCGGAAGTGAAAGCAGCTTCGTTGTGTTTAGCAGAAACAGTACCGTAATCACTGTTATTTGAATTGAATGTTACTTTAACCGGATTGGAAACAGGTTGATTCATAGCTAGAATAAATGTTGTTGCATCGGACACAGCCGTAAATTCTGCACCGGTTTCAGTTCCACTTTGCGTTCCGTATGTAATTTTATTGAGAGTATAACCGTTTTCGCCCGTAACTTTAACCGTGAATGAAGATCCTACTTTGATATCAAATGACTGACCCTCGTTGTAGGTTGTAGAATTTGCAGTAGCTGTTACAATTGCGTTTTCAACTGTAGGAACATTGATCTTTGCATTTCCAACAGGGGTTGATGTATTTCTGCTGATAACAACAGTCTTTTCAGGGGTAAATGTAAACTTAACATCTGTATTTTCCTTTTGGAAAGAAACTCGAGCCAAGTAACAACCATTGTTTTCCTGTACGTCAATATCACTTGTAAAGTCTGAAGTTTCAGATCTTAAATTTTCTCTAACTTCATTTTCCGATGACCAAATTGTCGATTCTTTTACTGAATTAGGACTTTTATTGATTGTAAAGTAGTAGTTCCAACCGTATTTTGGAAAACTCACATTACCAACATAAGAACCATTTGAATAAGTCAATTCGGTGGAAGTCCATGCATTTGCATCGGTTACATTATCAGATTCTGATGTCCAAAGATAATATGTAGCTTCTGTCGAACCACCGCCTGAACCACCTGAACCGCCTGAACCGCCTGAATAGGTTGACCATGCATTTGTATAATTATTGTACATCTGATTATCAGTAATTGGATAATCAAATTTAGCGGACTGTGTAGAACCATTTCCATTATCATTAAAAATAATATTAGAATAACCAGTTGAAGGTGTAAAAGAATATACATCAAAACCATCCTTAGTACCTTCCTTAGTCATAGCTATTCCAGGCCATTTTCCATTCTCGTTACTACCATCCCAACAGTAAGCACATGGTGTTTCCCAATTAGCTGCATTTAACAAAAATACCTTCTTTGTACTTGTAGCCGCATTAACTGTTGAAACAGTGCCGATAAGCATTGTTGACAGAAGCATCATTACCGCAAGGATGACGGGAACAGTGCTTCTGCCAAATGAGAAATTTTCGTTTTCATAATTATTACCTCCATAACCGAATATTTTGGTTTTGGTTAGGTTCGGGTTCGACCTTTACCGCCTGACCAACGGTGAAACATAATCGGTAAAGCCACGGGATTTTGCAGTTAATTTACAAAAAAACAACGAGAATTCAGCCGAAAATTGTATCCTTAACCTGTTTCAGTCAAAATGTGGACACTAACCCATATTCTTTATAGTAGGTTATACCATTTTAGATTGATTTTTTCAATTAGGTTGCAATAATTTTATTGTGTTTGTTTAATGTGATAGTTTTGTGTTTGTTTTTACATTCAGTTTTGCCGTTTTGACAAGATATTTTTATGTTATGCACAAGTTATGGTACTTTTTTTGTAGAATTCGTCTATATATCGGTGTTTTTAATTATTCTGATTAAGAAATTGTTATGCCGTGTGTTACAAATTTGATAATGCTATTTTGCTGAAAGTTCAATATTTGAATGTTGTACAGTAACATTATAAAATCAGTTTGACGGAAAATTTTCCGCCTTTGCGTGACGGCAGTCCAACGGACACCGCTACGGGTAACCGTGCATAGTTTAATATACAAATAAAAATGCCCGACTGCGGTGTCGGGCATTTTATTTGAGATTATATGATTTTTGATTATTTATCCTTACTTAAAAGCATACGGTCGTTTTCAAGCTTTGAACCGCTTGCTTTTTCAAACATTTCGAGGAGGTGTTCAACCGTAAGATTTTTCTTTTCTTCACCTGAGATGTCGAGGATAATTTTGCCGTCACTCATCATAATAAGACGGTTGCCGTGAGTAATTGCGTCATGCATATTATGAGTTACCATAAGTGCCGTAAGGTTGTTTTCGGCAATGATTTTGTCGGAAAGCTCAAGCACCTTTGCGGCTGTTTTCGGGTCAAGGGCGGCTGTATGCTCGTCAAGCAGGAGAAGCTTTGGCTTTTTGATTGTTGCCATAAGGAGTGTTATTGCCTGACGCTGACCGCCAGAGAGAAGTCCTACTTTTGAGGACATTCTGTCCTCAAGTCCGAGGTCGAACTCTGCAAGCATCTGACGGTAACGGATTCTTTCGTCAGCCTTTACGCCCCACGAAAGTCCTCTTTTTTTGCCTCGTCTTGCGGCAATTGCGAGGTTTTCTATAATTTCCATATCGGCTACCGTGCCTGTCATCGGGTCCTGAAATACTCTGCCGAGGTACGGCGCTCTTTTATGCTCGGGCAATGCGGAAATATCCTTGCCGTCAATGAGAATCTGACCGCAGTCAACAGGCCACACACCTGCAATTGCGTTGAGTGTTGTTGACTTACCTGCACCGTTACCGCCGATTACCGTACAAAAATCGCCGTCATTGAGGGTGAGATTAACTCCGCAGAGTGCCTGCTTTTCGTTTACTGTGCCTTTATTAAAGGTTTTCCATACATTCTTGATTTCAAGCATTCTTAACCCTCCTTCTGTGCGTTTTTAGCATTCATTTTTGCAACTTTCTTGAATGAAGTCTTTCTCTTTTTCTGGAGATACGGAACTGCAAGGAAGATTGCAACGATAATTGCCGTGAAGAGCTTTGTATCGTCTGTCGGCATCTTGAGCCAGAGTACAATGCCCATTGCGATATAATAGAGAATACCGCCGACAATTACAAAGACCATTCTGATGATGAAATTCATGTGCTTGCGGAAAATTGCCTCACCGAGAACTTCACCGATGATTACAGCAGCAAGACCGATTACGATTGCACCTCTGCCCATGTTGATATCCGCAAAGCCCTGATACTGAGCAAAAAGTGAACCCGAAAGTGCAACGAGTCCGTTTGAAAGTGCAAGAGCAATTACCTTTGTAAAATTGATGTTAATGCCCTGTGCCTTGCTCATTGCAGGGTTTGAACCTGTTGAACGGATTGTTGAACCCTGTTCCGTGCCGAAATACCAATACATTGCGGCAATTACAACGGCACAAATTCCAAGACCTACGAGAATTGCCATATTTATATTGCTTGCAGAAACAACAAGCGTATAGTTTCTGTAGCTGATTGGGAGGTTTGATTTTCCCATAATATTCAGGTTAATTGAATAAAGAGCAATCTGTGTGAGGATACCTGCGAGAATGTCGGGGATTCCGAGAAGCGTGTGAAGAAGTCCCGTTACAAGACCTGCCGCAAGACCTGCAAGGATTGCTACGATGATTGTTGCCCAAACGGGACAGCCGTTGATGAGCATAACTGCGGTTACTGCGCCGCCTGTTGCAAATGAACCGTCAACGCTGAGGTCGGCAAAGTTCAAAAGCTTAAAGGTGAGAAATACACCGAGTCCCATAAGTCCCCAGATTATACCCTGAGCAATATTACCCGGAAGTGCGGATAAAAAGCTCATTGGATTAAGAGAACCGAAGTAGTTTGCTAAAAAATCCATAAAAACCACCTATACATAAAATATCGGGGTGTCGCTTGCACGGCACCCCTGCCAATATTATTTTTCAGAATATGAATTATTCTGCTTTGATTTCTGTGTAACCGTCGGGAACTTTGATTCCGTATGTGTCACAACGATCTTTGATATATTCTTTTGTTACATTCGGAGCGGCCTCAACCTTCATCTTTGTGATGTCCTCGCCCTTTACAAGAATGTTGTAAGCCATTTCGCCTGTTTTTCTGCCGAGTTCGTCATAGCTGATTGAAAGTGTTGCAACACCGCAGCCCTTGCAGATGCCTTCTTCGCCGGCAACAATAGGAGTTTTTGCGGCTGTGGCAACATTGTCGATTATACCTGTGTTAGATGCCGCTGTGTTATCTGTCGGGATGTAAAGAACATCGCTCTCGTCACAGGCAGTCTTTGCAACTGCGGCAACATCGTTTGAATCTGCAAATGAATATGATTTTACAGTATAGCCTGCATCCTTGAAATAAGGAGTGATTGTATCGCTCTGATACTTTGAGTTAGCCTCAGCCGAGCAGTAGAGAATTCCGACATTCTTTGCATCGGGGAAAAGCTCCTTGAGCATTGCCGCCTGCTGATCAAGCGGAGCAAGGTCTGTTGTACCCGAAACATTCATACCCGAAACACCGTTCCAATCAGACTTGTCAAGCGCTGTGCCGTAGTCTGTGATTGAAGTACCGAGAATCGGAATATTCGGTGTTGCTGTGTATGCTGCCTGAAGTGCGGCAGTACCGTTGCCGAGAATAAGGTCATAGTTTGAAGAAACAAACTGGTTACAGATTGTAGCGCAAGTTGCGGAATCGCCCTGAGCGTTCTGCTCGTCAAACTTTACATTGTCTGCACCGAGTTTCTCAGTAAGATAATCTTTAAAGCCTTTTGTTGCGGCGTCAAGAGCCTCATGCTGAACAAGCTGACAGATACCAATATTGTAAACCTTACCGTCCGTGCCTGAATTATCTGCCTTTGAGCTTTCTGCAGAACCGCCGCATCCTGCAAATGCGAGTGACATAGAAGCCGCCGCAAGAGCAACTGCGACAATTTTTTTAGCTTTTTTCATTTTAATTTCCTCCTAAGCTTTCAGCACTTTCACGCTGTAAAGCATCATATACTTCTGCACTTTTATGCAATAAAGTGTTTTAACAACATAAATTATAATACAAAAAAACGAAATTTTCAATAGCATTCACTAATTTTTATTACAAATAGCTGAAATAAAAGTTTGTTTTTGGTTATTTTGCCACCACATTTTCGTCACCAAGCTGATATTTGAGTTCTTTTATCATTACAGGATTGATATCAACCCACATTGACGAGGGGGCTTTCACCTTTCTTTTAGTGTCGGTAAGATAGAAAATAACAGGCGTTCTGCCGTCAAAAATGTCAAGAACACGCTTTGCACGGTTGTATTTGTCGGTATTGAGGTCATCAATACGCAAATACAACGCAGAAGGCTTTTGTGTATCATTTTTCACGGCTTGCATATGATAATTTTGCGAAAAATGTTCTGTGTTTTTTATTACAACAGGGTTATTTTTGCAATCCTCGTTTGTACGGGCAGACGCCATGGAATCGCAGATGATTTTCGGCTCTTCGTTTTCTTTTAAATTGACAGTTCCACGGAACAGCAACGCACCGCCTGCACCGAGAAGTGCGGAATATTTTTCATATACATTCGGGAAAATCACGATTTCAAGCATTCCGTATCTGTCCTCGGCATTGACAAAAGCCATAATCCTGTTATTTTTTGTAAGCTGGGTTTTCAGCTTTGCAACTATGCAGACAAGGCTGACTTTTTTTCCGTCAAAATACATACCGCTGTCATTATTGATTATATCGCCTGTTTTGTCGGCATGGATTGCTTTTGAAAAAGTTGTGTATTCATCGAGCGGATGACCGCTGAGATACATTCCCGCAATTTCGTTTTCCATATGCAAAAGTTCAGAAACGGGAAATTCGGGCAAATCGGGAATTTTTGGCTTTGATGATTGAGCATCAACCTCTGCATCATCAAAAAACGACATCTGACCGCCCGCATTTCTTCTGCTTTCATACTCAACATCATCAAGAACGGTTTTACTGATTGCGAGCAATTGTCTGCGATTTGCTCCGAGTCCGTCAAATGCACCGCATTTTATCAAACTTTCAATTGCTCTGCTGTTCATATTTCTGCCGTAGAGCCTTTTGCAGAAATCGAAGAAATCTTCATAAGGATTGTTTATGCGCTCCGAGATGATTTCATCTATGAAATTTCTGCCGAGATTTTTAACGGCAAGAAGTCCGTAACGGATATCGTTTCCGCTGACCGTAAAATGAAGATTGCTTTCGTTGACATTAGGCGGCAACACACGGATTCCGAGCCGTTTGCACTCAGTAATATATGACGCAAGTTTATTTTGATTATCAAGAACACTTGAAAGCAGAGCCGCCATATATTCACGGGGATAGTGGCATTTGAGCCATGCAGTTTTGTAGGAAATGTTGGCATATGCCGCAGCATGGGATTTGTTGAAAGCGTAGTGTGCAAAGCTTTCCATTTCATCATAAACGGAAATTGCCGTTTTTTCATCAACCCCACGGCGAATGCATCCTTCAACTATGATATTTCCGTCATCATCAGTAAGACCGTGAATGAATATTTCACGCTCCGACTCCATTACGGCAAGTTTTTTCTTGCTCATTGCACGGCGCACTATGTCCGCTCTGCCGAGACTGTAGCCTGCAAGCGTTCTAAAAATCTGCATAACCTGTTCCTGATAAATTATGCAACCGCTTGTAACTCCGAGAATTTCCTTTAAAAGCGGATGTTTGTAACGAATATGCGACGGATTGTGACGACAGTCAATATAAACGGGAATGCTGTCCATAGGTCCGGGACGATAGAGAGCCGTAACAGCTATAAGATCCTCAATTCGCTCCGGTTTTAGCTGAGTGAGAACATTTTTCATTCCTTGGCTTTCAAACTGAAACACACCCTCCGTGTATCCTTTTGAAAACATTTCAAAAACTTTTTTATCGTTTTCATCGACCATATCGGGATTATAGTCGGGATTTTTATGTTTTATCTGCTTTTCTGCATCATTGATTACGGTTAAGTTTCTGAGCCCGAGGAAGTCCATTTTTAAAAGACCGAGTTCTTCAAGTGCCGTCATGGTGAACTGTGTTACAACATTATCGTCATTTTTTGACAGCGGAACATAGTCGCTGACGGGCTTATCGGTGATTACAACACCTGCGGCGTGCATTGTTGCGTGACGGGGCATTCCCTCAATGCTCATTGCAACATCAAGCAGTTTTTTTATCTGCGGATCGTTATTGCAGCGACTTCTCAGATTGGGACTCAGTTTCAGCGCTTCCTCGATTGTCATATCATGCTCCATAGGAACAAGCTTTGCAACAGAATCTACTGTCGCATACGGAATTTCAAGCACCCTTCCGACATCTCGGATTGCACCTCTTGCCGCCATTGTACCGAACGAAATTATCTGTGCAACATGATCTTCGCCGTATTTACGCACAACATAGTCGATAACCTCTCCCCTGCGTTCCTTACAAAAATCGACATCAAAATCTGGCATACTGACTCTTTCGGGATTGAGAAATCTTTCAAAAAGAAGATTGTACTTTATCGGGTCGATTGCGGTTATGCCTATGCAGTAGGCACAAAGTGAGCCTGCACCCGAGCCTCTGCCGGGTCCGACAGGAATTTGGCATGATTTTGCGTAGCTTACAAAGTCATTTACAATGAGGTAGTAATCTACAAAACCCATTTGCGACACAGTGTTGATTTCATATTCAAGTCGGTCAATCAGAGATTGGTCTGGATTCTCGCCATAGTGTTTATAAAGCCCCTCATAGCATTTTCTTCTGAAATAATGCAGATGATCTTCGTTATTAGGAACATCAAATCTCGGAAGCTTGCGTACACCGAATTCAAAATCCACATTGCACATATCGGCAATTTTCTGTGTATTGTCGATTGCTTCGGGGTAACTTGCAAACACCTCACGCATTTCATCTTCTGTTTTAAGATAAAATTCCGAAGTTTTGAACTCCATTCTGTCGCTGTCATTGACTGTTCGGTTGGTCTGAATACAGAGAAGAATATTGTGAACCGTGCTGTCCTGTTTTTCGATATAGTGACAATCGTTTGTTGCAACAATGTCAACACCGATTTCACGGGCAAGCTTTATAAGGCTTGGAATTATCCTTTTCTGTTCCTCAATTCCGTGGTCTTGAAGCTCTATAAAAAAGTTCTCACTCCCGAATATATCACGGTAAAATTCTGCCTTTGACTTTGCACCGGCATAATCACCGTCAAGGAGCTTTTGAGGAATTTCACCCGCCAGACAGGCAGAGAGGCAGACTAAGCCCTCATGATACTCGGCAAGGAGTTCATCATCAATTCTCGGCTTTGTATAGAATCCCTCCGTAAAACCCTTTGACACAAGCTTGATAAGATTCTGATAGCCTGTATGATTTTTGCAGAGCAGAACCATATGATAGTATTTTCCATAGGATGAGGTCTTGTCAAAACGGCTTTGCGGTGCAACATACACTTCACAGCCGATTATCGGCTTTATACCCTGCTTTTTGCATTCCTTATAAAAATCGACTGCACCGTACATTACACCATGGTCGGTGATTGCGAGTGCAGTCATTCCTTTTTCTTTTGCGGCTTTTGCAAGTCTGCTCAGACGGCAGGCACCGTCAAGCAGACTGTATTCTGTATGAAGATGTAAATGTGTAAATGCCATTTTACTCACCTGTTGCTTTTGCCTTTATTTCACCGTCTGAAAAACGGAGTGTAAATTCATCTCCGCTTTTCAGCATTTTTGCGGAATTTACCGCCTTACCGTCTTTTTCGGCAATCGAATAACCTCTTGAAAGAATTTTAACGGGGTTGAGTCCTTCAAGTTTTGCGGCTGTCTTTGTGATGTCGGCAGTCTTTTTATTTATTGTTTCCTGAACAAAATGCTGTATTTTCGTTTTGCAAAGTTCAAGAGATTTTTCATATTCAAAAATTCTCTGTTGTGGCGATACAACGGACAGTCTTGTTTTTAATTCTGTAAGAGCATTATATTCCTGCCTTAATTTCAATGTTGCCATTGACGAAACATACTGCTTTTGCGATTTATAGTAATCAACAAGCTCCGCAGTATCGGGAACTGCAAGCTCTGCCGCCGCAGACGGAGTCGGCGCTCTGAGATCGGATACAAAGTCACAGATTGTAAAATCGGTTTCATGACCGACAGCGGAAATTACGGGAATTTTACAGTTGTAGATTGCATAAGCAAGGTTTTCATCATTGAATGCCCACAAATCTTCAATTGAACCGCCGCCTCTGCCGATTATGATAACATCACAGGCGTTGTATTTATCAAGTTTCTGTACGGCGTCAATAAGTTGGGCGGGAGCATTCTCGCCCTGAACAAGTACGGGACACATAATTATGTCGGCAGACGGAAATCTTCTTGAAAGAATGTTGCGGATATCCTGAACTGCCGCACCTGTGGGAGAAGTAATTACACCGATTGAATTCGGAAACGGCGGAATTTTCTTCTTATGTTCGGGAACAAAAAGTCCTTTTTCGGCAAGCGACTTTTTAAGTTGTTCATAAGCAAGCGAAAGCGCACCTATGCCGTCGGGCTGCATATCTTCAATATAAAGCTGATACTGACCTGTGGGTTCATAGACTGCAACTCTGCCACGGCAGATTACTTTCATTCCGTCGGTCGGTCTGAACTTTAAATTACGGGCATTGCCGGCAAACATTACGGCTCTTATAACGGATTTTTCGTCTTTGATTGAAAGATAGATGTGTCCGCTTCTGTAGTGGTCGGTTAGGTTTGAAATTTCACCCGTAACAAAGACAAAATTCAACCTTGCGTCATTTTCAATAATTGACTTTATATAGAAATTCAGTTGCGAAACACTTAAAACTCGTGGTTTGCTAAACTCGGGTGTGTACATCGTTATACTTCCTGTATCCTAAATATGCAATTCCTGCCGAGTTATCTGCCGAAAACTGCGGCGGTGCGAATATTGCATTGTATTTTTCTTCAAAAGAATTTTTTATTATTTGATTTGACATTACTCCGCCGGCAAAAAGCAATGGAATTTCTCCGTATTTTTCAAGCAGTCCTTCGGTCATTTCGGACAAGGTCTGTTCAATATATTTAAGACAGAATGCCGAAACATATTCGGGAGATTTGCCTTCATCAATCAGCTTTTTGGAAAGATTTTCAACTCCGCTAAGACAACAATCACAGCCTTTGAGAGCTGGTTTCACCTTGATTTTTTCTGTATTTTTAAGGGCAAGCTGTTCAAGCTGAGGACCGCACGGAAATTTTAAACCGAGCATAAGTCCTGTGCGGTCAATTGCCTGTCCTGCATTGAGGTCGAGTGTGTGTGCCGCAAGTTCAACGGAAAAGCCCGTGCCGAATCCTTTGGCAAATACTGCCTCGGTTGTACCTCCGCTGACATGGAAAGCGATAAACTGCTTATCAAACAAATCTGTTCTCTGCGAGCCGAACAATGCCGCCGAGATATGTCCCTCCTGATGTGAAAATGTGTAAAGAGGGACTTTCATTGCGGAAGATAAAATTTTTGCCGTGTTCTCTCCAACGGTGAAACACGGCATATATGAGCCGTCAACAGGTCTTGGACGGCTTGACGCCGCAATTGCGGCTATTTTGCTTGTATCAACATCTTTCAAAAGTTCTTTAATAAGCGTGTGCAGCTGTGCTGTGTGGTGAAACACAGCGTCACTCTGACGAAGTCCGAGCTGACCTTCTTTTACGGGAAGAAGTTTTTTCTGCTGAACCATTTCGCCCGTTTTGCTGTCGTAAAGGGCGGTTGATGTTGTGTAATTTGAAGTGTCAATTCCGAGAAAAAGGCTCATATCACTTCTCCGACTTTCCCGAAAATTCACGGGAATATGTGCCGAGAATACCGTTTACAAATTTGCTCTCGTCGATTGTATATTTCTTGGCAAGTTCAACAGCCTCGTTGATTGAAACGCTCTGCGGAACATTGTCAAGATACTTCATCTCATAGATTGCAAGGCGAAGAATAGCAAGCGACGGCTTTGAAATTCTTGAAAGAGTCCAGCCCTTTTTCAGGTGGCTTGCAATGATTTCGTCAATCTCCTCATGCTTGTCCTCAATGCCGGAAACTACAGCCTGAGCATATGCGCAAACACCGCCTACAAACATTTCCGAATTATCATCTATTGTTTCTTCAAGAGGCTCATCGTCAAAAGACTTTGAAAACAAAAGCATAAAAGCCTGCTCTCTCGACTCACTTCTTGTAAGATTAACCTCTTCCTCAAAAATATCATTAACTTCAATATCATTAGTTACATTGTTCATTTCATTATCCATATTAAGCCCAACTTTTCGTTAAATTAATTTAATAAAGGTAGTTATTATCATCAAGATTATACCATAACTGAAATTGAATGTAAATAAGAATTGACAAAGATATCTGTGACAAATCATTTGAATTTCGGAAATTTCTTTCTGAATAACTCTTCAATAATTTTAGTGCTCTCATCACAGCCGAATGTATCGGACTTTATGCACAAATCGTAGTTATCTGCATTGCCCCATTCGGAAGATGTAAAGTATTTGCAATGGTCGGCTCTTTCACGGTTTACCTTTCTGACCTTTTTAAGAGCATCGTTTACGGAAAGATTATCCCTTTCGGAAATTCTCTCTGCCTCGGTATTTTCATCGGCTGATACAAATACATTGAATGTATGCTTTTTGTTTTTGAGAATCTCGTTTGCAAGTCTGCCGACTATTACGCAGGATTCATTCTGTGAAATGGTTTTTATTACATTTTTTTCACGGTTAAAAAGGCTTTCGACATTCGGCATATTTGCGGTATCAAGCGGTCCGCCGTACCACGCAAAGAAATCGTGAAGTAAAGGATTTTTAATTGTCTGTTCATTCTTTTCAATAAAATCAGGAGAATAGCCGCTCTTCTCAACAACAAGTTTTATCAGCTCGTTATCGTAATACTTAAACCCAAGACTTTCGGCAAGTGCCTTTGCAATCTGTCTGCCGCCGCTGCCGTATTCCCTTGACACGGTGATTACATATGTAGGATTCTGCTCATCATCAGTTTTTTCATCAACCTGAACGGACGGAGTCTTTTTAAGAAGTTTATCTCTGTATTTTCCGAAAGCTTTGTTGATAATGCCGAGAATAAATCCGACAAGAAATGCCGCAATTACTGTTCCTGCACCGACACTGCCAAGGCTGTGAATCATAATCAGACAAGCCGCTGCCGACACTACCACCATAGTGATATCAAAACCCATTTTTATCTTTGAAAATTCGATTTTTGTAACCTGTGAAACAGCAGACATTACACCCTCGCCTGCGAGCGGAATAACATCGGCAGGAAGATACAGAAAAATTCCGACTGCGACAATAACGGAGCTTGCAAGCACCATTAAGATTCTGACAATAAGATTATCGGGTGTCGGAAAGAATGATGCAAGGTAGTTGCAGAATGTTGTAAAATAGCCGAAGATAACGCCTACGGGAATCTGCAAAAGGGTTATTAATTTAAAGTTTTTGCGAAGTAACAAAAACTGAATGAACACAAGAACAATGTGGAATATGATTGTTGCCTTGCCCATTTCTATGCCCCATATGCAGGTCATTGTGTATGGGATTGAGCTTACGGGAGATACACCGAGATTTGATTTTACCGAAAGTGCAATTCCGATTGTCATTATAAAAAGACCGATAAAATACATCGGCAATCTGATTTTCATATTTTTTAAATTCATTACATAACTTCCTTTTCAAAATGCTTTGTCATATTTTCATACACTTTTGCAAGCAGACTTTGGAACACTTCCGTTTCTTCTTCTGAAAAGCCGTCTGTTGCAATACTTTCTACGCTGTCAAATTTTTCATTGAGATATCGGACATACTCTTTTCCCTTATCGGTGAGAAAAACATAGAGTGACCTTCTGTCGCCGCCAAGAGATTTCCTTGCGATATAGCCTTTGGTTTCCATACCACGCAAAATCACGGTTATGGACGCAGGCTCAATGTGACAGCCTGCCGCAATATCCTTTTGTACACAGCCGTTATGGTCTTTTAGGTAATCGAGTATTTTCGGCTGACCCAATGTAAGTCCCGATTCTTTGATACTGCCGAGAAGTGCCTTTTGCACAAGCATATGGTCAGACATCAGCAGATAGTGAATTGACTCTTTCATACACAACCCTCTCTTTAATAGTTTTAATTCTAATTGTTATAATTCTAATTATATATCCGTTTAAATCGATTGACAAGTTTCCGGAAAAATTTCAGCCTATTGCGCAGTATTCTTTGTGAACATAGGAATATTTTTATGCATAAAAAAAGCAGAGGACACTATGCCCTCTGCTAATTTCATGCCCCTATTACCGATATATCGTCATAATCAACCTCATAATGAGTAACCACGGCATCGTCAATAATCAGAACAGATGTATCGTCAAGCTGAGATTTCGGAACAATTACCGACACACCTTGATCGCTTATATAGCAAAGGCATTCTGAAAATCCTTTGGCTTTGACAATACTTTCAATGCTGTCCTGAATTGTAAAGGTTTTTAGAAGCTCTTCAACATTCTTTTCAGCCTCGCTTTTGTCGGCATCAGACGAGCTTTCAAGATTGAAAATTTCTTTTGCATCATCAATTATTTTATCCTGAGTTGCCTGCCGCTTTGTCCTTTCGGCTGAAAAATAGCTTTTGCTCTCGTTTGAAAGTGCCGCCGTCTGCTGTACCTCATCATCCGACGCCGAAGCGGTTGCACTGACATATGATGCCACTCCGAGTTCTTTGGCACTTTTGGGAGTTTTTGCCCCCGAAAGCTGCCAGTTTATGTACACAGCCGCTGAAAGTGCAAGCACAAGTGATGCAAAAACGATATATTTTTTCTTAGATTTCATATTACTCCCGACCTTTATTCTGATAATTTTGTAATACATACTTTTGCTGTTGAAATATCAAGCGCTTTAGTGACTGCATCGGTGACACGCTCAACCACAACAGGATCATCACCGCCTTCACACACTACAAGCACTCCTCTTATCAAAGGTTCAATTTCCTTTGTTTTGGTGGTGCTGTTGTCAAGATAAACATATTCAACGGAATTTTCCATTGTGAGCAAAACTTCCGTCTTGCCTGCTCCCTCAATTTTTGAAATCACCGTCTGCAAATCATTTTCTATTTTTGTGCTGTATGTTTTTACGGAAAATGCTTCATCTCCTTTTCCTGATGTCAAAGAACCGAAATCAACCCAGTTTGAAAGAAATATTAAACCAATACCGATAAGACCGACAACGATTATGATATTTCTTATTTTTTTACTGTCGAGCATTGATTTCAGCTTTGAACTTGTTTTGTCTTCCATAATTCACTCCGTCATAATGTTTGGTGTAATTCCGAAATTGTCATAAACAATTGACGATACAAGATTTGTGTACCGAACAAATTCTTTGTCTATATATATGCTGATTGACGCTATGATTATGCCGTTGTTTTCAACTCTGCTCAAAATTATGTCACACGATTTGATTGCTATATTATTCTGTAAAAGAAGATTTTTTAATGCAGTTTCAAGATTTATCTCCGTCTGCTTTATAACAGCATTGCTGTATGCCTCATCATCAGTTGATATTTCTTTAACAGAATTTTGCTTTTCCTCAATATCGGTATTAAATGACGATACGGCATTTTTTACTGGAACAACCATACAGCAGATAATAAAAGCGCCTAAAACAAGGCTGATGATTTTCTTTGTACTGCCGTCTGTAACAAAGGTCTGAACAAGCGAGCATATTAACGCAGACGCACACATTACAACAACAACCGTAAAAAGTCCGCTCATGATGAACCTCCGCCAAGCATAATTACCGCCGCCGTTGAAAGAATGTAAATTGACATAATGCACAGCAAAACAGCTATGAGAGTTGAAAAGACAGACGATATGTTTTCAAGCAGTTTTGCCGGACCGTTTAGATTGAGAACCTCTGCCGTTGATTTGCCGATCCAAAGGGTGAACATCCACATTACCCCCTGTAAAATCACAGGCATAAACACAATTGTAACGGACAGAATCACTATTATTCCTATTCCCGATTTCAAAAGTCCGATACTGCCCTGAACTACCTTGTAGGCATCCGAAAGAGCCGAACCGACTATCGGGATAAATGAATTGAGGGTAAACCTTACAGCACGGGTTGAAACATTGTCAACCGAAACGCTTATAAGCTGTCTGAATGTCAGCACGGCTGTGAAGATTGTCATAGCAAAGCCCAAAAGCCACTTTACGCTCTTTGAAATCATTGACATAAAACCGCTGAGATTTACGGACGGCGATACGGATGATGTTATTGACAGACCGAGGAACATATTGAGCAGAGGAACGATTATTTTTGATGAAAGCTGTGACACACCCTCCCCTGCCCCTATCATCACGGCATAGTATGATGCCGAACCTGCCACAGAACCCGAGCTTGCCATAATTACAGCCATAACAGGAACATAGGCAAGCATTATATTTGATGCGGTGCAGATTACCGAACCCGTTGATCCGATGACTCCGACAGCGGGGACTACTGCGGCACAGGTTATACAGAGCGTTGCGGTTATATTCAACGAGTTTGAAATATCACAGGAGAGCGAACCGTTGTAGGCGCTGATTACGGAGCAGAGCAAAAGCAGGGCGGTTATATTGACAAGACCTTTGAGCGGTGAAGAAATGTTGCCGAGTGCAAGCGAGAGAATTTCGCCCATTACATTTTCAAAAGACAGGTTGGCAAGCTTTGAAAAATCCCCCAAATCAACGCCCATATTCTGAAGGCTTTGCTTTATATCGTCGGACAGCGAATCAAAAACATTTGACATATCATAAATCATTTCACCTTCTTCAGCGTTTGCACAGACACATGAAAGGGCGATAAGCACAAACACGACAGTAATTATTACAACACTTTTTTTCACTTCTTCACCTCAATTGCCTGCAAGTGACAACACGGTTTTTAAAATATCCGAATAAAGCGGAAGTGCCGTTACCGTGACCATAATTTTTCCGGCAAGCGAAACATTTGACGCAAGCGACTGACTGCCCGAATCCTTGCAGGTATTCACGGCGAACTCGGTGACAAGGCATATTCCGATTGATTTCAGCAGAATTACTATGTAGTCAATGCTTATTCCCGATGAGGCTATGATTTGATTGATTGTTGTAACGATAGCCGAAACCTGAGTAAGCACGCCGATTAAAATAATAACGGAACAGCTTATACCGAGCATTACGGAGATTTCCGCATTTTTCGGTTTGAGCATTACGCAGATTATTACGGTCACAACGGCAAGCACGGAAATTGACAAAATATTCATATCAAAAACCGAAAAGCTGTTTTATTGTGTTGAACAGAGTGCTGATTTGCGTTATTATCAGCGTCAACACAACTATAAGTCCGGCGAGCGAGGTCAGCATTGCCTGCTCCTCTCTACCGCTTCGTATGAGAAGTTGGGTAAGAACCGCAACAATTATGCCTACAGCGGCAATTTTGAAAATAAGTTCAACATCCATTACTACCTCTAAATCATCATAAGGGCGATTGCACTTCCTGCAAAAAATCCCATTGTTTTATATAGCTTTGATTTTTTTGTTATGGCATCAAGGGCTGATGAAAGCTGTTTTGAAAATGACACCTCGTAGAGTTCAAGATGTTTTAACTGCCCCTCTGTATCGGTTTTTCCGAGCTGACCTCCGAAATCGTTCAGCATTGAAATATCAGATTTTGAAAGCGGTATTTCAGAAGATAATTGTTTTACCTTTTCAAGCCACAATTCGTCAAAAGGTCTGTCACATTCTGAAAAAAGCAATAAATCAAGGCTTGAATTTTCTGCACAGGAATTAACCAGAGTGAAGATATCATCACCGCTGTAGCGAAGATTTGTTGCAAGCAATGATATAAATTCCGTGAATGATTTCAGAAAATCTCTGCGTTTGTATAACCTACCCGACAAAACAAAACCTATCATTGTACCCGTGCAGACAACAAGCAAACATCCTATGAGTTTAAACGGCAAAGTTGTCACCTACCTGCGATATTTTCACAATTTCACCTGCGTGGGTTCGATTTGACAGAAACACAAGCGTTTGAAATGCCCCTGTTTTCATGAGAGAAACCATGTTTGCTTTCTGTTTCAGTTCGTATTCATTTGCACAATGTGTTGATGAAATTATCCGAACTCCGCAGTTGACCGACTTTTCTACGGCATAGATATCTTCTTTTGAGCCGATTTCATCGCAGATGACAATTTCGGGTGCCATACTGCGGATTGCGTGAAGCATTGCCTCGCTCTTGTTGTATGAATCATAGACATCGCACATTCCGATATCATTCTGAAATTTACCTGATGCCGTGCCTGCAAGCTCTCCTCTTTCATCAATCAGAGCAACATTCTTCTTGCCCTTGGTTGACAGAAGTCTTGCAAGGTCACGAAGTATGGTTGTTTTTCCGCTGCAAGGTGCTCCGCATATGAGAACACCTCCCGAAACGGTAATTATCTTATTATAAAGAGAATCCGCACAACCCTTATGCTCCCTTGCTATGCGGACATTGATTGAGGTTATGTCACGGATATTAACAATTTTCCCGTTGTTTACAACCGCTGTTCCGCAGATTCCTGCCCTGTGACCGCCGTACATTGTAACAAAGCCGTTTACAATTTCGTTCTGTCTGTTATACACGGAGTAGTTGCAAATGTTGTTGAAAGTATCGACAATATCGGCTTTTGAAACAACAAGCATTGCACCGTCAAGGATTGTGTTTGTAAGTCCGCCGTTTTGCGTTAAGTAGTATGTATTGTCGGGACAAACAAGTGCAAGCGGTCGTGAAAGCCGCAGTCTGATTTCCTGAACCGAATCGGCTAATTTAGGCGCAAGCGGTAAAAGTCTGCGTGAAATATTCTTGCAAAGGCAGTTGAGTGCCGCCGTAAATCTCTTTTCGTTTTGTTCAGCAAGCATATTTTAAATTCCTCCCAAAAGAGTTTGTACAATAAATACTATGCAGACAAGCACAGTCATATGTCAAAAGGGCAAAAAAAAAATCCCCCGACATAAATCGGAGGATTTGAAGTATTTTATTTTGAAATATAAGCTGTTACTCGTAGTGTCCTTTGCAGGCAATTATACAAACAGTATCGTCCTTGATAAAATATACAACTCTGTTACCGTTATCATCAATTCTTCTGCTCCAAAAACCACTTAAATTTTCTTTGAGAGGTTCAGGCTTTCCTATTCCTTCAAAAGGGCTACGGCAAATATCGGTAATGATTCTATTAATCTTTTTAAGTGTTTTCTTATCTTGAAATTGCCAATATACATAATCTTCCCACGCATGGGATTCCCAAAGAATTTTCATCAGTCTTCACCGTCAATAAGTGCGTGTTCAGAAAATGTTGCCTTTCCATTTTTAATATCAGCAGCAATTTTTTCGAGGTAGCGAATATTGCTTTCCGAATAAAAAGGATCTGCTGTTATTTCAAACGGTATTCTTTTTTCACGACCAACCTTAACAAGAAACATTGTTATTGCCGAAGACATAGTGAGTCCCATATCTTTTAATGCTTTTTCTGCATTTTCTTTAATATCTTCTTCAATTCTAAAGTTTATCTGTGTCATAAAAAGCACTCCTTTCATCATTATTATATATCGCTAAATATACAATGTCAAGCATTTGCTATACATATTCATTAGTAAGTATTGTAAATTATAAATGAACATAAAAATCCCCCGACATAAATCGGAGGATTGAAAATTGTTTTATTTGCTTTTTATTTCACTAAAGATAGCAGCATATAGGTCGTTACGCTGAGGGTACAAAATTAAATACTCATACTGACTAAAGTCAATCTCGAAAGAGATTGGCTTTTTTTATTTGGCAAAAAGCGATTGAGCAGGCAACGATTGAAATTTAAAAGTAAAGATGGGAATTAGTATGGGACAGTGCATTTATCTGCCAAAAGAACTTATGACAAACGAATACAACGGCTACTCTGCCGAAACGAAATTGCTCTTTGGAATGATTTTGAGCAACTCTGTTACTGCATCGGCTGTAATGAATGTAGCAGATTTAATCAATCAGCTTGGAAAAGCTGAAATCAACGCACTTCAGGGCGAGCTGAAAAAGGCTAACGAAAAGGAGCGTGTGCATAATGTTTGATTTTTTCTATGGCAGCGACAGCGAACAGTATCAGTTTTATAGAGTACCTCAAGTGCTTTTTACCGATGACAGGTTTAAGAGCATTTCCTGTGAAGCAAAATTACTCTATGGATTCTTGCTCGATAGGACTTCCCTATCTAAAAAAAGCAAATGGGTTGATGCTGATGGTAAAACCTATGTTTTCTACAAGCAGGAAAATGCACAGGAAAGTCTGAACATTGGCAAAGACAAAGCTGTTAAGATTTTCGTTGAGCTTGAAAACATAGGCTTGATAATCCGTAAAAAGCAAGGTCAGGGAAAGCCTACAAAAATTTATGTTATGAATTTTTCAAAGCCGATATCTAAAAGCAACACCAAAGTATTGCAAAGAATCAAGTCTTTGACCGAGTGCAAGTCTAAAAATAAGACTTCTGGCATTACTTCTAAAACAGCTGTTCAGACTTCTGAAAAACCGAAGTCTGAAGAAAAGCGTGCCGAAGTCAAGACTTCTAAAAAACCGAAGTCTGAACTTGATTGTAGCAGTACCATACCGAAGTCAAGACTTCTGAAAAACCGAAGTCTGGACTTCGATAAAGCAGAAGTCTTGACTTCTGAAAATCAGTCATATATCCATACTGAGATTAACCATACTGAGAATAGTAATACTTATCCATCTATCTATCATATTACAGAAACTAATGGGAAGTCACAACCGAAGTCTGAAAACCCATCATCTGATGGATTGATAGATAGAAGCAACCCGAACTCAGAAATTTCAATTTACAAAAATGCCGTTGCAGAAACGCAGCTCCAAATCTCGTATATGTACTTACTCACCAATCATCAAAGCAAAAAAGGTTATCTTGACTTAATTGTCAGCCTGATAGCGGAGGTATATGTGTCGGCTTACACTCATCCTACAACCTCTGTCATAATTAACGGTATCAAAACATCAATCGGTATTGTTGCCGACCGTTTGAAAACAATAGATGAATCTCATATTGAATATCTTTTTGAAAAAATTGATGCATCCGCAAATACAAAGCAAATCAAAAATCCGAGAAGTTATTTATTGAGCTGTCTTTACAACGCTCCGACAACAATGGAGCTTGATACCGACCTGCAAGTCGCTTATGACCTGCACAACAGCAGATAAAAACAAACTTGTGCCCCAACGGGGCAGAAGTTGAAAGGAGAAAACAAAATGACAATCATAAGTCAAGACTACGAGCTTATCAACTTCGATAAACTCGCTAAAGTGACAATGTACGAAGGCGAAGTTGACGGAACAACGGTGTATGCCATCGTTGGATTTGAATCGGCATCATCAGATGATGCTGAGATTAGCGGCGACAGCGATACTGTTCTCGGCATTTATAACAATACGACTGAGTGCGAAAATGTACTGCTTGCTCTCATTGAAACGCTCAAAGCCGGGAAAACGGTCTTTCAGATGCCCGAACCGGTCATTGAGTCCAAGGAAGTGAATGCTTAATGTCACAGATTATGGACTTTTTGGTGCAGACAAGCTGCGTATCAAGCGACTTGCTCAAAGAGATAATGCGTGATTACTTATCAGGCAAAAAACAAAAATCCGGTCTTAAGAGTTTCAACAAGCTTGCAAAAACAGGTGTTCTTGAAAGTATAGAAATTACCGATAACAACATCAAGGATTTTTTATCGACTGCGAAAAAGTACGATATTGACTTTGCACTTACACGGGACAAGTCAACATCACCGCCTACATATCGCATATTTTTTCAGTCGGGTAAAGAAGAAAATTTTCAGAAAGCCTTTAAGGAATACGCCTTTGGTACTTCAAAAAAACTTGATAAAAAATCTGTCACTCAGGTTGTAAACCGAGAACAGATTAAGCAAAATGCAAAAGTCATATCCGAAAAGCAAGCTGCTGTTGACAAAGAAAAATCTCACAACAAGTCAAATTTAGGACGGTGATGTCGGTGCGTGTAGATACGGATAAAATAAAAAAAGCAATCATTTTCATTTTGCCTTGCCTGCTGTTTTTTTGGATTGGCGACAAAGTTTGCTGTGCATACCGCACTGTTGGTATATCGGGAAATATCAGCGTTAAGGCAATGCCTTTTTTTACAAATCTCGGCAACGCTTTGACAAATCCTCTTCCCTCTCTTCATCCGCTTGACGCATTTGTCGGCTTTATGACTGCTGTCATTGCAAAACTTGTACTTGAATACAAGCGTAAGCACCGAAAAAAATATGCCGAGGACAAGGAGTACGGTTCAGCTCGTTGGGGTACTCCCAAGGATATTGAGCCGTATATGGACAGGCAGAATTTCGATAACAATGTGCTTCTCACGCAAACCGAACGCATTACGATGGGTAAGCCCTCAAATGTCAAGTATGCACGAAATCAGAATGTACTTGTTGTCGGCGGTTCAGGTTCGGGTAAAACACGCTTTTATGTCAAGCCGAATCTTATGCAAATGCACTCAAGCTATGTTGTAACAGACCCTAAAGGAACGGTTCTTGTTGAGTGCGGCAAAATGCTCCAAAAAGGAAAGCCGGTTGTTAAAAACGGAAAAATCATCGGATATACACCGTACAGCATCAGAGTTTTTAATACAATTGATTTTTCAAAATCAATGCACTACAACCCGTTTGCATATATTCGACCCGAAAGCCGTGAGCAGGATATTCTCCGCACGGTTGAGGTACTTATCACAAACACAACGGGCGACCAAAAAGGCGGAGATGAATTTTGGGTCAAAGCGGAAAAGCTGTTATACACCTCATACATAGCACTCATCATTACGATGTGTCCGGAAGAAGAGTGGAACTTTGAAACACTGATTGATTTTGTAAACGCTTCGGAATGCCGTGAAGATAACGAAACCTTCAAAAACGCTATTGATTGGGCATTTTACTATCTTGAACGGTGGATTGAAAACGCTTGGGAGCAGGACGAACAATTTTCAGAGGAAAATGAAAATTATGCCGAGCTCAAAGACGCAGAGGTTGACGATTGGAGAGCTTCTCTTGGTAGGTTTGCAGTCAGACAGTATAAGGCTTATAAACTTGCCGCAGGAAAAACTGCAAAATCAATCTTGATAAGCTGTGCCACAAGATTGGCTCCGTTTTCAATTGACAAGGTGCTTGAAATCACAAGCTACGATGAAATGCACCTTGACACAATCGGCGATAAGCTGACAGCTCTGTTCATCATAATTTCCGACACGGACGACACCTTCAATTTTCTCGTTGCGATGATGTACTCGCAGTTATTTAACTTACTGTGTACAAAGGCTGACAATAATCCTAACGGTTCGGGACGATTGAAATATCCCGTGCGTTGTCTGATAGACGAATTTGCAAATATCAAGCAGATACCTCAGTTTGAAAAGATTATTTCGGTAATCAGAAGCCGTGGAATATCTGCAAGTATCATTTTGCAGACCAAATCTCAGCTCAAGTCCTTGTATAAAGACAATGCAGAAACAATTGAAGGTAACTGTGATTCACTCTTGTTTCTCGGCGGAAAAGAGAAAACCACGCTCAAGGATATATCCGAATCTCTCGGTAAGGAAACGATTTATATGTTCAATACTTCCCGAAGTAGAGGTACGCAGGAAAGCTACGGAGTAAATTATCAAAAACTCGGCAAAGAGCTGATGTCACAGGACGAATTGAGTGTTATGGATAACTCTCAATGTATTCTGCAAATCCGTGGCTTGCACCCGTTTATGTCGAAGAAATTTGACATAACAAAACACAAGAATTACGGCAAGCTGTTTGACAGCGACAAGAAAAATTATTTTGATGTTGCAAGGTTTGTTAAGAGCCGTCAAAAAAATGCTGCTGTTTTACAAAACACACAATATACCGAATATCGGTAAATTAATACATAAAGGAGCTAAACCTATGAACTTTTTATCAAAAACAGAGCCTAACAAGCTCTCAAGAAGATGTAAGAAATCAAAAAAGGCTGTTGCCGTGCTTACAGCAATCGCATCAATTGCCGCAATGAGCTGTATGTCCTGCTTTGCCGCAGTGAATGCGTCATCTTTTATCAGCACAGCTCAGACTGTACTCACAGCCGTTATCTGTCTTATCGGTGCCGGTCTGGCTGTGTGGGGCATTATTAACTTGCTTGAAGGCTACGGCAACGATAACCCCGGAGCAAAATCACAGGGTATGAAGCAGCTTATGGCAGGTATTGCACTTATTGCTGCCGGCGTACTTCTCGTGCCGGTACTCGGTCAGATGATGAATCAGGCTCAGAGTAAATAATGAGAGTAAGCAAAAATAAACTTGTGCCCCGTTGGGGCATAAGTCGGAAAGAGGGCGATTGTCTGGATTGTTGAGGACTTTATGAACGCTCTCGAAAATTGGTTCAAGGAAATCCTTTCGGGAGCTATTGAAGGCTGTCTTAATACAGTCAACGATATGCTGTCGGGTGCACTCAACAACAACGATGATACCGGATTAAACGGAATATTTTCTCAGTTTCTCGGTGACCCGACAACCTTTACAGGTACTACCGGTTCGGGCGGTACAAGTATATGGACAACGATTGAAAAGCTGTCGAACGATGTAATCGTACCGATAGGTGCGTTTATGTTGATGATTGTTGTGTGCTATGAGCTTTTTTCAATGGTTGTTGAGGGCAATAATTTCAGAGATTTTGATGATTCAATTTTTATTCGTTGGATATTAAAATCGTTCTGCGGAATATTACTCGTAAGCAATGTCTTTTACATAGCGACCGGTATTTTTGTGTTCGGCACGGATGCCGTCAATTCGGGGCTTAATACGCTGTTTGGCACAGGCAAATTTATTTCGGCTGATGTTGTTAATTCGTCCGGTTTTCATCAGGCTTTGATGTCGCAGGATATAGGTACGCTGATAACTACGCTGATTATTGCTTTTGTTATCATCATCGTTTCGTTTGTTCTGTTGGCGGCAATTGTAATTGTGCTTGCATCAAGGATTATTGATGTGTATATGATGCTCTCAATATCCCCTATTCCTATGGCTACTATGATGAACAAGGATTGGGGCGATATCGGCAAGAATTGGCTGAGAAATCTGCTTGCTCTCGCTTTTCAGGGATTTTTCATTATCGTTGCACTTGCAATATTCAAGACCTTGTTCAATAACACTTTGAAAAATATGATGAGCGGACAGGATGTTGTAATGACAATGGCTACCTTACTCGGCTTTGTTGTTGCATTTATCTTCACAATATTCCGAACATCAAGCATTTCGAAGTCTGCTTTTGCGGCACACTAATCCAAATTCACTGACTTGTGCCCCATTGGGGCACAAGTTAAAAGGAGTTTTTTATGCAACAAAATTTCGTTAAGATACCAAAAGACTTGTCTTTAATCAAGCAAAAATTTATTTTTGGTTTGACAAAACGACAGGCAATGTGTTTTGGTATCGGTCTTGCAATGGGTATTCCTGCATTTTTCATAATTAAGACGGTAACAAGCAACATTACCGTAGCTGTCATAGCTCTCGGAATCTTTGCTTTTCCGGGCATCGCCTGCGGTTTGTTCACCAAAAACGGTATGTACTTGGAGGAGTATCTCAAGTTGCTTATCTCGTTTATGAGACAACCGAGAGTCAGAACATATCAGAGTAAATCTCCGATGGCAATGATTCTGAACCAAATCGAATACAGCAAATTAAAACGCAAACTCATTGCCGCCGGGGTTGATATATCAGAGTTTAATAATACGAAGAAGGTGAGCATTATTGCCAAACTCAAAATCAAAAAACAGTAAAAATCAAAAAAACACCTTAACAAAGGAAGAAATACAGTCGATTAAGGCACGGATGGCAAGGCTTAAAAAAGAAAATGAAGAAGATTCCTCATCTACTCAGGCTATTCTGCCGTACAAAACAATGTTTCCTGACGGCACCTGTCACATCGGCGGTCAAAAATATTCACAGACAGTTGAATTTTATGATACAAATTATCAGCTTGCAACATATGAAGAAAAGGACAGTAAATTTTCGGCTTGGTGTGATATTCTCAATTATTTCGATGAAACAATCGAATTTCAAAATACCTATGAAAATCAGGTTATTGACAAGGAGTCAATGATTCAGTATGTACAGATTGATTCCGTTGACGATGATTTTAACGATGTTCGTAAGGAATATTCGGATATTAGAGTTAATAATTTGCTCGGCGGTAAAAACGGCAGAAGCGTGAAGAAATATCTGACTTTTACAACCGAAGCGAAAAATATTCGTGAAGCAAGAGCAAAATTAAGTACGGTATCACAGGAAATTATAAGATTGTTTGGCGATATGAAGGTACGCTCAAAAAAGCTGAACGGAGAGCAACGATTGGAATCAATGTACCAATCACTCAACCCGTTTACAACTCAGCCGTTTTTGTTCGATTGGGAGCTTGTTAAAAAAGGATATAACACCAAAGACTTTATTGCCCCTGCATCCGTTAAGTTCACCGGAAAAAACAAGTTTGAAATTAACAACGCTTACGGTTGCGTTACATCAATTAACATTCTTGCCGGCGAATTATCTGACGGTATTATCTCAGACTTCCTCGATAACACCGAGGGTCTTGCTTCTCTAAATTTTCATATCAAGCCTTTTGACCAATTAAAGGCGTTAAAATACATTCGTGGAAAACTGTCTGATGTTCAAAAAATGAAAATTGATGAACAAAAAAAGGCTTTTCAAAGCGGCTACGATTCTGATATTTTGCCCGAAAGCATACAGATATATCTTGAAGAATTACAGGGAATGCTTGAAGAGCTTAACAGCAAGAACGAACGACTTTTTGAGATTACAGTCACAATTCGTAATTATTCAATGACCAAAAATCAAGCTTCGTTACAACTTGAAACTCTGTCAAGAATAACGCAAAAAAATAACTGCAAGCTCATATCTCTTGATTATCTTCAGGAACAGGCATTAGCTTCATCTCTGCCGCTCGGTTATAATGCTGTACCGATTGTGCGTGACCTTCCTACCAGTTCGGTTGCCGTTTTTATACCATTCTCTACACAGGAGATTTTTCAACCGAGCGGCTGTTATTACGGACTTAATCAAGTCACAAAAAATATGATTTTAGCCGACAGGCTCAAACTTAAAAACCCTAACGGTCTGTTTCTCGGTACACCGGGTTCAGGTAAATCGTTCTCGGTTAAGCGTGAAATTACAGATATATTCCTGACGAGGAGTGACGATATTCTTATTACCGACCCTGAAGGTGAGTATTATCCCCTTGTTGAACATCTTGACGGTCAGGTTGTAAAAATATCTACCAACAGTCCTCATCACATAAATCCGCTTGACATCAATCTGATTGACGATATGGAGGGTGAAAATCCACTCTCCACAAAATCGGATTTTATCATTTCTCTGTGTGAGCTTGTTGTGGCTGATAAGTACGGATTAACCTCGGAGGAGCGTTCGGCGATTGATAAATGTACAAGGCGATTGTACAACGATTATCTGATGCATAATCCGACAAAGGAGAATATGCCGACACTCGCAGACCTTAACAAGGAATTTACTGCACCCGATGTTATAAATGTGTTAAGCAGGGTACATAACTCGCTCGAAATGTATGTAACAGGTTCTCATAATGTATTTTCATACCGCACCAACATTGACATCAGTAACAGACTTGTCTGCTTTGACATTAAAGAGCTCGGCAGTCAGCTCAAGAAGATTGCGATGCTCATTATTCAAGACCAAGTTTGGAGCAGAGTTGCTCTGAACCGAAACAAAAAGACCACACGCTACTACATAGATGAGTTTCATTTGCTTTTGAGAGAAGAACAGACAGCAAGATATTCAGTAGAAATGTGGAAGCGTTTTCGTAAATGGGGCGGAGTGCCGACAGGCATTACACAAAATGTTAAGGACTTGTTGTCATCGGCAGAAATAGAAAACATTCTTGATAACTCCGACTTTATTTATATGCTCAATCAATCTGACGGTGACCGTCAGATTTTACAGAATAAGCTTGAAATATCGAATGCACAAATCAAGTATGTTAAAGGCTCGAAGCCCGGTCACGGTCTTGTGTTCTACGGAGATACAATTCTTCCGTTTGAGGACGAATTCCCGGAAGATACCCTTATGTTCCAATTGCTGAACACAGATCCAACCAAGCGAAAAAAGGCATTAAAACCGCCTAAGGAAAAGATGAAATAGTGAGGTGATGGTATGGGCTTGACCGGTAAAGAATTTCATTTAAAACTTGAGCGAAAGCCCGGTCGCTTAATCAAAACACATCATACTCATCTTAAAATAGTCAGAGCTGATGCTCCTGCGTTCAAACAGCGTGGATTGTTGCATAAAATTGATGATTTATCTCGAAGAATTGAGGGTGACAAACCTCCTCTGATTACAAAACGCATTAACAATATGCGTCCGAAAAGTACATTCGGCAAGAGTGCAAAGGTTTCCTTAAAGGCTGTAAATAAAGTCCGTAAATTCACTACATCAGCTGCGTGGAGAACGGCACTTGCTTCTGAAACAGTTGTTCTGACCGCTAAGGATTTAGTTCAGAATAAATTTGAGCAAAAATTAAGGTACAATGCGGATACGATTGATACCGGCAAGGCTGTTCTTGCTTCCGTAACCACAGTAAGAACGCTTAACAATATTCGTAAGACTCTAATATCCCACCATACTCAAAAAAAGGAATTCAAGGGATATAAGCTTGCCGCAAAGTCGAATAAGCTGAAATATAAATCCGCTAAGCGTAAATTTAAGACTCAGAAAAAGGATTATAAATCAGCTGTTTCGGCTCGAAAACTAAAGCTGAAAAAAGTTTCACGAAGCTTTAAGCGTACAACGGTTATCAAAGGTAAATCATCAGGCAAATTCATTGTTATTAAGAAAAAAGTCAAGATTACCCGTAAGGTCGGCAAAAGGAAAAAACTGCTAAAAAAAGAATTAAAGCTAAATAAAAAGCTCAGTAAAATTCCGAAAAAGCAGTTTAAAAATAATAAAAAGCTCAAAAAGCTGACAAAGCCGAAAAGCCTTGTGCGTATGGCGGTGGGCGGTATGGCTAAAGGTGGAATATACCGTTTCAGCAATCGAATTGCTCAGGAAGCTCAGGATAACGATTTTGTCAAAGCTGGACAAAAAGTTGTCAATATGGCAAAACAGGGTAATCAGGTAAAAAAAGCTGTTAAAGCCCATAAAATCAATAAATCCCAAAAACGCACACCAAAGCTCAATAAAAAGCAAAACAAACTTAAACAACGGCAGAGCAAACTGCAAAGGCAGCAACAAATCAAAAAACGCAACAAAAAACCCAAACCAAAAACAAAGCCTAAAACCTCTCAAAAGGTAGCTGAAATTGCAAAGAAGTTTGTAGGCTTCATATTTAAGTTTTTTGCGGCGGTTGCAGCTCCTCTGTTGATTGTGATTTTTTTCTTTACTTTAATTTTGATGATTTTCGGCGGAGGAGCTTCAAAAAACTCTGCCATTCTCGGCACTTATTACTGCAATGATTACGATATGTCGAGAGCAATTGAATCGTACACTAATATTGCTTATGAGTATAATAGCAACCTCATTCGTTGCAAAAGCAAAAACGAATGGCGTCAGGGGCTTAAAAGCCTTAAAGTCAATACGGACAGTATGGACGATACACCAACTAAATATTATTACGGCAAAAATATCGTTCAGAACTACGAACCTGTGTATGACTTTGATGCAAACAAACTAATTGCTTTTATGTGTGCCTATACTTATGATTTTACCGATGCGGACGATAAAGAGCAAAGTTGGAGTTATGATGATGACAAGTTTGATGATATTCTACAAGACCTTTTCGATAAAGAATACAGCTTTAAATACAAGTATGTCAACGGTTCTTATTGGCTTGAGTTAAGCTCCTACGATGCTTATCCCGGTGATGCGTCCGATGACTTGTATTACTGTAAAGGGTCGGGTGTAACAACAGCTAACGGTAAGAAATACGGATATATTGATTTTGGCTCTTTGGGAGTACCGAATGCAATTAAGTCATATGCGAGCGGTACGATGGTGTATTTTGATAACTCAACCGGTGAAATCAAAAACAGCAAAAAAAGCTATGCAAAGACCGGATATTATTTTCAAAACCTGAGTAAAGCGGTCAGAGCCCCCGATGGCGGTATAATACCGGCTTTTTATACAACAGTCAACAAAGACGGTGAAAGCTTCTTAGGGTTTCGTGGTTCGGGAACAAGTGTGTACCGAAAAACTCAGCTTACAGCAGACGGCAAAAACTTTGACTGGGCAATGGCTGATGATGATGTAAAAACACGCTTTGGCGATAAAGACAGGCAAGCTGTCAGATTTTACAAGCGTGATACCTATATTACCGATTGCAGTCTTTACACTAATGTCAAACAAGTCAGAAGCTTTGATGACGCAATTTATGCAGTCTTAAACTCCAAAAGTCAAAGTCTGTATTCTTCTCAAACAAAAATCAAAGAGGATTATGCACAGCGTAAGCAGTATTATCAAATATTATCCTGTCAGGAAAAGGACGATGACGGTAATACAGCCACAACATACGGCTTGCACCAGTCCTTTGAGTGTAATCCCCTGCCCGGCAATTTTACCAATGCCCAAATATATAACAACTTCGGTTACGATGTAGTAAGTTGGTATAATCGCCATTGTCAAAATACTATGCACTACGGCACAGACTTTGTTGCAAGCAAGGGTACTAATGTGTATTCACTTATGGACGGCAAAGTCGAAAGTATTGATACATCAAATCATACTATTGTTATTGTCACCGAGAAAGACCGTAACATATGGTATGAAAACGATACCGCACGAACATTTAAACTGACATACGGTAATATAACTCCTAAAACAGGCTTAAAAAAGGACAGTAAAGTTAAATTAGGAGATTATATCGGCAAAGTTGATAGTTATAAGCATTGTGACGGTAACGATACTAAGGCTAATCAAAATTATTTGCATTTAGGTGTGCAAATAAAGTACGGTCTGGTGTGGCACGATGTTGACCCGCAATTTTTGATTTACCGTGAAAACAAATAATAACTTATGCCCCGTTGGGGCATAAGTTGAAGGAGGAAATAAAATGCCTGTAAACAGCGTTCAAAAGCTTGATACACTTAGGCAAAGTCTAAATGCACTTACTGAAAAAATCAATTCATTGATTGCAAAAAAGAAATCCCTTGAAAAGCAAATCAGCGAATTAGAGGAAAAAGAATTTATGACAATTATCAAAGCTAATAACTGTACGGTATCAACCTTAAATGAGGATTTAAAAATAATTAAGCTCCTCAAAGAGAATAATCTCACCGAACAGGATATTATTGATATTATCAGAGAATTAGGAGGTTCAAATGTTGAAAAAGAAACGCAAACCGTATAAAAGATTACTTGCTGTCCTTATGACGGCAGCTATGTGCCTATCTATGTCATTGTGCAGTATGGCATCGGTTTCTGCCGCACAAACAACTAAAGGCGAAGAATCATCTGCTTCCGACAGCAGTAATACATCGGATAATTCCGACCATTCTGATAATGCAGACAATTCATCATCAAACAACAGCGAAAGCAGTTCAAGCTCAGATGACAACAAAACAAATTACGATTGGTCGAAGAATACAACAGGCAATGCAAATCTTGCCGCAGATGAAACAATCGTAATGGAAAACGGTACATATCAGCTTATTGCCGTAACAACAAGAGATGATGATGTGTTTTATGTCATTATTGATAAGACAAAAACTGAAAACAATGTTTACTTTCTGAACGAGGTTGATACAGCCGACCTTGATAAGCTTGCACAAGATGACAGCAATGTATCAAGCGGAGGTGAGGATACTTCAGAGCCTACAACCGCTCCCGATGAAGAAGCACAGACAACAGATAATACCGATACTTCATCAGGCAACAATCAGTATATGATTTATCTTGTAATAGGCATTGTAATTCTCGGTGGTATTGGCTTTGCTTTTTATAAGCTTAAGGGCAAAGGCGGTAAAAAATCGTCAAACAATGAATCCGAATACACAGACGAAGATTTTGATTATCAGCCTGAAATCAACGAAGATGAAGAATCGGAGAGTAAATAATTATGTCAGTATTGGTTATTGCCGAAAAGCCGTCAGTTGCAAATACTGTTGCGACTGTCCTCGGTGCAAATAAAAAAGGTGTAAACTATTTATACAATGACCGGTATATCGTATCGTGGTGTTTGGGTCATCTTGTCAAGCTTGATGACCCGGTTGCCTACGGGGATAGGTTTGCCGAAAAACCGTGGAAGTTTGAAAACCTACCCATTATCCCTGAAAATTGGAAGTTTTCGGTTGGCGGTTCGACAAAATCTCAGTATTATGTTCTGAAAAGCCTGATTGAACGAGATGATGTAAATGAAATTGTATGTGCAACCGATGCAGGACGGGAAGGCGAATGTATTTTCCGTTATATGTATTACAAAACGGGCTGTACAAAGCCGGTCAAAAGATTGTGGGTTTCATCTCTTGAGGAAAAAGCTATTAAAAAGGCTTTTTCCGAGCTTAAAGATGACTCGGAATATGACAATCTATACCGTGCAGGACTTGCAAGAGCTAAAGCAGATTGGCTTGTTGGGATGAATGCCACAAGGCTGTTTTCTGTACGGTACGGTTTGTTGCTCAACATTGGCAGAGTACAAACACCCACCCTCGCAATGATTGTTGACCGAAACAACAAGGTTAAAAACTTTGTGAAAGAGCCGTTTTACAAGGTTGATATTGATTGCGGTGATTTTAAGGCAACAAGCGTTGATGACTTTAAGTCGGAGTATGAAGCTGACAAGCTTGCTGAATGTGTTGATAAGTCGGATTTTACGGTTGTTGATTTAACGGAGCAACAAAAGTCTGTTGCTCCGCCAAAACTCTATGATTTAACTGCTTTGCAGCGTGATGCAAACAGCATTTACGGTTATACCGCACAGCAAACGCTTGATTATTTGCAGTCGCTTTACGAAAAGAAGCTTGCTACATATCCTCGCACGGACAGTAACTATATTACTGATGATATGGCTGATACCGCCAAAAAGCTTATTGAAAGCGTTTATGGTGTGTACGAGAAAATACCGCATATGCCTACAGATGTTACTAAGTGTATTAACAATGCAAAAGTATCAGACCATCATGCTGTATTGCCGACAGAACAGATAACAAGCTATGACTTATCGTCATTGCCGACAGCAGAATACAACATATTGTTTATGATTGCAGTCAGACTTTGTGTTGCAACAGGTGAAGATTATATATATTGTACATTCACTTGTGAATTAAAATCTAATAACAGCGATAAACCATTTGTTTCCAAAGCAACATATCCCGTTAATCTCGGTTGGAAATTTATTGACATATCTGCTAAAGAAAAAGATAAAAACGAAGTAGATAAGTTGTGTTGCGGAGATGAAGTGCCTGATAAAATACAGCGTAACAGTAAATATTGCTCCGTACCTGCAAGCGTATCAGAACACTTCACTTCACCGCCAAAGCAATATACGGACGCTACTTTATTGTCTGCTATGGAAACAGCCGGAAATACCGATTATGTTGAAGACAGCAATGTTGAAAAAAAAGGACTCGGTACTCCTGCAACCCGTGCAGGCATTATCGAAAACCTTGTTAAGCGACAATACATACAGCGTGATGGTAAGAAAATTCTGCCGACCGAAAAAGGCATTCAGCTCATAGACTGTGTTCCCGATGATGTCAAATCTCCGAAAATGACGGCTGTATGGGAAACCGCTTTGCAACACATTGAAAAAGGTGCTTCAAGTGCCGATGAATTTATGAATCAGATTGAGGACAGCGTAAAGTATCTTGTTGATACATACAGCGAAGTTGACAACAGTAAACATTTTACCCGTTGGGAAACAGTCGGCATTTGCCCTAAATGCGGACAGAAAGTATTGTCATATCCGAAATCATATTCTTGTGAAAACAAAGAGTGTGATTTTGTCGTTTGGAAAAATGTCCGCGGCAAGAACCTTTCATCGGCACAGGCTGTAAAGCTCCTTACCAAAGGCAAGACGGACACGCTCAAGGGCTTGAAGTCCAAATTAGGCGAATCCTTTGACGCAGCTATTAAACTTAACTCGGATTTTAAAACAGAGTTTGTTTTTTCAAGCTCTTCAAAATCTAAAAAATCTTACAGGAAGTAAACTATGGAACGAGAACGCTCAAGACAGGAACAGACTGCCGACACCGACAAGCTGTATCCACAAATAGCAGAAGCTCTTAATATATCTATCTCTCAGCTTGAGCAGTACCCATCCGATATGAAACAGATCCTTTGTCAGGCTTACATCAACAATTGTGAGCTTGGCAAGGATGATGTTGCCGAAGCTCTGAACGGTATAGTCAATCTTGATATTGATGAGGTGGGTATCAAAGAGATTGAAAAGCAACAGGACAATACTGCCGTTGACAATGAGTTACGGCAAACCGAAGTCACAGAACGAAAAAACAAACGGTCATACTTATTGAGCAGAAATCAAATTCTTCAAAATGCACGAACAATTGCCGACTCCGATAAATCAAAACAATATGACCGTCAGCAACCGGAAAACATAACAAGGAATAATAACAGTTAGGTGGATTATGAACAAATTTATACATACAACAATTAAGCTCTCCTTTTTGTCTGTCATAATATCTATGACAGCGTTACTCAATACAGCACCCATAGCAGGTGCAACAACACAGACTGCTCATAATGGGCAGTCTGTTGTTGATAACAGACTTATAAATCCCGAAATAGGAATACATATAACCGTAGATGATGTAAGCAAAGATTATTATGTGCCTATGGGGACAGTTAGCAATGCACTAAATTATCTTAATATATCACTCTCGGATGATGATATATTAAATGCTGATTTATCAGACACGGTCTATCTCGGTCAAGAGATTAAAATTGACCGTGTTAATTATGCTTGCTATCCGATATACAAATCTATCCCATACAAAACTGTTGAACAGGAGTCGGACAAACTTTTTGTCGGACAAACCAAAATGCTCCAAAAAGGCAAACCGGGCAGTACAGAATACATATATAAGGATAAATATGTAAACGGCGAACTTATATCACATAAATGTATTAAGCAACAAGTATTGACATATCCGACCGATAAGATTATAGTTAAAGGTAACAGGAATATTGATATTATCAATAAATCTTATAATAACAAAACAAGCTATCTTATCAAAACAAAATATGATAACAAAGACTTTAAATTACCTATGGTAAAGCTGTCGGATAAGGACAGGGATATGCTTGAACGAATTGTTACGGGTGAATTTGGCGGCAGTTATATAGGCTCTTGCCTTATTGCTCAGTCAATCAAGTGTGCAATCGTATATGACGGCTATACTTCCGTATCAGCTGTAATTAAAGGTATGGGATATGTCGGCTCAACTGCCAACCGTTCGCAGAACGCAGTTAATGCTGTCAAATACATATTCGATGATAACAATCTTGCGGTCAGGCACAGGCTGTTTTATATGTGTACAAAGGATTATTTTGACAGCACACCCGGTAATTTTCATTCAACACAAAGCTTTATCTTGCAATATGAAAATGTACTCTTCTTTGACCGTTGGCAGAAAAAATAAAACTTTTTTTGAAAAAATTCCAAAAATACTTGACTTTACCCCTAAATGATGTATAATATAATCAGAAAGGGTTTAAGAATCCTTAAAAATGAAAGGGATGGCAGCAAATGAAAAACAAAAAAAGAATTTGCGTTATCGCTGTTGCGGTAATGCTTGCGGTAATTTCAACCTTTGTTGTTTCCGCAAAGTCACATCCATACAAAAAAGCATACGAATGTACCAAAGACGAGCTTTACAACGAGGTGTGGAATGTTTACGCTGATTTACAGCTTTTAAACGGTCACGACCACAGTAAACCGTTAGATGACATTACTGCGGTTATTGCTTCTCGTGATAAGTTTTATCTTAAAAATTATCTTTCTTCATATACTCCTTTAAATCACGGTGTATCCATTGCCAATGTAGCCAATGAATTTATTGAGTATATGAAGAAAGAGCTTGAAGGTGTTGATACCATAGATTACGGCGATGACGGAAAAATCTATGAAACATATACAGACGGCAGTAAATATCTGTGGACTTATGATGCCGAAACAGATAAGTTTACAAGAACAGATTCTGACGGCAAAGTAATTGAATCGTATGACAGGTATCATCCTGATTATGAAAAAAATCTCACAACCGAAGCTCCCGTTACAACAGAATCAGCTACACAGAAACAGGATAAAACCTACTATGAAAAAGCGGAAGTCGAACAAAGCTCTGATGTTATCGGAGAAGAAACTGAAGCAAATGCTGAAACACAGCCGACAACGGCAGAAGCCGAAGCTACAGCAGATGACAACGGAATGAGTACAGGACAGATAGTTGTATTGTCAATTATCGGAGGTCTGATTGTCATCGGAGGCGGAACGGTCGGTGTTATGGCTGTAAAAAAGAAGAAGAAATAACAAAATTTTTTAAGGAGGATTATCAATGAAAAAGGCATTATTATCAGTAGCTATGGCGGCAGTAATTTCTCTGTCGGCAACAGCAGTATCATCTACGGTTGTCGGAGCAGTCAGCTCTAATCTTGCAACTCCGAAGATTACCAAAGCCGAGAGCGTAGACGGCGGTGTAAAAATCAGTTGGAACAAGGTAAACAAAGCAGAAAAGTACAGAGTTTACTACAAAGGCAGTAAAGGCTGGACAAGAATGGTCGATACAACTTCAACCTCATATATTGATAAGGATGTTTCATCAGGCAAAAATTACACCTACACAGTAAGATGTATCAACTCATCTGCAACTAAGTTCACAAGCGGATATGATTCAAAGGGCAAATCCGTAAAATATATTTCAGCTCCGAAGATTTCAAAGACAGAGAATGTCAACGGCGGTGTAAAAATCAGTTGGGGCAAGTCAAACGGTGCAGAAAAGTACAGAGTTTACTACAAAGGCAGTAAAGGCTGGACAAGAATGGTCGATACAACTTCAACCTCATATATTGATAAGGATGTTTCATCAGGCAAAAATTACACCTACACAGTCAGATGTCTTAATAAGAGCAAGAACAAATTCACAAGCGGTTACAACAGCACAGGCAAGTCAATTAAATATGTATCTGCTCCTAAGATTTCAAAAACTGAGGCAACATATAACAGTGTAAATTTAAATTGGGACAAAGTGAACGGTGCCGAAAAGTATCGTGTATATCGCAGGGGCGAAAAAGGTTGGACAAGGTTGTTTGATACAACAAGTACCACATTCACGGACACAAACCTTTATGCCGATACAGAATATACATACACCGTGAGATGTATCAATTCATCAGCAAACAAATTCACAAGCGGATATAATTCAAAGGGCTTTACCGTAACTACTTTATCAGCTCCTGCGGAGCATACCCACACTTGGCAGAATATTACCAAAGAAACACAAGTAAAGGTTGTGGATAAGGAAGCCTATACCTACGAAGAGCCGGTTTACGAGAAACACGATAGAACTATTTGTAAGGTTTGCGGAGCTGATATTACTGATAATTGCAGCGAACATAATAAACAGCACGCACTGAACGGAGAACCAGTATCTTATCACAATGTATGGGTAAATGTTCAAGTTGGCACAAAGACGGTAACTGTACCCGAAAAATCGCACTATGAAACAAAAATCGAAGTTGTCGGCAGAAAGTGTACGGTTTGCGGTAAAGTTGAAATGTTTTCCGAAGAGCATACTCACACTTGGCAGAATATAACCAAAGAAACACAAGTAAAGGTTGTGGATAAGGAAGCCTATACCTACGAAGAACCGATTTACGAGAAACAGGGTAGGTATATTTGCAAGGTATGTGGAGCAGATATAACCGAAAACACAACCGCACACAATAAACAGCACGCACTTAACGGGGAGCCTGTAAGCTATAAAACTGTAAGCGTAGAGGTTCAGGTCGGCACAAAGACTGTAACTGTACCTGAAAAGTTTCACTATGAAACCAAAACCGAAGTTGTCGGCAGAAAGTGTACAGAATGCGGAGAGATTGAGTATTATTGATTTAACTGAGGGGGCGTGCAATATGGCAAAGGTAATACTTCTGATACTTCTTAAAGTATTGCTGTTTCCTGTAAAACTTGCAGTTCTGATAATTGCTTTCCTATTAAAAGGAGCGTTTTATCTGCTTTCTTATTTGTTAGTTTTTGTATCTGTAGCAAGCGGAATGATTTATATTGTTATTTCCGTTTTTGCCACTATATTTGCGGTTAGCGGAACAGTAGTTGTGGTAGGATGGATACAAAACGGGACTTTTCCGTTGCTTGACGGATGTGTAGTAATCGGTATTTTGTGGCTGTTTGCTATGTCAACCTATATTATTTCTACTCTTGGAGAAACAATTGCTGATTGGTTTGAGAATATCGGGGACGGATTAGGTGAATTAGCCATTAGTTTTTTTAAACTGTGAAAGAAAAATGCTTGCATAATTCTCGGATTAGTGTATAATATAGGTGGTGATAGGCTTTAGTCCTATTGTATGGAAATCTTTTGATTTCTGTAAAAAGCGGTGAGTCCTACCATATAAGTGGAAGCATTACAAGAGGTGAGTCCTACCGTATAAGTGGAAGCATTACAAGAGGTGAGTCCTACCGTATAAGTGGAAACTTTTAATCTGTAAAGGGGCTGTTTTTCAGTCCCTTTATTTTTTGGAGTGATTTTATGAAGCAACAAAGACTTAATTTTTATTCGATTGATTTAAAGTATGTGAGAAACCTTTCTCAAAAGGACAGCAATGTTATGTCCACTTCACCCCAAATCCATAAATCTAACAGACCGTTTGTCGGTGTTATTGTGTTGGTAAATGACAGAATGTATTGTGTTCCTCTAACCTCTCCGAAGGAAAAATTTGAAAATAAAAAGAACTCAATTGATTTTTTGAAAATTCGTCATCCGTCGGTAAAAGATGAAAACGGTGCTAATAAAGTTATCGGTGGGTTGAATATAAATAATATGTTGCCTGTCGATTTGTCCTTAATACATAAAATTGATATTTCGATTAAACCGACTGACAATCATAAGACAGTAGTTTATAAACAGCTTATGGCTAATCAGCTTACTTGGTGTCAGACAAATTCTGATATCATAATTAAGCGTGCTAATTCTCTTTATAATATAATTACAGAAAATGCTGATGATAACAAATATCTTGCAAAAAGATGTTGTAACTTCAAAAAATTAGAAGAAGTGCTTGACCGATATATATCAAAACAAAAATCTCCTTTATCAAGAAATCAGATAAAGAAAAATGCTAACACAATTTCACAGCAGAAACACTCCCCACACTCTCAGGATAAGAGCAAGGGACGATAAAACTACATAACAAATTTCAGACAGAGCTTCGGTTCTGTCTTTTTTTTGCCCTTTTTATGCTCCAAAACGGAGCATTTTTTCTTTTGGGGAATAATTTCAAAGAAATTTCAAAAAAAATTTAAAAATTTTAAAATTTTTTTCAATTTAGGGGGTGCGAAAACCCGATTTTTACGGAATATATATGAGAAGGTTTTTATTTTTAAAAATTTTTTTGATTTTTAGGGTGACAAACCGCAAATTTTGCGGAATATATATAACCCTTTAAGGAGGAAGTTATGAAACTGAAAAATAAGATTATTTCGGGCTTACTTACTGCCACTACTCTTGTGAGCCTTTGTGCCTTTAGTGCAGGAGCAGTAAGCACAGACAAAAAGTTTTCAGTCGAAGATGCAACGCTTATTCAGAAGAATGTTGTAGGTATGACAACATTTGATGAAAAACAAATTAAGTTGTATGACCTTAATAAAGACGGTGTGATTACCGTTGTTGATTCAACACTTGTACAGAAGATTATCGTAGGTCTGATTAAAGGGCCAACAGAAGAACAACCGACAACAGCAGAATCAACAACAGAGCCTACAACGGAAGCAGTTACAGAACCTACAACTGTTCCAAAGCCTACTACTATACCTAAAAGTGTAAAACTTGACAAGTCAAGTATCACACTTGGCACAACTGAAACCTACACATTAAAAACTACGGTTGAAAACGGAACGCTGTCACAGGTGTCGTTTACAACTGACAACAGTAAGGTTGCAGGTATTGACAATAACGGCAAAATAACTGCTGTCGGTGTCGGCACGTCAAAGATTACAGCCAAAACATATAACGGCAAGACTGCAAGCTGTACCGTAACAGTCAAAAAACTTGCTGACAGTATCACACTTAATAAAACAAGTATTACTTTAGGTGTTGGTGAAAAATATGACTTGAACAGCAGTATTCCGAACAATACAGCAGCCTACTACAGACTTTATTACTCGAATAACACCGCAATTGCTCCCGTCCAAAAGGCAGGCGGTCTTGTTACTGCAAAAACAGCCGGCACTACTACGATAAGATGTAAGCTCAACAATGGAAAAGAAGCTACTTGTAAGGTAACAGTCAAATCTGCACCTTCAAGAGTAACTGTTTCTGATAAATCTGCAACCCTTAAAGTCGGACAGAGTAAAACGCTTAAAGCTACGCTCAACAATAACGCATACAGTTATCGCAGTACTTGGACAAGCAGTAATACATATGTCGCAACGGTTAATTCAACCGGAAAAATCTCCGCTAAATCTCAAGGAACAGCAACAATCACATACAAAACCTACAACGGAAAAACCGCATCGTGCAAGCTGACTGTTTCGGGAAGTGTCGCAAAGTGTATTGATGTATCAACTTGGCAAGGCTCAATAGATTTTAACAAGGTAAAATCAGCCGGTTATGACTATGTGATTATCCGTGCAGGCTACGGTAAAGAAAAAAGCCAAAAAGACAATATGTTTGAAACAAACTACAAAAAAGCAAAATCCGTCGGTCTTAAAGTCGGAGCATATTGGTTCAGCTATGCAATGTCACCGTCAACGGCAACAGCAGAAGCAGATGCTTGCCTTAGTTGTATCAAGGGTAAAAAGTTTGAACTTCCTGTTTACTACGATATGGAATATCAGCCTGCAATGAGTACAAGCAACAGCAATTATACAAAAATGGCAGTCAATTTCTGTAACAAACTCAAAAGCAACGGCTTTAAATCGGGTGTGTATTCCTCAGCAAGCGTTTATGACTATCTGCTCAATCGCAAAACCTTAAAAAATAACGGCATTTCCATTTGGAACGCAGAATGGTATATAAAGCCGTCAATCACTTGTGATGTGTGGCAGTATTCAGATAACGGTAGAATTAACGGTATATCAACAAATGTTGACCTTAACTACATATATGACCTTAACATTTTAAGTTGATTACAACTTTCTGTTTTATGACTCTCACTGTTCACTTGACAGCAAGACTTTTTAAGTTTTCATTGTTATTCTTCTTTTGCATCGGGCATTAATTTGTCCGATGCATCCCTACAATCCCCACTAAGGTGGTTAATAATATAAATTTACGGAGGTAAATATGATTCGTGCATCACCCATAAAAGAATACAGTAGTTTTTCTTTTTCAATATTTAGATGAAAGGAGAGAAAAATTTGAATGAAGTTAATTAAAAAAATATTGTCGGTTTTCTTATGCTTGACTGTAATTATCGGCTCATTGTCTGTTGGTTCGTTTTCCGTAAGTGCTGCCTCGGTTAAAGGCAATCGTGGAGCAGACGGCAAAGGTTTTATATACAAGAAAACAGCTGAATATACTTATACAGACGCAAACGGAAAAAAGCACAGTCAGCATTATGAAGGTTGGGAAAATTTCAAGGTGCACTTTTTTGCTCCATCCGGAAAAACCTTGAATTTTTTAGACTACACACAAAGAGCGTACTGTATTGAACCGGATAAAGCATCTGAATTAACAAGTTCTGCTACTGTAAAAAGTACATCTCAATCAGCAGCTTGGAAACAGCTAACTACTGCACAGCAAAATGCAGTTAATCTGATACTTGCTTGGGGCTTTGGCGGATTTGAAGCTGCAAAGGAAGAGAAGGTTCATTACTACTATGCAACGCAGCTCTTGATTTTTGAGATTGTTGCAGGCAAGCGTAACGCATCAACTTTTGAAGCGGTTACCGGTAAGCCGTTACTTACACCTGCAAATACAATGACGGCTACGAGTTCGGCAGAAACTTCGCTTGCGAATGTCACAACGGCATACAACAATATGGTTTCTTGGTGCAAAAAATCCGTGAGAAATCCGTCATATACTGCATCATCGCTCAGTTCTGCGAAGTCGTATCAAATGTCATATAATCAATCAAACGGACAGTATTCAATCACTTTGACTGATAAGAACGGTACCGCTTCAGTAACTAAAGCATCCGATGTAATCGTCAGCAATTCAAATGTTAAGGTCAGCGTAAGCGGTAAAAAGATAACATTTACCTGTTCTAAAAATCTTGGTACGACAGTTAATGTGACAATGAAAAATTCTTTTTTGAAGGAACATGGAATCAAGAACAAAAACAGTTTGTATTTAATTACAAGTAATGACTATGCATCATATCAGACTTTTGCTCAGGGTTCTAATTATACAGTTAAAGACGGATATGTTAAGTTGACATTTCCGGATGTTGTCAAGCTGCAACTTCACAAATCATCATCAAACAAAGAGCTTACAGCTGGCAACGGTTGTTACAGCTTGTCGGGAGCTGAGTATGGCATATACACAGACAAAGCTTGTACCAAAAAAATCGGCAGTATTACAACAAATGCAAGCGGTTACGGCAGTTACAGTAAATATGTTGACGCATCAGCTTCTTACTATGCAAAAGAAACCAAAGCACCAAAAGGCTATGAGCTTGACGAAACTGTATATACATTTGTGAATTCAGGCAAAAAAGCCGCAGACGGTACAAAAATTTATCGCTTTAGCTGTACTGATGAGCCTGTAGATGACCCTGTCGGTATTGTGTTACAAAAAAAGAATGCAATTACAGGCGAAACAACAAGTCAAGGTCTTGGCGGTGCGGTTTTCAGCATTGAATACTACGCACAGGAAATTGATAAGGACTATGATGTCAAAGCAGATGAAACCGCTCCTGCACTTGACAGCAAAAACCTTAAAAGGACTTGGTATATTCAGACTGACGAAGATGGATATGCTGAGCTTAATAAAAACTATCTTGCAGATGGATATAACTCTGATGAATTTTATTACAACAACAACTTAATTACAGTACCTATCGGTACAGTTGTTATAAGAGAAGAAAAAGCTCCTGACGGATACTCGCTAAGTGATGTTGTGTTTTACAGAGTAATAAATGAAGAAATTGCCGGTCTTGCTCAGGACACAAATACCCCTATCAAAGTACCGATTGACGAAATGCCGGCAAAGGCATACATCGGCATACACAAACTTAATCGGTCAGGTATAGGTGTCGGCGGTGCAGTATATGGCTTGTACTCTGATTCAGCTTGTGCAAGCTTGTATGACAAGCTCACAACAAGTGCTGACGGCAAGGGGACTTTTGCAAAATCGGTAGATGTCGGCAAAACATATTACATCAAAGAAATAACCGCACCGACAGGCTATGAGCTTGACGATACTGTTTATCCTGTCATTGCAAATGAGGAAAACTCAACCGTTGAAACAGCCGTTATTCAGACGATTTATGAAGATGCCATAAAAGCTGACCTCAAAATCAAGAAGTCATCAACAGACGGTATAGTTTCAAATCTTTGGTTTGCAATATCAGATAGCCTCGGCAACGAGTACAACGCAGTTTCAACCGATAAAAACGGCGAAGCGACTGTTAAAGGTTTGAGGGTATATGACGATAAAGGCAACAAGATAACCTATACAGTCAAGGAGCTTGGTTTTAAGACTACTTTAGGATCTCACAGCTATGGCGGTTACACTTGGACGATAAAGAAAGAAAATGCAATCAATTATAAAGGTTCATATTTTGAAGGTGTTTCAAATGCTGTATTCAGCAATTGTGAGAATGCTTATTCAAGATACTACTATGGCAAATCATCAGAAGCAAAATCCAACGCTAACGGTAAGTCATTAACGCTTGACGAGAGCAAAACGGTTACATTTAATTTTCAGAATACAGTTTCTGAAACAGATTTAACTGTTAAAAAGACCTCATACAACGGTAAAGTGTCTGGAGTTTGGTTTGAGGTACAGGACGAAAACGGTAAATACTACGGGTCTATAGTCACAGATTCAAGCGGAACAGCTAATTATTACAGCAGGTACGGCGAAAAACTCAAAAGCTGTCTGACCGTTCCGAACTCAGCAATTTGTATCCCTATAAAATATAAGGTTGTTGAAAAAGGTTTTCTCGGCGGAAGCAGTTACTACTTCCCCGAAAATTACCTTGAAAAGGCTGAATCAGAGTGTAAGACTGCCAACAAATACGGAACAACATCTACTCTTAATTATTCCGTGTACAACGCTCCTGCAACAGGAAGTATTAACATCAATAAGACTTCCGAGGACGGAGTTATCGAGGGTTTGAGTTTTAAGCTTGAGTCTTTTGACGATGAACGAGAATTCGGTGATGACCTTATCCCTACCCCGATGGCTTATGATGCAGCCGGCAACGAGATTACAAGTATCGTTTTGACTACCGACAAAAACGGTAAAGCAAGTACAGACAATGAGCAGTTCTATGATGTCAACGGTAATACAATTGACGGAATTCTGCCATATGTATTCAATCAAAACGGTTTTCAAATTACCTACAGACTGACCGAAATCGGCATTAAACAGTCAGACGGAACATACAAGTTTCCGAGCCGTTATGAACTGAAAGATGCAGTTGAATTTACAATCTATGATACCGATGAATATACCTATACATATGATTGTGTGAACACCGTAAAAACAGGTTCTTTGCAGGTACAAAAAACATCTGAAGATGATGTTGTTGACGGTTTGTATTTTGAGATAAGCTGTGCTGAAACAGGGTTTAACGAAAAAGTAAGCACCGACCTTGAAGGTTTAAGTCCTGAAATCTCAGACTTGCCGATTTATAACAGCAATGACGAATTGCTTAAATATAAAGTAACCGAACTCGGTGAGCTTAACGAGGATGGTACTTATTCTTTACCGTATAAGTACAACAAGCCAAAAAGCGTAACAGTTACGCTTAATTCAGATACCGTAGTTTTTGCAAATATCAAAAACACGCTGAAAACAGGCTCTGTTAAGCTGACAAAAACAGACGGCACAAAAGCTCTTGGCGGATCAGGTTGGAAACTCTATAAGTCAGACGACACTCCCATCAGCTGTTATCAGACAGGCTCAGGAACTTATATGTATAATTCAGTTGCAAAAACTGCAACCGATTATATGGCTACGAATGGTAGTTTGTCAATCAGTAATCTGCCGGTAGGTGATTACTATTTTATTGAATCTGTAACTCCGTCAGGCTATATGCCATACGGTAAAAAGGTTGAATTTACAATTTCAGCCGACAATGAAAACACACTTAATATATCATTAACCGTTGCCGATAACAAATCTGTGTTATCTCAAACAGGTGGCGGTGGTATTGCTCCGTTTTATTTTGCTTCTGTAGCACTCGGAGCATTGGCTATATTTTTCATCTATGACTACCGTAAACACGGTAGCAAGAAATATAAAAAATCACGAAAGGAAAATCAAAAATGAAAAAGAAAATCACACGAATTCTGACAGCTATGGTACTTGCCGTTATGATGGTATTTACTGCAATTCCGTTTGCAAGTGCCGCAACAAACAACAACGCTCTTGATGAAACAAAGAAGGTTTCATTCACGCTCAATTGTTCTAAGCCCGGCTATACATTCACGGTGTACAAGGTGGCAGAACTCAAAACTACTGAAAATCCATACAAGACAGGCTATGATTCACTTATTCCTTCAATATCTGATGAGATTTTAAGCGGTAAGACATCGAATGTTCTCTCAGCTCTTGACGGTCTTTCTTCAATCCCGTCAACTGCTTCAACCGTTGGCACATTTACTACTTCGGCAACATCTGTAAAAAAGACTTTTTCAAGCCTTGCTCAGGGTTTGTACTACATTAAGGCTACGAACTTTCCTGCCGGTGTAAGAAGTGTTACAAACTCTGTTGTATCGCTCCCATACTACAACAACGGTTGGGTTTATTCTGTGAATGATATTGACCTCGCAACAAAGGTAAATGACGGTGATGTAGTTACAGGCAAGACTATCACTAACAGCACAAAGGATAATGTTAATTTTACCGATGTAAGCCTTGGTGACACAGTAAATTTTGAAATCAAGTCATCGACTGCCGGTTCAAGCGAAATGAAACTTAAATCATATACCGTATATGATGAAATGTCAGCCGGTCTTACTCTTGATAAAGACAGCGTAAAGGTTGCACTTCTCAACGCACAGGGCGGTAAGGTTGCTGACCTTACTTCAACTGATTATGCTCTCAATGTAACATCAGAAGTTGATGGTAAAGCTACAACATTTAATGTAGCTCTCACAAACGCTTATCTCCAGAAAAATGACTTTTATGCATCGGCTGTAACTTATACATCTGTAACTTATTCAGCAAAGCTCAATAAGTACGCTGTAGCAGGAAAGACAGGCAACCCAAACTCAGAAACAAAGCTCGTTTATTCTAACAAGAACGGTGTTGAATCAGAAGTAAACGGTAATACAGTTTATGTTTACACATTTGCAGTAACAACAAACAAGACAGATACAGACGGAAAGGCTCTCGAAGGTGCAGAATTCAGCCTTTTCAAGACAGAAGAGGACGCAACTGCTCTTACAAATGCCATTGCAAGCGGTGTATCCGACAAGACCGGCAAGGTTACTTACTACAACACAAGTAAAGAAGAAATTAAGCTTGCAAGCGGTAAATACTATATCGTTGAAACAAAAGCCCCAACAGGCTACAACATCTACGGTAAGGTTATTCCTGTGACAATTGATGTTACATACGGTGCAACATTTGTTGACGGTTCATACATCACAAACTGCCCTACAGACGGCACAGCAAGCGTTGATGTTAAGGATACAAAGGTTGTTGTACCACAGACCGGTGGTGCAGGAACAGTTATGTTCTACATTCTCGGCACAGCTTTTGCACTCGGCGGTATTGCAACATTGCTCATTCGCAGAAGAGTAAAAGCTACAAACAAGTAATTTCACATTAAACAGAAAGGAGTACAGCACATTGAAAAAATGCAGAAGCAAATGCACCTTGATAATAGGAATAATTTTTATGACTGCATCACTCTGCTTTGTGCTGTACCCTTCTGTATCAAATGCTGTCAATAGTTTTTTTGCCGCGTCCACAATTAACAATTATGCCGCATCTCTTGACAGCATTTCAGCAGCCGACAGGTCACAGTACTTGTCGGCTGCTGCTGAATATAACAACAATTTATCAGAACTTATCAATGGATTTTCTTACGATACAGACAGCGTGATTGACGGATATGACGATATTCTCAATTTTGGTGACGGTCTTATAGGCTACATTGATATTTCAAAAATCAATGTAAAACTGCCTATTTACCACGGGGATACGGATAAAGTGCTTGAAAAAGGTGTTGCTCATCTGCCAAATACAGCGTTTCCGATTGGTGGTATAGGAAATCATTCTGTCTTGTCTGCACATACGGGTTATCCAACGCAAGTGTTTTTTGACAATCTCAACGAGCTTGAAATCGGTGATGAAATCAAGGTATCCGTACTCGATGAAACGCTTACCTATGCTGTAACAGCAAAAAACATTGTTAAGCCCGACAACATATCGTTACTGTCAGTTGACGAAGAAAAAGACCTATTAAGTCTTATAACTTGTTATCCATACGGTGTAAACAGTCACAGACTTATTGTGACTGCTGAAAGAGTAAAGGATACAGCTGCATCTGATACGGCAACAAAAACCGAAAACAACAATAACGGAAGTTTTGATTTTATTATTGCAGTAATTGTTATAACCGCAATTTTGGCAATTTTAGTAATTGCTGTTTCCATAAAAAATAAACGAAGGAGGAAGTAAAATGCCTGATATTACAAATGATTTTGATAATAATCCAAATACCGATAAAAGAAAACAGCGAGATGAAGAAGTCAATAATGACAATCTCCAACCCGAACAGACAAAATCCGAACCCGAATTGCTTGAACAAACGAAAAGCAAAGAATTTTCAATACCGATTTTTGCAAAGCTGTATGACAGGTGCAATCTTAAGATTGATGAGCTTAATCTAAAAAACGATAAACTCAATGCAAAAATCGAAAAACTCAACATAAAAAAGGTTCGCAGTGCTGAATTTGTTTCAACGGTTGAATCAATGAGAAATGTTGTACCAATGCCTGTGTATAAAGCATTGTCTGTTCTATCGGCTGAAAGGCGACAGAAAATAGTAAATATCAATGAGAAAATCCATTCTCATAAGCTGAACATCAAATCGAATGAGCAGAAGATTTTGAAGCAACAAAGCCGTGCTGAGAACTGCAAAAAAATCAATAAATTTCTTGACAATATGAAATCCCCTGACGGCAGGAAAGAAAACTTTGTCAAAGGTATGCAGGAATACGGGACAATGGCAATGAGGACAACCTCTGAAAAGTTTGATACTACTCAGAGCAAACTCGATGCTGCAATAAAAGCATACGGTCAAACTCATTATATGTCCGAAAAACTCAAACTGCGAAAACAAATCGACAAGCTCACCAACAAAAAAGAAAAGCTGATAAACAAGCTCAAGGCTCTTAATGAGTGGTCAGATAAGTTTGAATCGGTTAAAACTATGCCCGATAAGGAAGCTGACAATATTATCAGCAAGAGCTGTCAGAACATTGTTGATGAGTTTACAACCAACCCACAGGCTTTAAAAAAGCAGGCTGATGTAATCGTTTCATCTGCCGCAAAAGCTGTATTCGAAGAAAACTACCTAAAAAATGCCGAAATGTCGATTGAGGACGATTATGACAGCATTGACGGTATTATCAACAACGGCAATAAGCAGCAGGAATACGAAAAACTCAAAGAGCCTGAAAAGAAATCCGAACGCAGAACAGCACCTTTATCGAGAAATCAGATTAAGCAAAATGCAAACACTATTGCTCATAATGAGCAACAAACGAATGATAAAACCAAAACTCAGGGACAAGAATTATAAAGCTATTTTAGACCTGTGCCATTCAGGCACAGGTCTTTTTTAAGAGGTGAATGAAATGATTGAATTATACGGAAACAAAATATGGAACAGCAACACTCCGAACAAATACAAAAAAGTAATCATTGCGAATGAGGATAGTTTTGATAATATATGTCAGGAACTTGAAAATTCAGGTCTTAATTATTGTGCTTATATTTTTAATGGTGAAGCACATATTGCCATAGGCAGAGCTACCGCAACTAATATTGATAAGTTGGATATTGATTATCAGACTGTTATAGAATGTAATTTAAAAGTCTATAAAACCAACAACATCATAGGAACTACAACCTACGATTCTATTGAGGATAAATTATACCGTAAGTACAATACCGATTTTGCCTATAAAATCGGTCAAAGGCTTACTGAGCAAGGCATCCTTTTTTCAGGCAGAATTTACGGAAAAACAACAACTATTACTGTTGACGAGCAATATGCTGATACCTTGAATAAAATATCTGCTGAACTTAAAGAACAGCGAGCATCATTTATGTCAAAATCTGAAATTGTTCAAAATGAATCACCGGAAGAATCAAAATCAGTTAATGAAAAAATATCTGAATTACATTTTAATGAATCGCAACTTTCGGCACTTGCACCGTCTGTAAAATTTATCCAAACGAGAAACGATGATAATTTGACTGATAACTTTGTTTCATTGTTTTCTGACTGCACTGATTTTTATGAATCACAACTTTCTGCTCTTGCCGAAATTTATGTTGACACATATCGAAGTTTTTCGGATAAATCTTTGATGTTTGCAGATACATCAAGGTTTAATGATTTAAAACAGCGTTTTGTTAATGATAACATTACTGAAAAATTAACTGAAAATCGTGGTTACTCAACTACTCAGTTTGAAATTATCAGAGAAATGGTAACTTACGGTATGAGCGAATCAGTAATCAACTTGCTTGATTACACTTTTTCGATTGATGAAATGCAAAACTTCTTTACAGCATACAAGAACGGCTCGTATGAAGATTTAATCAATCTCATTGCAGATATTAAAGGTACTACACGCACGGATATTGAAGGGCAAATTGAGGGCGGTACATACACTCCTGCTTTACCCGACTTTAACACTCTTGAGAAAACCCTTTATTTTCAAGAGTCCGAAGTCGAAAGTATTACATATATGTACTATAATCCTGACGCATACTCCGGCGGTCAGTTTGTAATTACCGAGGTATCTTACAAACAGATAGCGGAAGCTAACAAAGAATACGGAGATGATTTTTCAGGATTCTTTGATTTTCTTGATACAACAGGCGAACAAAGGTTAATTGATATCGGTAGCGAAAGTTTCAGAACCGCTGTTAAAAAGTTTTACAGCGGTACGGAGTTTGCCGAAGGTCTTAATGCAGATATTCAGCACAAGCTCGTTGAGCTTGCAGTAGTTCCCGAAATCAAATTACCTGAAGTACGGAAAATAGAACTTATAAAGGTCGGTGATTTTTATGAAGTCAGAGGTGAGAACGCAAAAACCGTTGCAGATATTCTCGACCTTGTTTCTACAACAAGAAACATTAACGGTTCTTCAGTTGATACAGTCGGATTCCCTGATTTTAAACTGAATGATAATACTGAACTTCTTAAAACACAAGGATTTACTGTGAATATCAAATATGAGGAGCTTGCACCGTTTTATGAGGAACACGACGAGCTTGACGACATAGATCCCGCAGTTATTCGTCAGCAGCTTGAGGACGCAGGGATAGTCAACGGTGAGCTTGTCGATGAAGATAAGCTGAACAGTGATCCATTTATTCAACAGGTTATGGCTGTCGCAGAATCCGATGCCGGTGCTCTGAATGTCAGCTCAGAAGAAATCGTTAATCAATTTAATTCAGAAAATGAAATCGTCCCGATAAATGAGCCTGAACGAACTGAGTCTGTACAGGAAATAATTCGTCCGACAATTACTTGTGATTGGAGTGAAAGTCCGGTATTTGAGAATGGCAAAACATACTCTGTTTCTGAATTTGACACACTTATGAAAAATGCCGATGACGAATGGGTTGAGCAAAGACAGCTTGAAATTGAAGAATACGGCAGTGAAAATGCGGTAGCCGAAGCTTACCGTAACGGTGAACTTGACAATATTCATCTTGGTTATGAAAAGACAAAATTTATTGTTAATATGCCAAACGGAACAACTCATACATTCAGGCAGGATATTGGCGATGGTGACGGTGGAGTTATTGATTTCTTAAAGCAGTATCCGCAGTATTCAGGTGTTGTAAAAATACTCGAAGCCGATATAAAGCTTGATAAAGGTGAAAATGAGAAAGCCGCAGATTTACCGATAACGGAAAGCAAAGAAAGAGAAGTCAGGAGCGATGAAAAATTACAGAGCGTTGACGAGCTTGCCGTGGAGGTTGAAAATGCCGCACCGTCAAGAGCAGAAAAAGCTGAAGTTACCGTAGTTAATAAAGCTGAACCGCCTACATTGTTTGATATGGTCGAAAGCTCAGAGCAGACCGAAACAAGCGTAAATGATGAAAAAGCCAAAAACTATGTAATTGAGGACAGAGAAGCTGTCACGGGAGCAAAAACAAAGTTTCAAAATAACATTGCTGCCATTAAGATTTTAAAGCAAACGGAAGCAGAAAACAGAGCGGCTACACCTGAAGAACAAGGTCAGTTGTTCCTTTACAGCGGTTGGGGCGGTCTTGCCAATGCTTTTGAGTCTGATAATGATAAATGGAAAAATGAGTATTCTGAACTCAAGGGTTTGCTTACGGATGAAGAATATACCGCAGCACGGTCAACTGTGCTTGATTCATTCTACACAGATACAGCAATCGTTGACAGTATATATGAGGTCATTCGTAACGCAGGATTTGAGGACGGCAACATACTTGAGCCTGCAATGGGCGTAGGAAACTTTTTCGGCAGACTTCCCGAAGAACTTCGTGATAAGGTGAATTTGTACGGTGTCGAAAAAGACAGCTTATCGGGCAGAATAGCTCAAAAGCTGTATCCGCAAGCTGACATTACGATTGACGGCTTTGAGAATACTCGTTTCAATGACAACAGCTTCGATGTTGCAATCGGAAACATTCCTTTCGGCGATTTCAGTGTTAATGATTCTAAATACAACTCAAAACATCTGAAAATTCACGATTATTTCTTTTTGAAATCACTTGATAAAGTGCGTGACGGCGGCATTGTGGCTTTTGTAACTTCCAAAGGTACGCTTGACAAAAAGGACAGCTCTTTCCGCAAGACCTTGGCCGAAAGAGCGGATTTGGTAGGTGCTGTGAGATTGCCGAATAACGCCTTTAAATCGGCAGGAACGGAGGTTACAGCTGACATTATATTCCTCCAAAAAAGAGAAAAAAAGTCAGAAATTGAACCGTCTTGGGTACATACAGGACAGCTTGAAAACGGATTAACCGTCAACAATTATTTTGTTGAGCATCCCGAAATGATACTCGGCGAAGTTGTTGAAGGCAATAAAATGTTCGGCAGAACAGACGATACGATGTGCGTGCCGTTTAATGACGGCAGAACATTGTCGGAGCTTCTTTCCTCGGCGGTAAAGAATATCAATTTTGAATATTCCGCTTCTGCAGAAAAGCTGATTCCGGTTTCCGAACATTTAACAGCCGAACCTTTAAAACTGCGTTTACAAAGCTTTTATCGCCGAAACGGCGAAATATATTTTTACGGCTCTGATAAGAGCGGTAAAATAGTTAATGTTTCCGCAGACAAAGCACTTGGGAAAAAATTAAATCACGAACGCATCAATTCCTTTATTGATATTCGTGACACTTTGCGTGAATTGCTTGATGTTCAGCAGTACGATAACAAGGATTCAGAGATAGCTCAATTGCAGGAAAAGCTCAACAACTGTTATGACAGCTTCTACAGTAAGTACGGCTTGCTTCACAGCAGTTACAATCACAGCTTGTTAAACTCTGACGGAGCATATCCGCTTGTTGCTTCTCTCGAAGCCGATTTTGCCAAAGATAATAATTTACTTGTTAAGAAGTCCGATATATTTACAGAGCGTGTAAATAAGCCGACAGCAACAATAAATCATGTTGATACGGCTGAAGAAGCTCTTGCTGTCTGCGTTGCAGAAAAAGGTGTTATCGACTTCGAGTATATGAGCCAAATTACGGATGTGCCGCCCGAGGATTTGAAAATCGGGCTGAGAGAAAAAGGTGAAATATTTGCCGTACCGTCATATACAGGCGATGAGGACTACGAATATCAAACTGCTTCCGAATATTTGTCGGGAGATATATATGCAAAGCTTGACATGGCAAAAGCATACGCTTCGGTCAACGGCATATATGAATCAAATGTTGTCGCCTTAAAGGAAGTATTGCCTACTCCTCTGAAAGCCGGCGATATTGATATTAACCTCGGAGCTACTTGGATTGATAAAAAATACTATGAGCAATTTATGTATGAGATTTTTGAAACACCGCAAAGCCTTAAATCGGATTATGTGTCAAGATTTTTTAAATCCGACAGAATAGAGCTTGACTATTCAGAGTATTCCGGCAGATGGAATATCACGAATAAGAGAGCGGATTTGTCGGTAACTACTGTAAAGACCTACGGTGCAAGCGGATTATCTGCATATCAGATATTTGAATCCGTTCTCAATTTATCCGAACCGAAAGTGTATAAAGACAAGGTTGACGAATACGGTGTTGTTGAGCGTGATAAAAACAATAAGCCTGTAAGAGTGCTTGATGTAGAAGCGACTCAGGTTGTACAGCAAAAAGCCAATGCCATTCGCCGTGAATTTAAGAATTGGATTTTTAAAGATGCTAACCGCCGCAGAGATATTGTTGACACATACAATCGCACATTCAATTGCGTCCACGCACGAGAGTATGACGGTTCACACCTTAATTTTCCGGGAATGAATTCAAACATTCAGCTTCACGAACATCAAAAGAATGCCATTGCTCACGCTATTTACGGAGGCAACACACTGTTTGCTCATTCGGTAGGTGCAGGAAAAACCTTTGAAATGATAGCTACTGCTATGGAATGTAAACGGCTTGGGTTGTGTCACAAATCCTTGTTTGCTGTACCGAATCATCTGACAGAACAGGTGGGAGCAGACTTTTTGAAGCTCTATCCCAACGCAAACATATTGGTTGCAACAAAGGATGATTTTAAATCATCAAACCGCAAGATGTTAATGTCAAAAATTGCAACTGGCAATTATGATGCCGTTGTTATCGGACATACGCAATTAAAGATGCTGCCCCTATCTCCTGAAAGGCAGGAAGCCTTTTTACAATCTCAAATTGATGATATTGTTGCCGGTCTTGCTGAGATGAAAGCTCAGGACGGTAATAAATTTACCGTTAAGGAAATGGAGCGTACAAAAAAGAATCTCGAAAATCAGCTTGAGAAGCTTCAATCAAGTAAGAAAGACAATACCGTATATTTCGAGGAGCTTGGAATTGACAAATTGTTTGTTGACGAAGCTCACGAATTTAAGAATCTGTACTGTGCAACAAAGCTGCAAAATGTTTCGGGTATATCTTCAAGAGCTTCTCAGAGGGCAACAGAGCTGTTTGCAAAATGCCGTTATCTTGACGAAAAGACAGGCGGCAAGGGTGTTGTATTTGCCACAGGTACACCGTTGTCAAACAGCGTTACAGAGCTTCACACAATGATGAGATACCTTAATTATGATTTTCTTGCAAGTCACAACAATATGCAGAATTTTGATAATTGGATTTCTGCATTCGGTGTGCAAAAGAAAGAATACGAGTTAGCTCCGGCAGGAAACAAGTTTAAGGAACGCACAAGGATTGCGGAATATTCCAATCTGCCTGAGCTTATGTCTATGTTTAAGATGGTAGCCGATGTAAAGACGGCTGAAACTCTTAAACTTAAAGTGCCTGATTGTGAGCTTCACATTGTTGATGTAGAGCCTACAGAGCTTCAAAAGGAGCTTGTCGATGAATTATCCGACAGAGCAGATGAGGTTAATTCAGGCTCCGTAGATCCGTCACAGGATAATATGCTCAAAATTACCGGTGACGGCAGAAAGCTCGGTCTTGACCCCCGACTTATTAGTCCCGATTTTGAGGATAATCCAAATACAAAGCTGAATGTGTGTGTAAACAATGTATTTGACATTTATACAGACACAGCAAAAGACAAGCTTACTCAAATTGTTTTTTGTGACCTCGGTGTGCCGTCAAAAAACACAGGCAATGACTCCTCAAAAGAGCAAAACGATAACAAGAGTGTTGCGGAACTTGACTCTCTTGAGGAAACAGGCAAGTTTTGCGTGTATGACGACATAAGGGACAAGCTCATTGCAAAGGGCATCCCTGCGACTGAAATAGCATATATACACAATGCAAAAACCGAAGCTCAAAAGTCTGAATTGTTTTCAAAGGTCAGAAGCGGTGAAGTGAGAATTTTACTCGGTTCAACGGGCAAAATGGGAACAGGCACAAATGTGCAGGACAGAATCATTGCTCTGCACGATTTAGATGTTCCGTGGCGACCGGCAGACCTCGAGCAGAGGCGTGGCAGAATGGTCAGGCAGGGCAATATTAACGAAAAAGTGCATTTGTACAGATATGTTACCAAAGGCACTTTTGATGCGTACAGCTATCAGCTCCTCGAAACCAAGCAAAAATTTATAAGTCAGGTTATGACTGACAAAGCTCCTGCACGCAAGTGTGCCGATGTTGACCAAGCGGCTCTTTCATATGGCGAAATTAAGGCTCTCTGTACCGGCGATGACCGTATCCGTGAGAAGCTCACGCTTGATAACAGAGTAAAGGAGCTTAACTCTCTCAAAGCTGATTACAACAATACAAAATATGAGCTTGAAGATGCTGTTGCGGCTTATCCCGAAAAACGCAAGCAACTCCTTTGTACTATCGGCAACATAAAATCCGATATCGATAATGTTAAGTCATTTGTCGATAAGGACGGTAAACTTATTTGCAAATTAACTTTAGGTTCTCAGACTTTTAACCTGAAGAACGATGAGGAACGAAAAAATGCTGCCAAAGCTCTTACAACTGCTGTTGCTCAGGTAAGAATAGCCGATAACAGAAAGAAGCAGGTTAGCGTTGGCAACATTTGCGGATTCGATATAAGCGTTATAAACAACGGAAATGTGTATGATGACATTGTAGTTACAATCAAGGGTAAATATTCATATTCTGCTCAGCTCGGTGTTTCTGCTGTGCATAACCTCAGTAAAATAGAGGGGTTGCTGTACAAAACCGAAAGTGTTCTTGATTACAGTCAGAATTCTCTTAACAAGCTTGACCTTGATTACAAAACAAGTGTTGCCCTGCTTGAAAAGCCTTTTGAATATGAAGCGGAATTGCAGGAAAAGTCAGCACGCCTGTCTGAATTAACAAAGATTTTGAACATTGAGCTTGCTCACCAAAAAACAGAATCAAAGCCCAAAACACATTACTTTGGTAAGGATAAAATCCTCGGCAGGAACAAATCTTCAAAGCAAATTCAGAATAAAACAGTTATGAAATCAGAACCTAAAAGGAGTGAACCTGAATTATGATAGTTTACGCACAAGGCGATATAACAAAATTTGATGTAGATGCTATTGTAAATGCATCCAACGGTTTTGGTTATATGGGAGGTAAAAGATGTGTTAATGAATTACATAGAGGAGTTGCAGAGAGCATTCAATTTGCATCTTGCGGTGCTGTTGAACGGCTTGCAAGAGCAAAATGTAAGGCACACTCCTTTTTTGGTTATTCACCCGGAACTGTTTTTGTGACTGATGCTCCAAATCTTGAGTGTAAAAAAATAATACACGCAGTTACTATGCGTACTCCGGGTAGCAAAGCAAAAATCAAAAAAATTAAAGTTCTGATTCCAAAGATAGTAGCGGTAGCTGAAAACTTAAACATAAATTCAGTAGCCATACCTTTACTTGGGTGTGGAACAGGTGGACTTGACAGAAAAACCGTTCAAAATTTATTAGCTCATAATCTTATAAGTGACAAAGTGACTTTTTATATTGTTACTTCACTTTAAAATCAGAAATTCTTTTCTGAATTTCTTTTTAAAACACTTGTTTTTTCTTAGTTATAACATATAATAGTATTTGAACGATGTTGGTTACTCATCTTAGTGTTGTGCTTCGCTACCGTCTGACTACCATATCAGGAGAATGCGACAAAAAGTAACGATTTTTGGAGCAACTGCATTATATGCAGTTGCTCCCTTTTATTGAGGAATGAATAGCGTGGATATAGATTTTTATTTTGTTAAATCTGATTATATAGATTTTTAAAAGCAAACAGAAATAAATAACCGTGGTTTTACTTGCGTACCAAACACAGAATAAAACAGTTATGAAATCAGAGCCTAAAAGGAGTGAACAAGAGTTGTGATTATAATAGCTTGAAACAGCTTTAAACAGCTCTTTATTCCGATTTTGCGGTAGATAAATATTTTTTATTTAATTTAAAAAGCAGCCGTTCAGACGGCTCTGAACGGCTCTTTTTTGTTGTCCTTAAAACTTGCAAATTTTCCGATTTTGACATAAGATAATATGTAAAGAAAATGAAGTGTGGTGATATTTATGATGTCAATTACAAGTACACGATATCTTTCTAATGTCGATTGGTTACAAGATGTGGTTCAAGGTACAGATTTAATCCTGTGCGGAGTTTCGGCACTTGAGTACCTTGAATTATTCAATGGTTATGTCAATGAATCTAAGATACAGGTGTATGCTCAGAACGAGGGACAATTTGATAACATTGAATATCATATTGTCAATTCATTTGACGATATAGAGTATCTCAATTTTGACGGTGTTTTATGTACAACTGTTAATCAGACTATAAACGATATGCTTTCTGATTATGACAACATAGATGAGCTTGCTTTTCTTGAAGCATTGAGCAATTATTATTTCGCCAACAATGAATCATTTGATAATCTTAAAATTAAACCGAATAAACTGAGTATTTTCAATCGGATAAAACAAATTGCAATAAATTATTATTGCTCAGACTGAAAGGAGTATGTATATGAAAACTAATTATCTTGTAACTGCTCAATGTGAAGTTTTGGTAGAATACGCAAATGCTGTTATGGCAAAGTACGAGAAATATCTCCGCTCTAAGTCTGCTTTAGACTGCGTAAAAAAGATGTATAAAGACTTATGCTCATACAACACAAAGATTATTCTTTGCGATAATCAGTCTGATTTAGGTGCTTTGTACAGCAATATAAAAGAATATGAGTGGATAATTGAACATATACCATCTGCTGTTTCGGTTGAAGCGTTAGTATGACTTATACTTTACCTTAAACAAGTGAGAAAATCAATCACAACACAACAAAGACAAAAGTAAAAGCAGATAGCATCAAAAAGATGTTATCTGCCTTTTTGTTGTTTATTCAAATTATATAGCTCATAAAAACTTCGTGGGCGTTTGGGGCAAGGTCAATGATGTCCTTTTTGTAAATTGTAATTTTTTCTGTACTTGTTGCACCCTAAAACCAAAATACTTGTTGCTAAAGCAGTAATCATTTTTTTAACTTTTTTCATTTTTATATTTTCCTTTAATTGTTTTATTTCATCTTTTGTTCTTGAATTTTCTTGTAGCAGTATAGCGTTGCTTTGCAATCCGCTAAACTATCGTGTGCTGTTTCACTGCCCCAATCGTAGCAGTAATATTCGGCACACTTAGTTAGAGTCTGCCACTTATTACAACCATAGTACTCACTCCATTCACCGTATATGTCTGCGAACATTTTCATAACATCAAAAGTTGTGGCTTTAGTATTCTCAATGCCACAGGCAGACAAGAACATCAAATCAAGACCTACATTGTAACCAATTATGACTTTTGCCGACTTTATAATATTGTTTAATTCGTAATAAACATCGGAAACTGTCGGTGCGTTCACTACCATTTCAGCAGTTATATGATTGATTGCCATAGCTTCGTTCCAGCTCTTTGTTTTTTCAGGCTTTATATAACTGTTAAATAGTGTCTTGCCCACACAATTAATAATAGACACTTGTAACAGCTCGTCTGTTACAGAATCGAGTCCAGTCGTTTCAGTGTCAACTATTATAATTTCATTTTCTTTTAATGTACTCATAATATTCCTTACTGATACACTTTGTCCGATTTCTTGTCTTTTCTTATACTCAGCCTTTAACTCTCTGCGTTTTGCCTGAGCTGCACGCTTTTCCTTTTCCTCAGTACGGTAATTTGTAAGCTCTTTTTCAGTCATAGGTCTGACTTCCTCGTCCCATAAGTAAAGCTCCTTAGATGGGCAATAGGCATTAATCCATAAATATTTACCGCATTTATCATTAATTTTCACAAAATGTTTTAACTTCCATTGTCTTTCAGTAAGTAACTTTTTATCCTGTTTGACTTGTATTTTGGTTCGTACACTTGTTATGTAGTTGTTCCAAATATTCATTTTCCGTTCCTCTTTCTTTTCTCTAACTTAATCGTCAGTAAAAAATATTATAATTGCGGTTATGAACCATAAACCTGCATAAATCAGTGTAGGTGACAACACATACCACCAGCTCCAATTAATTACATTAAGCAGCTTTAATTCAATAAATATAATTTGTTCTAATACTGCAATAAGTGTTATACAGCCTGTTTTTGGAGATGAATTATCGTTCATTTTTTCACTTCCAATCGTTTATTTGTATTAATTTGGGGTTTGAAGGTCATAGCAGAGCAAGGTATTGAAGTCAACAGAAAAGTATCTTGCAAGCATTAGTATAGTTACATATGTCATTGTAGTAGTTCCCATTTCGTAGTTAGTATAGGTACTTCTGTCGACTCCCAAATAGTCTGCAACTACTTTCTGAGAAACACCTTTTTGATTTCGCAGCTGTTTTAGTCTTTGTCCTACTTGCTTATAAATAAAGCGTGATTTAATTCTATATCCCATAAGTAATATCTCTCCTATTGGTTATTTGAAATCTTAATTTTATAGCCTGCAAGAAAAATTTATCCCACCCTGAATAGCGGAAGATGTTATATAATTATTTTTTATGTTTGTTCTTAGTATTGTTTATTCCATATCAACCTGAAAATCTGTTGTAATCGAGCCTTCAGGGATATAAATTTTATACTTTTCTCCTGTACCTGAAATTCTGAGCGACAAAAGAGGCTCAAAAGTAAGCGGATTTTCAGTTGCTTTTTCGTCAGCCGATTTTACTATAGTATCTATGTGCGGAGTATCCTTAGTATAGATTATTTCGCAATCGTCAGCCTTAATTTTGCTTGCTTTGTAACTCCCTTTATCAGTTTTGTAGTAATAATAATAGTATTGCTCAGTATTTACTTCGCCGCACCCAATAAAAAAACCACCTTGTAAATCACGATTGTCTTTAAAATTAACAATATTTTGGCTGCTTTTTACTTCATCTGATAGTTTAATATCAATTGTGTATTTAAAAGATGATATAATTGTTACTACACACACTATATTAATCAAAAGTGCTGTTAAGACAATTGCAAGTTTAATAAAACTCGGCTCTGAATGTAACATTATAAAAAATACAAAAAAGAAAATTAAAGCGAGAATACAATTAATTATAACTAACATTTCTTACACTCCTTATCTGAATAAATATTCCCTGTAAATTTCTGTTCGGGCTGTCATTCGCAAGCCGTTAAGGAGCTTGCGATATTTTTCGTTGTTTCCTGACTTTTTTGCAAGAATAATTTCTTCGTCCTGTGATTCCCATTCGTGCAATGTGCTGTCAATAAGCTTGTTTGCTTTGTGTACTCTCTGCATTACTGTTCTGTACAGCTTTCCTGAGTCAATCAGCTTCTGAAGCTCATCTGTCCTGTGATTATACAAAAATTCAATATATTCAGCCTCGTCCCACAATAAGCTTCTCATACTGTAGTTATTGGTTCTCTGATTGTAGCTGTAGTATTTGTATTCCTTTTCGTTACAAATATTGATTTTTTCTTCAACTGCATACAACGGAAGCTCTGTGCCATTGAGCTTTGCTTTGCTCACATATGTTTTATCGGAATCTATATCGCACATTTTTTCAAAAAATTCAATTGTCATAATTATTACCTCCTAACAATTTTGGATAGTGTTTCTCTGCATCGGCTATACTCTTATACTTATCCGTTACAACCATTACGGATACTTCTTTTAAACCTTTGTCTTTGACTACAAGAGGTAAAGCCTTGTTGTAATTGAATATTTCTGATTTATCAAGGATTCTGCAAATATAGCAGAATCCTATTTCTTTATTTTCGGCTACTATGTATCCTGTACCGGTATCATATTCCGCATAATCGGTAAACAATACCGGCTGACCATTTCGCTGAAATAATACTGCTTTAGTCATTGTTATCGCCTTTTTCTTTACTCTTGAAAAACATATCAAGAGCTGCTGCAACTGTGTCGGCAATCTCATCATTGCTAAGCCCTGCAAAGTATTTTTTGTAGAGTGTTGAATCAATAGATACTTTTTTGTCGGGCTTTTTCTTTTTGGCTGACAAAACTTTCAGCATTTCATCTTCATCAAGTACACCGTCAGCAGATAAAACTCGTAAATCTCTTGCCTGAGCTTCTGATATTTTCATCAGCATATTATCGTCAACAGAGTTTATCTCAAATAATTTTTCCTGTTCCTCTGCCAATAAATACGATAATTCTACCCCTGCTCTCACGGCAAGCTGACCTTTATCAATCCAACCAAGAATACTGTCAGATAACTTACTTATTCTCACAAGTCTTGCAATGGTATTTCGGCTCAATCCATATTCTTCTGCAACTTTTTCACGGCTGTTGCCAGTTACAGCAGAATTTTCACCGTTCAGCATTTTAATCTCATTGATTATGTCATTTCGTTTGCCTTGTGAAAACATCTCGGAATATCGTCTTGCAATAATTCGTGCCTGTTCAGATACTTTGAGGTCATTGAAGCCTCTCTGAATAAGGTTGCTTTCGTCAACATATGTTTGTGCTTCGTCTTCTGTGAGCTGTTCTTTTATAATAGCCGGTATTGTTTCAAAGCCTGCTATTTTAGAGCAATTCCACCGGTTATGACCGATGAGAATTTCATATGTATCTGACCCGTCAGGATTGGGTCTGCACACAATCGGAGTCATTACTCCGTTTTTTCTGATTGATTCAACCATATCATCCCTGCGTTCGCCGTCATACAATGAAAACTGATGATTGTGAAACGGTACAAGCATATCAAGCGGTATTTGCTTTATCTGATTATTTTGTGAGAGCATAGCTTCAAAATTAAAGCCTGTCATTGTAATACCTCCGTAAATTATGCACCGATTCTTTTCGACAATTCATCGGCACAAGCTATGTATTCCTCTCCGAGCTTGCTGCCCTTAATCAAGCATAATGCTTTGTGCTGTTTTGTGCTTTCAACTGCTTGTGTAGCACGGTGTATCTGAATGCCGAAAAGAGTATCATTGTAGATACTTTCAAGCTGTTCAACAACACGCTTGCTTGCGTTGGTACGGTCAACCATTGTCGGCAGTACGCCGAGGATCTTTAAATCCGGATTGATTGTTTCCTGTATCTGTGTAATAACTCCTGTAAGCGTTTTAAGACCGCCAAACGCAAAATCCTGTACCTGTACGGGTATAATTACTCCTGAGCTTGCAGTCAATGCGTTCATCAGCAACACCCCTAATGAGGGATTGCAGTCAATGATCACATAATCATACTGTTTAACTGTATCATCGTTCAGGATACGCTTGAGTATTGTTTCTCTTGACAAAACTCCTGCAAGGAATAAGTCTGCATTTGCAAGGTTAATATCACAAGGTATGTAATCAAGATTATTAACCTCGTTATGTCTGATGCAGTCTTTAATTTTGACTGCCTTACTCATACCTACCTTGCCGATGAGAAGGTCACTCATTGTAGGATTGCCGTCTGTATTGTCGAAATCGGCGTATTTGGATAAATCCGCCTGTGGGTCAAAGTCAATTGCGAGAACTTTATTGTTTTTGAGAGCGAGAGCAGTTGCTATATTGAAAGCCGTTGTTGTCTTACCAACTCCGCCTTTCTGATTAGCTATTGAAATGATTTTGCACATAATTCATACCTCCGTTATCGTGATTTATCTGTTTGTTTTTCTTTGCTGACTGTATTCTTTTGGGTGATTATTTTAGCGTTATTCTTAATTTGTTTGCGGGAAATTGGAGCTTTTCCTTTAGTTTTGTTTTCTTTAGTTTCAACCGATTTAGACTGCAACTTTGATTTTTCAGGCTTTTGAAATATGTACATCAAATCGTGTTGTTCTCCAACATCGGTAACATCAAACTTTTTGACACATTTACTGAACCAAGGTAACTCATCGTTGAGTTTATACGCAATATTCAGAATTTCAGCATCTGACATTTTCTTACTTGAAATGTATCCTGAAAATTGTCTATGCTTAAAATCGTTGCTTTTTAAAAATTTAGATACCAGTTGATAGGCTTTTAAGTAAATATAAGGACTATTTGAATGAAAAATCTCTTTCACTCTTTTGGTTTCTAAATCAAAATTTATTGCTTTAATACATTTCTTGTTTTCAGGTGCTTCAAGTGCTTTCTTCATTGAGAATCACCTCAAGTTTTATTCCCAAGTTGCTTAAGAACATCTTCAACGCTTTCATTAACATTATTGTGCCAAAAAAGTTTTTTTGCGTAGTTTAAAAACCAGTCTGAGTAATACAAATCAAGCATTGCTTTTCCCAATGCTCCATAATCTCTGTTTCTGCCTTTATCTGCAAAAATCAAGTGATAGGGTTTATCGGTTTTAATTTCAGCTAAGTCAAAGCGTTTAAACATATTCCTGATGAATTCATACATTTCTTTAGGGTCGTAAATATCGTCATTGATAACCTTTTCTTCATCAATAACAATTTCGACCTTGTATTTAAATTTCATTTATATCACTCCTTAAAACGGTAAATCTTCGTCAGCACACAGTGCATCGTGTATCATCTGATACTCTTCCTGTTTCTTGTGGTCAGGGTCAAGCTTCGGTATTGGTTCACTTTTGTCAACTCCTCTTTTGGTGTAACCGAGATAGTCAACTTGTTCAACAATGACTTCTACAATATTTCTGACAATATTCTCTTTGTCGATGTAGCTCCTCGTTTTAAGGTATCCTGTAACAGCAATCAAATCACCTTTGCCTTTATATTTGCAAAGATTTTCAGCCGTCTTGTTCCAAAAGACAAGGTGCAAATACTCTGCTTCATTACTGTAAATACTGTTTACAGCTAACACTACATTGCACAGAGCTTTGTTTGTTTCTTTTGTGTATTTGAGTTCAGGGTCGGCGGTAAGTCTGCCGATAAGTTTTACTTCATTGCGAATCATAATTTTAACTCCTTTAAAAATATTTGTATTTTGCAACTTATGCCCCGTTGGGGCACAAGTTAATTTTCAATTACTTTGTCATATAACGCAGCTCTTTTTACGAGCTTTTCCGATGTAATCCTCATAAAAAATTTAACCGCATCGGCTGATTCTTCAAATTCATCGGTGTGATTTTCTCCCTCAAGGTCGATATATTCAACTACTCTTACTGTTTTCATCTTTGTTTTACCTCCTTAACTTTTCACACTTGAAATCATTTCCTAAACTATTTCTGATTATATTATACTTCATTTAGGGGTAATGTCAAGTGTAATTTTAAATTTTTTGTTCAAAAACGGCATTTTTTTCAATTTTTATTGACAATTTGTTTATACTTGATAAAATAATAGTAGTAGCAAAAGTATAGCGAAAGGGATTGGTCTGATGGTTACAATTAAAGAATTTACCTGCGAACGATGCGGAAATAAATTTGAAACCACCGCTAAACACGCTAAATATTGTCCTGAGTGCAGAGAAATAAAGAAGCTCGAACGGATTCAGGCACACAAGGAAAAACAAAAAGCAGGAACGGCACGAAGAGTCGGCACGGAACAGATATGCCCGAACTGCGGAAAATCCTTCATTCTAAAATCCGGCAGTCAGAAAATCTGTGAGGAATGTGCAAAGAAGAGAGTTTATCCTAAAAATTCTACGGTAAAGCCGAAGGACTTATATGACATAATCCATATTTATGTGCCGAAGGGCGAAAAGGAAAAATTGCAGAATTGGGTCAAAGACAAAGGGTTAAATCTTAACAAGGCATATAATTATGCAATGCAATTATTTATGGAAGAGATTGACCGTGAAGAAGAAAAATATAAATAATAATTATTCCAAGCTTTTATTTTGTGACCTGTCATTGTTTCTGAGATAATCGTTAATGCTTTGACGGGCATATTCAATCTTTTTAAGCTCATCAATAATTGCCTTGTATTCTTCATTCATCTGCTGAACATCGGAAGTTAATTTTTTCCGTTTTTCTTCAAGAGTTGAAATTGTCGGCAATTTTCTGTCGGGATACAAACTTAATAATTTAGCAACTGCATCATCGTACTTTGCAAGTGCGGTGATGTTTTCTTTTTTGTATTGTTTTTGATTTTTTGCAGTCATCAGATTTTTGTGATAAGGCTTGTACTTCTCATATGTCCTTATGAGCTTTATTACATCTGCAATATCGTTAATTTGGTTTTGAGTTCTGTTAAGTTTGGAAACAATAACCATTCTGTCATTGTATTTTTCTGCAGCTCTGTTTTCTATATCCGACTCACTTCTCATATTGTTTTCAGACAAAAAATTTATGAGCTTTGAAACCTCCTGCATATTCTTAATATTCGCCCAATGCAATAATCCTTTGGAAGTCTGAAATACATCTGTGCTTGTATCAATAATTCGGGTTCTGTATATTTTTCCGCTTTTACCGGTTTTTAAGAATTGATACTGCTCAATGCGTTTGCGTAATTGAGGTTCGTCATAATACCAACCGAGAGTGCGACCTCTTGAAAAACGCTGTTGTCCCTGCAAGCGAAATTTTATCTTTATGACATTTTCGGGAGTATAAATACACTCAACATTTTTCTTTTTAAGCTGTTCTAAAAAATCTTCAAAAGATGTCGATTGCATTATTGTTTCATCAATCACACATCTTAATTTTGACTTCCAAGATTTACCCAAATAATCCTGTTGCCATTCGTAGTAACATTTGCCCGGATTGATAGGTTTTTCAATTACAGATAAATTGTATTCTCTGCATACATCATCATTTATTTCACGGAGTTTTTTCCAAGACTTACCGCCACGATTTTGCTGCCATTCAAAAGTACGGAAATTCTCAAAATTAATATTATTAAAAATTATGTGGTTGTGTATGTTGTCCTTATCCGTATGTGTCGCTACTATGTACTGATATTTATTTTCAAGCAAGCGTTCGGCGGTTTTTATTCCAATTTCAAGTGCTTGTTCAGGTGTAACTTCCTGTCCTTTAAACGATTGCTTAATATGTTGAGCGAGAACATCACCTTTGCCTGTTCCAAATTCTCTGATTGCCAAAAATTCCTGTTCTGCCGATTTGCCATCCTCGGTACAACCGTAGCAGTACACATATTTTTGATTTTCTGTTTTTTCCGGATTTAGAATGTAGTCAATTGCTACAGAGAGCGTAGTTTTGACTGAACCGAGTTTAGTGATTGCCATATTTCTTTTTGCACCTTCTTAATGTATTCGATGTCCTCATCGTAAAAGCGATTTGTTGAATTCACTCGTTTTGCAATCTGATTTATGTTAGTTCCTATTGCAGTAATGTTTTTTCGTAAATGGTCAAATTCTGAAAAATTCACATTGATGATAAATCCTTTTATTGCCTGTTTACGCAAATACGAACTTAGCGATTTTTCATTGGTGAGCGAAGCTCGTTTTTCTATAATTTTCAATTCTTCTTCAGAAACTCTTACGCTGATTCTGATAGTTTTGTTTTCAATGTTTTTCATAAAAAATGCCTTTCCTTAAAATTTTAATTTTTTAAAAAACGGGGTTTTAGGGGTATCCCTTAACAAGCAATTTTTCAAATTTTACGGATTTGAAAAATTAGCGGTTTGTGTCGAAATGTCCGACACACCGCAGTGCTTGCTATTAGACCTGCGGGGGTATTTTCCCTCTAAGGTCTAATAGCAAAAATACCCTCTATATATATTCCGTAATTTTTGCAATTTCGCACCCCTGCTTTTAAAAAATTTTTTCATTTTTTAAATTTTTTCTGATTTTAGAACAGGGTAAAATTAAAAAAAGATTTTTCTTGTAGAAGAAAAATCTTGAAAACGCTAATATATTGTGATAATATGTTTATATCAATAGTTGTCTGTTCAGTCGTTAAAAGAACGGAGTGTTTTTTTAATGACGATGAACAGCACGCACCTTGAAAATTCAAAAAATTTAAAAAGTGATAATCAGCTCATTTTGCTTAAAGCTTATAAGCGAAAAACTGCCCGACAGGAAAAATGGATGTTTTTCGAAAAAGCTTATGATAAGAACAAACACAAAAAGCGAATTGAGTCGCTGAGCGATTATAACGATAAGTCGGATGTATATATTGATACTGAATCTGACATAGTGAAAACTTTATCAGCTCAGGAGTTGCACAAATGCTTGCTTGTGGCTTTAGATGAATTGACCGACCTTGAAAGACTGATTATTGATGAGGTGTTTTTTTCTCCTGATAAACGCCCCTCACTCGAAGAGCTTGGAAACAAGCATAATATTTCAAGACAGGCGTATTCTCGTAAGCTCAATCGCACATTGCACAAATTACGCATACTTATAGAGCAAGATATCACAGAGTATTAAGAAAATTAAAAATTTTTTAAATTTTTTTGGATTTTAGGGGTGCGAAAACCCGTTTTTTACGGAATATATATAGAGGAAAAAATCCTCACGAAGTCTTGACTTGATTTTGCAAGGTGGTATTATGGAGGTAAATCAATTGTTGCCTGCGTAAAAGGAGAATAACAGATATGCAGGAAAACAAACAAAATTTACGATTTACAGCCCTGTATTGCCGCCTATCGTCTGATGACGAGTTAAAAGGCGACAGCAACAGTATTATACATCAAAAGCAAATCCTTCAGGACTATGCACTTAAACACAGCTTGACGCCGACAGAGATTTATGTTGACGATGGCTTTACGGGAACAAATTTTGACAGACCGGATTTTAAAAGACTTCTTTCCGATGTTGAAAACGATTTAGTCAAAACAGTTATAGTAAAGGACTTATCAAGATTGGGCAGAAACTATCTTAAGGTTGGGTACTACACAGAAGTATTATTCCCGGAAAAAGGTGTCCGCTTTATTTCTATTGCAGACAACCTTGACACATCGGTCAATGATGAATTAAACGATTTTATCCCATTTAAAAACATTATGAATGAATGGTATGCCAAAGATTTGTCAAGGAAGCAAAGAGCTGTAGTTAAGAGCAAAGGCAACTCAGGTATACGATTGGCAACTCGTCCGCTTTACGGTTACAAAAAAGCCGAAAACGGCGATTGGTTAATTGATGAGCCGACAGCTGCCGTTGTGCAAAAAATATTTGACTTGTACCTAAAAGGTTACGGTCCGGTAAGTATTGCAAATTATCTTTTTGCGAACAAAGTTAAAATACCATCGACAATTGGATTGCCAAAACTCAATCCGGAGCAAAATCCATATCGTTGGTCTAAAGATACCGTTGCAAAAATTTTGACTTGTCAAGATTACTGCGGCGATATGATTAACTTCAAGCGTTCGGATGTTGACAGTCTTGTAATATTCCATGACAGACAAGAGCCGATTATAAGTCGAGAGATTTTTGCTGAAGCACAGAAATTACGATTAGACAGAAAACCAGTTAGACACGATTACAGCGAACCGGTGCTTTTTTCTGACTTGTTATTATGTGCCGACTGCAAAAGTCGAATGTATGCACAACGCCGTTACCACGGAACAACTTCTTATTCTTGTTCAAAAGCAAGAAAAACGCAAGGTTGCACCTCGCACTATATCAATGAAAACAAACTTATTGATTGTGTCAAAAGCGACATTAACAAGCTCATTAAAAACAAAGGGATTGTTATAAAACTCGCAAAAGAGAAAATGCACATTGACACCAAAACGGCACAATGTGCAAATTCTCAAAATCTTAAAAATGCGAAAAAACGCATTTTGCAAATTGACACAATTCTCAAAAATTTGTATGAAGATAAAGTGCTTGGAAACATAAATCTCGCAACTTTCAAAAAGTTGGAATCTGATTATTTACGAGAGCAAGCAGAACTCAATAAAGTCATTTTTGAGCAATCTAAAATTAAGGTTAATCTTGAAAATCGCTCTAAATCAATTTGTGGATTTTTGAAAAAACTCGAATCTTATAATAATCCCGTTTCAGAGTTATCAAGAGATTTGTTGATTGACTTAATTGACAAAATTGAGATTTGCGAAGCTACGAAAAACGGTAACGAACGCAGTCAACAAGTACATATTTATTACAAAGAGATTGGCAAAATCAACCTTGAGTAAATTTTGTACCCAAACAGTAACGCCCTATTCTTCGTTAGTGTAATCACCTGTAAAATTAATATTGCCGTCAGTAATTTCAACATTTATATACGGGTTTGAAACCGTCTTTCCGTTAATAACAAACCGAACAGCAGAACCGATATTATTTTTAGTGTAGTCTGCAAACTTATCAGTTCCGTCAGCTGTAAGTTTCATATTTAACACCATACCGTTAATATCATCAAGCAAACACACATACTCGATTTGAGATGACTCAATAATAACTTTGTTTTCATCTTCATTATCACGGATTTCTACATTGGTCGGATTATAAATTTTCGGCAATTCAGCATTTGATGTCTGAGCTGTTTCATTAACCGAGGTTGAAACCTGAACAGTTGTATTTTCAGCAGAAGTATCATTACTTTTTACATTTCCGCTACAAGCAGATAACAAAACAGCAAGTAAAGTTACGACAGCTAAAATCAAATATTTTTTCATTTTAAGTACCCTTTTCGTTATAATTATATAACAACATAAACAGTGTCAAGTATTTATTGTAACTATTTCATTGACAGCATTTCTTTTAATTTTTCTTCGGAAATTATTGTAATACCTAAGGTTTGGGCTTTGGTTAGTTTACTGCCGGCATCTTCGCCTGCCAAGACATATGAAGTCTTTTTTGAAACTGATGAACTTGTTTTTCCGCCGTTCTGTTCAATGAGTTTTGAGGCTTCACTTCTTGTCATTGTGGGAAGTGTGCCTGTGAGGACAAAGGTTTTGCCTTCAAAAAGACCTCCAGTGTTTTTCGGCTGAGAGGGTTTCATTTTTAATCCGAGCGATTTAAGGTCGGCAATAAGCTCCTTTGTACCGTCAAGTGAAAAATAATTTTCAAGACTTTCCGCCATGACAGCACCGAAACCGTCTATTTTTTCAAAGTCCTCAGCCTTTGCACTCATAATATCGTCAATTGTTGCAAAGTTTTCGCAGATTATCTTTGCGGCTTTAAGACCTATGTTACGGATTCCGAGAGCAAAAACAAGCCTGAAAAGTTCGTTTTCTTTTGATTTTTCTATTGAAGAAATAAGATTCTGAGCAGATTTTTCAGCCTTGCGTTCAAGGCTTGAAATATCTTCTGCTTTAAGTCTGTAGAGGTCGGCAGGAGATTTTACAAGTCCTTCATCTGAAAGCTGTTCAAGAATTGCAGGACCAAGTCCGTCAATATCCATTGCGTCACGGCTTACAAAGTGAATAAGATGTCTTGTCAGCTGAGCCGGACAGTCTGTGTTTGTACAACGGATTGCCGCCTCGCCCTCATCGTGTGTAACAGGATTACCGCATGACGGGCATACTGACGGAAATTCAAACGGCACGGCATTTTCAGCGTGTTCCTTAACGGAAAGAACTTCGGGAATAATCTCGCCTGCTTTTCTGATTATAACCGTATCGCCTACGCAAATGCCTTTTTCGTCAATAAAATCCTTGTTGTGAAGTGTGGCACGGCTTACTGTTGTTCCGGCAAGAAGTACGGGTTCAAAGTTGCCTACAGGAGTAAGCACACCTGTTCTGCCGACATTGATTTCGATATTGAGGAGTTTAGTAGGCTTCTCCTCGGGTGGATACTTATATGCCTCCGCCCATTTAGGATATTTTGCGGTACTGCCGAGAACTCGGCGGCTTGCAAAGCTGTCAACCTTGACAACAGCGCCGTCAATTGCATAATCAAGCTCTCCACGCATATTTCCTATGCGCTCAATTTCCTCAATCACCTCGTCAACATTATCGTAAACGCTGTAAAATGCAGTCGGAAAGCCGAGTTCCGTAAGATAGTCAAGCCCCTGAATATGGCTTTCAATCGTCATTCCCCTGATTTGCTGGATATTGAACACGAATATATCAAGACTTCTCTGAGCGGTTATTTTTGCATTTTTCTGACGAAGCGAGCCTGCGGCGGCATTTCGTGGATTTTTAAAGGTTTTTTCCTCGTTTTCTTCCTGTCTGCGAGTAAGTGCGTCAAACGAATTGAACGACATATACACCTCACCACGAACCTCGAGATATTCGGGTGCATTCGGTATACGCTTTGGCAGGCTTTTAATTGTCATAAGATTTTCGGTTACATCTTCACCGACAGAGCCGTCACCACGGGTTGAACCTCTTACAAAAACACCGTTTTCGTATTCGCATGATACGGAAAGACCGTCAAACTTCGGTTCAACAACATAGCGTACATTTGGCACGGTTTCTCGCACTCTTGCGTCAAATTCACGAAGCTCTTCGTGTGAAAAACTGTCGTGAAGGCTTTCCATTACAACCTCATGAGTAACGGGAGAAAACTTTTCTCCTGCATTACCTCCGACACGGTTTGTCGGTGACATAGGCGACTTAAGTGACGGAAATTCCTTTTCAATATTCTCAAGTTCACGCATGAGCATATCGTAATCGTAGTCGGAAATTTCCGGTTCGTCCTGATTGTAGTAAAGGTTGTTATGATATTCAAGCTGTTTTGTAAGCTCTTGGGCACGATTCTGTGCTGTTATAAAATCCATTTTGGTTTCCCCATATCATAAATTTATCGGTAAAATAAGTATCTGCACATGTGTTTAAAATATTACCTGTTATTAACCTGTGAAGTTCCTTTTTCACGGAGGAAAGTTGATTCAAGGTCTGCAAGGTGAAGCTTTACGGCAAGAGGATATTTGTCATATGCCTGACTGATTGTGTTGCTGTTTTTGTCACCAAATTCACCCATATGCCAACGAATTGCCATAGCCTCGTCAATTTTAAGGTGCATTTTGCGTTCAATAAGAAAAACTGACTTTTCGCCGTGACCGTAGGGAAACTGGTCTTCAATTGCATAATACGGAACTTTTTCCCACTGACCTGTTTTTTCATTCTTAACATTTCTGCTTGAAACCTTATAGAACTGAGCCTTGCACAAATCGTGAAGAAGTCCACAGATTGCAAAACTTTCAATATTGTCGGTTTCTTCATCATAGTGCTTTTCCATCATTGTATTGAACACGCTGACGGAGTGCATTACAAGACCGTTTTCACAGGCACAATGATATTTTGAACTTGCAGGGGCGGTAAAAAAATCGGTTCTTTTGAGCCATTCAAGAAGCTCGTCAGCACCCTGTCTTGTGATATATTTGTTGTAGATTTCAATAAATTCTTCCTGCGGCGTCATATTAATCCTCCTCATATTATTGTATTTTTAAAAAGGCAACAGCAGATAATCTGCCGTTGCCCTGCATTAAAAGTTCAAAAGATTTACTTTGCTGAAGTTGTAGCTGTTTCCGTAGCCGCCTCGGTTACTGCTGCTGTAGTTTTTGCCGAATCGTCATCCTTTGTATAGAGAATGTCATTGAGCTTGAGTCCGTTGCTTTCTACGGAATAAGCAACATCCATTTCAACTTCATCTGTGTAATAGTACTTGATGATGATTGTGCCGTTTTTGATTAAGTAAGTACCGTCAACGTTGAGTGCGTCTGACTGGTTGATTTCAACAGTACCGTCATCATTGAACTTGTATGTCATCTTAGCGTAACCGTTATCATAAGTCCATGAACCTGTGATTTTCTTGTCAGCCTTGAAGTCCTTATCAACCTTCAATTCAGGCTTAACCTCTGAACCTGACTTGAGTTTCACCTTGTTGGCAGCAGTTGAAGTTGAAAGCTCAAGAGTTCTGCCAGAGAACATATTACCCGAAACAGCGTAGTTACAGCTTGTTTCATTGCCGTTAAGCGTCATGGCAAGTGTCTGTTTACCCGAATCATCTGTTGAAACCGTGTATGTACCGTTCCAAACCATTGAACCGATTCTGTAACTGAGAGTATTGTCACCGTTAAATGTGTAGTAAACATCAACCTTTGACGCCTCGTCGGATGATGCTGAATTGCCTGTTACATCAACAGATTCAATCCATGTTCCTACAATGCTTGTATCAAAAAATCCTTTGATTACGAAAAGAGTAGCTGCCGCAACCGCAACAATTACGATACCTATAATGATAGGAAGCTGAATAATACTCTTTTTCTTTGGCTGCGGAACAATCACGCCGTTTTCGTTTGCAGGTTCTGTTTCAGCAAAAGACATTTCTTCGCTTTCTGTGGGCTCATCTGCAACGAATGTTGTATTTTCTGTTGTTTCTGCTGTTGTATCTGTGTTGGTATTCTCTGCCTCATTTTCAGAAGTGAGAATTTCTTTATTCTCGTCCAACTGTGATACCTCCTTAAATTTTGTCATCGCTTTCTATCATACTATAAATATGAAAGAAAATCAACTGTTTTTTATGCCGTTAAAATGTAATGAAAATTATTTAAAATACATATAAAGTTCGCATTTAAGCGTTCCGTTATAAAGTTTGCGGCGTTTGTCAGCCTTTCTGCCGAAGATTTTTTCAAAATCATCATCGGGGCTTATAACGGTGTAGCTTTTACCCTTCATTCTTTTAAAATGTTCACCCATAACTGCATACAGCTTTTCAGCCGATTTTACATCAAGTAATCGTTCACCGTATGGCGGATTTGTGATGATTGTCTGAAAACCGTCCTCAAGTTCAAAATCTTTAATATCACGGTTTGCAAATGTTATTCTGTCGGCAACTCCTGCAATTTCTGCGTTTTTCTTTGCGATTGCAAGGGCTGAATCATCTATATCGTAACCTGTTGCCCTGAATGTTGCGTCGTGTCTTATTTTCTGTCTTGCATTTTCTCTTGCTGTTTCAAAAACATCTTTCGGAACACAATTCCAATGTTCACAGGCAAAATAACGGTTAAGTCCCGGAGCAATGTTAAGTGCTTTCATAGCCGCCTCAATGAGAATTGTGCCGCTGCCGCACATAGGATCGGTTACAAAGTGGTTTGCCCTTACTCTTGAAAGGTCAACCATAGCGGCGGCAAGTGTTTCTTTTATAGGAGCATCATTTGAATCGGCACGATATCCACGCTTGTGAAGTCCTGCGCCCGAAGTGTCGAGCATAATACTTACCTTGTTGCGAAGAATGAGAAACTGAATCTGATGCGGAGCACCTGTTTCATCAAACCACGGGAGCATATATTTTTGTGAAAGGCGGTCTGCGACTGCCTTTTTAACGATTTTCTGACAATCGGGAACGCTCATAAGGTCAGAATCAAGACATCTTCCCTTTACGGGAAAAGCCTCAGAAATTCCGATATAATCTTCCCACGGTATTGCCTTTACGCCCTCAAACAAATTGTCAAAGGTGTGAACCTCAAATTCCGCAAGAAGAATGAGTATTCGCTCCGCATAACGGGAATTTATATTTGCAAGTGCAAGTGTTGACCAATCACCTGTAAAGGTAACTCTGCCGTTTTCGGCATTGACATTTTCAACACCGAGATATCTCAGCTCATTTGCACAAAGACCTTCAAGACCGAAAATGCATGGAGCGGAAAATTTCATATTCATATTTATCTCCTGTTTTACTGATACACAAATTCTATTAAGACTGAAAGATAAAAAAACAGGGTATCGGAATAACCGATACCCCTTGCTTTTAAAAAATTAATCGGTTGTCGGCTCGAGCACACCATAGTTGCCGTCTGCACGCTTGTAAACAACATTGATTTCATCTGTCTCGGAATTGATAAACATAAAGAAGTTATGGTTTACCATATTCATTTCAAGAATAGCTTCATCAACCGAAATCGGCTTTACAAGAACATGTTTTTTACGAACTACGCTGTATTCATCGTCCTCCGGTTCATCAGTCTGAGCTGCTTCCGTGATTAAATCTTCAATACCGGCGGATTTAATTTTCTTTTCAAGCCTCGTTTTATTCTTACGAATCTGACGCATAAGAATGTCGCAAACCTTGTCAAGAGCGTCATTCATTTCGGGCATTGTGCTTTCGGCACGATAAATCATACCGTTGTCACGGATTGTAATTTCAACAGTCTGACGGTTCTTTTCGAGGGTGACAACTACATTGACAGAAGCATCCTCCGAGAAAATACGATTAAACTTTGAAAGCTTTTTCTCGCATCTTTCCTTAAAGTTATCTCTGAGGTTGACTTTTCTTGCTGTGTAGGTGATTTTCATAAAATCTGCCTCCCTTATATAATTTTTTATTTTCTGCCGTTGCCGTTGCCTCTGCGGCTGTAGCCACGGCTTTCTCCGCCACGCTTAAGATCGGACATCTTATCCTCGCTTGTCTGCTTGAATTTTGACATCATATCCTCAAACGAAGAAGGAGCATTTCTGCGTGAACTCTGCCACTCGTAATCACCCGGTGAAGTTACGGGCGGAGCAGGCTTGTATGGCTCTCTGCTTCTGTGATTCTGTCTTTGAGGTCTGTCAGAGCGTTTTCTCTGCTGTTGCTGTTCTTTCGGGAGAGCCTGTTTCATTGACAGACTGATTTTTCCGTCATTAAGAGCAAGCACCTTAACCTTTACTTCTTGTCCTACTTTTACATAATCACTGATTTCATTGATGAAGGTAGGTGCAACCTCCGAGATATGTACCATACCGGTTTTTGAATCCGGCAAATCAACAAATGCGCCGAATTTTGTAATACCTGATACTTTGCCTTCCAGAATCATTCCGACTTCAATAGCCATAAAAATTTATTACCCCTTAAAATTATTTCTACCCTTTTATTCTCCGGCAACATTAATGAAAATTCTTTCACCGTCACCGACATAGCCTAATTCATCCTTAGCTATTTTTTCAATATATTTTTTAAGATCGTCACCCTTGTAATTCTGAACCTTTTTCAGATACTGCGACTGAATCTCAACCACGCTGATCTGCTGTTGCAAATCCGTAAGTTCTGCCTTTTTCTCGGCAATCTGAACATTCTGATTGATAATTGTAATTACGGCATAAAAAACAAAACCGATAATTGCGAGATAAATCAGAATATATCTTCCTTTTTTACGCTTTTTCGGAGTTATCTCCTTTATTGCGCCGTCTTCTGTCTGCCGAGAAGCCGCAGTGCTTTCTTTTACTTTCTTTGTGCTTTTTTTCATCTTCAAAACTATCTGCTTTCTCTGCTGAATTATTATTATCGTTTCTAAATATACCTTTATTCTTACCCTCATTATACAATATGTTGTTGCTGTTTTTCAATAGCTTTTTCAGATTTTTTTTAATTTTTTGCGAAATTTTCACACAGACACTCTCCGTGAAACGAATCATCGGACAATATACAAGCGATAAAAGTCTGCCGAGGGTTAATCGACAAATAACAAAACCGAGAAATGAACCGACCGTTACAAACACTCTGAAAAATCCCAGCATATATGCAACGGAAAAAATGAACAGATTAAGTGATACAATAAAAACATAAAGAAAGTCTGTAACAAAAACCGACGCTTTTCCTTTGCAAAGCGTCATTCTGATTATTTTAAATATATCATACAGCAATCCTGCCGCCGCTCCGAATACAAGTGAACAGAGAAATGCGGTTGACTGCTGTGCAAAAGTCAGCTCCAAGATTACACCTACTTAAAGAGTTTTGAAAGTTTGGATTTTGACGCACCGTTGCCGAGGTATTGCATTGCGTTAATTTTTCCGTCAATTGAAACATCTCCCGTTTCAAGGTTTAACTTATCAATGTGCAGATTTTCCCCTTTGATTACAAGGCACCCGCAGGAGGTTTTTACCGACACCGTTTCCTCGTTGAAGCCCGACACATCCTCCGTGCCTGTCATAACAAGCTTTCCTCTGTTATCAAGCATAACCGTATGATTCTTAGCCTTTGGCATTTCCTGCATAAAAAAACCTCCGTATAAATTATTTGTCAGTAATTTATACGGAGAAAAAAATAAAATTATTCTTCTTTTTTTGAGATTTTATGTATAACAACATAGTGCATCAGATTGCCATCAACAATAACATGAGCAATAGCAAGAAGAGGGAATTCAGAGAAGAACGCCTCCTGATTGCCTTTTACACCCTTTGCCGTAAAACCAAGCACCACAATCAGTTATATCACATTGTTTAACACAACAATATTTCATAGTTTAATACCTCAACTTACGATTTATTTATATTTATTAAGTTGATAATTATTCCTACTAGTAAACCTGATGAATGTCGTGGTATACACATATTCTCCTCGTGTGTAGATTATTTTAACGAATTTAAAAATTGGCATACCGAAATAATGAACAATAAAGTCATTATTACGAAAGAGCCATTGGGTATATTTATCTGTGTGTAAAACTTCATTACAATAATCCCAATGTAAGTAATTACAGATAATATTGCCAATATTAAATTAATTGTCTTATTCATAATCTACTCACCTAATTTCATCCAAAGTAATATTTTGTGTTTTAATTTTGGTAAAAAATCAGACTGCCGCCTCATACATTGTTGCCGCATCTTCCTTGCGAACAACTTCTTTTACCTCTGTAACCTTAACCTTTACACTTTTTGAACCGAGTGTAATTTCGATTACATCACCGACTTTTACATCATAGGATGCACGGGCAACCTTGTCATTAACTGTGATTTTGCCTGCGTCACACGCCTCATTTGCAACTGTTCTGCGTTTAATGAGTCGAGATACTTTTAAATATTTATCAAGTCGCATATTATAAACCCTTCCGATTTTTAATAAAAAAGGGTAATGATACAGCGTACCATTACCCGAAATATAAAACAAGATTACTTGTTTACTACATCCTTAAAGCCCTTACCTGCCTTGAATGCAGGAACCTTTGAAGCAGGAATTTCGATTGATTTACCTGTTCTTGGGTCACAACCTGTTCTTGCATTTCTCTGACGCTGTTCAAATGTGCCGAAACCTGCGATCTGAATCTTTTCGCCTTCAGCTACTGTATTGATGATTGTGTCTATTGTTGAAGAAACTGCCTTTTCTGCATCCTTCTTTGAAAGTCCGCTCTGCTCGGCAACTGCAGCAATAAGTTCTGTTTTGTTCATAATAATAAACCTCCAATTAATAATTCTTAGATAATTTAACTTCATCCCAAAGGGAATCGAGTACAGATAACGGTGCCGTTTTCATATCTATTCCACGCTCGTTTGCAAGCTTTTCAACAGACGAAAAACGGTCGGTGAATTTGTCACAGGCATCGTAGAGTGCGTGTTCGCTGTCAATGTTCAAAAATCTTGCAACATTAACTGCTGAGAAAAGCACATCACCAAGTTCTTCACGCTGATTTTCAACATCATTGTTTTCAACTGCGGCTTTAAGCTCTTCACATTCTTCAAAAAGCTTATCAAGCGCACCGTTTACATTTTCCCAGTCAAAGCCGACCTTAGCGGCCTTCTGCTGGATTTTTGTACTGCGCATGAGTGACGGAAGTGCCTTTGACACGCTGAGAATTGCCTGTGTCTGAGTTTTCTGGGATTTTGTTTTCATCTTAATGGCATCCCAGTTTTTGAGAACCTTTTCGGTAGTGTCAGCGTTGACATCACCGAAAACATGGGGATGACGGATAATGAGCTTTTTGCAGATTCCGTCACAAACATCGTTTATATCAAATGTTCCCTGTTCACTTTCAATTTCCGCATGCAGAGCAACCTGCAGAAGAACATCACCGAGTTCTTCTTTAAGCAAATCGAGGTCGTCGGTATCAATTGCCTCAACAGCCTCATAGGTTTCCTCAATAAAATTTGAGCGGATTGACTTGTGAGTCTGTTCTCTGTCCCACGGACAACCGTCGGGTGCACGAAGGATTTTTACTATCTCAACAAGGTCATTAAAATTATAATTTTCTTTTTCTGTAAAGTTCATTCGTGACATCTCCGATAATCTTATTAGACAATGCAAATTTTATCTGAGAAGCGGAAACAACCGCAACAGATATATATTTTACCTAATTAATCCTAATTTTTCAAGTGTTTTTGCAATTTTCTCACCTTTCGGCAAAAATTTCAGTTCTGTTGCCGTAAAAGCACGCAATATCAACAATACAGCAATATAAACAATAACCGCAACAAAGATTGCAACTGCAAGCGAAACTGCAATTGACATTCTTGCAGAGCCGATAATGCTTTCCATAAGGTGATATGCGCCGAATGCCGAAGCGGCACTTGCAATCGCACCGATAAGCGGTTTTACTGTTGTACCGAATAAATCAGGCTTGATTTTTGAATACTTGATAAGCAGATACATACCTACGATTGTCATAATTGCATAGGTAATCATTGAACCGACAGTTGCACCCTGAACATTGATTTCCGGAACGCTTACAAACATCCATGTAATGCCGATCTTGACAGCCATACAAACTGTGTATAGCTTCATCGGGAGGTCAACTCTGCCGATGCCCTGGAGCATACTGCACACAGGAGTTGACGCCGCACCGAATATTGTTGTAACACCCATGATGAGGAGAATTCTTCCGCCTACATCTGTAATAAGCGGATCGTTATACACAAGTCCCATAATCGGGAACGAAAGTGCCATCATACCGAGAGCCATTGGGAATGTAAAAAGCATTGTAAGGCGGATAACAGTTTCGATTGACTTTTTAAGTTCGTCCTTGTTGCCCTTTGTCCATGCACTTGTTACATTCGGCATAGCACTTGAACCGAACACCTGTGTTACGGCTGTTACAAGCTGAAGAAAAGTGAGGGCGGCTGAGTAGCAACCCCAAAGGCTGGTGTGTATTGTCTTTGTGTCGGCATAGAACATATCGGCTGTGAAATACTTACTGTACTGTGCCTGCAGAGCCTGCGGATTAGTTTCAATCATATTGAGGAGTACACGCTGAACAATTACCTGGTCAATAAGCGAACCTACGCTCATAATGAGTGAACCCATTGCAACAGGAATGGCTGTTTTGAGAATTTTGTTAAAAGTTTCTCTTTTTGAACGAGCCTCTACGGAATTACGGTAGTATTCTTCCGGAATTCCGTCACCCTGAATTTTAAATTTGAGAATGTAGAACACAAATGATGCGGCGCTTCCGAGGGTGATACCCATAATTGCACCGGCAACCGAGAATGAAACGATTGTCTGATAAGCCTCGGTTTGATTTGCAATGTAAAGTCCGAAAACCGTGCCTGACTCAGCATAAGAATTCATACCGAGGTGCGCAATGATGTAAGCGAGGAATGCACCGATAAAGAGCTTGATTGTTGCCTCGATAATTTCCGAAACGGCAGTCGGGAACATATTGCGCTGACCTTCGTAGTATCCTCTGTAAATTGAAACGAGGCAACCGAATAATACCGTCGGAGAAAGACAGAGCATACCGAGCAATGAATACGGTGACTCAATAATCTGAACATAGATAAAGCTTGCACCGACAAGAATTGCAAATGAAAGAATGCCGACAATAACGAAGAAAGGAATTGAAACCCTATGAATTTGTTTTACATCGTTAAATCGTTTTTGTGCCGTACTTTCAGATACAAGTCTTGAAATTGCTATTGGCAGACCGCCCGTTGCAACCGTGAAAATTACGACAAAAATTTCATAGGCATTACTGTAAAGACCCAGACCGAAAGATGCAAAATTGACGGTTTCCGTTCCGCCAGCAACAGCCTGTTCAAAAGAAACACCGGAGAAAATACCTGTAAGAATAACCTTGTCAAGAAGTCCGAAAACCTTGACAATTACCATACTTAAAGTAAGAATTGCCGCACCTTTGACAAAGGTTTGAGAAGCGTCCTTCTCAGCGTTTGCAACGGCATTGTATTTTTTAGTTTTTAATTTAGACAAAAATAATCACCCATTAATAAAAAATCAAAGTTCAAAATCCTCATCAGTATCATCAATCTTGATACCGCAGATGTTGCAGAATACAGAATTTTTAGGAATAACAGCATTGCATCCGGGACATCTTCTCTGATCTTTTGCCACGGCAATATGTTCGTTTACAACATCAAGATTATCTTTCAAATCGGAAATTTCCGAAACGATAAGCTTAATCTGCTGTGAATTGTCTGTTCCGTGAACCTCAGATTTGTATGTAAGAGCACCGAGTTCACGAAGCTTTTTGTTGATATCGCCTCTGATTTCAGCGGCAGTAATCTTGTGCTTTGAAACATCATAAACTGTTGACGCTTTCTGCGAAACAGCAGACGCACAGGCTTTTGCATTGACAACTACATCGTCAAAAATTTCATCAAATTTTCCCATATTAATCCGACCTTTCTTAAAATTATCTCATCAGAAAAACAAATTATGAACAAGAATTCTGTTTTGTTCAATATATGACAATTTCACTTCCGTATGCAATCACATATGTCGTATTATAACACCGTTGACAGCATTAATCAACTGTGTTATTGACCATAAAACTGCATTATCCCGGACTTTCTTTGAATAAGTTCATCAAAACGGTCAATGTATTCGTACGGATATTTAAAATTGAATATTCTTTCGAGATAATCGGGATTGTTGCGTTTCAGTTTTGTAACACCGCCCGAACCGCAGGCAAGGATTGTGTGGGTTTCGTCCATAACATAAACATTGTACAGGCTTTCAAAGCCTCTTTTTGACCAGCCGACATTTTCAAGATTACCGACCATTCTGCTCTGACGATACATATAGTACGGAATGTACTCGTTTTGTCCGAGAATATTCTGAGTGTAAGCAAGCATTTCTCTTGCATCTCTCGCCTGTTGCAAATCAAGCGTTACTCCCTCGGTTGTAAGACGGGACGCTCTTTTCATGCACAGCGTGTGAACCGTGATACATTCCGCATTCAGCCTGACGATTGAATCAAGTGAATTTTTAAAGCTTTCGGGGGTATCTGTCGGCAAGCCTGCAATGAGGTCTGTGTTGATATTATCAAAGCCGCATTTTCTTGCAAGCTCAAAAGCGTCAAAAAACTGCTGAGCAGTATGCTTTCTTCCGATAGTTTTCAGCACCTCATCGTTTACAGTCTGCGGATTTATGCTGATTCGGTCAACTTTATTTTCTTTTAAAGCAAAAAGTTTTGCAATGTCAATTGTATCGGGGCGACCTGCCTCGACAGTAAATTCACGGCAGGTTGACATATCAAAGCTTTTGTTTACTGTTCCAAGCACCGTATCAAGCTGTTCGGCACTCAGAGTAGTGGGAGTGCCGCCGCCGAAATATACGGTTTCAAGCCTTAAACCAAGCTTGTTTGCAATTTCGGCTGTCCGTTTAATTTCTTCGCATAATAGCTTTGTGTACGGTTCAATCAGCTTTTCAGCCCTTTCGATTGACGCCATTACAAATGAGCAATAACTGCACCTTGACGGACAAAAAGGGATTCCGACATAAAGACTGAACGATTCGGGTTTTGAAAGTTCAAGAATTTTTCGTTCGTTATGCTCGGTTTCCCTTGACAATGCTATTTTTTCGTTGCTGACAAAAAAGTCTTTCTCAAACTTTTTTACAGCCTGTTCTTCACTTGATTCTTCGGCAAGTCGTCTTAAAAGCTTTACGGGGCGAACTCCCGTAAGTATTCCCCACGGCTGTGTAAGTCCCGTAAAATCACATAGAAGTTTGTACAAAAGCTGTGCCGAAACAAGCTCGTTGTCATCATCCGTAAGCTTTTTCACAGCTGTTTCGGACTTATTAAAAGAGCCGATATTCACCGAAATTGTGATTTTATCCGAAACCTCCGTATAGATATACGGAGGCTGTGGTTCAGAAAAATCTCTTATTACCGTTATTTTTTCATTTGGAAAGAAAAGCCTTGTAAGGTTTTCAAGTTCAAAATGAAAATTGTGATTTTTTACATATAAATTCATATTAAAGAATCCTCATCAGCGGATTGTATTTTCTCTCGTGGTCAAGGGTTGTTGTCGGTCCGTGTCCCGGAATCACACGGTAATCACCCTCAAGATTTTTAAGCTTTCTGATTGACTTTGCCATTTCGGCATCGTCACCTGTGGGAAGGTCTGTTCTGCCGTATGATTCGCAGAAAAGAGTATCTCCCGAAATAATTGTGTCATCAAAAATATATGAACCGCAACCGCTTGTATGTCCCGGTGTGGTGATATATTTGATTTCAGTGTTGCCGAGCATGAAATTGTCACCGTCTTTAAGCAGAATATCGGCTGAGAACGGTTTGAGTGAAAGTCTGTGCTTTTCGGTAAGATTGAGTGCAGGATTGCTGAGAAATTCGTTATTCTTCTCGCCCGTAACAATTTTTGCGTCAAACTTTTCCGCAAGCTGTTTTGCATAGCTTATGTGATCGTAGTGACCGTGTGTAAGAATTACATATTCAAGCTTTCCGCCGTTTTTCTCAATTTCAGAATTGAGTTCTTCATTCGGTGCGCCCGGATCGGTTACAGCCATTTTGCCTGTTTTTCTGTCTGTAAGCAAACAACAGTTTGTCATAAGAACCGTAACATTAAAAATTTTTACATCTATCATATTTTCAAATCCTTTGTGTTGATTTCAATAGTAACGGGACCGTCATTAACAAGCGAAACCTTCATATCGGCACCGAAAATTCCCTTTTCAACACGCTCAATTCCGTTATCGTGCATTTTTTTGCAGAAATATTCGTAGAGCGGATCGGCTGTGTCAGGTCTTGCGGCAGCCATAAAATTAGGGCGTCTGCCGTGTGAGCAGTCGGCGCAGAGGGTAAAGTTTGAAATTACAAGCACCGAACCGTTTACATCGGCAAGAGCAAGATTCATTTTATCATTTTCATCCGTAAAGATTCTCAGACCTGCAATTTTTGCGGCAAGTGCGTCCGCCTCTTTTTCGGTGTCACCGTTTTCAACTCCGAGAAGAATAAGAAAACCCGTACCGATTTCGCCCACGGTTTTTGAATCAACCTCAACCTTGGCCTTGGTAACTCTTTGTAAAATTGCTTTCATAAATTATAACCTCAATTACAGTCTTTTTACTTCGATTGTTCCGTTGATGTCGGAAAGCTTTGAAATTACACCACGGAGGTGATTTCTGCCCATTACATCAATTGTTGCGGTAACAACGGCAGTGCCGTTGCCAGCCTCTCTTGAATTAAGCGAATATATAAAAATGTGCATATCCGAAAGCTTGATTGTAACATCTGCAAGAAGTCCTGTTCTGTCGGTTGCGGTGATCTGGAGCGTACTTCTGAACGCCTCTCCTACCTCGTCCTCCCAGTAACAGCTTACCCATCTTTCGGGTTCTTCACTTTTACTGATATCTTTCGGCACATTCGTGCAATGTCTTTTGTGAATTGAAACGCCGTAGCCCCTTGTAATATAGCCGATAATATCGTCACCCGGCAGAGGATTACAGCACTTTGAGAATTTTACAAGAACATCGTCTGCACCCTCAATTACAACGCCTGCGGATGCCTTCGGTCGCTTTACGGGTGCTTGCGGAACATCAATTTCTTCAATATCTGACGCATATGCTTTCTGATATTCTTCTTTGAGTCTTGGCATTATCTTCCAAAGCTGAATACCGCCGTAGCCTACTGCGGCATAGAAATCATCCATGGAATTATACTGCTTTTTAATCATCAGTTTCTGGAGAAACTCGGGATATTCTTCTTCGGAAAGATTGATGCCGTGGCGCTTGAACTCCTTGTCAATCATCTGCCTGCCTTCGGCAATATTTTCATCACGCTTTTCATGCTTATACCATGAGCGGATTTTTGATTTTGCCGATGCGGTTTTACAGATATCAACCCATCCCCTGTTTGGGTGTTCCTCTTTCTGGGTGATAATTTCGCAGATATCGCCTGTTTTAAGCTTATAGTCAATCGGAACGATCTTTCCGTTAATTTTAGCACCGACCATTCTGTGACCTACCTGTGTGTGGATAAGATAAGCCATATCAATCGGAGTTGAACCCTGCGGAAGATTGAACACATCGCCTCTCGGGCTGAACACATAAACATCGTTTTCCGTAAAATCGTTTCTGATATTCTTTGCGATGTCGGTAACATCTTCTGCCTCAAGCTGATCAAGAATCATATCCTTGACCTTTTTGATGTTCTCCTCCATTTTGTCATTATTTTTGCCTCCTGCGCCCATTCCAAGCTTATACTTCCAATGGGCGGCAATTCCGTATTCGGCGGTGTAATGCATTTCCCATGTTCTTATCTGAATTTCAAAAGGAATTGCGTTTTTGTCGAGTACGGTTGTATGGAGCGACTGGTACATATTCGGCTTAGGCATTGATATATAGTCCTTAAAGCGGTTAGGGATAGGCTTGAATATATCATGCACTACACCGAGAACATTGTAGCAATCGGATACTGTGTCAACGATTACACGCACGGCAAAAATGTCAAAAATCTGATCCATTGTTTTGCCCTGCATATATGTTTTGCGGTAAATACTGTTAATACTCTTTACTCGACCGCTGATATACACACCTGGGATTGTACCCTCGGTTTTTGCGAGAATCTGATTCTTAATGGATTCAATAAACTTGTCACGACCCTCTTCGGTCATAAGAAGATCGTCTTCGATTTCCTTATAGCCGATTGGATCGAGGTACTGAAGAGAACGATCCTCAAGCTCGTCTTTTATGGTTTTAATACCGAGCCGATGAGCAATCGGAGCAAACACCTGCATATTTTCAAGTGATTTATCTCTTCTTTTTTGTTCCGGCATACAATTCATTGTACGCATATTATGAAGCCTGTCGGCAAGCTTGATGATAATTACACGGATATCATCAGCCATTGCGATAAGCATTTTTCTTATATTTTCAGCCTGTTGCTGTTCACGGGTTGAATACGGAATTTTTGAAATTTTTGTAACACCGTCAATCAGCTTGGCAACATCCGCACCGAAAAGCTTTGTAACCTCTTCAAGTGTGACTCCTGTGTCCTCTACTGTGTCATGAAGCAATGCACCGCAGACGGAATCGGTATCCATACCGAGCTCTGCAACAATACAGGCTACCGAAACGGGATGAAGAATGTACGGAATTCCCGATACTCTGCGCTGGTCACCATGAGCTTTTTCGGCAAATTTATATGCCTTTTCGATTTTATCCATATCGTAAGTGTTGGCAGCAGATGCGGAAAGAATCTTTTTCAGTTCCGTAAAATCCTGATAGTGTGCAACATTTGAAAATTTACCCATCAGAATACCTCCCTTAATTTCTTGATAATCGGGGCTGATTCGAGGTCAACCCTGCCGTTTACGGGCAGGACTGAAATTTTTGAGGTTTTCATTCCCTCTGAAATTTCGATAAGCCTGAGCTCTCTCATGGCCTCAAGTATCACTTTAATTTTACCAAAAGACAGACTGTTGTCAAGCATGTGAACCAAAGTTGCGGTTTCAAAAGCGTAACCGCCGTTGCTTTTAAGATATCTGTAAAGCAATGCAAAATCGTTTCTGTCGGGCATTAAATCCGAAAGCTGTGAACGGTCAAGCTGTTTCCCTCTGCAAAAATCCTCATAGTTTGTACGGCTGTCAAGGAGCTTTTCGGTATCGCAGTCCGATGATTTTATATCTTTGACAATTACGGAAACAGACACATTTCCATTGAACTCATTGCGGTCAAGATTTACTGCAAGATCAAGTGTTTCACCGATTTTATACGGAAATTCTTCGGTTGATGTAAAGAATTTCATCGCAGTAATCTGTATATTATTGCGGGACAGAGTGAGTCTTAAATGCCTGTTCGCCGAAAGCGGAGTAATGTTCTTCAATGTCATATTGTACAAACCGAAAACAGGCGTCGGATTGCCGGCACCGTAGGGCTGCATAAGCGACAGAGAATCAATCAAATCAAGGTTTATGTATGCCGGATTGAGCTTGCACTCAATGTTGATTTTATCATACGGCATCTTGCCGAAATTGTCGGCAAATTCGTTTATTTTCCTGCGAAAAGCAGGGATATTCTCAGAATCCAGAGAAAGCCCGACCGCCATAGGATGACCGCCTCTGTGTGTGAGAAGATCCGAACAGGCAAAAACAGCGTCACAAAGAGGAAATCCCTCAACACTCCTGCCCGAGCCTTTTGCAATATCACCGAGCTTTGAAATAACGATTGCCGGCTTGCCGTAAGCCTCTTTGACTTTGGCGGCAATAAGTCCGATTACGCCCTGATGCCAGTTTTCACCGTCAATTACTATGATTTTATCATTGACAAGCGACGGTTTTCTGCGGATTATTCCGTCAATTTTTTCAAGAATATCACGCTCAATCTCTTGCCTTTCGGAGTTGTCAACACAGAGCTGCGATGAAATTTCAGCCGCCTCATCATAATCTTCCGTAAGAAGAAGCGATACTGATTTTTCGGACAAACCCAGTCGTCCTACTGCATTTATTCTAGGAACAATTGTAAATGACACATTTGTTGAAGATACGGTTTTTCCCGTAAGACCGGAATTTTTGATAAGCGCCTGCAGTCCGGGACGGTCGGTATTTGTAATGCTTTCAAGTCCGTGTTTGACAAATACTCGGTTTTCATCCTTCAACTCAACAACATCACCGATTGTGCCGATGCTCAAAAGGTCGGAATAGTTGTCAAGCAAGGTGGTTGTATCGCAATATTCGCCTTCAAGCGCCATAATCAGCTTGAAGGCAACACCCACCCCCGAAAGATTTTTGAATCTGCTTTTACAGTCCTCTCTGTGCAAGTCAACTACGGCACAAGCCTTTGGCAACTCGCCTGAGGGCATATGGTGGTCTGTGACAACGGTATCAATTCCGAGTGAGCTTGCGTATGCAACCTCCTGTGCTGCCGCAATTCCGTTATCAACCGTAATTATGAGTTTTATTCCACGCTCATTGAGTTTGTCAACAGCGTTTTTGTTCATTCCGTAGCCCTCGGTTTCACGGGACGGAATATAGTACATTGCGTTTGCGTCAATTGTTTCAAGGTAAGAATATAAAAGTGCTGTTGAGGTGACACCATCGGCATCATAATCACCGTAAACACAAATCGGTTCACCGCAATCAAGCGCCTTGTTAATGCGTTCAACAGCCTTATCCATATCTTTTATTTCAAACGGATCGGCAATGAAAGAATCGTTGTAAAGAAAGCCTTCAATTTCATCTTTCGTTGTAATATTCCGTATCTGAAGCAGCATTGCAACAATTGCAGGCAGCTCATAGCGGGACTGAATCTCCCCCGCCTTAGTTTTATCAAGTTTTGCAACCGACCACAGCTTCAAAATGCCGCTCCCTTTCGTTTATATAGTTGATTTATATTAGTTATTATACTTTTCAAGCATTGATTCTGCGTGTTTAAGTGCGGCGTCGGTTATATCAACACCGCCGATTATTCGTGCAAGTTCGCCTGCTCTGCCGTTATGGTCAAGGAGGGTTACATTTGTAAATGTTCTTCCTTTTTCAACCTGTTTGCGGATAAGATAGTGATAATCCGCAAGAGCTGCGATTTGTGCCTGATGTGTTACGCAGAGAACCTGACTGCTTTTGCTGACTTCACGCAGTTTTAAGCCGACCTTTTCTGCCGCTGAACCCGAAACACCTGTGTCAACCTCATCAAAAATGAGGGTATCAACCGTATCCGTGCTTGCAAGAACTGTTTTAATTGCAAGCATCATTCTTGAAAGCTCACCGCCCGATGCGATTTTTGCAACAGGGCGAGGTGTTTCACCCGGGTTTGCGGAGATGAGCAGTTCCATTTTATCCGCACCCTTTGAATTTGGTTCGCACTTTTCAAAGTACGGAACAAGCTCAACATTCGGCATATTCAAAAATGCCATTTCGGATTTTACTTTTGTTGCAAAGGTTTTTGCGGTTTTTCTGCGGAGAGTACCGAGTTTTTCGGCAGCCGCAAGCATTTTTCCTTCGCTTTCTCTGCATTTTTCCGCAAGCTCGTCACGGTTGCGGTCATAGTTCATAAGTTCGTCAAGTCTTGCCTGATATTTTTCGGCAAGGTCCGAAAGCTCGTCTGACGGACAATTATATTTTCTTGTAAGACGATTGATAAGGTCAAGCCTTTCTTCAACTTCTTCAAGCCTTTGCGGATCGGATTCAAGCGAATCAATGGCGTCGGAAATGCTGTCGCAACAATCCTTTAAATTGTAATATGCATCTGTAAGCGTATTTGCAATTTCTTCATATTCAGTATTATATGATGACGCTTTTTGAAGGGCAGTTGATGCAGAATCGACCGATTCAAGACCGCCGCCATAGTTTTCGTCACCATCAAGAGCCATTTTTGCATCATTGAGCAGAGAAAAGATTTTCTCAAAGCTCATAAGCGCTGTTCTTTCGCTCTCAAGCTCCTGTTCTTCTCCCTGCTTAACATCGGATTCTGTGAGTTCACTTACCTGATATGAAAGCAAATCAATTTCTTTCAATCTTTCACTTTCGTCCGAATCTGCTGAATTTAATTTCTTTTTGAGAATTTTATATTCATCATAACATTTTTTATAATCAGCCAAAAGCTTTTCGCAACCGCCGAAACGGTCAATATAATCAATATGAGTTTCAGGAGAGAAAAGTTCGTAGCTTTCGTGCTGACCGTGAATGTTTATAAGGTGCTTTGAAAGTTCTTTGAGCATTGAAACCGTTGCAGGCTTGCCGTTGATTTTACAACTGCTCTTGCCGTTTCTGTTGAGAGTCCTCTGCAAAATGAGTGTTCCCTCGTCATCGGAAAATCCGAGTTCATCAAGCTTTTCAACAATGCTTTGGTTAATATCGTCAAATTGGGCGCTTACAAAGGCTGAATCAGCCTCAGTGCGAATAATTTCCTTTGATGTACGCTGTCCCATAATTGCATTGATTGCGTCAATTATTATACTTTTACCTGCACCTGTTTCACCTGTGAGGACATTAAGACCGTTTTCAAAATCTATTGAAGTTTTTTCAATCACGGCAATGTTTTCTATATATAAAGTTCTGAGCATTTCAATCAGTCCTGTCAAATAAGCTTTTTGAGTTCTTCGGTAAGCGACACCGCAAGGTCGGCTGTTCGGCAGGCAATGAAGATTGTATCATCACCTGCAATTGTTCCGACAACAGACGGATAGTCGGCAGAATCAAGTGCGGCACAAACTGCCTGCGCCATACCGCTGAGGGTTTTTATTACAACAAGATTCTGTGCAATATCTATTGAATTTACCGAAGTGCTGAAAAGATTTGAAAAATTGGTACGGATATCGGTTGAACTGCGAGATGCAGAAACATAGCGATATTTTCCGTCACTTCCGAGAGTTTTAACAAGGCGTAAATCCTTGATATCTCTTGAAATTGTAGCCTGCGTTGCCTTGAAACCTTCCTCACGAAGTCGGGTAAGCAATTCGTCCTGTGTTTCAATGGGATGTTCGGCTATAATATCAAGAATTCGTGCGTGTCGCCCTGTTTTCATCAAAAATCCCTCTCTTTCAGTTTTTCATTGAGCAGTTTATAAAAATTGCGGTTATGGAGTAACGCAAGTTTAAGCTTTAAATCGGATTTGCGGATTACAACCCTGTCGGTTGCAAGAACAGGAACATTTTTTTCACCGTCAATTGTCAGCACGCAACAGCATTCTTCGGGGATTTTCACATGAACCGAAAGCTCCGATTCTCCGCTGAAAAGTACAGAACGGGAAAATAATGAATGGGGACAAACGGGAGTCATAAGAATACATTCCATTTTAGGTGCGAGGATAGGTCCGCCTGCCGACAATGAATAAGCGGTTGAGCCTGTCGGAGTTGCAAAGAGCAGACCGTCCGCTCTGTATTTTGAAATTTCGTCACCGTCAAGACTCAGGTGCAAATCAATTGTTTTTGAAAGCTGACCTCTTGCGACAACGGCATCGTTTACTGCAAGATAATGCTTTGAACCGTCCTCTTTTATGACCTCAACATCAAGCAAAATTCTCTCCTCTGTTGCGTAATCGCCCGTAAGAAGTCGTTCAAGCTGTTCATATTCGTGCGGTTCAACATCTGCGGCAAAACCGAGTCTGCCGACATTCACACCGATAAGCTGTTTATCGGCTTTTGCGGCATATTTTGCGGCATGGATAATCGTTCCGTCACCGCCTACTGTAATTGCCATATCGCAGTATTCAAAAAGCTCCGTAATATTTTTTGAATAATGAATGTGGATTCCCTTAAAATACTGACTGCATTCCTCAATCATAGCAATTTCTGCATTTTTATCAAGAAGAAAAAGAGAAATCTTTTTTGCATATTTAATTGCCCTTTCTTTTGAAAGATTGACCACTAATGCAAATTTCATAAAAGCACCTGCTCATTTTTTGTCAAGAGCGGCATGTGAATTTTCAACAAGCTGCTCGGGTGTTACATCTGTGTATGACTTTGGATCATCACTCTTGCGAAGATGGATAAGGTATTCTATATTGCCCTCGGGACCTTTGATTGGCGAATAGTCGAGATTAAGCACATCAAAGCCGTTTTCAAGGCAGAAATCAAATATTTTTCTGACAACCTCAACATGAACGGCAGGATCACGAACTACGCCCTTTTTGCCCACCTTTTCCCTGCCTGCCTCAAACTGCGGTTTGATTAGGCAGACAGCCTGTGCGTTTTCGCTCATAAGCTGTCTTGCAACAGGCAGAATCAGCTTTAATGAAATGAACGAAACATCAACCGAGAAAAAGTCAATTTCATCGGGAACCTGCTCTCTTGTAACCTTTCTCATATTGGTGCGTTCAAGATTGACAACACGGGGATCGTTGCGAAGCTTCCATGCAAGCTGACCGTAACCGACATCAATTGAATACACCTTTTTTGCACCGTTTTGTAGCATACAGTCGGTAAAGCCGCCCGTTGACGCACCGATATCCATTGTTATCTTATCTTTTAAATCAAAGTCAAAATTGTCTATGGCCTTTTCAAGCTTTAAACCGCCACGGCTGACATATTTCTGTGTGTTGCCCCTTACTTCAATTTTAACATTTTCATCATAAGAAGTTCCGCACTTGTCGGCTTTCTGATTGTCAACATAAACCTGTCCCGACATTATAATAGCCTTAGCCTTTTCACGGCTGTCGGTAAAGCCCTTTTCATATACAAGAATATCAAGTCTTTTTTTCATTCTAATTCTTTTCCTTTAAATTTTTGGTAATGGTGTTCACCATTCCGTCATCATCGAGTTTCAGTTCATGAAGAGCCTCGCTGACAGACATCTGCTTGACAAATTTGTCATTAATAGCCTTTATATGATAATCTCCGCAGAACTGTGTGCAACAGAGTAAATCGGAGAAATTTCTCGCAATACCGCCGTTTTTGATGCCCTCTTCAAAAAACCATACATTATCGAAATCTGCCGCAAAATCAACGGCATTTTCGTCAATCGGTTTAATTCTGCAAAGTTTTAATATGCAAATCTCAACGCCCTGTTTTGCAAGGGTTTCCTTGGCTTTGCAGGCATAAGAGAAAAGTCTGCCGTAGGTTATGAGAAGATTTTTACAATTCGGATTTCCGTAAACATCGTATGAAAGATTTTCTTCACCGAAATCATCGGGTTTGTAAAGCTCTCCGCCACGGGGATAACGCACAACAGCGAGGCTGTCGCAAATGTAAATTGAGGTTGAAAGAGATTTTCTCATACCGTCAAAATATGCCGGAGAAAAAATTGTTGTGTTCGGAATGGTGTTGAGTATCGAAACATCAAACACACCCTGATGAGTTTCACCGTCATCACCAACAATTCCCGCACGGTCAACCCCGATTACGAGGTGAAGCTTTCCGAGAGCCGCATCATGCAAAAGCTGGTCATAGGCTCTCTGGAGAAATGTTGAATACACGGCAAAAACAGGTCGCATACCCTTTGCGGCAAGTCCGCATCCAAAAGTTACTGCGTGTTCTTCAGCAATACCGACATCAAAAAATCTTTCCTTAAAAAGCCTTGAAAATTCGGTAAGTCCCGTTCCTCCCGACATTGCGGCTGTAATTGCGCAAATCTTTTTATCGTCCTCGGCAAATTCGCACATAGTCTTTCCGAACTCAGCCGAAAATCCCTTGTGACTTGAAAGCGGTTCACCCGAATCAATATCGAACCTGCCTATTCCGTGAAATCCGCCCGGATTGTCCTCGGCAGGCTGATAGCCTTTGCCTTTTTTGGTAACAACATGAACAAGAACGGGAGAATTCACCTTTTTTGCACACTCAAACGCATTTTCAAGCTCATCAATGTTATGTCCGTCAATAGGTCCGAGATAGGTAAAACCGAAGCAGTCAAAAAGAGTGTTTTTGTACACAAGATTTTTAAGTTTAGACTTTCCTCCCTGAAGAAATCTTTTCAGAGGTTTTCCGATAAGCGGAATGTGTAAAAGAATTTTTTCCGTAATTTTCTTGACTCGCATATACCACGGCTGAATTCTTACCGTTGTAAGGTAGCGTGACAATGCGCCTACATTCGGTGAAATGGACATTTTGTTATCGTTGAGAACAACAATAAAGTTCTTGTTGAATCTGCCTGAGTTGTTCATTCCCTCAAAAGCAAGTCCACCCGTAAATGAACCGTCACCGATCACGGCAACGGTGTAGCTTTGGTCGCCCATAAGGTGTTTTGCTCTTGCAATTCCGTATGCGGCTGATATTGATGTACTGCTGTGACCTGTGTTAAAATCGTCGTATTTGCTCTCGGCACGCTTCGGAAAGCCTGAAATTCCGCCTTTTTTGCGGATTGTGTCAAACTGCTCGTAGCGTCCCGTCAACAGCTTGTGGGTATATGCCTGATGTCCGACATCCCATACAATGCTGTCTTTCGGCAGATTAAAGCTACGCTCAAGAGCAACGGTAAGTTCAACAACACCGAGGTTCGGTGAAAGATGTCCTCCGTTTACAGACACGGTTTCAACGAGCTTTTCCCTTATTTCGGTACACAGTTTTTCAAGCTGTTCGTCATTAAGCTTTTTGACATCATGCGGTGATTTAATTTTAGAAAGCAGTTCATACTCACCCATAATTTATTTCCTATCCGTATAATTAATATTTGCAAAGAATTATTTATTTCTCTTTGCAAGCTTGTAAGCAAATTCTTCAAGCTCTTTTGTATCACCGTCAAAGCCATGAAGTGCGTTAACAGCTTTTTCGGTAAGTTCATCAACAAGCTCACGGCACTTTTCAATTCCGAGAAGTGAAACATATGTTGATTTGCTGTTTTCTGCGTCACTGCCAACGGGCTTGCCGAGTTCCTCATCGGAGGAGGTTACATCGAGAATATCGTCCTGAATTTGGAACGCAATGCCGATGCATTCGCCAAATTCAGAGGCGGCTTTAATTTGCTTATCGTTTGCACCTGCGCTTATACAGCCCAGTTCACAAGCCGCTTTGATAAGACAGGCTGTTTTTTTGTAGTCCATTTCACGAAGGACTTCAATCGGAGCGTTTGTGTTTTCGCTCATAAGGTCAATCACCTGACCGCCTATCATTCCTGTCGCACCTGCGTATTTTGAAAGTACGGAAACACCTCTGCAACACGCAGAAGTTCCGCAGATTTTTACTGTCTTTTCGTTTGTAAGGGTTTCGAAGGCAAGCGTCAGAAGGGCGTCGCCTGCAAGCAATGCGATATCTTCGCCGAATACCTTGTGGTTTGACGGCTTGCCTCTTCTGAGGTCATCGTTGTCCATACACGGCAAATCATCGTGAATGAGAGAATATGTGTGAATCATTTCAACTGCACAGGCAAATGCCGTTGCAGACTCTTCACTTCCGCCGCAAAGGCTGTTAAACGAGAACACAAGATACGGGCGGACACGCTTTCCGCCTGCCTCAAGGCTGTAAGCCATTGCGTCAATCAGCTTTTTTTCACGGCAATCCGTACTCGGCAGACAGATCTTTAAAGCGTTTTCAATATTTTTTGCATAATCTTCAGTCATTGTCATCACCCTTTGAAAGCTTTGAAATTCTCTCGTTTATATCAATAATTTTACCCTTGCATTGTTCAAGCTGTTTCATACAATAAGCAAGGAGTTCGCACGCTTTTGCGTACTCCTCCATTGTCTGTTCGAGAGTAAGTTCACCGCTCTCCATTTTTGAAACCGTTTTTTCAAGCAGTTCGTTTGCCTGCTCAAAAGTCAAATTTTTATTTTCCATTGGTTTTTACCTCTGTACCTGCATATTCAAGCAGTCTTTGCATACGGTGATTTGCACCGCTTCGGCTGATTGGGGTTGAAAGATTCTGTCCCAAATCACGAAGTGACATATCGGGATTTTCAAGCCTTAAATATGCGATTTCACGCAAATCCTCGGGCAAAGAATCGATTCCGACTGTCTTTTTTATATGTTCGATTGCACTGAGCTGTTTTGCAGACGCCGTTGCGATTTTTCCGATATTCGCAACCTCGCCGTTAATTCTGCGGTTCACATTGTTGCGAACCTGCTTTATTGCCTTTGTACCCATAATTTCCATTGATCTTATCGGTGAGCCTATGTAGGTAAGCAAGTCACAAATCTGCTCGCTCTCCTTAAAATAGACAATGTAACTGCCGCTGCGGACAACCGTTTTTGGAATAAGGGTACATTCGGTTATTTCGGAAAGAATCTTGCACAAATCCTGAGAAAGATTTTTGTGCGGAACACAGAATTCAAGGTGATAGCTTTTCATGGGATCGGATACCGAACCGCAGCTAAGAAAAACTCCGCGCAAAAACGATTGCGAAAGTTCTTCGCTTGAAAGATTTGCCCTGTTGACACGCAAAGTAATCTGACCGTCCGTATGACCGAAATCTTCAAAAATACGCTTGCAATCGTTTCCGTCAACCACAATTATTTTGTAAAGATGACTATCGCTTGATTTTGTACGCAAAGCCGATTGTTTTTCAATTATCGGCATATATAAATTCTGCAAAAGAAATATAAGACGATTTCCCGCATAATTGCTTTCTGTTGTGAAGGTTATTTTGTTCGGAGAAAAATTTCTGCTGAATAAAAGCATTCCGTAAAGCTCCGCTTTGAGAGCCTCACGGTCAAACTGTTCAACCGAACAAATTTCTTTTTTTACATCCGAGGAAAATGACATTTCTGCACCTTACCTGTCAATATCTCTGTGCTGAATAACACACCTATAGCCTTTTTCACGAAAGTGGTCGTTCAGCTGCATTGCGATTGTAACACTTCTGTGCTTGCCGCCCGTACAACCTATGCCGACAACAAGCTCGCTTTTGCCCTCTTTGAGATAGAGCGGTACGGAAAAATCGAGCATACTCAAAAGTCGCTTTAAAAATTCGGTTGTTTCTTCACTTTCAAGAACATAGTCACGCACATCTTTGTCAAGTCCTGTAAGATGTTTGAGTTCGGGAATGTAAAAAGGATTAGGCAGACAACGCACATCCATAATGAGATCTGCCTCAAGCGGAATTCCGTATTTGAAACCGAACGACATAAATGTCAGCGTAATGCTTTGTGAAGTGTCTTCCATGAACATTGACATAATTCGCTCTCGGAGCTGTTTGTTTGACATATATGTAGTGTCAATGTTATAATCGGCTGTTCTTTTAATAGGCAGAAGAAGCTCCCTTTCAAGCTCAACGGCAGACAGTACCGAACCGTCCTTGAGTTTTTCCGAAAGAGGATGTCTTCTTCTTGTTTCCTTATAACGAACAACGAGCCTGTCCGTCATTGCGTCAAAGAACAATACCTTTACATTTTCGTAATGCATTTTGAAGTGTTCAATCTGAGAACACATTTCCTCAAATTTTTCGTTTCCTCTTACATCGACAACAACCGCAACCCTCTTCATTGAATCATCTTCAGATTTGAGGCAAAGCCGATAGAGTGTTGACAACAGACTTGACGGAAGATTGTCAACACAATAATAACCTATGTCTTCAAGCACATGAAGAGCGCCTGTTTTGCCTGCACCCGACATTCCCGTAATGATTACAAATTCCATAAAATTACACCTTTTTTGCTTTATAGAAAAATAAGTTCACATTCAAGCTTGTAGCCTGTTTCATTTTCAACAGTTTTCTGAATTTCCGACACAAGCTGTTTTACATCGTCAGCCGTAGCCTTTGATTTGTTGATGATAAATCCTGCGTGCTTTTCGCTGACCTGAGCACCGCCGACTGTTTTGCCCTTGAGTCCGCATTGCTCAATGAGCGCACCTGCAAATGCACCCTCGGGTCTTTTGAACACACTGCCTGCGCTCGGATATTCAAGCGGCTGTTTTGTTGAACGGCGATTCATATAATCGTTCATTCTGTTCTGAATTTCTTCGGGATCATCTTTTTTAAGTTTGAATACCGCACCTGTGATTATGCAACCGTTTTTGCGGTAAACGCTTGTTCTGTAGCCAAACTCAAGATTCTCTGCCTCTGTTCTGCCGATATCACCGTTCTGTGTGATGTGAGAAACGCTGTATACAACATCTTTCATTTCACCGCCGTATGCACCTGCGTTCATAAACAAAGCACCGCCGACTGTTCCCGGAATTCCCCATGCAAATTCAAGTCCCGAAAGTCCGCATTTTTGGGCAAACTTACAAAGACTTCCCAAAGCCGCACCTGCGCCGCAATAGATTGTTGTATCGTCAATTAATGAAATATTCCTGAAATCACCGTCAAGACGGAGAACCGTGCCATGGATTCCCTCATCCGGAACCAGAACATTACTGCCGTTGCCGAGAAGAATATACTTCTCCTTGCAGACATCGCATTCCTTTAAAATTTTCATCAGCTGAGAAAGATTTGTCACCTTTATGTAAACATCTGCTTTTCCGCCGATTTTAAATGAAGTGTGTCTGCTCATCGGTTCAAATCGTCTTGCGTCACAATCAAGCTTTTGAGCACAGTTATATATAATATCGGTAGTGTCCATTCAATTACCCTCCGTTGTTAGTTTAGAATATGAAATTTCTGTTCCCTGTATTCCGTTACAAAGCGGAATTATTCCCATGTATCAACAATAACCTTTGGTGACGGCGGAAGATCCTCAACAGCCATTCCTAGATTTTTGAGAAGTTCTCTTGCGGCATTGTAGCCCATTTTCTTCTGTCTGTTATTCATGGCGGCAACCTCTATGATTACGGCAAGGTTACGGCCGGGCTTTACGGGAATTGTAAGAGTAGGCACTTCGACACCGAGAATCTTCATATATTCGTTGTCAAGTCCCATTCTGTCATAAACCTTTGAGCTGTCCCATTGCTCAAGGTTGATTACCATATCAATCTTTTCCTGCAACTTGATAGCGCCCATACCGAAAAGTTTTCTGGCATTGATAATTCCGATACCTCGAAGCTCAATGAAGTGACGGATATTTTCGGGCGACTGGCCATAGAGTGTTGTCTGGGCAGTTCTTCTGATTTCTACGGCATCATCGGCAACAAGACGGTGACCTCGCTTGATAAGCTCAATTGCGGTTTCACTCTTACCGACACCGCTGTCGCCAGTAAGCAGACAGCCTTCGCCGTACACTTCAACAAGAACACCGTGACGGGTGATTCTCGGAGCAAGCTCTTTGTTAAGATATTGTACAAGTGACGCAGTAAGATCCGATGTACTCTGCGGGGTGCTGAAAATAGACACCTTGTGCAGCTTTGCACTTTCGAGAATTGCGTTTGACGGTTCAATATCACGGCAGATTATTACAGCCGGAGGACCAAAGCTGAAAATGGAGTCAATAACCATTTTCTGAGCCTCCGGACCGTATCTGCCGAGATATGAGAACTCTGTATTACCGAGAACCTGAATTCGCTTGTTGTCAAAGAATTCAAGATAACCCGTAAGCTCAAGTCCCGGTCTGTTGATTTCAACAGTCGATATGTTAGTTTCCTTGTAATTTTCAGCGACATAAACTTCGGTGAGGTTCAATGCTTCTGCAATTTGCGACAGCGGAACAGAAAATTCAACAGACATAAATCATCGTCCTATCCTAAATATTTATTACCTTTCACAAATCAGAGCAACCGCCCTGCCGCCTAACGGGCAGATGTATGCTCTCAGGCTATATACTTATTGCTATTATACACCATAACGCAGTTTTGATAAAGTCTTTTTGTGAATTATTTTTCAATTTTTAATAAAATTTTCTCATTTTTCTGTTACTGTTTTAACAATGTCTGCTTTTAATTCTTTATCGGAACTAATATAACAAATACTCAAATAGCCGTTGTTTTTACCCTTAAAATTATTGAATATGGATAAAGATGTTACGGAAAGGTTGTTATTATTATTCTTCAACAGAACAATGTGTTCTTTAACTTTATTCAGTGCGTTTTTATCTTTTGAAAAAAGTTGCAAAGTTTTTGTATCCGAAAGGGCAGTATAGGTCAAAGGTGAAATTGCGGTTTCTTTTGAAATATAGTCAATATCGGTTTTGAGAGTTTTTTCTCCGAGATTTGAGTCGATAAGATACAATTCAAGCTTTGAAAGCGTCAGTGCAGGGATATAGGCTTTCTTTGCCGATATTACGGCTTTTTCAAGGCTGTCAGCCTCAACCGAAACACCTTGCACATCCTCGCTGTTCTCAAGCAGATAGAAATTATACACGGCTTTGCCCGATTTGTTTTCTGCAGTAATCGTCTGAACAAGCGAAGAAGTATCAATTCGGTTTGAATTTGAACAGCCGCCTAAAATCAGAACAATTGCCATAATCGGCAGTAAAAATAATTTTTTATTCATAAAGCTTTCTCCGATATACAAAAAGATAGATTATAGGAATCAGAAGTGCGGAAATAAAATTGAGTGCAGTCAGAAAAATATTGTTCAGCAATAATTCTTTTACCGCATTATAACTATCTGCACAAACAAACAAAACAAACATTATAAAAGCTATTATAGAAACAAAAACAAGCGTTCTTTTTGAAGATTTGTTTACAATGCAGTTTGAAACGCTGATGAGGACAGCCGTTACAAAAACGAAAATACAGGCAGTTACTGCGGCAAGGTAAAAGCTGTCAAAGCCTTTCATATCACCAAAATATGCGGTTTTTGACAATAGCTGAACAGAAAACGGTTGCTGTGCAGAATATGCACCGATAACAAAATCGGCAAAAAACAAAGTCAGCATTAATGTGCCGAATATAATAAGCGTTGTAATTACAGGTTGTTTTATTGACAGATTTTTGGTGCTTGTGGAATTGAATCCAAATATAACAGGCAGAAACGCAAATATTAAACAGTCTGCAACATTGCTCCGAATATTTGAAAAATCGGGTGTAATAAAGGTGCTGTTCGGTGCAAATTCAAAAGATTTTATATTTCCGAAAAATATCACGGCAAAAGCAATTATAAGAAACGCAAACACAAAAATGCTGACTCTTGAAAGCGGATTTATCCCCTTTGACGCACCGTAAACACAAATGCAAAGTATCAAAAAGGCAATCACCTTTGTGTCGACATCGGGATTAACTCCCGAAACAAACATATCGCAGAATCTAATCAGAAAAGAAACGGTTATCACGGTGAAATACATACAATAATATGAAGAAACAAAGAAAAAGCCCGTTTGCGATGTGTTTTTTGCAAAGGCTGAAAAATCAAGTCTTGTTCTGTGCTTTATCGAATAAAAAGGAACAAAGCACAACAGCGTGAAAAATATTCCGAATCCGATTGACGCAAGACTTGAAAAAATATTGTCGCTCTGCAAAAAGCTCCGCCCCATTAACAATATCGGAAGTACAGAACATACAAACAGCGAAAGCATAAGTCTTTTTGACGGAAAAGTTACATTCGATTGCATTACATCTCCTCCGTTTCGGGGAATTTCTGAACCTTGATTGTGTGCTTTGAAAGCCGTTTCCAATCTGCTCTGACAAAGACATCACGCATACTCCGCCACGAGAACGGTGCAAGCGATGACATATACGGCACGCCGATTGATGTTTTGGAACACATATTGACAAGCACTCCGCAGGTGAGCAAAACTATTCCCCACAAGCCGAACATTCCGCCTGCGATAACGCAGAAAAATCTCAACACCATAATAGGCGGATAGAGTGCGAATGTGACATAACTGCAAATTGCCGCAGTTGCAACAACCATAAGAGTTGACGAGCTGATGATGCCTGCGCTGACGGCACTTTCACCGATTACAAGCGCTCCGACAATGCTGACAGCGTGTCCGAGCGGCTTTGGAATACGCAGTCCGGCCTCTCTCATGACTTCATAGATAAAGGTTATGAGAATAACTTCAAGTGTTACGGGTAAGGGTGTTTGCGACAAAGAATCGGATGTTTTCACGAGCAATCCGGTCGGAAAATATTCGGGATGAAACTGTGCAAAAGCCGTGTATATTCCCGGCAAAAATACGGCTATAAGGAACGAAATATACTTTAAAATCCGTATGAATGCCGCATAATACGGGCGGTTTGAATAATCATCAACGCTTTGAAATTCTTCTGCAAAAAGGTGCGGAATGATTATCACCGACGGTGTTCCGTCAATCAGAATTGCCACTCTGCCCTCCGACAGCTTTCCGCAGACCGTATCCGGTCTTTCGGATATCCCGACACCCGAAAAAAGTGATTTTGAGTTGTTGTCTTCAAGATAACTGCTTAAATATCCCGACGCAAGAATCATTTTAAGGTTGCAGTTTTCAAGCCGTTCTCTGATTGCTTTAAGAATTTGCTTTGACACGCTGTTTTGTAGATAACAAATCATTATCTGCGTGTTTGAACTGTATCCGCTTGTTATGGTTTCAAAAACAAGGTCGGGACTTTTGATTCTTCGTCTTATTAAAGTCATATTGATTCTCAGCGGTTCTGTAAAACCTTCTCTGCAGCCTCTCTGCACTACCTCACTTTCGGGTTCCGAAACACTTCTGAATGAAAAGCCCTGTGCTCCGATTGCAAGCATACGACTGCAACCGTCAACAACAAGCAGGGCAAAACCTGATGTTGAAAAGCTGATTGCCTCGTCAATTGTCGTGAACTCGACAATTTCACTTGATGTCAGCACGGTATTTTTTATAAGGTCAAAAATCTTATCGGGGGATTGGCAGTCAAAATAATAATCGAGCAGAGGATTGATTACCGACAATGCAAGCGTGTCCTTTTCGCACATTCCCTCAATTGTGATTATTGCGGATTTTATACTGCATTGTCCCTTTAGATTCATTTCACGAACCGTAAAGTCTGCCGAATTTTTGAACATTTTCTTCAGAGTTGAAATATTTTCTTTTAATGAATTATACATTTAATCACCGTCTTAATATATCTGCTTTTTATTTTGCGGTATATCGGCTCAAATTATGCAAATATTAGTAACGGTGATGTTATGTTAATTTCAATAATCAGAACAATTTTGCTCTATGCCTTTGTCATTCTGGCAGTCAGGTTAATGGGAAAGCGACAGATGAGCGACATGCAGCCGAGTGAGCTTGTAATCACAATGATAGTGTCGGATATCGCATCAATTCCTATGCAGAACACATCTCAACCGCTGTTGAGCGGAGTTATTCCCGTTGCAATTCTCGTTGCACTTGAAATTACCGCAAGCATTATTATGATGAAGTGGAGCGGTTTCAGAAGTCTTGTGTGCGGAAAACCCGTTATAGTAATTAAGGACGGAAGGATTCTGCAATCGGCTATGAAAAAGCTGCGGCTTACTACAGAAGATTTGAGTGTCAGATTAAGACAACAGGGTATTTTTTCAATCGAGGATGTTCAATACTGCATTGTTGAAACAAACGGTGAGGTGAGCGTTCTTGAAAAGCCTGAGAAGAGAAAGCCGTCTGCCGAGGATTTTGGGTTAAAAATTAAAGACAATAAAATTGAAACCGTAGTTGTCAGCAACGGAAAAATTCTTGAAAATTCGCTTAATTTATGTGAAAAAGAAAAGGGTTATGTTAAAAATATTCTGCAAAAGAAAAATATTAAGCAGAGCAATGTTTTTTTGATGACTCTTGACGCACTCGGAAATTACAACATTATAAAGAAGGAATAACAATATGAAAAGAATTTACATTGCACTTTCACTTGTTCTGGCGGCACTATGCTTTGCATCTGTTGAAACAGGATTTATTTCGGGCAAAACTGATGCATTCATTGCAAAAATTGAATGTGCCGACAGACTGATGAGCAGACTTGAATTTGAAGACGCACTCAAAATATGTGAAGAAACCGAGAAAGAATGGTATGACAACGCAAAATTGATTGACACCATGCTCATTCACGATTATGTTGACAATATCGGATTAAGCATTTCGAGAATGACCGCATTTGCACAAAAACAGAACCGTGATATGTACTTTGCCGAAAGCGTTCAGGCAAAAAAAGAACTCGCCTCCATTAAAGAAAGCGAGTTTCCGTTAGTTGAAAATATTTTGTAATTCTTACACAGAATTATTCTTTTTAATTTTGGAATTGATAAATTCGACCAGTCGGAATATGAGGAAAACGGCGGCATTGACTATTACAACGCTTGCACCTGTCGGGGTGTCGCATGAATATGACACGCACATACCGACAAAGAAACAACAGAGTGAAAGCACACCCGAGCAGAGAATTACCGACTTGAATTTTTTGCAAACTCTCATGGAAGAAAGCGCAGGAAAAATTATAAGTGCGGAAATAAGCAGAGTTCCCATAATTCTCATACCGATTACAATGGTGAGAGCCGTAAGGAGTGCAATTACCGTGTTATAAACGCCTGTTTTAAGACCGGTTGCCCTTGAAAATGTTTCGTCAAAGGTTACGGCAAAAATCTTGTTGTAGAACAAGATGAATATTACGATTACGACAAGTGCAAGGATTCCGCACATAATTGCGTCGGCTGTTGTAGTGGCAAGAATACTGCCGAAAAGGTATGAGTTGAGGTCAGTATTTACGCCCGATACACTGACAAATACAACACCTATGGCAAGCGCCGTACTTGAAATTATTGCGATTGCCGCATCGCCGTTGATCTTACTGTTCTCGGAAAGTCTTAACAGCAGAAATGCCGCAATAATGATTACAGGAACAGCAACTTCAAGCGGTGCAAGATTTAGTGCCGCCGCAACTGCAAGCGCACCAAAGCCCACATGAGATAATCCGTCACCGATCATTGAATACCGTTTGAGAACGAGAGTAACACCGAGCAGTGCTGCACACAAGGAAACAAGCGTGCCGACAATGAATGCTCTGACTATAAAATTGTATGAAAACATTTCAAAAATCATATCAAACATTTTTAGCACCTCCGTGAACTCTGTGCTGACATTCATCGCACGGGCAATCACTGAGAATAAAGCGTTTGCCGGCATCCGAATGCAGATACTGATGTGCCGTACCGTAGAAATACCAATTCTTTGCAAGGTGCAGAATTTTTGAGGCATTGCTCACGGCTGAATTCACATCGTGAGAAACCATAATAATCGTGATTCCGCTTTCATTCAACTTTTTGATGAGAGCGTACATATCAGCCATTGCCATCGGATCAAGTCCCGTTACAGGCTCGTCAAGAATAATCAGTTTGTGAGTTGCACACAATGCTCGGGCGAGCATGACACGCTGTCGCTGACCGCCCGAAAGCTCTCTGAAACATTTTTTGCGTAAATCATAAATACCCGTGAGCTTCATATTCTCGGCGGCAGTTTTTTTCTGCTCCTTTGAATAGAAAAAGGTGTGTTTTTTATTAAGACAGCCCGAAAGCACCACCTCTTGCACCGACGCAGGAAAGTCACGCTGAATATCGCTTGACTGCGGAAGGTAGCCGATTTCATTCTGTTTTAGTCCGTCACTATAGGTAATCGAACCGCTCAATGGCTTTAAAAGTCCGAGAAGGGCTTTCATGAGAGTAGTTTTGCCCGAACCGTTTTCACCGACTATGCAGATATAATCCTTTTCTTTTATATCAACCGAAATATCATTGACAACGGTTTTGCCTTCATAACCGAGCGAGGCATTTTCAATTTTAATAAGCGACATCAGTATAACGCCTCCTTTAATGCTTCAAGATTTTGTTCCATAACAGAAATATAAGTTGCGCCGTTTTCAAAATCATCCTTTGTGACATTGTGACATGAAGAAAACTGCATCGTCTTTGCAGAAGAATCTTCAGAGATAATCCGAGCAATTTTACCGCTTGAAAGCTCAAGATAGAATACAACGGGTATATTGTGTTCTCTTGTAAAATCAATCAGATGAGAAACAACGGCTGTACTCGGCTCGGTTTCGTGACTGCAACCCGGGAATGCACATTCATATCCAAGGTTGTAGTCGCTTACAAAATACAGAAACGGAAATCTGTCGCCGAAAACAAGCGTATCACGCTTTTTGTTATTTGCAACTTCGGTAAATTTCTTATCAAGGCTGTCAAGCTGTGAAATGTAATTTGTTTTTCTGTCATTGTAATATTTAGAATTTTTACTGTCAACTGACATTAACTCATCTGCGATTGAGGCAGACATACGCTCCGCATTTCTGATTGAAGTCCAGACATGCTCGTCATACTCCTCCCCTTCCTCGTGATCGTGACCTTCGTCATCATCATCCATATCTTCATGACTGTCATGTTCATGGTCATGATCCATAGACTGTTCATGTCTGAGAGGAACATACTCCATCATCTTCATCACTTTTACATCTTTGTTTTCAATTGACGAAAGAACTCCGTCAACCCATTCATCGCTTTCACCGCCGTTGCAGATAAAAATATCGCAATTTTCAATTGCTGTAATATCTGACGGTTTGGGTTCATAACTGTGCGGATCGCTTCCGGGCGAAAGCAACAGGCGAATATCAACTTTATCGCCTGCAAGCTGTCTTACAAAATCATAGTAAGGAAAAATCGTTGTTACAACGCTGATTTTACCGTCAGATTTCCTGACATCTTCAGTTCTGTCACAAGCGGAAATTAATAACAAGCCGCAAATTATCACGGCAGAAAGAAAAATTGAAACAAGTTTTTTCATATATCACTCCAAATAACACTTAAAAAGTCATAATACACAAAAGGGATTGCATAAAACATCTTTATGCAACCCCTTTATAATTATTTGCAGAATCGGATAAATTTATCCGAAAGCTGTTTTATGCAGCTTTAGCGGCAAGCTTCTTTGCCTTTTTATGACGCTGCCACATAACCCAAAGCGGACCTGCGATACAGATTGAAGAATAACAACCTGATATGATACCGATAATCATCGGAAGCGCAAAGCCCTGAACAGATGTGATATTGAACGCACAGGCAACAACATAAACAACAAGAATAGCCGAAAGTGTTGTTACAGAAGTCATAATTGTTCTCTTAATACACTTTGTGCAGCTGAGGTTGAATATCTTGCCAACATCTGTTTTGCTTCCGACAAGCTTCTTTTCCTCACGAACACGGTCATAGATAACAATTGTATCGTTAAGCGAATAACCGAGAATCATAAGAACAACTGCGATGAAGCTTGCGTCAATCGGCATCTGGAAGATTACATACATAAAGTAAATCATTGCAACATCGTGGAAGAGGGCTACGAGAGCCATAACACCTGCCGAAAGACCGCCGATTTTCTTAAATCTGATTGTTACATAAAGAACCATAAGCACGGCTGCAATTGCAACAGCAGTAAGACACTTGAGAAGGAAGCTGAAACCCATTGAAGCATCAACTGAATTTGATTCAAGACATTTGAAGTTATTGTCCGGATACTTCTTCTGAAGGTCTGATTCAAGGTTCTTCTGAATATCGGTTTTGATTGAATCGTTACCCGAGAACTGAACAGTTACAGTTGTGCCGCTGTCACCCATAAGATCCTGAGCATATGTAGTAGTGATTCTGTCCTCTGTTGTTTCAACCTGAATAAAATCAGTAAGTTCAGACTGATTGATTTCACCGCTGTAGCTGAATTTAAGTGTGGCACCGCCAGAGAACTGAATGTCAAGCTGTGTACCGAAAATAAAGTTACATACGATACCGATAATAATAATTGCAAGAGAAATTCCGAAGAAAATCTTTTTGTGACCTACGAAGTCAATAATCTTGTGGCCTCTGTTATACTTTTCGGCAAATTCCTCATCTGTAAGGGGGGCATTTGAAACTGCCTTTGTCTGAGTTTTATCAGTCATTCTTAGCACCTCCAAACAACCATTTTTTACGCAGGAACTTAAAGCCCGCAACACTTCTGAGCATAATTCTTGTACAGAATACACCCATGATAAAGTTAGCAATTACGCCGACAAGAAGCGTGTAACCGAATGAGTAGATAGTACCTGTTGTAGACTCACCGAAGATGATTGAGAGGATATTTGCAGGACCAAATACAAGCATAAGGATAATTGATACGATAATAACGGTCATATTACCGTCAACGATAGCGGAAAGTGAATTCTTTGTACCCCTTTCAAGAGCACCGTCAAGAGTTCTGCCCGCTTTAAGTTCTTCTTTGATACGCTCGGCAGTAATAACATTACAGTCAACGCCCATACCGATTGAAAGGATAAGACCCGCAATACCGGGGAGCGTCATTGTGAACGATGAGAATACGGGGAAGTAACCTGATACAGCCGCAATGGCAAGACCCATCTGACCGAGAAGTGAGATAACTGCAACAAAACCCGGCAAACGGTAGAAGAGAATCATAATGATTGCAATAATGATAAATGCGATAACACCCGCATATGCCATTGCAACAAGTGAGTTCTCACCGAGGGTTGCGCTGATTGTGCCGTAGTTTGATGTTTCAAGCTGGAACGGAAGGGCACCTGCATTAATTTTTGATGCAAGGTCCTGAGCCTCTTTAGCTGTAAAGTCACCTGAAATAACAGCGTTGCCGTCTGTAATTTCAGCCTCAACCTTAGGAGCTGAAAGCATAATATCATCCATCCAGATTGAAACCTGCTGGTTTAGATATTCTTTAGTGATGTCAGCAAAACGCTCCTTACCGTTCTTGTCACCGCTGCTCTTCAGCTTAAGCTGAACTACATAGGAATTTTTACCTGTGGTCTTGTCTGTTGTCATACCTGCTGTTGCACTTTCAACATAAGAACCGTCCATAAGGATTGTCTTAGCTGTGTCTCCCGAAGGAGTTTTGTAAACATACCCGCCGTTTGAATCAACATCTGTTGTTTCATGACCGTCTCCGGGACGGAATGTAAGCTGTGCTGTTGAAGAAATCTCTTCGATTGCCTCAATTGCGTTCTGGTCGGAATCTTCCTTCCATGGGAAACGAACAATGATTCTGTCGCTTTTTGCATCCGCATAAAGCTCATAATCTGTGATACCCTGAGATACCATTCTTAATTCAATGATTGACTTTGCAGACTCAAGCTGCTCGTCAGTTGCGTCAACATCTCCTGCCGGTTTGAATGTTGCTTCAACACCGCCACGGATGTCAATTCCCCATCGTATATCGCTGATGCCCTTTAATACTGTTGTTTTGTTATCGCCGGTGTAGTAGGAAATACCAAAAATCGCAGTAAACGAAAAGGCAAGTATCAGCAAAGCTACGACAAAGAATACAGGCTTTGGAACTCTTTTCATGCCTTTGAAACCTCCGTTAAATAATTGTCTGTGATTTTATTTTGCTCAAAAGTCAAAATAACTCTGTCACGAACATCCAATCACAGACCGTAACAGAGTTATTATAGAATTTTTTTAGGAAAATGTCAATGGATACGGAAATATTTAATAAAAAAAGAATTGAATTTATCAAAAAATACATTCTAATGTCATAAACTGCATACAAAATTCTTCCAAAATCCAACTGACAAACCAAATTTTCAAATGATGATTACTTGTTCAGAATCTTTTCGCAAGCCGCAAGCCTTGCACAGATACAAAAAACATCCATAGCAACTTCAAGCTCGTGGTTCGGAGGGAAGGTCGGTGCAATTCTGATGTTGGAATCCTTTGGATCAATTCCGAGCGGATATGTTGCACCTGCACCCGTAAGAACAACTCCTGCCTCCTTACAGAGAGCGACTGTTCTCTTTGCCGTGCCTTCAAAAACATCAACGCTTACAAAGTAACCGCCGTGCGGCTTTTTCCATGATGCGATATCAGCAGGCGCAAGTTCTTTGTCGAGAGTATCAAGAACAATCTCGAATTTTGGTTTAAGGACAGACTTGTGCTTTTCCATATGTTTAAGCACGCCGTCATAATCCTTGAAGAATCTTACATGACGGAGCATATTAAGCTTATCATAGCTGATGATTTCGTAGTTATATTTTTCACGGAGAACCTTGAGGTTGTTCTCAGATGCAGCCATTGCGGCTACGCCTGCACCGGGGAAAGTAATCTTTGATGTTGAGCAGAAAAGAATCGGGAGGTCTTCATTACCTGTCTTTTTGCATTCATCCATAATGTTGAGCAAAACATCAGGTGTGTCGCTGATTTCATGGATGCAGTAAGCATTATCCCACATAATTCTGAAATCCTTAGCGGCAGGCTTTAAAGCGGCAAAGCGCTTAACAACCTCATCACTGTATGTGATGCCAGCAGGGTTTGAATATTTCGGAACGCACCAAATGCCCTTGATTGAGTCATCCTCAGAAACGAGTTTTTCAACCATATCCATATCGGGACCGTTGTCGTCCATCGGAATCGGAATAAGCTCAAAGCCGTAATACTGAGTAATGCCGAAATGACGGTCATAACCCGGTACCGGACAGAGGAATTTTCTGTTCTTTACTTCATACCATGGTTTGCAGCCCTCAACAGCGGGAGCTGTCATAAAGCATGAAATTGTATCAAACATCATATTAAGGCTTGAAGAACCGCCTACAATAACATTCTCTGCATCTACACCGAGAATATCCGCAAAAAGCTTTCTGCACTCTGTAATACCGTTGAGAAGTCCGTAGTTGCGGCAATCCATCTTATCCTCACCGATAAAATCGGATTTGCTGTTGATTGTATCGAGCATAGGTAAGGAAAAATCAAGCTGTTCTTTGCTGGGCTTACCTCTTGCCATATTGAGGTTAAGACCCATACCTTTAAACTCCTCAAATCTCTTTACGAGATTGCCATACTCTTTTTCAAGTTCCTGCTTACTCAGTTCAAGATAACCCATTTTGAATAACTCCTTAAAATATTATTGCAAATGCAATTTAAATTTCTAATATATTTTACTCTATTCGCCCAAGAAATGCAAGATGTTTTTTGCAATCTTGCATTTTTATTTTCACAAAAAAGAACAGACCTGCAACAGTCATTTTTGGTGAAAGTTTGCAAGTCTGTGATTTTGTGTTATTTTTATCGAGAATGTGTAGTTTTGTGCCAAAGCACAAAATTGGGATTAATAATACTGGTAGTAGTAATAACCTTTCTTTCTTCTCTTTGAATCATAAGTACAACCTACCTCAATCAGACCGAGTACGGTTGAATCGGCAAACTTTACGCTGTCAAGAAGGTGCTGAAGGTCACCATGAGTTGTTGAGCGTTCACGAACAACTACAACAAAGCCGGCAATCATATCCTTGAGAAGCAGAGCGTCGGCAACCACACCGATAGGAGGCGTATCAAAAATTACATAATCATAATCTCTGACAAACTGCTCATAAAGTTCCTGAAATCTGGTACTGCACATAAGCTCAGAGGGGTTTGGCGCAACCGTACCTGCCGGAAGAATGTCAAGATTCGGAAGAACATCATGCTTAACAGCCTCATCAATTTCAATCATTTTACCGATTACATTGGTAAGTCCCTTTTTATTGTCAAGCTTAAAAATGTTGTGAACATTAGGACGGCGAAGGTCGCAGTCGATAAGGAGAACTCTTTTTTCCATTTTCGAAAAGGAAATTGCAAGATTTGCGGAAACGGTGCTCTTGCCCTCACCCTTTGAGTAACTGGTTACGGCAAAGCACTTTTTTTCTTTTGCGGAAAGCGAGAACATAATATTAGTTCTTGCGGCCTTATACGACTCAACAATTGCAAACTTGCTCTTATCGGAAAGAGAAAAATTCTGTCCGTTATTTTTTTTATCGTCTTTCTTTTTAAATAATTTAAAATCAGAAGCCATAGTTCCTCCTTAACCCTGGTTCTCAAAGTCGGGAATTTCGGCAAATATAGGAATACCGTAGATATCCTGAATATCGTCCTCAGACTTGATTGTTGTGTCGATAAGTTCAATAAGAATAGAAATAAGGCAGGAAGCAATTAATCCGATTGCCGCGCCTATAAGCATATTCTTTGTGTTACTCGGTGCATACGGAGCCGAAGGAACCTTCGCCTGACGAAGTGTTCCGATCTGACCGTAGCTGAATTTTGAATTATAAACCTCAGCCGCCTTTTCGGCAAGCTGATTAGCAACATTGGCACACTTCTGTGCGTCTGTACCGTCCACTGTAATTGTGATAAAGAAAGTACCTTCGGTTACATCAACATTAACCGTGCAGCCGTCATAGAGTGCTGTCATCTCATCGGAATTTTTAAAGAGTGTAACACAGATTTCAGCAAGATTTGCAGAGGCGGAAATATCAGCAGGATATATCTTCTGGTTCTCCTCATTGGTTGTCTTTTTGGTTGTATCATCGGCAGCCTTTGAAGGTGTCGTACTCTTGGTGTCGGCATTGGCATTTGCTCGCTGTGACGAACTGTAGTTCTGCACATAAATCATGGTAGATGTGCTGTACATCGGTGCAATTACAAAGCGTGAATACATAAAGAACAGCAGTCCCATTACAACAGTAGCAAGAATAATAAACTTGATTCTTTGCAAAAGGATGCCGACAATTCACTGAATGGTTACATTCTTTACCATTTATATAGCCCCTTTAATTCATATTAAGTATTAAGAAAACATACCGTAAAGCAAAAAAGGTGTTTTTACGGCACTGATTTACACATTTATATTTTATTATCTTATGTATTCTCAGCAATAATTCTATCATAGAATATTGATTGAAATAATTTCTTTAATATTATACAAATTTTTCGTTGTCGGATTCTTTAACAACAAAAATAAAGGAAGCCGTAAAGACTTCCTTTATCATAGTTTATTAAGTTACGGTTATCAGCCTACAACATTAAGAAGTACACCGGCTGCAACTGCTGAACCGATTACACCTGCAACATTCGGACCCATAGCGTGCATGAGGAGGAAGTTGCCGGGATTTTCAGCCTGGCCAACCTTCTGAGATACACGGGCAGCCATTGGAACGGCGGATACGCCTGCTGAACCGATAAGCGGGTTAACCTTACCGCCTGTTGCCTTGTACATAATCTTACCGAAAAGTACACCGAATGCAGTACCCATACAGAACGCAAGAAGACCGAGAACGATAATCTTGATTGTGTCAAGAGTAAGGAAGTTCTGACCGGATGCGGTTGCACCTACAGTTGTACCGAGGAAGATTGTGATAATATTCATAAGCTCGTTCTGAGCTGTTTTGCTGAGTCTTTCAACAACGCCGGACTCCTTAAAGAGGTTACCGAGCATAAGCATACCAACGAGCGGAGCTGCGTCGGGAAGGAAGATTGCGATGATAATAACAACAATTACCGGGAACATAATCTTCTCAAGCTTTGAAACAGGACGAAGCTGCTCCATAACTACGGAACGCTCTTTTTTGGTTGTGAGTGCCTTCATAATAGGCGGCTGAATAATCGGCACAAGAGCCATATATGAATATGCGGCAATTGCGATTGAACCGAGAAGATGCGGAGCAAGCTTTGTTGTTACATAAATAGCCGTAGGACCGTCGGCACCGCCGATGATACCGATAGCACCTGCCTCTGCCTCTGTAAAGCCGAGGAAAATAGCACCTGTAAATGTTAAAAAGATACCAATCTGTGCGGCAGCACCGAGAATAAGGCTCTTCGGGTTAGAGATGAGCGGACCGAAGTCAGTCATACAACCGATGCCGAGGAAGATAAGAGGCGGATAAATGCCGAGCTTAACACCCTGATAGAGGTAATAAAGAAGTCCGCCGTATGTCGGATTCTCAATATAAGTTACTCCGTCAATCACCGTTTTGGCGTGTCCCGACACCGCAACATTCTGCGCGGTACATTGAGCCTCTGTCAAAAACTGTGTTGTAGGCGGAGCCATAATGCTCGGATAAAGATTAACAAGCAGCATACCGAATGCGATAGGAAGGAGCAAAAGCGGCTCATACTGCTTTTTGATTGCAAGGTAAAGCAAAACGATTGAAATACCAATCATTACATAGTTCTGCCAGTTAAGAGTTAACAGACCCGAGTCTTCAAAGATACCGACAACGGCATCTACAAAGCCTTGTAAAATTTCCATTAGATAACATCCTTTCCCTTAAAACTTTGCCTTAAAACGGGCGGGTATTATCAAGTACACCGGCTTTTGCCCATGCGGAACGACCGCCGTCTGATGACTTTTTAATACTCTTGATTCTTGCTTTTTCGGAAGAGCCGTACATTGTGGCAACTGCTGCGGAAATTACGGCAACAACCTCATCGGAAACACCGTCTGTCTGAGCAGGAGCAACAGGAGCGGCAACAACAGGAGCAGGAGTTTCTGCTACGGTTTCAGCCTTTTTCTCTTTGCTCTTTTTGCCGGCATCTTGAGCTTTCTGAATGATTGCGCCGTAAATCTTGATTATGAAAATCAAGAGAATCAGCATTGCGAATACAACAACAAAACCTGTAAGAACAACTTTTGCAGAGGCAATACCTTTTTCGGCAAGGGAAAGCTCCTCTTTAGCCAATAAAGCTACATCGGAAAGATTCATAAAACAACCCCCATATTTGTCATTTGCATATAGGAATATTATACTTTATTCCCGAAACATTTTCAATAACAAATATGGGGCGAATAATTTTTTGGCGATATTACCAATTTATTTATTTGTGAGCCTGTTTATTTGTGAATTAAAGCTTTGCGATTTTATCGTTATTTGTCGTTACAGAATTATACATATTAATCCGTTACAGCCGTCATTGATAATTTTTTCAACAGTCTCCCCTATCCGCCTTCTGGCATCGGCAGGCATTCTGTACAGCTTGTTGTGAAGTCCCTCGTTAACGAGTTCGTGAACTGATTTTCCGAATATGTTACTCTCCCAGATTTTTTCCGGATTTTCGTCAAATTCTCTGAGAAGATAAGACACAAGCTCTTCGGACTGCTGTTCCGAACCGACAATCGGAGTTACCTCCGTCTGCGTAAAAATCTTCATCATATGAATTGACGGTGCGCTTGCTCTCAGCTTGATACCGTATTTTCCGCTCTGCTTAATAATCTGCGGTTCGTCAAGGGTAAGTTCGTCAATTGTCGGCATAACAATTCCGTAGCCTGTTTCCTGAACCTGTTCATAAGCCTGTGCAATCTTGTCGAATTCTTTTTGTTTTTGCGAAAGAGTCTTTATGCAGTTCAGAAGTTCGTACTCCTCGGTTATATCAAGCCCTGTTTCTTCCGAGATAACCTTGTAGAAAAGTTCGCTTTCGATAGATACGGCCATCTCCGCATATCCTTTTCCGAGGTCAAGACTCGTAACCTTTGCAGAAGTGATGTACTCGCATTGCTCAATATCAGAGATTATCTGCTGAATTTGCCTGATTTTCTCAATTTTTGCGGCATTTTTCTTTATTGAATCAAATACAACCGATTTCAGCCAATGCTCTTTATCGAGCTTTACAACCCATTTCGGAATGTCAACCTTGATTTCACGGATTGGAAATTCAAACAAAAGCTGTGCAAGTATTCTTTTGATTTCGGTTTCGTCAAGCTCCATACAGCTAACGGGAATTACGGGGACCTTGTATTCGGCGGTCATTTCGTTTGACAGGCGAATTGTTTCATCTGCCGTAGGATCAACTGAATTGAGAAGTATAATGAACGGTTTATTGATTGCCTTCAGCTCATTAATTACTCTTTTTTCACTTTCAATATAATCTTCTCTCGGAATATCGCTGATTGTTCCGTCAGTAGTGATAACAAGACCGATTGTTGAATGGTCGGTAATTACCTTTTTAGTGCCTATTTCTGCGGCGTCATCAAAAGGAATCGCCTCGTTTGACCACGGAGTTTTTACCATTCTCGGTTCGTCCTCTTCGCTGTAACCGATTGCACTGTTTACAATATAGCCTACGCAGTCAATCATTCTCACATTGAAGGTTGTGTTGCCGCCGAGATTGATTTCAACGGATTCCTCGGGAATAAATTTGGGTTCTGTGGTCATTATGGTTCTTCCTGCCGCAGATTGAGGAAGCTCGTCAACAGTACGCCTGTAAACTGCCTCGTCACGGATATTGGGCAGAACAAGCGAATCCATAAACCTTTTTATAAATGTTGATTTTCCCGTTCTGACGGGACCGACTACTCCGATATAAACATCGCCGTCGGTTCTTCGGGAAATATCCTGATAAACATTTCTCTCTTCCATTTTTTATACCTCCCTATATTCTCGGAATCAACAGCATTTTAGGTGCGTCGAGCACCTGATTTTCAGCCGAATTTTCCGAAAGCAGCAAATCAAGCTTTGTGTTGTGGGATTTAGCAATATCCCAGAGCTTTTCTCCCTTGTCGGCAAAGTATAATGTCAGCGCACAACTTTCGGGAGGTATAGGTTTATCCTCAAAAACATTTACATTTTTTACGGTGTTTACTCTGTTTTCCGAAAAAACAGCACCGCAGATTTTCAGCTCACAACGAATTTCTATGACATCATCCTCGGCAAGTCTGTAGCTTATACTTGCTGTCCTTGTACCGAAAATTTTGGCACATGTGCAGTCTGTCTGCGGAATAATATGCTCATAATCGGCTGAACGCTCAATAAACACAGGAATATCTTCCCCGTTAAGTGCCAATATGCATATGTTGATTTTTCCGCTTATAACCATACCTCTGTCATCATGTGAAGCCTCGGCAGTTATTTGTTCTGTGAAAATATCGAGAATTCGTGAGATTTTTCCGTCATCAATCTTAACGGACATTTTTTCCATATGAGGTTCATTAATCGGAACAACCTCGCCCGTAATTTTTAATTGTTCAAACTCCGGCAACGAGGAAAATTCTGTTGAGTAGGCGTCACATACAATTTCCTCCTCACGGGTTATATAGCCCTCCTCCGTAACGCAGAGCTTAACTTCAAGTATCACAGACGGCTTTTCGGAAAGCATATCATTTTTCAGTCTGATGTCATACGACATAACATCGCAGGAAACACAGTTGATTGTGTTTTCGTCAATTCCGTCACAATCTAAAATTTTGTTAAACGGCAACAGATAGTCAAGCTTTTCAACTTCTCCGCTCTCTGCGTTTGAAAGGTACAAAAGCTTGAGATTAAGTTCACCGTTGAGCATAAGCTTTCCCGTTACAGCCTTAGCGTCAATCACTCCGACGCTTACATCGCTGCGGAGAACGGATTCAATCTGCGGTTTTTCGCCTACCGAAATTTCTTCGCAAACAGAAAACTGCTCCTGACAGAACGATTTAAGATCGGCACAGGTAACGGTCTTTCGGTCGGTTTCGATATTATCGGAAGGCGTGAAAATGCTCGTCTGAGTTTTTGAAAATACCTTTGCATACAATGAAAACGCTCCGTGCATAACAAGTCTGCGGGGACTTAATGCCCTGCAGTTTATGTATTCCGGCTTGGTTTTTGTGATGATAACCGGATTGTCGGGAGCGTCTTTTACCGAAAAGTTCTGTGAAAAATTCACGCTTTGTTCGCAACAGCGCACACTTTTCTTTATACTTTCCACATACATCACATTCACCGTACAAAATCCGTCAATCTGGAGCTGACCTCCCGAAAGGGTTCTGCTCTGAATTTTGGGTGTGAGGGTACATTTCAGAATTTTTTCTATATCCGGACAATAATCGGGCAGAGTGAGGTCAACATCTGCAAGCTGTTCGGCAACCGTGTCAAGCACAGCCGACGGCGTGCAAAACGAGCGGTTTTCCTGATTAAGCTCCATATTTTTCTCTCCTTTATGTTTTATAGTTCAATTATATTAGGGAGTGTGGAAAAATATTACCCGTAAGATTAATCATAATTTTATTTTAAAAAATAAGATGTGCAAAGTTTTTTGTAACTATGCACATCTTTGGCTCGAATTTATTGTAAGCTATTACCAATAGCAAGATTTTGGAACAGTGTCCAAACATATGACTATTATTCCGGCTTGGTTTCCTTTTTGATTCCGTAAATTTTTCTCAAAATTGCCGATATGAATTTTGGTTTCTCAATAAGTACAACTTTCATAATTACCTCCGAACACAACAAATACTGACAACTACGAGTGCGCCTGCCGCAATGACGAGTACCCATTCACTCGGCAGAAGTGATGCACACAGCAGTCCCAGTCCAAAGCATACTGCAGATTTTATTCTCTGTGTGTAACAATTCACTGTATCACCCTATATCAGAATATACACAAAATCAAATTATGTGCAAAAGCGGTTGAATTATTTTTAAAATTGATATAAGATAAACTGAGAAAACAATTACGGAGAATTTTACAGACTATGAGAACACTTGAAATTAAAAAGAATGACGCAAATCAGCGACTCGATAAATTTTTACAAAAAAGATTCAAAACTCTGCCAAAGTCGCTTATGTACAAATATATAAGAAAAAAGTGTATTAAGGTAAACGGCAAAAAGTGCGATATTCAGACTATGCTCAAAGAGGGCGATGTGCTTACCTTTTATATTAAGGACGAATTTTTTGAGGCATCGGAGCAAAAAAGCTATGAATTCATGAAAGCGCCAAAAACCTTTGACATTGTTTATGAGGATGAAAACCTTATACTTATAGATAAAAAACCGGGCATAATCGTACACCCCGACAAGAATTATCACTTTGATTCACTTGTTGCAAGAGTTCAGCACTACCTCTATGACAAAGGCGAATATAATCCCGATGAAGAAAAAGCCTTTGCACCTGCACTTGTAAACAGAATTGACAGAAACACGGGCGGAATTGTTATTGCGGCTAAAAATGCCGACAGTCTAAGAATCCTAAACGCAAAAATGAAAACAAGAGAGCTTGAAAAATATTATCTCTGCCTTTTATACGGAAAACCAAATAGGGACAGCGACACACTTCACGGCTATATGACCAAGAATGAAAGTAAAAACAAGGTTACTGTTTTCAAAAATGAGGTTGAGGGTTCAAAAGAAATCAAGACAAAATATGAAATTCTTGACTTCAACGGCAAATTCAGCCTTGCCGAGGTTGAACTGCTGACGGGCAGAACTCATCAGATAAGAGCGCATATGGCATCAATCGGACATCCGCTTGTGGGCGATACAAAATACGGCAAAGGCAAAAAAGCACCCGACAGCATTAAGTATCAGGCGCTTTACAGCTATAAGCTGAAATTCAATTTTGAAACCGATGCAGGCATTCTTGATTACCTTAACGGCAAGGAATTTAAGGTAAACGATGTATGGTTTGCAAAAAACGGAAAGATTAATTTAAGCAAATAAAATAATCGGCTATATCATACAACTAAAATTGCCCCCGACATAAACATTCTTATCGGGGGCAATTTTTATTTTGCATTTATTGCAATTTTTTGAATTTCAGTAGCATCAATAACATTCACCGTACCGTCACCGTTTACATCAGCTAAGGACTTTTCAAGTTCAGAGAACTCAATATCAGAGGCACAATATTTTTGAACTTCTGTTGCATCTTTTACGGTAATACGATCGTCTGCGTCAATATCACCGATTTTCTGGGGTTCATCGTCCCACAAAGGGATGATATAAAATGTAAGATTGTCAACCTTTTGTACCAACTCGCCAAGCATTTTGACATCAATCTTTTTGGAGAGATAAGCATTTCTGAAATTATAGAACTCACCGTCTATGTACAAATATACTTCATCTTTCTGTGATTCTATGCAATAACTGAAAGTAATATTTGAATTTGTAACATCAATTCTATACTCGCTGTTATTATTCAGTCTATTTTCAATTTTAGGATATGAATATGTTTTATCATAATGATTGATAAGCATTGCCCCGTTGCTGAGTTCGCCGTAATATTTCACAACAATATCCCCTGCATTGCTGTCGGGATAAACATCAGTCATTAATTTTTGCATAATCTCATTTTTAACATCGGGTGAAAGTTCCTGTTCCGTCTGCGGATAATGCGGCTCATATTCAAAAGGCAAATTATCAATACCGTAAGCGCTGTATGCAGATACATCTACAGAACAAGCCATAATCAAAACCAATACTACAGAAAAAACAGATGTCAAAATTTTGATTTTTCTACTCATTATTAAGCCTCCTTATTTTTTACATTAACTAACATTTTTTGTATCTCGGTCGAATCCAAAATAGTAATTTCTCCATCGCCATTAACATCAGCTAACCTTTTTTGTTGATCAGTCAAGTCCTCTAAGTGTGCAATATATTTCTGTACCAAAGTAGCATCCATAATGGTAACTTCTCCATCCATGTCAACATCACCCAACTGGAGTTTTTCCCATTGAGCATACATAGTTACAACATCTCCATTTACACTCGATGTTTTTGCTACTTTTGAACAATCTTTATAAACCGCTTTCGAATATCCGTTTGGCTGTTTATTTTCTAAACACCACTTACTATTACCTTTTCCGTCCGTATAATACCATTTATTATCAGATTTTCTATATGCAGTCCAACCCACAAAACGGTAATCAAGCTTAGTATAGGTGTTTGGATTCAATTTAGTATTTACTCCATAACAAACTGATGTATTTACCATAGCGACTCCATTACCACCGTTTGCATCATATTTAATTATGTATTTTTTAGAATTTATTGCAGCCAATGTTTTTCCGATATTTAAAACACCTCCTGAAACCAATTTATCTTTTAACCCGTCAACACTATCAACGTTATTCAGTAAAAATGCTTTAAGTTGAGAATTAGAAATATCAGGATAAATACTTTTCATCAAAGCTACAGAACCCGTTACCATAGGACATGAGGCAGATGTACCATTAAAATTTCTATAATCATTTGAACTGGTAGTGTAAATATTTGTGCCTGGAGCCGCTAAATCGACAGAAATTTTGCCATAATTTGAACTATTATTTAATTTATCATTTTCATTAGAATTTGCAACGGAGATAATATTATCATACTTTAACGAAGTAGGAAAACAATAAAATCCCTGATTATCTAAATCAAGGCTCTCATTTCCAGACGAATTGATTATTAATCCAGTATACTTACCATAACATTCCTCAGGTTCTTTTGTATTTCCATCCTTAAATGCTAGTGTTCCGAATGAACAATTAACTAAATCAATTTTATTTTTCTCAGCATAGTCTAAGGCTAATGATATGTTGCTAAATAAAGGACCGCCTTCCTTTCCAACCTTTAAACTAACTATTTCGACACTGTTACAAATTCCAGATATTCCTACACTATTGTTACTGCAGGCTCCTATAATTCCTGCTACACAAGTACCATGATCAGCACTATCTGTAAGCGGCTCATCATCGACAAAACTTTTGCTTAATTCCCTATTAACTGTATCTTTTAAATCAGGATTATCAGCATTGACACCAGAATCCATAACACCTACTCTAACCGTTTTGGTGTTTTTTGTATACTGTAATGCATCAAAGTAACCGATTCTATTCAAATACCATTGATTTGACAAATACTCATCGTTTGGTTTTGTCACCGAGTCATATTCAAATTGATAATTTGGAGAAACGGACAAAACATCATCACGCTGTTCAATTTTGTCAATTGCTTTCAAAACAGACTTTTTATCGTTGGTATCTAAAGACAATTTTAATGTTAAGTGATAATCAGTATAATCATAATTTTCAAGAAAATCATACTCATCATCCAATTTATTTATGAAGTTATCAATAGAATACACTAACTCTCTTTTTTGAGAGGAAGCATCGAACAAAGCTAATCCATTTTTTCTTGTGCCTAATATTTTTATTAAATTCATATTCTTTATATAAGAAATAAATTTTGAACTAGCGCTTTTAGAATTATCAATATTTTCAATATAGTTTTTCAGTGCTTGAATACCTCCAGTAGCACTTACACCCCTTGCTATTATTGCTTCGTACTTATCTTTAATAACATCATAAGTGTACGGAGAAAGATTTTCTACCGAATTTACTGCTACTTCAGGAAAATCCACACAATCATAATTTTTAAAATCAAGGCTACAACTATTTTTCATTGTAACAATGATTGAATCTGCCGCAAAAGCTTCATTGATAGAAGCTTCGCAAAGTTCCTTACTTTCAAGATTTTCGTTAATATCATCCGTAGTTGCAAACGCAAACAGCGTTCCATTAATCATAAACATTGAAGACAAAAAAATTGAAGAAATAATTTTTATTGACTTTCTCATACTACATCCACCATCCTAAAATTATGTTTTTAAAATTAATTTACAATTCTTAAAAATAATTCTTAAAAATTGCTATCCTCCTTAGTTAAATTATATCACATTTAAAAGTTTATGTAAAGAGAATAGTAAAATATTCATTTTGTAAAATTTTAATGCAGTATTTTGTCTATTATCACTAAAGCATAGTTTAAATATTATTTTACTTATCACAAAAACAAAGCTCATAATATAACAGTCTATTAAACCAAGTCAATTGTCGTAATAATAATTTAATCTTCTTTAATACACATAAATGCACTCATTGTGCCTCTGTGACCTTTGGTGGCACGGTGACTCCATAAGAGGTCACTGTTGCAATTGGTGCAGACATCCGAAACTGTTATGTTTTCATTCTTTACACCTGAAGCAGTAAGAATCTGACGGTTGGTTTCAAGGAGATCGACCATATATTTTCCGTTTCCTTTTTCAAAAACGAACTTTGAACTGTCAAGGTCTGCAAGATTCAGAAAATGTTCTGCACATGGGTAGTCAACCTCATAGCAACAAACTGAAATTGCGGGACCGATTGCAGCTTTGATATCGGCAGGATTTGTACCGTAAAGCTCAGTCATTTTCTCAACAACCTTTTCCCCTATTCTGCCGACAGTTCCCCTCCAGCCGGCATGGGCAAGTCCGATTGCCTTATTCTTTGTATCGACAAAAAACAGCGGTGTGCAGTCGGCATAGTAGGTTACGAGGGTTACTCCCTTTTCATTTGTAATCAAGGCGTCAACGCTCTCCATATCACGGGGCTTGTAGATACCTATGCCCTTTTCGGCAGATGTTACCGCTCTTACAACCGTGTGGTGATCCTGTGCCGAGGCTACAAGACTTTCATAGTCAAAGCCTGCACTTTTGCAGAATCTTTTGTAATTTTCGGTTACGCTGTCGGGATTGTCACCTCTGTTGAATGCCATATTCATTGATGTAAATTCACCCGTTGACACACCGCCGAGTCGGGTTGTGAATGCGTGATTTATGAAACTAATTTCTGATAAAGAATTATATGTAAGATACGGAACCGTATCAATGTTGTTGAGCTTCATTGTTTTTGAAAAAAATTTCATAAGTGTTCCTTCCATATTTTATAATAAGATTATTTTTAACCGATTAATTGCTTTGTCAATATTTTCCGACAAAATATTATGCTTGAAACACGGCTGAGTTAATGATATACTATATTCATTCAGAGGTGTTGATTATGAAAAAAAGTTTGTTTGGCAAGAATATTCCTGTCAACTGTTCATATTGCGAATACAACGGAATTGAAAATGATATTATGTTCTGCAAAAAGTCAAAGCAGGTCAAGGACGGAAAATGCAGATCATTCAAGTATGACCCATTGTTGCGTATGCCGAATATCACGGTTTTTAAGACTGATTTTTCGGCTAAGGATTTTAAACTTTAATCCGCCGTATTTTTATTATACAGGAATGAATTTTGTTAATATTCCTTTTCAGAATTAAATTACACATTCAAAAGAAAAAGCTTTACCGTTTTTTGGTAAAGCTTTTAGTTTTGCAGTCTTTATAAATTTACGCCATCTGAAAATCACGAATATAGCTTGTGATAGCCTTTTCAATGATTTCCTTTGCCTTGTCAACACCGTCAGTTTCGGTTACCGAAGTAACCTTGTCAGCCTCAAGTGTTTTGTAAACCTGGAAAAAGTGCTGAATTTCTTCAAAATAGTGTTTTGGAAGTTCGCTGATGTCGCTGTAGCAATTGTAGTTGGGATCGTTAACGGGAACTGCAATAATTTTTTCGTCACAGCTGTCGTTATCAACCATATTGAGAACGCCGATAGGCTTGCATTCAACGAGCGTCATCGGCTGAATTGTTTCACTGCACAAAACAAGAACATCAAGCGGATCGCCGTCATCTGCAAAGGTTCTCGGAATAAAGCCGTAGTTGGCAGGATAGTGAGTTGATGTAAAAAGCACACGGTCAAGCTTGAGCATACCTGTTTCTTTGTCAAGCTCATACTTGTTTTTGCCGCCCTTTGAAATTTCGATTACTGCATAAAACTTGTCCTTTGTAATTCTCTTCGGAGAAATGTCGTGCCAAATGTTCATAATTTCTGTCACCCTTCTTAACCTTATTTTTTATATATCCTGTAATACCCTGTGAAACATTATGTTATGGTTTAATTATAAGAAATCTGTCAAACTTTGTCAAGGAATTTTTGTAATTTCAATCAAAATAATTCAAAATAAATAATTCTCGGTCATAATTATTCAAAGATTATGACCGAGTTTGATTATTTAAGTGTTTTAAATTTTAAGTGTTGTCATAAACTTCTCGCCTGTGACCTATAGACAAAGCAAGAATAACAAGTTCTTCGTCTTCTATAAGGCAGAGCAGTCTGTAATCTCCGATACGATACCGCCATTGACCTTTGCGATTTGCCGTGAGAGCTTTTCCCTTTACTCTGGGGTTTTCACAACCCGACAAATTCTTTTCAATCCACGCTTTAATCATCTTCATGGTATATCTGTCGAGTTTTTTAAATTCTTTTTCAAATCTCGGAGTGGTTCTTACAACATAACTCATATGTCAAGTTCCTTCCAAAAATCAGAGATTGGTCTGCTTTCTTCACCGCTCTTTTTGTATTCATCATAAGCGTCATCAAAAACGGCAAGGTCATATTCTTCTTCGATTTTTTCAAACAAAGCCTGTTTAAAAGCCTCTCCGAGTGATATTGAGTGCAACCGAGCATAGCTGTCTACTATTTTCTTTTCCTGTTCTGTTAATCTGATTGAGAATGCCATAATACCGACCTCCTTGTATAGTACATTGTACTACATTATTATTTCTTTGTCAATGAATTTTATTCGATAAAAGTAAAAGAACACGACAAAATCAATCTGCCGTGTTCAATGTTATTAAATTTACTTTCTCACATTTTCAATAATAACTTTTACAAACTGAATTATAAATGTCGGGATGAATGCAAGGAGGGCTATAAAGCCTGCCTGTGCGCCTGTGAGTGCGGTAACGCTGAAAAGCGGCTGCATAAACGGAACAAACAATACAAATGCGAGCAGTAATGTTCCGATAAAGAAAGCGCCTATGCTTGCCGTGTTTGAAAAAAGTCCGAGTTTAAAGATTGAATGTGTACTTCTGCAATTAAAGCCGTGGAACAGTCTTGCAAGCGTGAGTGTTGCAAATGCCATTGTGCTTGCAACGGCTGGGCTTGTCTGAAGTCCGATGTAGAATGAAATGAGCGTTACAACGGCAATCAAAGCACCCTGTCCGAGCATAAGAGCAGAAAAGCTTTTTGTAAGGATTCCCTGTTTCGGATCACGGGGTTTCTGTCTGAGCAAATCTTTTTCGGGCTTCTCCATACCGATTGCAATTGCGGGAAGTGAGTCTGTAAGAAGGTTGATAAACAGAAGGTGAACCGCCTCAAACGGTACGGGCAGAGCCATGATTGAACAGAACAACACGGCAAAAATGCCTGCCATATTACCCGAAAGCAGGAAAAGAATTGCATTTTTAATGTTGCGGTAAACATTTCGTCCGTTTGCAACCGCCTTGATAATTGTAGCAAAGTTATCATCCTGAAGAATCATAGATGCGGCGTCTTTTGAAACTTCGGTACCTGTGATACCCATTGCAACACCGATATCCGCTTTTTTGAGGGCAGGTGCATCGTTTACACCGTCACCTGTCATGGAAACAATGTTGCCTTTTCTTTGCCAAGCCTCAACGATTCTGATTTTGTTTTCCGGAGAAACTCGTGCATAAACAGAAATTTTTTCAATTTTTTCGTCAAGCTCCTTATCGCTCATTGCGTCAAGCTCAAGACCTGTAACTGCGATGTCGCCGTCATTGAAAATACCAATCTGCTTTGCGATTGCACTTGCTGTGATTTTGTGGTCGCCCGTAATCATAACAGGCTTGATTCCTGCACGGATTGCATCGGCAACAGCCTGTTTTGACTCCTCTCTCGGAGGATCTATCATTGAAACAAGTCCGATGAATGTATAATCATTCTCTGTGTCAATCGTGAGAGCCTCATCAGATTCCTTATATGCAAAGGTGAGAACACGGAGTCCCTGTTCGGAATATTCACGGTTAACTCTTGAAATCTCAGCCTTATCTTCATCTGTAATCGGACGAATACCGTCTTTTGTTGCGATACTTACACAACGGTCAAGAATCGAATCAAGCGCACCCTTTGTGAGAATATGATTTACACCGTGCATTTTGTACTTTGTGCTCATCATCTTTCTGTCGGAATCAAACGGAACCTCCTCAACCCTTGTAAGAACATCCCTAAGCACATTTTCGTCAAGTCCGATATGCTGAAATGTTTCAAGCAAAGCGTACTCGGTCGGGTCGCCTATTCCCTTTCCGTCAACGATACTCGAATCGTTGTTAAGAACCATATCGTAAAGGAGATGACGGTGGCTTTCAATATTAAGGTCAAGCTGATCCTCAAGAATACTTTCGCCGTTCACATAGATTTTCTGAACAGTCATTTTGTTTTGTGTGAGCGTACCCGTCTTATCGGAGCAGATTACAGACACACAACCGAGGCTTTCAACAGCTTTCAAATCCTTGATAACGGCATTTTCTTTTGCCATTTTTTGCGTACCCATTGCCTGAACAATTGTGACGATTGAGCCGAGTGCCTCAGGGATTGCGGCTACTGCAAGTGCAACGGCAAACATAAGAGAGTTAAGAACCGACATTCCGTTGAACATACTCAAGCCGAAAACTACTACACAGATCGCCATAATAATAACGGCAAGTCTGCTCGAAAATTTATCAAGGCTGAGCTGGAGGGGAGTTTTCTTGCTCTTTGCCTGATTCATAAGTGTAGCAATTTTACCGATTTCTGTGTTCATGCCTGTTTCCGTAACAACGACAATTGCTCTGCCGTATGTTACAAGGCTGCCCGAAAAGACCATATCAGTGCGGTCGGCAAGCGGAACTTCCTTTTCAATTGCCTCCACACCTTTGTCAATATTTGTAGATTCACCCGTGAGCGAGCTTTCATTTACCTGTAAAGAATAGTTATTTATTATTCTTCCGTCTGCAACAACAAGGTCGCCTGCCTCAAGTACAACAATGTCGCCGGGAACGATGTTTTCTGAATCAATTTCAATTTTTCTTCCGTCACGGATTACCTTTGCCGATGGTGACGAAAGCGATTTAAGGCTTTCAAGTGACTTTTCTGCCTTGACATGCTGAACCGTGCCGAGAATAGCGTTAAGTGTGATTACCGCAAAAATTACGATTGTGCTTTCAACACTTCCCGAAAACATTGAAACGATTGCCGCAATTATAAGGATTATTACCATAAGGTCGGCAAACTGACTTAAAAACACCTGAAAAACAGATTTCTTTTTGCTTTCTTCAAGCACATTTTTTCCGTGTTTTTCAAGAAGGCTGTCAGCCTGTTGTGACGAAAGTCCTTCGCTTGTGACACCGAGCTTGTCAAGAGTTTCGCTCTCGGTCAACTGATACCAATTTTTCATAATTTTCTCCTCCGTTCGGATTGCAGAATACAGACAGACTGAAAAAGGCAAATAAAAAAGACCTTTATTGCAAGGTGCAACTCACCCCACAATAAAAGTCTTGTCCTTTAAGATATAACCGATACCGAAAACGGTATGTACTGACGATTAATATCACAGATTATCTGCGAACTACTCCCCTTTATCTGCAACCATTCTATCAAATTTATTCCTCATTGTCAACAGAATTTTCCGAAATTTTGTTGATATCATCATTTTCGGCAACAATTTCATCTGTGACAAGGTGTCTTTTGCGTTTTTTGGGTTTACTGCAGGTTGCAAATATTATGCCCAAAAATGCAAGAAAAGCACCGCTGCATGAAAAGACTGCGGAGAAATACGGGCGTTCAAGAGCATATGCAACAATTGTCGCAACAATGAAAAGCACTGCGGCAACAAGCATTAATATAAAAGCGGTTTTATAAAGACCGTTCATTTTTCTTTTCATAATCAATCACCAAGATTGTTTGCAATGTTTGCAAAATCTTCAAGTTTAAGCTGTTCCGCCCTTGCATTGAGAGGAACGGAAGAATTATCAAGAATTGCGTTGACCTCTGCCTTTGGCAAAGAAAGTCCCGATGCAAGAGAATTTGAAAGTGTTTTTCTTCGCTGTGAAAAGGCGGCTTTTACAACCTTAAAAAACTTCTTTTCGTCATCAACCCTCACGGGCGGTTCTTTGAGAATGTTAAGTCTTAAAACAGCCGAATCAACCTTTGGAGCAGGCATAAATGAGCCGGCACTAACCGAAAACAGCATTTCGGGTTCTGCGTAATAGTTGACTGATACCGTTACCGCACCACTTGCACGAGAACCCACCTCAGCACAAATTCGCTGAGCCGCCTCTTTTTGAACCATAACCGTGATTGCACAAATCGGCAGTCTGTCCTCAAGCAATTTCATAATTACGGGAGATGTGATGTAGTACGGAAGATTTGCGCACACAACAACATCCATACCCTGAAATTCTTCTTCAATCAGCTTGTGCAAGTCAATTTTAAGAATATCATCGTTTACAACTTTAACATTGTCGTGTTCGGAGAGTGTTTCTTCAAGAACGGGAAGAAGTCGCTTGTCAAGCTCAACCGCTACAACCTTGTCGGCAAGCGAGCAAAGCTCTGTTGTGAGAACCCCTATTCCGGGACCGACTTCGATTACGCCAACTCCCTCTCCGGCGCCCGAAAGTTCTGCCATTCTCGGACAAACTGACGGGTTTATAAGGAAATTCTGACCGAGTGACTTTGAAAAAGTAAAGCCGTGTCTTGAAAGTATATCTTTGATTGTACCTATATCTGATAATTTTTTCATCTTAATATGCGAAGCCCTTTCGGATATTTATTTTTCAGTCTTGAATTTGACGCTTTGCCAAAGCCTGTTGTGATTCCGTTTACGCAGACAGCCGTGTAGCCCTTGACATCCTGTGACACGGCAATTTCTTCACCGTGAAGATACGCTGCAATTTCTTTACTGTTCACATCAAAATCAACTGCGGATTTACAGTTTTCCTTTTTAGCTGCCGTAAATGCGCTGTGATGCGGTTCGATTCTGTTCTTGACAATTTCGCCGAGAATAACTCCCGCACGGAGAATCTGCAAGCCTTTTACATCAAAATTATAATTCTGTGGAAGAACTATAATTTTATCCTTTATAACCTCAATATTTTCACCGAACGGTCTGTCGATAAAAATATTGTCATAAAAATCAAAAATTTTCGAGTCAATTTTATTATTCTTTTTAGGAATATTATAATTAGAATACGGCTCGCCCTTTTTGTGAAGCTTGGCGGCAAAATGTCCTTCTCCGCCGTCCATCGGGAAAATTCTTCTCGCATAATCAAGCGTAGGTCTGCCGAATGTTACGCCCGAATCAACAAGTTCAAAATCGGGATTTTCTGCAAGGAACCGAGAAATTACACCCTCGTTTTCTTCCTTTGAAAAAGTACAGGTTGAATAAACCATATATCCGCCGTTTTTCAGGGCATCCTTTGCACTGTTAAGAATCAAAAGCTGACGGGCGGCACAACTCTTTACATGCTCAATGCTCCATTCACGCTCCGCATCATTCTTGCGGAACATTCCCTCACCGCTGCAGGGTGCGTCAACGAGAATCCTGTCAAAACGGTTTTCAAGCCTTTTGCAAAGTTCATCGGGACGGCAGTTTGATACAACTGCGTTTGAAATTCCCATTCGTTCAATATTCGATAAAAGAATATTCGCTCTGTTTCTTACAATTTCATTGCTCCACAAAAGTCCTGTTCCGTTAAGTTTAGCTCCGATTTGCGTACTTTTTCCGCCCGGAGCGGCACACAAATCAAGGACATAATCGCCCTCATGAACATCAAGCATTGTAACTGCCGAAGTTGCAGACGGTTCCTGAACATAGAACGCTCCTGCATGGTGCAGAGGATTGTTGCCGATTGACTTAACATCGGACGGAATATAGAAGCCCTCATCGCAAAACGGAGTTTTTTTCAGTTCAAAATCAAGAAGTGAACAAAGCTTTTCGGGCAAACATTTTAAGGTGTTAACACGAAGTCCCTTTATGAAATCGTCACTGTTGTAAAATTTTAAAAATTCGTCAAATTCATCACCCAGAAGTGATTTCATTCGCAATAAAAAATCATTCATGAATAAACAAGCCTTTTCGGGTTAATAATAGTTTTGTAAAGGAGGTGTTGAAATGAATTTCAATCAGAATCGGAACAACAATCAGAACAAGAACGAGCAGAACAGCCAGAATAAGAATCAGAACAACAATCAGAATAAAAATCAGCAGAACAGCCAGAACAAAAGTCAGAACAATTGCAGATGATTACATTCTGAAGTTCTCCCAAGCCGTGTCTTTTTGATACGGCTTTTTTCTTTATGGGAATTAATAACCGTATTCTTCGCCGATGATAATAACCTTGATTCTGTCAATATGTCTTTGCTGAGCAGATACCACATAGTTACAGCATATTCTTGTGTCACCGTGACAACCGTCACAGAACTCGGGATTTTCTTTTCTCAATGAAACACATTCGCCTGTTTTCCCGCAGGGGGTTTCAATGCCAAGTCTGATTGTATTATGCGGAGCGGCAATTGTTTTAACTCTCTTGATTGCCTCGTCAATATTCTTTACAATTTTGTTGATACCGCATACAACGATAACGCTTTTCGGACCGTAAAGAAGTGCGGCAACACGGTTTGAGTTGCCGTCAACATTATAAAGCTCTCCGTTTTCGGTAAGAGCGTTTGTGCTCATAAAAAATGTGTCTGCCCTAAAAGTCTGACGGTAAACCTCTTCAACCTCGGGACGAGTCATTCCGGGTGCGGAACGGTCAAGAAAATTGTAATCGGGTGAATTAATCATCTGATAAATTCCCGTTTCGTCAAGAGTTTTTGAACCTCCGCATGAAATTGTTTCGCCCTTTTTAATGAGTGTTTTTACAAGTGCCTTAGCCTCTTCCCTGTTTTCGCAAAAATAAGGTTTCATCTTGTTGCGTTCAAGATTTTTCATAACTTTCTCAACTTTTGCTCTCATTTCATCAGTCATAATAATTTCTCCGTTTCATAATTTCATAAAGTAATAAGCAAGTTTTTGCATTAAATAATGGTTCTTTAAAAGAACAATATCCGCCCCTACGCTTGACATTCTGCCTACGGTTACAATCTGCTCACACATAATAATTGTGATATCATACACTTGCCAACATTTTCACCAAAATCATATGTAATCATTATACAATACAAATTGAATTTTGAAAAGAAAATTATTTGTCAACGGCACGGGTTTTGCGAATAAAATGATAAGAGATTAATTTTAGGAGAGATTTTATGCCGTCAGTTTATCTTTCACCGTCATTGCAGGAGTACAACCCTTATATTGACGGAGGAAATGAAGAATATTATATGAATCTTATTGCAGACGCCATGGAGCCTTATTTGAGGGCAAGCGGAATAGATTTCAGGCGAAACGATCCCGATATGACGCTGAGTCAGGCAATTGCAGATTCAAACAAGGGCAATCACGATTTGCACCTTGCAATTCACAGCAATGCCGCTCCCGAGGGTTCGGCAGGCAGATACACGGGTGCAGATATTTATTACTATCCGACAGGCAGTAACGGCAAGCGTTTTGCTGAAATTCTGCAAAAGAATTACAAGGATATTTATCCCGAACCGAACGATGTTGACATAATCCCCACCACCTCACTTGCGGAAGTCAGACGGACAAAATCACCGTCGGCATTGATTGAGGTTGCATATCACGATAACCCCGAAGAAGCTCAATGGATTAGGGACAACATTAATGCAATCGGCAGAAATCTTGCAAAATCAGTTGCCGAGTATTTTAATATGCCGTTTGTCGAGCCGTAATTTAATTTTGACAAAGAATAAAGGTCAACACGATTATGTGCTGACCTTTTGTTATTCATCAAAATATGCGTTTAAAAATAATCAGGCCTTTCGCTCATATTGTTCCTTTCATTACATTTCAATTAGATGTTCACAACATTCGGAACACATATTTCTTTTGATATTAACTGTTTGCCCAACCGCCAAATTTCAATTTGTTTTTATACAACTTCAATATCATTCATCTCAATACTGCCCCAGGATTTTTGCCAGGCGTTTTGGTATTTATCGGGTTTTCTTCTTCTGAAAGTCAGACCGTCTGCAACCTCTAAGGTTTCAAAGGGGGCGGCATCGTTCTTTCGGCTGTAAAAAACATAGCGTGTATAGTATCCGCCACGGACAATTTTTGATATGTCTATTTTCAATTTTGCCGTGTGGGTTTCGCCCTTTTTTCCCGAATAGAAATTTTCAACCACAAATGCGGTAACGGGATATCTTCGGTAATCGCTCACTTCAACACGCAGACAAAGATTTTCAATATCAGCCTTGTTTTTCCATGTGAGTTCAAGCAAAATCTGCTCGTCATCATAGAAAATATTATTCTCTTTGCCGTTATATCCGGCAAATTGCAGACATAGGTCATTTCTGTCGGCATGATGCTTGTGTTCGTTTCCGACATATTCAATGGCACGGAAATTTTCGTTTGCACTTCCGAGATAGATTTTTACAGCATCTTCAACATCGCCGTCAAAAACAATTTTGCCGTGGTCAAGAACTATGCATCTGTCGCAAAGGTCACGAATAGTATTCATATTGTGTGAAACATAAAGGACAGTTCTGTCCTCCTCGGTTGCAAGGTCACGCATTTTCCCGATACACTTTTTCTGAAAGTGCATATCTCCGACAGCAAGCACCTCGTCCATAATCATGATTTCTGCATCAAGGTGTGCCGCAACAGCAAACGCAAGCTTTACGAACATACCCGATGAATAACGCTTTACGGGCGTGTCAATGAACTTTTCGCACTCTGAAAATTCAATAATACTGTCTATTTTTGAAGTGACCTCTTTCTTTGTCATTCCGAGGATTGCACCGTTAAGGTAGATGTTTTCCCTGCCGGTAAGCTCAGCATGAAAGCCTGTTCCGACCTCAAGCATGCTGGCAATTCGTCCCCTGAAACGCACTCTGCCGTCTGTCGGAGAGGTGATTCTGCATAAAACCTTTAACAGAGTTGACTTGCCTGCACCGTTAGCACCTATAATTCCTATGCGTTCTCCACGGTTTACCTCAAGGTTCACGCTGTCAAGTGCTAAAAATGTGTCGCCTTTTGTGTATTGTTTGGCACCGATTCTCTGATTCGGATCTTCTTTACCTCTTTTTTTGCATACCAACTCTGCAAATCATGACGGAGAGTTCCCGAACCGATTGCACCGAGTCGGTATTCTTTTGAAAGATTTTCAATTTTTATTACGCAATTTTCATTCATTTCAGTCATGACATCATACCGTATCTATAAAATTCTTTTCTACCCTATTAAAGACGATTATTCCGAACAGAAGAACGACTGCCGTAACAGCAAAGCTCAATATGAGATATTGCCACGGAAATGTTCCGCTGCCTAAGAATCCGTAACGGAATGTTTCAATTAGCGGAGCAACAGGATTTAAGAGTGCAAGCGGACGGAATGAATCCGACACCTGAGAAACAGGATAAACAACAGGAGTAATATACATCCACAATGTTACTCCGAATGAAACAAGCACACCGAGGTCACGGTATTTTGTTGTTACAGATGAAACAATCAGTCCGCAGCCTGTGCCTAAAAGTGCCGAAGAAAGCAGAATCAAAGGCATAAGCAATGCGCATAAATTCGGGTGAACATTTGAGCCCGTAAACATATATATAAGAACAAGTATAAAGAACATTACAAAGTTGATCAAAAAACCGATTGTGTTGTAAATTATGTTTGCGCACGGCATTACGAGCCTTGGAAAATACACCTTGCCAAACAGCCTTGCGTTGCCGATAAAGGTTGATGAACTGCCGTTAAGACAGCTTGAAAAAAATGACCACAAAATATTGCCTGCCATAAAAAACAGGAATTGAGGCATTCCGTCAGTTGAGATATTGGCAATCATACCGAAAATTACGGTAAAAACAAATGTTGAAAGGAACGGCTTTATTATTATCCACAACGGGCCAAGTACGGTTTGCTTGTAGGAATTTTTAAAATCACGCTTTACGAACAGCATAACAAGGTCACGGTACTTTCGGACATCACCGAGATTAAGCTCAAACAATCTGCGTTTTGAAGTAATATCGGTTATTTCATTATTTTTCAAGCCACATTCCCCTTTTGTCGGTATTTCACATACAAAAAATTTTAACACATTTATATTTTTGTGTCAATTCAGGTTGATTTGCAGACATAATAATGATAAAATAAATTAAGTTTATTTACGAAAGGAATTTGAAAATGACAAAAATTAAAAAGATTTCGGCAATTATGGTTGCCGCAGTTATTCTCTGCACATGCTTTTTAATGAGCGGTTGCGGCGGTGACACAGAGAGCAGTTCTTCTGAAAAAGCAACTTCTGCAGTTTCAAACGAAGAAACAACATCCGCAAGCACAGACACAACCGACTACAAATCAAGCTACACAGCTATTATTGATGTTAAAGACTACGGTAAAATTGAAGTTGAGCTTTATGAGGAGCTTGCTCCGATTACAGTCAAGAACTTTGTTGACCTTGCAAAAGACGGCTTTTATGACGGTCTTACTTTCCACAGAATCATTACCGGCTTTATGATTCAGGGCGGTGATCCCCTTGGCAACGGTACAGGCGGAAGTGAAAAGACAATCAAGGGCGAATTTGCTCAGAACGGTGTTGAAAACAACCTTTCACATACAAGAGGCGTTATCTCAATGGCTCGTTCAAATGAACCCGACAGTGCAAGCTCACAGTTCTTTATTGTTCAGGCTGACAGCACATATCTTGACGGTCAGTACGCTGCATTCGGCAAGGTAACAAAGGGTATGGATATTGTTGATAAAATCTGCAAGGACACCCCTGTTACAGATTCAAACGGTACTGTTGAAAAGAAAAATCAGCCTGTTATCAACTCAATTAAGATTGAGGAAAAATAATGAACGGTATAACTGTTCTTGTTGATGCGGATGCCTGCCCTGTTGTAAAATCGGTTGAAAGGATTGCAAAAAGTCACAATGTTCCCGTTGTGCTTTTGTGTGACACAAACCATGTTCTAAAGTCAGATTACAGCGAGATAAAAATTATCGGTGCAGGTGCGGACACAGTTGATTTGGCGCTTGTCAACCTTTGTAAAAAGGGCGACATTGCGGTAACTCAGGATTACGGAGTTGCGGCACTTGTGCTTGGAAAGGGTGCGTACTGTATTCATCAATCGGGAAAAATTTTCTCGGATGATAACATAGGCGGTCTGCTTATGGACAGACACCTTGCCAAAAAGGCGAGAATGTCAAACAGCAAGCACCACATTAAAGGACCGAAAAAGCGTACAAAACAAGATGACGAAAACTTTGAAAAAAGCTTTGAATCTTTGCTTGTGAAAGCGTTAAATAATTCTAATCAGGAATAATAATTATTTTTCTGCATATACTTGAAATGCACAGAAATGTGTGCTACAATAATTGTAGGCAAAAGGATATTAGCTTTCCAAGAAAGCAAAATGAGCGCCCCGAAGATGGTACCTTCGGGGCGCTCTTCATAGGTTGTGCTGTTTACACTCTACCTGTCCAACCACTTGCAAATGTAGTAGGCAACTACACTTGCTCCAACAGATAGGAAAAAGGATATAAGCAACTCCAAGAAAGTCACCTCCTTCCTGCCGGAAAGAGTCAACAGCACAATCAGTATATCACATTTGTTGAAATGTGTCGATATATTTTGACACTCATTTACAAACAAAACACCCCGAAGAACTTAATCTTCGGGGTGTTTTATGTTTTACTGTAAGAATTTTTGCAGTCGCATACTCGGGCAAAATATGATATAAACGATTCAAACTATCTTCCCGACCGCATCTAACAGCTATTAACTTTTCACTCCTCACTTCCAACGGTATCCGTTGGTTCGGTTGATTTGACTTTTTTCTTGATAGGTGTCAATATTAAAAATGCCGAGATTTTGTTTCCATTTCAGGATTCGCTTTACGGATGCGTCAACCTGAGTTTCGGGAATTTCACCGTTTTGAACAGCCTCAAGAACTGCGGGATATTGGGTATCGACAGATGAACAACAGAGCAAATCGTTACCGCATTTTGCCGCTGTGACTACCGCCGCCTCATCTCCCGTAAAATCCGTGATTGCGTCCATGATAAGGTCATCGGTCATAATTACACCGTCAAATTTGAATTCATTTCTGAGAATATCATGCACCTTTTGTGAAAGTGACGCAGGATATTCGCTGTCCATGCAATTAACTATGTTGTGTGAAACAAGAATACAGTCGGCACCGGACTCAATTCCCTGATAAAATGGTTTAAAATCTGTATTTTCAAATTCCGAATAGTCACGGTCATCGTATGCAATTCCCGTGTGTGTGTCGCTGTTATTGCCGTAACCGGGAAAATGCTTCAGAACCGTGCCGAGCTTTTTTGATTTGCTTGTTTCAACAACGGTTCGCACATATCTGTTTTCCATATCAACATCCGAGCTAAAAGAACGGTCATACATAAAGCCGTATTCATCCGAGGTCATATCGCACACGGGAGCCAGATTCACATTGATTCCGAGTGAAAGGAGTAAATCCGCTTTTTCTTCTGCATCCTGTTTGACAGCATCCCAACCGCCGTCTGCATAAGTATCTTTTGGAGAAAGAAACGGAGTTTCACGGAGGTTTGGGTTACTGCTGACACGCACAACCGTTCCGCCCTCCTCATCAACGCCGATTAAAAGCGGAATATCCGCCTCGTTCTGATAGCTGTGAATATCGTCAACAACTTCATCTTTGGTTTTACCGTCAAAATCTCTGCCAAACAGGATGTAACCGCCGATATTGTACTCGCTGACCTGTTGCACAGCGTCTTCATCGGGGCAGCGTACAAAAAACATCTGCCCCACCTTTTCTTCAAGCGTCATATCAGATATGAATTTATCAAGCTTTCGGTCATTAATTTCTTCGGCTGACATTGTTGTCGGCTGAACAGTCGTCTGCTCTGCAGGCTGTGATTTTTCGGACTGACTGCTGTTTTCGGCACAAGCCGTCATTACAAAAACCATGCATAATGTAAGCAAAGCAGATGAAGTTATTTTTAATTTTCTGTTAAATATTTTCATAAACGCCTTACGCTTTCCGCATTTTAGTCAGCGCACTGCTTGTGACATATACAAGGCACCTTACCGTTACACCGTTTGCCGTGGTACATGATACTGTGGTTTTGCCCGTTTTGTTGGCTGTAATTTTTCCGCTGTTTTCATCAACAGACGCAACAGTCGGATCTGTTGACGAATAGGTTGTTGAACAGGTCGCCTCACCGTCTGCTACAGAAAGATTCAGCAAGCTTGAATTACCCTCTGAAAGTGAAATTTTATTTTTGCCAAAGCTAACCGCCATTGCAAGAAACTTTACATTCACATTCACATTTTTTGTTTTACCGTCAGAGGTCGAAATCGTGATAACCGTATCGCCTATGCCCGTGGCAACAATATTGCCGTTTTCATCAACAGAGGCAACTGACGGGTTACTGCTTGAATAGCTGACATCTATATCTCCCCTCAACTCCGTAATTTCGCTGTTAAGGGTGTAACTTTCAAAAAGTCCCATAGAAATGTCACTTTTCGGCAAAACAAGTTCAGACTTGCTCTGTACTGTTTCGTTAAGCTTTTCGGCAACGATGGGACCGTATATCTTCATATTGGCATATGCAAGAGGGTGAATCCCATCGCCTTTTTTGGTTGTTGCATTATATCTAAAATACTGTGTTGTAATTTCCTCATTATCACCGGTAAGCTCTGTTTCTTCCGAAAGGTCAACATAGGGAATTTCCCACTTATCAAGTATATTTTTCATTAAAGACCAATACTGTGACTGTTTTTTTCTTGTTGAGCAATTGTGACAGAGTACGAACAGCTTAATTGAGTCTTTATAATTCTTGTCAAGAAAATAGCAAATACTTTCCAACGCACCTGCTGTGGTGTATTCATTGTATTTTCCCGATTTATTATTTATATCGGTCATTGCACCCATTTCAACATTTTTGAACAGGTCATTAAAACCGCCGTCAAGCAGAATAACATCGTAACTGTCTTTCATTTCACGGACACGCTCAAGGATACTTCTGTGGTCTGTGCCGATAAAATTCTTTCTTATTGCAAGAGTTGTGCCGGGTACAGCCTTGTTGGTCATTGTCATATTATATTTTTCGGCAACATAATTGCAGAAAGAATATGTTGAATTTCCCATTGTGTTCGTACCCGAACCGTAGGCAACGCTGTCGCCGTCACAATACATAGTTCTGCCCGAAAGGTAGTCGGGAGCAGAATACATAGCCTTTGCACACGGAAAAAGCTGTGCGTAAAATTCGTTGCCGACAGCCTGCAAAACAAGATTAACATCATTTTCTGTGATTTTGCCGTCATCGTCAACATCGGCAGCCGTCAGTTCTTCCTCGGTCGGAACAGTGTCGATAAGGCTTTTGGCAAGCTTTGCATCAGCTGCCTCAACAGTTCCGTTGTTATTAACATCGCCGTAAATCACATTGCCCGACGAAACAAAGTTTAGCGAATTATCATTGCAATATTTTTCTGCGACAGTCCCCGAATAGCCTTCAAGAGTGAACGATGAATCGGTTGAATACTGCTGAGTGCTTATTGTCTGCTTACTGTAGGTGTCAAAAACGCCCTTTTTGGTTGAACAGCTTACCGCAAACGAATCATCGCAAATCTGCGTTACGGACATTGGAATGCTCACGGATTTAAGATTTTTACAATTCATAAACGCACCGTAGCCTACAGTTTTCAAACCAAAATTCAGGTTGATTTTTTCAAGGCTTTCACAACCGTAAAAAGCCCACCATTTGATACTTCTTACTGTATTGGGAATTGTCACTTCCTTGATTTTGCCTGAATAAAAAGCCGTCCTGCCGATCGAGGTTACAGGCTTTGAATCAATGCTGTCGGGAACAGTCACGACTGCATTCTTGCCCGTATAACCGCAAATTTCGGCTGTGTTATCGTCAAGAATTCTGTATTTAAAGTTTTTGTATGTGTGTTCATCGGTTGCGGCAAAAACGGTTGTACCGACACCTACAACTGATGAAACTATTATTACCGTTGAAAGTAAAAATGATAAAGTTTTTTTGAAATTTCTCATTAAATAGCTCCATAAATCATTATTCTTACATTTTACTACAAAATGCAACATTTTGTAAATAGGCAAACAACCTAGAATTACCAAAAATAAAAAAACAGAGGAACAACATTGAAAGCAATTCAAAGAATGCTCAGGTTAATCCTCTGTATCCTTTATATATTTTTTAAAAAATCAGCCTGCAAGCACAAGCGGAAGAACATCGTTACGGTCAATGTGAAGAACAACCGAAACCTCGTCACAAACCATTTTTTCAGCTTCTTTGAGAAAACGCTCGTCAGTAATGTGAAGTCGTCTGCCCTTTTTGAGCTGGAGCTTACTGTGGAAGTGCATTCTCCTGATAAGCTCAACAAGCTTCATACAATCGCCGCCCGAAATAATCTCCTTGATTTTTTCACATCTTTCGGCTTTATTGTCAATCCATATTTCATTATCAGTTTTCTGTGACAAAATATCTTTAATTTCATCCGAAGAAAGGACAACACGCATTCTTGACACAAGCATTTCATTCTGAGTCGGAACAAAAAGCGTTGAAGAATCCGAGCAAACAGGTTTTAAAACATAGTATTCAATAGAATCCTTTCCGATTTTTTTCGTTGTAATTTCGGTAATCTCACAAACTCCGTTTGAGCCGTAAAGAACAACCTCACCAATACTGTACATACTCTCACCATCCGTATCATCGCATCATCTTAAATCTCAGATAAACACCGAGTTCTTACAATATTATTATACCACTTTTTGCATAATTTTGTTATAGGCAAAATTACCGAATTTGACAATTTTTTCACTGTGGGAAATTAGTTGAATTACAACTATGTACAATTATGCCGAAATGGAAACCCGCCGAAAAGTGAAATGACCGACAACAAGCGTCGGTCATTTTCGGGGTATATTGGGTTATAGAAGGAATATATCAATATAAATGAACGAAATAAGCATTGAATACAGGCAGAAGAAAGAACTTTTCACGACTAATTTCAAAACTCCAAAACAAATTACCTAAAAACGAATCTGTTTCAATGCTTATTCCGTGGGCATCAACTTTAGCTTTATTGTACAACAAAAGAGTTTTAAATTCAATTGCATTTGCAACGGAATTAAATCTTTGATGTAAAATATCCTTTGGAATTTTTATCTAATTGTTACAAAAATAACAATCTCAACCTTTGCAGAACAAAATTCGCCATCTTTTAGGTGTAATTATTGAAGCTATAAATATATATTTATATCCTTTTATTATTGCATTTATGTCAATTTATTATGATATTATCCAAGAATTTCGTCAGAAAGTTGTTCAAGCTGAGGAATATTTTCTTCTTTCATAGCAGAACGGATTGTCACAACAGTAGGACAAATTTCAACATTTTTCATTTCTTCAAGATATGCTCTCATTGTCTTTGCGGCTGAAGGAGCCCAAGAGCCGTTTTCAACCATAGCAACCTTTCTGTTCTTGTAGCCCTTGATTTTAAGGTGGTGCAGGAAATCGTTCATTATCGGGAACACACCGCCGTCATAGCTCGGTGCGATAACAACCATTCTGCTGAAACGGAATGCGTCCTCAATATCCTCAGCAAGGTCTGTGCGTGAAAGGTCTGCAATCGAAACCTTTTTGTCGGTTTTTGATTTGATGATTTCACAAAGCTTTTCGGCTGCCTTGGCTGTGTTGCCGTGAACCGAACAATATGCAATGAACACACCGTCGGTTTCAGGCTCATACTTGCTCCATGTATCGTAAAGACCGATGTACCAACCGAGATTTTCGTCAAGAACAGGACCGTGAAGCGGGCAGATTTTCCGAATATCAAGCTTTGCGGCTTTTTTGAGAAGATTCTGAACCTGAACACCGTACTTACCGCAGATATTGAAGTAATATCTTCTTGCCTCGCAAGCCCAATCGTCCTCCTGAGCGTCAAGTGCGCCGAATGTGCCGAAGCCGTCCGCAGAGAAAAGAACCTTTTCTGCGCTTTCATATGAAACCATAACCTCAGGCCAATGAACCATGGGAGCCATTATGAATGTAAGCTTGTGCGAACCAAGTTCAAGTTCGTCACCCTCTTTGACTGTAACGGTTTTATCGGCAAAATCAAAATCCGGAAAAAACTGTGGAAGCATTGAAAAAGTCTTTGCATTACCAACGAGCTTCATTGACGGATATTTCTCGGAAACAACCTTAATATTTGACGCATGGTCGGGTTCAAGGTGGCTGATTACAAGATAATCGGGAGTTCTGCCGTTAAGCTCTCTGTCAAGATTTTCAAGCCATTCATCAGTTTTTCTCTTATCAACCGTATCCATAATTGCAACCTTTTCGTCAACAATAAGATATGAGTTGTAAGAAATTCCGTTGGGAACAAGATACTGACTTTCAAAAAGGTCGATTGTCTTGTCATCAACGCCAATGTATTTTATAGAATCGGAAATTTTAACCTGCATTGTATTCTCTCCTTTATAAATCTGTGTCCGTATTTATCGGAAATTTTTGTTAAGTCAATTATACTATGTTATCAAGTTGAAATCAAGATGATTAGGATAATTTAAACACTATGCAAATTTTGTTCATGTGTCTGATTGTATATGAAATTATTTTGCTATTGATTTAAAAGAAAAGCGATGATATAATATTGTTAAAGAAAAATACAAACGGGTTGTTATTATGGAAGTAAAATATTCAAAAGCTGCACTCAAGTTCCTTGCAAAATCCGATAAAGCAACAGTTAATCGTATCAGAATTGGAATTGATGGGTTAAAAATTAATCCTCCTAAAGGTGATATAAAATTAATGCAGGGATTTGATGACAGCAGACAACGATTAAGAATCGGTAAATACCGTATTATTTTTAAAAGGTTACTTGACGGTACTTATGAAATAATATATATTATGGATATAGGTTCTCGTGGAGATATTTATAAATGAAAGGAGTTGCCGTATATGAGTACGAAAACAGCTGAAATTGCTAAAATGATTGATATGCTTCCCGACAGTGACAAGGAACTTGCCTACGAATTGATTAAGAAACTCGTACTTGCTTGGGATCCTGACTACACAAAAGTTACCGAACATGAGTATAAAGATATTACAGAAGCGGAAAACGGTGACTTTGTTTCCGAAGACGATATTGATTGGGATAATCTTTCAAGATATGCAAACTAAATAATTGCATTAATTTAGCGGTGGCATTGACCACCGCTTTTTATTTTAGTTTTTAATATTTTGAGTGTATGACATTTACCCACCAAAGCATAATTTTCCACTTTCAATTTTCAATTAACAAAACAGTCCCTTTCAATGCATTTGCAAATTGAAAGGGACTGATTGTATAAATATTAAAAAATATTAGATTTCAGACTACAAAAATTACTTTCTGTTGTTTCTGTTAAAGCCGCCTCTGCGGTCATTGTGAGGTCTGCGTGGACGAGCTGCTCTTTCTGCGTCAATGTCGTTTTCGGGAACAAGACCGTCAACATCAATAAGAACCTGACGGCGAGAGAGATTGAGTCTGCCCTTATCGTCAATTTCCATTACCTTAACACGGATAATGTCGCCTACATTAACAACATCTGTTACATTCTCTGTACGCTTAACATCAAGCTGAGAAATGTGAACAAGACCTTCCTTACCCGGAGCGATTTCAACGAAAGCACCGAAGTCCATAATACGGGTAACCTTACCAAGGTACATTGCACCCGGCTCAGGATCAACAGCGATTGTGTTGATGATTTCGATTGCACGCTTACACTTGTCGGAATCAATACCCGAAACAAATACCTGTCCGAGTTCGCCGTCTTCCTCAATGTCAACCTTAACTTCGCATTCAGCCTGAATTTCCTTGATAACCTTACCGCTCTTACCGATAACCTCGCTGATTTTGTCAGCAGGAATTGTTGTCGTGAACATCTTGGGAGCGTACTTTGAAAGCTCTTCTCTCGGCTCTGCAATAGCCTTGAGCATTACTTCATCAAGAATGTAGTTACGAGCCTTGTGAGTCTTGGCAAGAGCCTCTTTGATCATTTCGGGAGTAAGACCGCTGATTTTGAGGTCCATCTGAATAGCTGTGATACCGTCATGTGTACCTGCTACCTTAAAGTCCATATCACCGAAGAAGTCCTCAAGACCCTGAATATCAACCATTGTCATCCAACGGTCGCCCTCTGTGATAAGACCGCATGAGATACCTGCAACAGGAGCCTTAATCGGAACACCTGCGTCCATAAGAGCAAGAGTTGAACCGCAGATTGAACCCTGTGAAGTTGAACCGTTTGAAGAAAGAACTTCCGAAACAAGGCGAAGTGCATACGGGAATTCTTCTACCGAAGGAATTACAGGAACGAGTGCTCTTTCTGCAAGAGCACCGTGACCGATTTCTCTTCTGCCCGGACCACGGCTTGGCTTTGTTTCGCCGACTGAGTAGCTTGGGAAGTTGTAGTGGTGGATATATCTCTTTTCTGTTTCACCGTCAATGCCGTCAAGAAGCTGTTTGTCGGAAACAGGACCGAGTGTTGCGATTGTGAGAACCTGAGTCTGTCCTCTTGTGAACATACCCGAACCGTGAACTCTCGGAATTACGCCAACCTCTGATGCGAGAGGACGGATATCGTCCATTCCTCTGCCGTCAACACGCTTCTGCTCATCGAGTAACCAACGGCGAACAATGAACTTCTGTGTCTTATAAAGACACTCGTCAATGAGAGCTTCGCTTTCAGGATAAATCTCGTCAAATTTTGCATGAACTGCCTCATAGATAGGCTTGAGTCTTTCGTCACGAATTCTCTTATCATCTGTATCAAGAGCAACCTTAACATCTTCTTCTGCAAATGCCTTGATTGCCTCAAACATATCATGGTCGGGTTCAAGACTTGCAAACTCAAACTTAGGCTTGCCGATTTCAGCCTTGATTTCCTCAATAAAGCTGATAATCTTCTGGTTAGCCTCGTGACCTGCCATAATAGCGTTGTACATATCGTCATCAGATACGCAGTTAGCACCTGCCTCGATCATAGCAATTCTTGTGCTTGTTGAAGCAACTGTTGTTGCCATCTGAGAAACCTTTCTCTGCTCCTCTGTCGGGTTGATGATGTACTCACCGTCAATCATACCTACAGAACAACCCGAGATAGGTCCGTTCCACGGAACATCAGAAATTGAAATTGCAATTGAAGCACCGATCATGGCAACAATTTCAGGCTGACAGTCGGGATCAACGCTCATTACCGTACAAACGATTGAAACATCGTTTCTCATGCTCTTGTCAAAAAGAGGACGGATAGGACGGTCGATTACACGGCTTGTGAGGATAGCCTTTTCCGAAGGTCTGCCCTCTCTTTTGAGGTAAGAACCGGGGATTTTGCCTACTGCGTACATCTTTTCTTCATAGTCAACCGAAAGCGGGAAGAAATCAACGCCCTCTCTTGGCTTTTCTGATGCTGTAACAGCAACATGAACTGTTGTGTCACCGTAGTGAACAAGACACGCACCGTTTGCAAGCTGTGTCATCTTGCCTGTTTCAACCTTTAAAGGTCTGCCTGCAAATTCTGTTTCAAATACTCTGTATTTGTCGAATGTCATAAGTCGATTCATTTTAGTAAAATCCTTTCCGAAACATAAGTTTCACATTTTAAATAAAGTCCAAATTTATTCAAACGGGATTTTACGCCGATTTAGCAATAAAACCATTAAACAAAACTGACAAACACACAAAAGCATATGTTATTTAATCGTTTTACCGCTAAAAAACAGCAAATAAAAATCCCGCAGAAAATCGAATTTAGGGCAAGCTTTCGCTTGCCCTTGTGTACTTAAAAAATTACTTACGGATACCGAGTCTTGCAATGATAGAACGATATCTTTCAATGTCTACCTTTGTGAGGTAAGCGAGAAGGCTTCTTCTCTGACCAACCATCTTGAGAAGACCTCTTCTGCTGTGGTGATCCTTCTTGTGAACCTTGAGGTGCTCGGTAAGGTCATTGATTCTCTTTGTAAGAAGAGCAATCTGAACCTCCGGAGAACCTGTGTCGCCTTCGTGAGTTGCGTACTCAGCCATGATAGCCTGCTTTTCTTCTTTAAGCATTAAAAATTCCACCTTTCAAAAATAGTCGCCAACATCTCAGGGCAGGGCTGTGAAAATCCGATAAACGGCATACTCCCTGTTCCGAGACACGGTCATCTGTTTTATACTATCACAATCAAAGTCAAAAGTAAAGTGTTTTTTACAAAATCTTCTTTGCTTTTTCATTGTAGAGCATATCTATATATTCACAAATTTTCTTCTGATCTTCTTTAGACATTGAGCGATATCTTGCAATGATTGCTCTTTCGGAAAGAGTCAGTACATTGAACGTCATGTCACCGTCGGCAACTCTTCTTTCAAAATAATCTCTGTTGTCAAGAATTGCGTTATAATCGATACCGAACATTTTAACGATTTTTCCGAGAAGCTCGTGGCTTGGTTCGGAAACTCCCGTTTCATATTTTGTATAAGTTGTTCTGTTTATTTTTAATGCGTCCGCAACCTGCTGTTGGGTAAGTCCGCACTGAATTCTGTAATAACGCATTCTGAGTCCTACCGAAGCGTCGATATTACTGCACTTTCTTTTGGGCATCTTCTGCACATCCTATCACATAAAAGTATTTCCGCTTTGCACACTGCGATTCAATTATAATACTTTTAAATAAAATATTCCACAAATGTGATAACACTTCACTAAACAAAAATTGGCATGATTTTTGTGCATTATTTTGTATTCATAAATATTTTTTTGATGAATTATACCTGCATCTATTATTATTGATTCGTAAAACTATTATGCCTCTCTTCCGGTTTTTGTAAACCTCTTTTTCAAATTTGGTATTGAAATCTTTAAATTTTTGATGTATAATCATGTAGCGGAAGTTAATGTGTATGTTTTTATACAATTTCTGCGTTCTGTATTTTTTGCTTTATTACAGCCGAATTACAGCCGAACAACCGAAAAATTAAATGCTGGAGTAGCGCAGTTGGTAGCGCAACTGATTCGTAATCAGTAGGTCGAGGGTTCAAGTCCCTTCTTCAGCTCCATAACAAAAACCGCATCAGAAAGCCGTTTTCAGGCTCTTTGGTGCGGTTTTTATTTGTTTATTTTTACCGTGAAATATTGCGAAATATCGCATAATATTGCTTAAATATTAGTCAAATGTCAGTCAAAAAACAGCAATCACATCAATCACACATATATGCCTAACACATTATGCATATAAAACTAAAAGCACCCTACATTTTGCAAAGTGCTTTAAAAATTACTCTTTCGTATTCGTTTTAGCCGGATTTTTAATCATTCTGCCGTTGACGAAGATGTAGTCATCATCGGAGTTTGCGTTTTCGACTGCTTCGGTTTCACGCTGAACTTCTTCTTCCGTGAGGACATACTGCACATTATCACCTGTAAAGTAACCGACAGACTCCTGCACGCCTTTTGCGATTACGGATACTATTATATAGGTTGCAATCATCGGGTAGAAAATTACCGAGAGAGCAACTGCAACAACAAGCATTGCACTCTTTGCATAGATTACTGCGAGGAATACTGCGAATGAAACTATTACGACAAGCACAAGTGCTACAATATTTCTGAGAATTTTACCGAAAATCAACAGGAGTGAATTTTTATAAATGTCACGGAGTCTGAGGTCATAGGTAATTGTTAGCAGGGGTACATAAAACAGCATAATCAGCATTGCAATTGAGAACACTATATATATGGTAAAGACAGAGCCGTAAACGATGTCTGTCTGAGCAAGTGTTCCGTAATAGAGAATTGCAAAAAACGAACATGCTACTATGAGGTAAGCGACAAATCCGTTGAAAATTGATTTTTTCAGATTTTCACGAAATGCCTGTACAAAAGTTTTGAAAACATTTACATCCTCTTTTTCAACCGAAATTTTGCGGATTACCATTACAAGTCCGGAATAGAACGGCATTGCGGGAATTATACCCAAGCTCCATAATATTACATTGTTGAATCCGGACAGAAAGCTTATGAGAATGAATATTCCGGAAAATACGGCAAACGGAATTGAGTACATCAATCCCGCAAATAACAGCTTAGGAAATCGGGTGAAAAATCGTGCAAGGGATGATTGATTGAAATTTTTCATAATTGCTAAATTAACCTTCTTAAAAAACAAATTTGACATAATTTTAGCACAAATCGCTTGTCATTTTCAATAGAATGACCATATTTGACAGGTTACAATATTGTAACTTTAATGTTACTTTAATATTTCTAATTTGACAAATAAGTCAAAAAACTCAGATAATATGCGGTTGTTTTTTGTTTGATTTTGAAATTACATTTGGTCAATACCTTCGTTTTGACTAATCACAGAGAAATTTTTTAAAAAAATCTATTGTATTTTCATAAATAGTGTGTTATGATTGTGGCAATAGAGAGAACGCAGAATGTTGTTCTCTCGCCAATATCCGGGTTTAGCGGATAAATATTTTTAATTAAGGTGAAAGCTATGAAAAAATCAACAATCAAAAGAGCTGCAGCTCTTGCAGTTGCAGGTATGATGACTGCTACTGCTCTTGCAGGCTGCGGCGGTTCTTCATCATCAGGTTCATCAAAAGATGATTCAAGTGCAGCAGGCAACGCAAAAAACGGTAAAGTTTACTATCTTAACTTTAAGCCTGAGCAGGACAAGGATTGGCAGGCTCTTGCTAAGAAGTACACGGACGAAACAGGTGTTGAGGTAACTGTTAAGACAGCTGCCGAGGGTACTTATGAGTCAACACTTACAGCAGAGATGGACAAGGATAACGCTCCTACACTCTTCCAGGTTAACGGTCCTGTCGGTCTTGCTAACTGGAAAGACTATTGTGCAGACCTCAGCTCATCAGAAATTTACAATCAGCTTACTTCAAAGGATTATGCACTTGAAGAGGACGGCAAGGTTTACGGTATTGCTTATGTAATTGAAACATACGGCATTATCTACAACAAGACTCTTCTCCAGAAGTATTGCGATTCTGACTTTGCTTCGGTTAAGAAGATTGAAGACATCAACAGCTTTGAGAAGTTAAAGACTGTAGCCGATGAAATCCAGAAGAATAAGGATAAGCTCGGCGTTAAGGGTGCGTTCACATCAGCAGGTATGGATTCTTCATCTGACTGGAGATTCAAAACTCACCTTGCTAACCTTCCTATCTACTTTGAGTACAAGGATAAGGGCATCAAATCAACAGACGCTATCGAGGGTAAATACCTTGAAAACTATAAGAACATCTGGGATCTCTACATCACAGATTCAACATGTGATCCTGCAGACCTCGCAAGCAAGAAGGGTACAGACGCTGAAACTGAGTTCACATCAGGCGAAGCAGTATTCTTCCAGAACGGCAGCTGGGAATATTCAACAGTTACCAAGGCAGGTATGAAGGACGACGAACTCGGCATGCTCCCGATTTACATCGGCGTAGGCGATGAAGCTAATCAGGGTCTTTGCACAGGTTCAGAGAACTACTGGTGTGTAAACAACAAGGCAAGTGCTGACGATCAGGCAGCTACTCTTGAATTCTTGAACTGGTGTGTAACAAACAAAACAGGTACATCTGCTCTTGCTGACGATATGGGATTTGTAATTCCTTTCAAGAATGCTAAGGAAGCAACCAATGTATTTGTTAAGATTGATAACGAACTCACAGCAGCAGGCAAAACTCCTGTAAGCTGGAACTTCACAACAATGCCAAGTGAAGATTGGAAAAACGGTGTTGGCACAGCTCTTACACAGTATGCAGCAGGCACAGGCGACTGGGATGCTGTTAAGACTGCATTTGTACAGGGTTGGAAAACAGAATATGCAAAGGCTAACGGCTGATTGTAAAATTTCTGTTTTAATTTAACAGGTTCGGTAGGGGGGCGGCATTCCGCCCCCCTTTTTTATGAACGGAAAGGCAAAATATTATGTTTAGAAAACCTAAAAGAAAAATTTATTTTCTTATATTTGTTCTTCCTACTCTTGCTGCTTTCCTTATAGGTTTTGTATATCCGTTCTTTAACGGCATTTACCTTTCATTCTGTAAATTCAGAACAACAAGCGATGCAGTATTCATCGGGTTCGGAAACTATGTCAAGGCCTTTCAGAATGAGGGCTTTTTACATTCATTCTGGTTTACGGTACTGTTTGTTATAGTATCGGTTATACTCATTAACCTCATTGCGTTTTTTGTGGCGTATGCACTCACGCTCGGAATCAGGGGTTCAAATGTATTCAGAACTGTTTTCTTTGTCCCTAACCTTGTAGGCGGTATTATTCTCGGCTACATCTGGCAGTACATTTTTAACGGTATTCTTCAGTATTACGGAACAAACCTTGCGCTTAACGCAAACTTCGGCTTCTGGGGACTTGTAATTCTTATGTGCTGGCAACAGGCAGGTTATATGATGATTATTTACATTGCCGGTTTCCAGAGCGTACCTCATGATCTTTATGAGGCGGCTAAAATTGACGGCGCAGGCAAAAAACAGTTGCTTACAAATGTAACATTGCCGATGATGATGCCTTCCATCACAATCTGCACATTCCTTACACTTACAAACTCATTTAAGCTGTTCGACCAGAACCTTGCCCTCACAGGCGGTGCTCCGGGTATTGTATCACAGGGAAGCGGTACAATGGTTTATCAGACGGAAATGATGGCTCTCAATATTTACAATACATTCTATGCAAACCAGAATTCTCGTGGCGTAGGTCAGGCTGAGGGCGTTATCTTCTTCGTAATTGTTGTTATCATTGCCCTTATTCAGCTTTACTTCACAAGAAGAAAGGAGGTTCAGCAGTAATGGCAAAAGTTGCAGCAAAGGCTAAGGATAGGCCTGTAAAGAAAAAACAAACCGTAGGAATGAAAATTTTAACAATTCTCTTCTCTATTGTGTCAGTATTCTATGTTGCTCCCGTTTTCATTGTACTGATGAACTCCTTCAAGAGCAATGCGGCAATCAGCCGTGCAATCTTTGAATTTCCGAATGCAGACAGTTTTCAGGGCTTTCAAAGCTATATGACAGGTATGTTCCACGGCAACTATCCATTCTGGAAGTCAATTGTATGGAGCTTCTTCATTACAATCGGCGGTGTTGTGCTTATTCTTTTCTGCACATCAATGTGTGCGTGGTACTTGCAGCGTTCAAATTCTCGTATATGCAAAATCATCTACTATTTCTGCATTTTCTCAATGGTTATTCCTTTCCAGATGGTAATGTTTACCCTCTCAAAGACAGCCGACAGTCTCAAGCTTACAACTCCGTGGGGTATTTTGATTATATACCTCGGATTCGGAGCAGGACTTGCGGTATTTATGTTCTCGGGATTTGTTAAATCAATTCCTGTTGAAATTGAGGAAGCCGCAGATGTTGACGGAGCAGGTCCTTTGAGAACATTCTTCGGTATTGTTCTTCCGATTATGAAACCTACTTTTATTTCGGTTGCAATCCTTGAAACAATGTGGATTTGGAACGACTACCTTCTCCCCTATCTTATTCTTGATATGGATTACAAAACTATTCCGATTCATATTCAGTATCTTAACGGCAGTTACGGTCATACGGACACAAGTGCTATTATGGCGCTTATCGTTCTGAGCATCGTTCCGATTATTATTTTCTACTTTGCCTGTCAGAAATACATCATCGAGGGTGTTGTTTCAGGTGCTGTAAAAGGTTAATCTTTCTTTCATTTTATTTTCAAAAGACGGCTGTGTACATTATGTTACACAGCCGTCTTTTTCTCTTGTGTTTTTTCTCTCGTGTAGACAGTTTGTATAATGCAAAACAAATTATGCCCGAGCATAACATTGCAATTGTCTGTGTAATCCAACCGTATGAGCGTTCTTTGGACTCTCGAAAGTAATGATACAATATGTTTTTTGATATTACAAACTATCTACACGAATTGGGTATGGCGGCTCGCCGTGCAGGATTGTTCTTTAATAGAATTATATTATAACAAAAAATCGGGCAATCGTGATGACTGCCCGATATGCGGAAATTTTATGTGTTAACTTTTACCGTAAAAATCAGATTGACTGAAGAACAGGCTCACCGTTTTCGGCTGTAAGGTGCATTGCAGTAACACCGCCTGCACCTGCCTCAATCATTGCGTTTGCAATTTTCTCCTCAACCTCTCTGCGAATTGTGTTTCTGAGGTCACGAGCACCGCTTGCACCGTTGCATGACTTTTCTGCAAGGAGCTGACAAACCTTTTCGTCAAATGTGAATTTGATGTGCTTTTCCTCAAGAGTCGGAACATACTCAGAGAGCATAAGGTCTGCAATCTTTACAAAATCGTCCTTTTTAAGGCTGTTGAATACGATAACCTCGTCAACTCTTGCGATAAATTCGGGACGGAGGAACTCGGAAAGTGCCTTCATAACCTTTTCTTTTGAGGCATCTTCTTCAGTCTTGCCAAAGCCTAATGCGCTGTCCTTTGATGCAGAACCGGCATTTGATGTCATAATGATAACAGTATTTTCAAAGTTTACTGTTCTGCCGTGAGCGTCTGTAACTCTGCCCTCGTCAAGAATTTGGAGCAAAATATTGAGAACATCGGGATGAGCCTTTTCAATTTCATCAAAGAGGAGAACCGAATAAGGTCTGCGGCGAACTTTCTCCGTTACCTGTCCTGCCTCATCGTAACCGACATATCCGGGCGGTGAACCGATAATTTTAGAAACCGAATGTTTCTCCATAAATTCACTCATATCAAGTCTGATAAGAGTTTCGGGGGTATCGAAAAGTTCCTTGCTGAGAACCTTTACAAGCTCTGTTTTACCGACACCTGTAGGACCTACAAAGATGAACGATGCAGGTCTGCGGCGAGGTGAAATCTGAACTCTGCTTCTTCTGATTGCAGATGCAAGAGCCTTTACAGCCTCGTCCTGACCGATAATTTTCTTTTTAAGCTCGTTCTCAAGGTCGGCAAGCTTTGAAAGCTCGTTTTCCTTGATTCTTGATGCGGGGATGCCTGTCCAGAGTTCGATGACCTTGGCGATATCCTCCTCTGTAACCTTTGAAACGAGAGTTTCGGGATCAATTTCTTTAAGGTCGCTGTCAATTCTTGCAAGGCTTGTGTTGACCTCGGCAAGCTGTTCGTAGTTTACCTCATCGGCATTTGTAAGAGCGTCCTTTCTGATGAGAAGCTTCTGTCTTTCGTCCTCAAGCTTATCGTGACGCTCCATGTTTTTATTGCGGAGAGCAGCACAGGCACAGCTTTCATCAAGAAGGTCGATTGCTTTGTCGGGAAGAAAACGGTCTGTTATGTATCTTTCAGAAAGGACAACCGTCTTGCGAACGATATCATCATCAACAATTACACGGTGATGTGCCTCATAATAGCCTTTTACGCCTGCGATAACATCAATTGACTGAGCAATTGTAGGCTCGCCGACCTTTACGGGCTGAAATCTTCTTTCAAGAGCAGAATCCTTTTCGATATATTTTCTGTATTCGTTGAATGTTGTAGCACCGATGACCTGAACCTCGCCCCTTGAAAGAGCCGGTTTGAGGATATTTGCGGCATTCATTGTACCCTCGTTGTCACCTGTGCCGACAAGGCTGTGAACCTCATCAATAAAGAGAATTATGTTGCCGTTCTCCTTGATTTCGGAAACAAGTCCTTTGATTCTGCTTTCAAACTGACCTCTGAACTGAGTACCTGCAACAAGTGAGGTGAGGTCAAGAAGCTGAATTTCCTTGTTTTTAAGTCTTTGAGGAACATTTCCTGCGGCAATGCGGAGAGCAAGTCCCTCTGCAATAGCGGTTTTACCTACACCGGGTTCACCGATAAGGCAAGGATTGTTCTTTGTTCTTCTTGAAAGAATCTGAATTACACGCTCAATCTCGCTGTCTCTGCCGACAATGCGGTCGATTTTGCCCTCTCTCGCCTTGCGTGTGAGGTCTTCACAGTAAAGATTGATGTGCTTTCTGTTCTTTTCTTTTTTCTCTTTTTTGCCCTTTTTATTATTATCCTGATTTGTCGCATTGTTGTTCTGTCCGCCGAACATACTGTTGAAAAATGCAGGGAATGCAGGTGCACCGTGAGAGAAGTCATCATCCTCACTGCCGTCACCGTCTTTAGCAAAATCGCCCATCTGCTCGGCAAGGTTATCCGCACCAAGCTGTTCCATAAGCTGCGACATATCGCCGTCACCCATACTGTTCATGAGGGTGTTCATCTGATCCTGAACATTTTCAAGGTCCTCGTCCGAGATACCCATTTTGCTGATAAGATCCTCAACCGGCTTGATTCCAAGCTCTTTTGCACAGGTAAGGCAATAACCTGCCGTCGGGGCATCTTTGGAATTATTATTTGAAACGAAAACAACCGCAGGCCGTTTTCCGCATCTTGTACAAAGCATAGCATACTCCTTTTTAGGACACCAAATTGCACATTTGCTGTCATGGTAATATAAGAATTATACAACTGTTTAACAAATAATTCAATATTTATTTGTCGGAATTTATTTATTTTTAATGTCAGCTGTCTTTTTAAGTGATTCGTTGTACTCCTTAATCATTGCAAAATAGATTTTGCCGTAACGATACAAAGCGTATAACATGGATGCGGCTGTAACCGAAAGCAATATCAGATCAAGCACCATATTTTCGTAGGCAAAAAATGCCTTGAGAAATACGATAAGACATACGGAAAAGTAGAAAATAATTGTTCCGACCTTTCCGTACCAATTTGCAGAAGGCGGAGTGAGTCTTTTTTTGATTAAATCTGCACCGCCGAGGAGCATAATAAGGTCTTTGACCAGAAGTGTTACAAGAATCGGAAGAACCATAGGCACATAAATCACCATACAGATAACGACCGCAAAAAGCGTTACCTTGTCTGCAATGGGATCAAGGATTTTTCCGAGAGGTGTTACCTGATTGAGTTTTCTGGCAGCCATTCCGTCAAAGCAATCGGAAAGCCCCGACAAACCTATACATATTGCCGCATATATATACTGTTCCGCAAGGAAAAAATATACAAACGGGATTATAAGCACAAATCTTACATAAGTTATAATATTAGGTATAGTAACCAAATCGGATGTTTTAAAACTCCACACATCTTTTTCTTTTTCCATTACTGTTCCCTCCTGTTTCTTCATTCAGACTGCAATGCTGAAAAATTTAAAAACAGCACCCGAAATCATCGGGTTATTAAGCATTTCGGGATTTGAAAACTCAAGCACTCCCGAAAAGATATTAACGGCAAAAAATACAAGGATTGCCGCCTCCGCAAGTCCCAACACACCGCCGAGAAGCTTATTAATCTGTTTCACCACGGGTATTTTAAACACTCTCGCAAGTTTTTTAACAAGAATTTTTATAATTATAAAGATAATTATTGATATAACTACACCGATAACCAAGCGGAACATTCCTGTGATAACCGGCTGAATAAGATTTTCCACCGAAGTTGACACCGCCGCTGCGGCAGAGTTCGGAACCTGAAAATCGTTTGTATAGACACTTGAATCCAATCCGAAAATTGAAAGGAAGAATCCGAGCATTCCCATAACCCAGTTTGGCAAAGCCGAAAAACTGTTTGCAATGGCTGAGTTGATGCCCTGAGTGTCAATCATTTGTTGCAGATTTGTTGTTAAGGTCTGCTGAACAAATGCCGTATAAACCCACGATGCAAGAAAATTTGAAATGTGATATGCAAGAAAGCCCGTGAGAGCCACACCTGCAATATTGAGAATTGTAATTGCTATGCCACGCTTGAAATCAATAAAAAACAAAAGCGCAAACACGGCAATAATAATTATATCTGCAACCAAATTTATTACTCCTGTTTTGAAGTTTGAGCGGTATCGTCACTCGATACACTGTCAAGGTCAATAAACCTAATTTGATTTACGCTGAGAATGTAAGCGGTGTAGTCCGAGGCAAGCACAATCTTTTTTGAACCGGTTCCCGAATTTGTCGAATAAAGCAAATCGCCATTTTGATTATAACCGTAAACAACATTTCCGTCAAGGATTGCAACCGTACCCTTGTAGACAGAAAGCGAATCGGCTTTGTGTTCGGTATTTATTGTGTACTGTGCCTCACCGTTGCTGTTATAGCTTATGAGAGCAACACTTCTTCCGTCACCGCTCCTTGAAAGAGCCATTGTATAGGTTGATGTATCTGTGTTAAAGCAGTAATTTGAAAGAGTTTTGTCCTCATAGCTTACTGTTTTGTAATTCTTTTCGCCTTTTTTAACAATATAGCTTGCCTGTGAGCCCACAAGAACCGCCGTATCTGAGGTCAGATACTTGCAATCAAGCACGCTGTCGCCCGAAATTTTGTAGGTTGAAACAGGCTTTTCCTGTGAAAAATCAAGCACATAAACGCCCGTTACCGCTGAGCCCTTATCACTTGACACACCTGTGGCAACGCAACCGGAGCCGTCCTTGTTAATTGCCACCGATGTTATATAATACTCCGAAAAAGAATATTTGTAAATTCTGTTATTATTTTTACTGTAGGCATACAGCGTTGTAAGATAACCGTTGTCCTCGGTAACAAGACAGTATGTACCGTTTGAGGCAACATCACCTGTGTATATTTTATTTTCGGCATTGCCTGAGTAAAGCGTTTCGTCAAAACTGCTTATCTCATAGCTTGCACTGCCGATTCCGTATGTGAGAAATCTGTTTTCATTGTTTTTCATTACGGGATTTGAATGTGTAAGCTGAAGTCGTGCAACCTCTGTACCCGAATTTGTAAGGGTTACGAACGAGGTGTCCGACGCATACACGGCATGTCCCTGTGACACTGCAAAGTTGCCTGATGAAACCTCGGAACCGATAATGTCAACGGGATAGCCGTGACCGGCATTTCCGAGTACATCATAAGTCCACCAGTTTGAGATGTTCTCCCATGTGAGCTTGTCACGGTTTGCAAAGGCAAAAACTATAAGTCCTGCAGCAATGGCAATACACGCACCGAGTACGATTTTTTTGACAGCCTGGGGCGACATTTCGGTTTTTTCCTGTTCATAATCGTCAAGAGGCATATCCTCATAGCTCATTACATCTCTGTCGGTTTTATGTGTCTTTCGTTTTGAATAATGTCCTTTAAATTTTTTAAACATCAGCGTTCACTCCTTTTTGTGAACTGTTGTCATTTTCATAATTCACACGATTCAGGTACAATCCGCAAGCCAGTGCGGTTGGACCCGAATATTTTCTGTTTTTCTTTTCTATAATGGAGGGAATTCCATCGGGAGCAATTTTACCCTGTTGAATCCTGAGAAGTGTTCCCACCATAATACGAACCATATTGTACAAAAAGCCGTCAGCCTCAACCTTCATTGTAACAAGGTCGCCCTCACGGGTTACCGAAAAGGCTTTTACATTTCTGGTCATATCCCCTTTTTCACGGTTATCAAGCGTGCAAAAGGAAGTGAAATCGTGTCTGCCGACATATGCCTGAGCGGCTTTGTCAAGCAGATCTTCGTCAATTTTGTATCTGTAATGAAGTGCGTATCCGTCAAGAAACGGATTTCGCACCTCGCTGTTCCAGATTTTGTAGATATATTCCTTGCTTGTGCAGGAATAGCGGGCGTGAAAATCGGGTGCAACCTCTTTGCAGTCAAGAACCGCAATGCTTAGCGGCAGCCAGCGGTTAAGCGCCGCCTTGAGCCTTTCGGGCTTTATGGGATGCTCTGTTTTAAGGCTGATGCAGTACATATTTGCGTGAACTCCGCTGTCTGTGCGACTGCATCCCTTTACATCAAAGTCATCACCGATAATCTTAGAAAGAGCAGTTTGAAAAGCCTCCTGAACCGTCATTGCGTTCTGCTGAATCTGCCAGCCGTGGAACTCTTTTCCGTCATATGAAATTGTGAGAAGAAGATTTCTTAAACTGCCGCAGGCAGGAATATGTTGCATAAAATCACTCCGCCGATTAGAAGTGCGACCATTACAAAAGATACATAGTCACGCTTTGCCATATGAATAGTTTTCATTCGTGTTCTTCCTGTTCCGCCACGGTAGCAACGGCACTCCATAGCTGTTGCAAGCTCATAGGCTCTTCTGAATGCCGAAACAAAAAGCGGAATAAGAATAGGGATAAACGCCTTTACCCTCTGAATAATATTACCCGACTCCATATCGGCACCTCGTGCCTTTTGAGCCTGAGTAATTTTGTCGGTTTCTTCAAGAAGTGTGGGAACAAATCTTAAAGCAAGCGACATCATCATTGCAATTTCGTGAACGGGAAAGTGCAGTTTTGCAAGCGGCTTCATCAGTCTTTCGATTGCGTCCGTAAGCTCTGTCGGAGAGGTTGTGAATGTAAGACAGGAGCTTGCAAGGATAAGACAGATGATTCTTACCGAAACAAAAATTGCTCTGTTAATGCCGTTTAAGGTAATTTTGAAAATTCCCCATTGTACAAGCGGATCACCCGAACCGTAGAACACATTGAGAATTGAGGTTACTATTATAATAAATATAATTACTTTCATGCTTTTGAAATAGAACTTTGCAGGCACCTTGCTTGCCGCAACAAAAAGTGCGGTAAAAAGCACAACAAGCGCAAGCGAAGCATAGTTAAAAGTACAGAAAATAATTACGAGAAATCCGACAAGCATAATCAGCTTTGCACGGGGATCACATTTGTGGATTACGCTGTTCGCAGGAAAATACTGACCGAACGCAACATCTCTTACCATATTTTACCCTCCTTGTCAAGCAGTGAGGAAATACAGTCCATTGCCTCATCAACAGTAAGTATTCCTTCGGGAACATTAAAACCTTTTTCACGCAGTTCAAGCATAATCTTTGTTATCTGCGGTACTCGAAGTCCTATTTTTTCAAGCTCTCGTCCCTTTGAGAAAACTTCTTTTGTCTTATCAAACATAACGAGGTTTGACTTGTTCATAACAATTATCTTATCGGCAACCCTTGCAATGTCTTCCATACTGTGGGATACAAGGATAACTGTGTTTTTGCGTTCCTTGTGATACTGCACAATCTGGCTCAACAGCACATCTCTGCCCATAGGATCAAGACCTGCGGTTGGTTCGTCAAGAACGAGAACCTCGGGATTCATTGCTATAACGCCTGCAATTGCCGCCCTTCTCTTTTCACCGCCCGAAAGGTCGAACGGAGATTTTTCAAGAAGTTCATCTTTAAGTCCGGTAAATCTTGCGGCGTCATTTACCGCTTTTTCAAGCTCTGCACCGCTCTTGCCCATATTCGTAGGACCGAATGCGATATCCTTGGCAACGGTTTCTTCAAAAAGCTGATATTCGGGATACTGAAATACCATTCCGACTTTGAAACGGATTTTTCTGATATCCTTGGGATTTGCCCAGATATCCTCGCCGTCAAGAAGAACCTGTCCCGAAGTTGGTTTCATAAGTCCGTTGAGCATTTGAACAAGTGTTGACTTGCCCGAGCCCGTGTGTCCCATAATACCTATAAACTCGCCTTTTTCAATTGAAAGGCTCAAATTATTGACAGCGGTTTTCTCAAACGGAGTGCCTGTTCCGTAAACATAGCTTAAATTTTTCAGCTCAAGCACCTTGCTCATGACAGCACCTCCTCAAGCATTTTTACACATTGCTCTGCATTGAGAGGAAGTTTGTCAAATTTCACTCCGCACCCCCTGAGTCTGTATGCAAGCTCTGTTGCCTGCGGAACATCAAGACGGTGCTTTTTGAGCAGCTCCGCCTGTGAAAAAACATCTTCGGGTGTACCCTGAGTGAGGATTTTTCCTGCGTCCATAACGACAACTCTGTCGGCAAGGACTGCCTCTTCCATATAGTGTGTGATGAGGACAACCGTCATATTCTTTTCACGGTTGAGTTTTAAAAGCGTTGTCATTACCTCGTCACGTCCGTTAGGGTCAAGCATTGCCGTGGGTTCGTCAAGAACTATGCATTGCGGCTGCATTGCAAGAATTCCCGCAATTGCAATACGCTGTTTCTGACCGCCAGAAAGCTTGAACGGAGCGTGTTCACGGTAATCGTACATATCAACAGCTTTGAGGGCATCGTCAACCCTCTGTCGGATCTCCTTTGGCGGTATTCCGAGGTTTTCGGGGCCGAATGCAACATCTTCCTCAACAACGCTTGCAACAAGCTGGTTGTCGGGATTTTGAAGTACAAGTCCCACTTTTTCTCTTATGTCATATGTCTTGTTTTCATCTGATGTGTCATCTCCGTCAACATACACTTTGCCCTTATCCGGCAATAGCATTGCATTGAGATGTTTTGCAACAGTTGACTTTCCGCATCCGTTGTGACCGAGAAGGGCAACAAATTCACCCTTTTCGATATTGAGAGAAACACCGTCAACCGCATTTTTGTACGGCTGACCGTTTTCAATGTCGGAATATGAAAAGCTGATGTTGTCAAGTGAAATAAAGCTCATTTATTATTTCTCCCATATTGCGGTTGAGCCGCACGGCAATACAAGTCCCGTGTCGCTCACCTTCAGTCCTATTTCATCGCTTGATACTTTTCCGCCGAAGTCCTTCTGCAAAAGAACTCCGAGCAAATACTCCATTACAGCGGGAGAAAGTCCCGTTGTGTAGGAATTGAGAATGAAAAACAGCGGATTGTCTGAGAGAACCTGTTTACACAGGGTTACGAGTGAATAAAGCTGTTCTTCAAGTTTCCAGACCTCACCGCCCGGACCTCTGCCGTATGACGGAGGATCCATGATGATTCCGTCATACCTGTTGCCACGGCGGATTTCACGCTGTACAAATTTTACGCAATCGTCAACGAGCCAACGGACAGGTCTGTCGGCAATACCGCTTGATGCGGCATTTTCCTTTGCCCACTGAACCATTCCCTTTGATGCGTCAACATGGCAAACGGTTGCGCCTGCGTTCATACACGCAAGAGTGGCACAGCCTGTGTAACCAAAAAGGTTGAGAATTTTAAGCGGTCTGTTTTCGTTTTTAATTTTTTCTGCGGCAAAATCCCAGTTAACTGCCTGTTCGGGGAACACACCCGTGTGCTTGAATCCCATAGGCTTGATGTTGAAAACGAGGTCGCCGTAATTTACAGTCCAGCGGTCGGGAACTTTTTTGTACTGCTCCCAACTTCCTCCGCCACGATTTGAACGGTGGTAACGGGCATGTGCCGAATACCAAAGAGGATTTTTCTTTTCGCTTGACCAGATAATCTGCGGATCGGGACGGATAAGGATTATATCTCCCCATCTTTCAAGTCTTTCCCCGTCAGAGGTATCTATAAGTTCATAATCTTTCCATTTATCAGATAATCGCATTATGCAAGTCTTTCCCTTACTACCTGTGCGGCTTCTTCCGCAAGGTTCTGAATTTCTTCGAGGTTTTCGCCCTCGAGCATTACTCTTACGAGAGGTTCTGTTCCCGACACACGAACAAGGATTCTGCCTCTGTCACCGAGGATTTCGCTCACTCTTTCGATTTCAGCCTTGATCTCCCTGTCTGTATAGAATGAGAGCTTGCCCTCTCTGCTGACCTTTACATTAATGAGCACCTGCGGCAAACGCTCCATAATCTTTGCAAGCTGACTGAGCTTTTCGCCTGTTCTCTTCATAATGCTGAGAATCATTGCACCTGAAAGCTGACCATCGCCTGTTGTTGCATAGTCAAGCAAAATGATGTGACCGCTCTGCTCGCCGCCGATGTTGTAGCCCTCCTGCATCATAGCCTCAAGAACATATCTGTCGCCAACCTTTGTTGAAACAAAGTGCATATCGTTTTCTTCGCAGAACTTGTTAAAGCCCATGTTTGTCATAATTGTTCCGACAACGGCATTCTTTTTGAGTACGCCTCTCTGCTTCATATCATTTGCACAGATTGCAATAAGATAATCGCCGTCAACAAGGTTTCCGTTTTCGTCAACCGCAAGACATCTGTCGGCGTCACCGTCAAATGCAAGGCCGCATGAAAGCTTGTGTTCACGAACATACTTCTGCAATTTGCTCATATGAGTTGAACCGCAGTCACGGTTGATGTTCACACCGTCAGGCTCGTCAAAAAGCATATGAACCTTTGCACCAAGCTTTGTGAAAAGCTTTTCGGCTGTTCTTGAAGAAGAACCGTTTGAGCAGTCAAGTGCAATTTCCATACCCTCAAAGTCGCAGTCAACTGCCGAAACAAGGTGGTCAATATACAAATCAGCCGCATCTGTATCATATGTTACTCTGCCGATATTTTCATCTGTTGCGGATGCATACGGAACGACATGGTCAAGTACGATTTCTTCAATTCTGTTTTCGAGGGCATCGGGGAGCTTGCATCCGTCAGAACTGAAAATTTTGATACCGTTAAATTCAAACGGGTTGTGTGATGCGGAAATCATAATACCTGCATCGGCATTGTATTTGCCTACAAGATAAGCAACCGCAGGAGTAGGAACTACCCCGAGAATGTGAACATTTGCACCTACCGAGCAAAGTCCTGCAATAAGTGCGCCCTCGAGCATATCGCCCGAAAGTCTTGTGTCCTTACCGATTAAAATTGTGGGGTGTTCAACCTCATCGCTGATAAGAACCATTGCCGCCGCTCTGCCTATATTCATTGCAAGTTCGGGTGTAAGCTCTGCGTTTGCAACACCTCTTGCACCGTCTGTACCGAATAATCTTCCCATTATGTATATTCCTCCGTTAAATAATTTGTAGATTGTAAATTTTCAAAACTGCAATTTTCGGTATAACCCAAGTAAGAACCTTGCACTCTGTTGAATTATACAATCATATTGTGACTGATTTATGACTCCCTGTCACCAAAGAGAGTCGGCTGTGTTGGCTGTGCATTTACAACACCCTTAGGAAATTCACAACCGAGATGCTTGCAAGCCTCGGCAGTTATGCATCTGCCCCTCGGTGTTCTGCTGACAAAACCTATCTGCAAAAGATACGGCTCATAGACATCCTCGATTGTTACAGCCTCTTCACCGATTGCCGCCGCAAGTGTTTCAAGTCCGACAGGACCGCCGTTGTAAAAACGAACGATTGCCTCAAGCATTCTTCTGTCGTTGCGGTCAAGACCGAGTTCGTCAATTTCGAGTCTGTCAAGTGCTGTCCTTGCGGTTTCAAGTGTGATGACGCCGTTTGACATAACCTGTGCAAAGTCACGCACACGCTTTAAAAGTCGGTTTGCAATTCGTGGTGTTCCCCTTGAACGGGACGCAATTTCAAGCGCACCGTCATGTTCAATTTTTATTCCGAGGATTCCGGCACTTCTTTCAACAATCTGTGCAAGCTCCTCAGGAGTGTAGAGCTCAAGTCTTAACACCACACCGAAACGGTCACGCAAAGGAGCGGTCAGCTGACCTGCTCTTGTGGTTGCTCCGACAAGTGTAAATTTTGGCAACGGCAGATGATACGAAGCCGCCATCTGACCTTTACCCGTGATGATATCAATTGCAAAGTCCTCCATTGAAGGGTAAAGTATTTCTTCAACGGAACGGCTCAGTCTGTGAATTTCGTCAATAAAAAGCACATCGCCCTCGTTAAGGTTGGTAAGCAATGCCGCAAGGTCGCCCGGCTTTTCAATTGCAGGGCCTGAGGTTATTCTCATTGACACACCGAGTTCATTCGCAATGATTCCCGAAAGAGTTGTTTTACCGAGTCCCGGAGGGCCGTAGAGCAGTACATGGTCAAGGGTTTCGCCTCTGATTTTTGCCGCCTCGATAAAGACCTTGAGGTTTTCCTTTGCCTTTTCCTGTCCTATGTATTCCGAAAGTGTTTTCGGTCGCAGAGGGTTGTCGCTCTCTGCCGTATCTTCGGGAATTTCGGAAGTATCGGTTATTCTGTTTTCAAAATCAAATTCATCCGAGAATTCCATTTTACTCATATGTTACTGTCTTCCCATCTGTTTTAATGTGAGCGAAATAAGCTGTTCAACAGGCAAGGTGCTGTCGAGTGTTGCGAGTACGGGCGAAACATCCGAAGGAGAATAACCCAAAACTCCGAGTGCCTCGATTGCTTTCGGAACATTTCCCGTTGAAACATTAACGCTGTTCTGTGCCGCCTGTGCAAAGGAACTGTCCTCTTTAGCCGCTTTTGCAAGCTTGTCCTTGAGTTCAAGAACAATTCTCTGTGCAATTTTTTTGCCTATTCCCTGTGCTCTTGTAATTGTTTTGAGGTCATCGGAGGCAATTGCCATTGCAACCTGTTCGGGACTGAGCTCCGACAAAACCGCAAGTCCTGCCTTTGGACCTACACCGCTTACGCTGATGAGGTTTTTAAAGGTTTCAAGCTCTGCCTTTGTTGCAAAGCCGAAAAGGTCAACCGCATCTTCCCTTACATTAAGGTAGGTGTAAAGCGTTACCTCTGTGTTAAGCTTTACGGCTTTGAGTGTGTTCATTGTAGTCTGGCACATATATCCGACACCGCCGCACTCTACTACCGCCGCATTTGATTCTATAGCAATAAGTTTTCCTCTTACGGAATAAAGCATATTTAAAGTCCCTTTCCGTACATTACTCTTCTGAGCTGTGAGCCTGCCGCCTGTGTGTGACAGATTGCAATTGCAAGTGCATCACAGGTATCATCGGGTTTCGGAATTTCTTTCAGCTTTAAAAGCCTTGCGGTCATTTCCATAACCTGTGGTTTTTTAGCCTTGCCGTATCCCGTTACAGCCGTTTTGACCTGAAGAGGAGTGTACTCAAAGATTGGTATTTTAAGTTTTTGTGCCGCAAGCAGGGTTACGCCCCTTGCCTGAGCAACATTGATAGCCGTTTTCTGATTGGTCTGAAAGTAAAGTTTTTCGATTGCAAGGGCGTCGGGGCGACATCTGTTGAGAATAGCATAGGTTTCGTCATAGATGTACTCAAGCCGTTTGTTAAAATCAGTTCCGGCAACGGTTTCAATTGCACCGTAACCGAGGGTTTTATATGTATTCGATTGAAAATTGATTGCTCCCCAACCTACAATGGCATATCCGGGATCAATTCCAAACACTACCAAAACAATACCTCCGAAAAAATCCAAAAATGGCATAATAACATAGCTTAAAACATTATAACACACACAACTTTATTTATCAATAAAATTATTCGTTAATCTGCGTATTCCGCTCAAAATGTACATAAGAAACTTTGAACGGCTGATTTACTCGATTTTTTGCGTGTTATCGGCACGGCTGAGCGTAATTTTTGAACCGTTGTATGACAAATCAAGCTTTTTTCCGTGCGGAACATATTCAAATGTGTAGTTTCGGTAAAGTTTCGGCACAAATATGACAAGCGTTGTATCATCGGCAACATATTTTCCGCAAAGCTCCGCCTTGTCTTTTCCGCTTATCATAATAAGGGACGCATTGTCACCGTCAAACGAAAGGTTTATCTTTCCGCCGCCGTCAAGCTCTGCACTCCAGTCTGTGCAGGTAAGCTCGTTTTGATATCCCGATGTGTCGGCACTGCATGAACAAAGCAGAAAACATAAGCAGATTAAAAGCGAAATGACAAATTTCTTCATAAAAACCGCCCTCACAGGTATATGATATTATTACAGATTATTCATGAAATCCGAAAATTAGTACATATACCGTTGACGGCAGAAAACGAAATTTACAGTTTTGTTATAATTCTTGAAAAGCATAATTATTTTGTGTATATTGTATGGTGTGATTTTATGGAAAATTTTAAAAACGAGAACACGGAGGGATTGTTTTGCAACATGAGATAACCGAAAAGCATAATGTTTTTGAAGAAAACGGAGAGGTTATGTGTGCAGGCTGGGCAAGAACGCCTGTTTTTGAATATAACAGCGAACAGAGCAAAACAAGCGGAAAACACAGCGAAAGAGATTGCTATTTCATAAGCAACACAGAGGTTTCGCTCTATCTTTCGGTTGAAAATTTAGGCATGGAATTTGCGGTAAAAATTGCGGTTGCCGACCTTAAAAGAGGCGGTGTGATTTATGATTGTGTTGTAAAGAAATTTGTTTTCAGCAAGAATGAGCTTCCCGAATCGGGCAGTTCGGGAGAGCTTTTGTACACGGACAAAAGGCTTCAGCTGCAGTTGACAAACACACCGAACGGAAGATTTTTAAAATGTGATTTTATCGACTTTGGCGGCATAAAAAATCTTTACTTTAACATTAATCTCAAAAAGACGGCGGGCGAAAGTCTTAACGAAATTGCGCCGTTTGAGAGAGACAGAAAATATTTTTATCTCAAACGCTTTGTTCCCAAATTTGTCGCAGGCGGAATTATCCGTGTTGGCGGTATGGAATATTCTTTAAACGAAACAACCACAAACGCTTACTTTGACTGGACACGCTTTTCAAAGCCGAGAAAGCATAATTATCAGAGATTAAGCTCCGACTGCTTTATTGACGGAAAACGCTTTTCACTCTGTCTTGCAAGCAGAGTCGGTGACAACCGTTACGGCAACGAAAATTGCTTTTTCACAGACGGTCATCTTGTAAAACTGTCGCAGATAAATGTTAAAAGCACAGGCGGAAAGCTTGACAGACCGTGGTACTTTAAGGCGGGATATTCGGCAGTTGACATTACATTCAAGCCGTTCACAGTAAAAGGCGAGGCTATGGCGGCATATATGGACAAAACAACCGTAATTTTCGGCAGACTCTACGGAGAATTAAAGAGAGTTGATATGGATAAGCCGTTAGTCCTCGATAATTCTCAGGCACACATTGTTCTGACGGAATTTTAAAAATAAAATCGGCAAAAATAAACACGGCAATCATTTCAGATAATGAACTGCCGTGTTTTAATTTTATAAAATAAAGTCGGGAAAACAATGCTTTGCATTAAGCATGCTGTGTTCCCGACCGAAATTTTCAATTTTCCGTTTTCAACTTTTAATTTGTAAAATTACACTTCCCTGTTCGGATCTGTGTTTTTCTGCTTAACAGGAGCTTTCGTAGCATCTTTGTCGGTAAATCTTGCAAAGATTGAAAGCGTTGTGAGAAAGCAGATGAGAATGTACAAAAGAAGTGCAATTACAGAAGCAAGGCTGATTGTATAGCTTACCATTGTGATAATTGAAAGCACACCGAGCAGACAGCAGATGATTGAAACGATATTCTTCATATTGCGTTCTTTGTCAAGAGCGCAGAAGAAAAATCCTGCAATCGGAATAATGAAGAAAATCGGCATAAAGAGCGAATACTTAAAAACCGCATCATTTGAACCGCTGAGTCCCCATACAGACATAATATCAAATACGGAATAAGAATGGAGTACATTTTTTTCATCAATGTACTGGAAATACGGCAACGCACAGAGTACGATTTCAACGAGATAAAGCACGCAAAGTGTGATTCTTAATTTTTTTCTTGTTTTGTTTTCGGGCATTTTGAGCATTTTGTTCCTCCGAGATTTTTTTTAAATCATTTTTAAATCATCAATATGTTACATTGTAACACAAATTATTCAGTTGCACAATAGAAATTTTAGTGTTATAATTATGACTAATGTACACAAAACACTGCATTCGTACATTGCTTTATTCTGTGCAAAAAGGAGATAATATAATGGGATATATAAATGAATCCGTAATTTACAATATTTATCCGCTCGGTTTTTGCGGAGCACCAAAGGAAAATGATTTCAAACAGGAATACAGACTTGACAAAATTTACGGCTGGATTGACCATATGAAGTCAATGTCGGTAAACGCACTTGTTTTTAACCCTGTTTTTGAAAGTTCAAAGCACGGCTATGATACTATTGATTATAAAAAAATCGACTGTCGGCTCGGTGACAACGAATCTTTCAAAAAAATTTGCAAAACACTTCACGATAACGGCATCAGAATTATGCTTGACGGCGTTTTTAATCATGTGGGAAGAGATTTCTTTGCCTTCAAAGATGTTCAGCAGAACCGTGAAAATTCAAGATATGCGTCTTGGTTTGAAAATGTAAACTTCCGGAACAACAGCCCGTATAACGACGGTTTCAGCTATGAGGGCTGGGCAGGTCACTACGACCTTGTAAAGCTTAATCTCCACAATGACGAGGTAGTAAACTATCTTCTTGACTGTGCAAGATTTTGGATTGATGAGTTTGATATTGACGGACTTCGCCTTGATGCGGCTGACTGCATTGACATTGAATTTTTCAAGAAATTAAAAAATGTTTGCAAAGAGAAAAAGTCCGATTTCTGGCTCTACGGCGAGATTACCCACGGTGATTACAATCATTGGGCAAATCCCGATGTGCTTGACTCGGTTACAAACTACGAATGCTACAAAGGCATTTATTCAAGCCATAATGACCACAACTATTTTGAAATTGCTCATTCTCTTAACAGACAGTTTGCTAACGGCGGTATTTACAGAAACATCTACACATATAATTTCGTTGATAACCACGATGTAAACCGTGTTGCAAGTATGCTTAAAGACAAAAATCATCTCAACAATGTTTACACGATGATGTATACAATGCCCGGAGTACCGTCAATTTACTACGGAAGTGAATTTGGCATTGAGGGTATGAGAACTGCCTACAGCGATTATGAGCTTCGTCCCTGTCTTGACCTTGATTCCATTCCGAATCCGAACTATGAACTTCTTGAGCATATCAAAAAACTCGGTGTAGTAAGACTTGCACTCGAAGCTCTCAAGTACGGCGATTTTGAAAACATAAATATTCAGAATGAAAAGCTTGTATACAGAAGAAAAACCGACAATCAGACTGTTTTTGTTGCATTCAACCTTACAGACCGTGTTGAAAGAATCGGTTTTGACACAGGCTGCAACGCAAAGCTTACAGATGTTCTCAACGGCAACGAAGTTATTGATGTAAACGGTTACTATGAAATTGAAATGCAGCCGTATCAGTCAAGGATTCTTGTTGTTAATGACGGAAGTTTCAGGGTTGATTTCAATGCAGACAATACAGATTGCAGGGCAGCTGAAATTGACGAAGCTCCTGCAAATGAAGAAACTTCAGTTAAAGCTGTTAAAACAGAAAATTGCTGTGAAAGCAATTCGGACAATGCCGAAAATACGACAAAAGAAATCAAGCCGGGTATTTACCTACATTTCAAGGGTGGCGAATATGAGGTTATCAACTTTGCAACCCACAGCGAAACAGGTGAAAAACTTGTAATTTACAGAAATCTCCACAACACAAGTGAAGTGTGGGCAAGACCTGTCGAAATGTTTGCCGAAAAAGTTGATGTTGACGGCAGAAAAACAGACAGATTTACTTTTATAGGTTGACAATAAGCGTAAGCAAATGATTAAAAAGACCGAATATATTTTTTATTCCGGTCTTTTTTTGTGTAAAAATACTGCTTTTTAATCGTGATGACAAGATTTGACTATATTTTTGCAAATAGTGTGTTGAATAAATCACATAATATGATAAAATAGACATATGTTGTGTTTGACTGAATTTTTGTTTTTTTGAAAGTAACTTAGGGGGATTGAATATTATGTTGAGGGATTTAAAGCCAACCGATAATGTAGGTGGTTTCGATGTCAGACCCGGCAACTTTCTTTTAAACGGTGCAACAACCGTTTCCGGCGGTGTGAACTTTACTATTCATTCGGTTTATGCCGTTGAGTGTACATTGCTTTTATTCAGACCTTATGCAAAATTTCCGTATGCAAGGCTCAGATTTCCGGATTCTTACAAAATCGGCAACACCTATTCAATGCTCGTGTTCGGTCTTGATGAGATTGATTTTGAGTATGCATATTCCTTTGACGGTCCGTATGAACCCGAAAAAGGCATTATTTTTGATAAAAAGAAATACATTCTTGACCCATACGCAAAGGCTGTAATCGGTCAGAGCGGCTGGGGTAAAAAACAGGAGCATGAGGGTGTTTATAAGGCAAGGGTTGTAAACAGCGACTATGACTGGGGCAACTGCACTCAGCCGAAGCTTCCGTTTGAAGAGCTTATTATTTATGAATTGCATGTAAGAGGCTTTACTCAGGACGGCTCCTCAGGCGTTAAAAACAAAGGCACATTCGCAGGTATCCGTGAAAAAATCCCCTATCTTAAAGAACTGGGCATCAATGCCGTTGAAATGATGCCTATTTTTGAGTTTGACGAAATGGGCTCATATCGCAATTATGAGGGTCGTCAGCTCTACGATTACTGGGGCTATAACACCGTATGTTTTTTTGCTCCGAACACAAGCTATGAGAGCGACCACGAGCATCATCACGAAGGCAGAGAGCTTAAACAGCTTGTTCGTGAGCTTCACGAACACGGAATTGAAGTTATCCTTGATGTTGTGTTCAACCACACGGCAGAGGGCAATGAAATGGGACCGTATTTCTCGTTCAAGGGCATTGACAACAACATTTACTATATGCTCACTCCGGACGGAAAGTATTACAATTTCAGCGGCTGCGGCAATGTTCTCAACTGCAATCAGCCGATTGTTCAGCAGTTTATACTCGACTGTCTGCGTTATTGGGTAACAGAATACCGCATTGACGGTTTCCGTTTTGACCTTGCGTCAATTTTGGGAAGAAACGAGGACGGTACTCCTATGGATAAGCCTCCGCTTCTCAAGAGCCTTGCGTTTGATCCGATTCTCGGCGGAGTAAAGCTTATTGCAGAGGCATGGGACGCAGGTGGACTTTATCAGGTCGGCAGTTTCCCGTCATGGAACAGATGGGCTGAATGGAACGGAAGATACCGTGACGACCTCAGAAGATTTCTTAAAGGCGACAGCCATCTTGCATGGGATGCGGCTCAGAGAATTACAGGCTCAAGAGATTTGTATGACCCTACCTACAGAGGCTACAATGCGTCGGTTAACTTTCTTACCTGTCATGACGGATTTACTCTTTATGATATGTATTCATACAACGAAAAGCACAATCTCGAAAACGGCTGGAACAATACTGACGGTGCTAATGATAACAACAGCTGGAACTGCGGAGCCGAGGGTGATACAAATGATTACAATATCAACAAGCTCCGTATCAAAATGATAAAGAATGCTTTTGCAACCCTTATGTGCAGTCAGGGACCTGCTCTTTTCCTTGCAGGTGACGAATTCTGCAACACTCAGTTCGGCAACAACAACGCTTACTGTCAGGACAACATTATCTCATGGCTTGACTGGACAAGAAAAGAAAAGCATAAGGATGTATTTGAATTTTTTAAATATATGATTGCTTTCAGAAAGAGATTCCACATTATTACAGACAGCAGAGGCAAGGCAACATGCAATTATCCGCCTGTCAGCATCCATTCAAATGTTGCGTGGAGTGCCAAGTATTACGATGATACAAGAATGATTGGCGTTATGTATGCCGGTGTAAGTCTTAAACAACAGGGGCTTGACGAGTTTGTTTACTTTGGCGTCAATGCTTATTGGGATTATGTAAATGTTGAGCTTCCCGACCTTCCCGAAGGATACCACTGGAAGCTTTATGTAAACACAGGCAACGAGCCTCAGGATGTAATCCTTGAGGACAGAAATGTTATTCTCTATGACAGACGAATTAATATGGCAGGCAGAAGTGTCATTGTTGCTGTCGGAGAAAGATTTTAATTATAAGGACAATTTCTTTGTTTAAGAAAACCGCCCCTACACGAAAATGTGTGGGGGCTTCATGTTTTTATAGGTTTCGGATTGTTAATGTACTGCTGTGTTGTCAGCATAAATTTAAGTTCGTAACGCTTGAATATATTTTTAACGCCCATTGTAAGACCTCCCTGTCTTTACCTTTTCTTTACTGTGGCTATATAATAATTTACAAACTTTAAATGAAATTTAAAAAAAGCAGAAATCCCGAATTTTTTCAGAATTTCTGCTTTAAATAATAATATGGAGTTTTATTTCCGTTATAAAATTATCTTTCTCTAAGCAACACACTTAAATCCGTTTTTTCAGAGCGTTTTACTGCCCAAATGCTGACGATTGCAAGTACAATCAAATAAATCACGAGGAACAGCAGTATATAAACAGCCGAAACATTCACGGTCATTTCCATTATTGTATTGCCCACAAGATTCATAAGATACGGATTTATAAGTAATATGTCGAGTAATACAGTCAAAATTGTACCGACTGCAATTGATATTATTCCAATAAGGAAATATTCTGCGAATATTATATAGAAAAGTTGATTAGACTTGTAACCGAGTGAGCGATACAAAGCAAGTTCTTCGGTTCGTCTGCTTATGTTGCTCTTGACGAACATATACTGTCCCGCAATTACGAACAATGCAAAAAATACAATTGAACCTATAATGATTATGAGTGCGATATTGTATGACTGAGAATCAAAGTTCAAGTCCATTGTATACGGTTTGCAATATGAGGAAACCTCGGATTGTACACTTTCAAGATTTTTTGCATCATCAACGAGAATTTTATAAGCCTTATCAGAAGTTATTGAAGTCGAACCTTTGGCATTTGTAATAACTTCATTATTGAACTTAATCAAACTGTTGCGTGGAATAAGAATTTGATTGCCTGTAAAAATCGGGTCAGATGTGTTATACACTCCGACAATTTTAAGCTTATGTTCCTTTCCCAATTCATCAGCGAAAACAAGATTTTTGCCCACAAGCGTTTTGCCGTCAATTTTATTGATTCGTTGACTTTCGCTGTTAAAATCCTTTAAAACTTCGGGAACAACTGCAACATTTTCTTCATTCTCTTTGAAAGCTCTTCCGCTTGTTATTTTAAGGTTATACCCCTCGTGAACATAACTTAGTGTGTAAGCTGAAAACAGCACTCCCGAAGTTTCCGACACATCAAGTTCGGCAGGCACATTATAAACACTCGTTATGTGTTCAATGCTTTTTATACTTAAAATTGTATCGTCAATTTCATTTTGAGGAGTATTTTCGTTTATCTCAAAATTCAACTCTCTGTTAAGAATATGATTATTTATGTTTTGGTCAATATTATTTTTCAGCGGCATAACCGCTCCTGCCGACACAAGAACGAGAATGGTTGCAATAACCATAAAGCAACAAAAAAATATTGTTGCACCTTTTCGTGAAAGAATTGAGGCTTTAACAAGCATACCGAGTTTTTTATTTTTCATTTTAATTTTCCTCTAAAATGCCGTCTTTCATAACGCAAATCCTGTCTGCAAAATCGGTTACGGCATCATTATGGCTGACAACAAGAACGCCCTTGCCAAGCTCTGTAAGTTTTTTCAACTCTTCAAAAATCATACGTTCGTTTTTGCTGTCAAGGTTGCCTGTAGGTTCATCGGCAAGGATAAAGTCGGGATTATTGGCAAGTGCTCTTGCAATGGCGGTTCTCTGCTGTTCACCGCCTGAAAGTTCCCTCGGATAGTGATCAATGCGATGTGTAAGACCGACTTTCTGCACAAGCAATTCGGCAGTTTCTTTCATTTCGGCTCTGTTTTTGAAATGGTCGTTTATGAGCATTGGAACCATTATATTTTCAAAAACTTTGAGATGCGGATTGAGATGAAATGCCTGAAAGACAAATCCGAGTGAATTCATTCTTGTGTCGGCAAGTTCGTTTTTGCCGAGTGACGACACATCTTTGCCGTTAATCAAAATCTGACCTGAGGTGCAGTTGTCAAGCAAACCTGCCATTTGGAGCAGAGTGCTTTTTCCGCTGCCCGACTGTCCCATAACAGCCACAAATTCGCCCTCTGACAATGTAAACGATACATTATCCACGGCGGTTACTTTGTTATTGTATATTTTAGAAACATTTTTTAATTCTATTGATTTCATTATTTCACCCTCAAAAATTATTCATTCATTGCGTCTTTGGGCTGAATTTTATTCAGCTTGCGTAATGCTATGAGCTGACATATCAGCGGAACTATTGTTACTATCAAAAACGAAATTGCAAGCAAAATTCCGAAAGTTCCCCAATTGATAATGTACAGACGGTCGATGAAATTTCTGTTTGCAAAGAAAAAATTTGAAACAGCCGTAACTATAATCGAAATAATTGTTCCAACCGCAAATCCGGTAAATGTAACTCTAAGCTGTTCGCAGTAAAGGCAGGCAAATATCTGACTGTTTTTATAACCTATCGCTTTGAGCAAGCCTATATCGGATTTACGAAGTGAAAGTGCGTTTGCTGTTGATTGTATAATCATAATCACAGAAAGCAACACTGTTGAAATAATAAGAAATACGCTTGCAAAGCTGAATATATTTGAAGCGTTTACTATGCTGTCCTGTATTCCGAGTTCGGAGTCATCGGCACAGCATACATTCATATCGGTGAGTGCATTATATACCGATTCAATATTTTCAAAATCATCAACAACAACATAGTGAGTCCTCAGCGATAAATCACTCCACCACTTGCCGACAGTGGTTTTGTTATCTTTTGAATATCCGCCTTTTGTAAGTGCGTCATCTAATATTTTCGTAGCTGTTTCCTCTGAAATATAAATCGAATCATAATAGCCTGTTTCGGTCGGTGACAGATAATAAGTACCCACCACCTTTAATTTATATTCAATTGCAGGAAGATTAAGAGTAGAAGTACTGCCAAAATCTCCAACCATATTATAATCTTGCATTAAGTCATCGTTGTATGCTTTTACTGTTATGGTTTCTCCTATTAAACCTTCACCGTCAATATAATCAGGCTTTTTATTTTCATTCTCAACCTCAAAAGGATAAAAATCACTCGGGACAACACAGCTTAACACAGGGGATTCATCAAGAGTTTTTCCTGCAATAACACTGCGTTTTTCATCTCCCAATAATGACCATATATCAATATGGGCATCTCCTTTATCATCAATTCTGTTCTGAAATTCTTGATTTGAAGTTTGTGTTACACTGAACGAATCATTTCTGATTCCTTTAAGCGGAAAGATACTTTCAACATGTTCTGTATTTCTGATTTTATTAACTGTATTCTCATCAAGCGGACCAAAAATAGGATCAACTTGCAAAGTTCTTGCACGATAATCCTCTTTATACTCATTTACAGCTTTTGTGACGGTAATTGAAAATGCCGAAATCAAGGTTATTGATATTACAAGCAATGCGGAAACAATTTTTATTCCCTTTTCATTTTTATTTATCTTGGCATTTGCTTTTGCAAGAAAATTCACATTCGTTAATTTCATCGCCAAACTCCTGTTGTATGTTTTATGTTATATTTTAATTATAATTTATATTTTAATTATAATTCCTATCAATTAAAATTCAATATCAAGATGTCATTTATTACACTTTTATTACATTTAACCTAAGCATGGAGGTTACCATATATATGGCAACCTCCATAAATTCATTAATATTTTTCCATTGTTGTAACCTGTGAACGACATCCGCCTCCACTGCAATATCTATAATTTAAAAGCCAACTACCTTTTTTCAATCTGCCGTAGCTTACAGTATGTGTAGCAGGAGAATTTTTCTGCAAAGTAGTATATTTATAAGCAGTTACCGTTTTCCTGTCTTTAGACTCTGCTCGTGACTTAATCTTTGAATAAGATTTGTTATCAAATATTGTAGGATAACTCGGAAAATAATCATTGGTATATGTATTGTCTTTCTTAATTGAAAGCCAAGTAGCATCATTACCGCCTGAATATCCACCGACACAAACAGTATGCTTATACTGAGTGGTTTTTGCGCCTGCTGTAATTGCTGTTGCTGATGAAAAAGCACAGATTACAGCCATTGTAGCTATTACAATCTTTTTAACCTTTGAATTCTTGTTGTTCATAAATTATATAACCTCCATAAAAATTTTGCTGTTGCAACAAGCAATCAACATTGTATAATATCCAAATAAAAATGCCCATATACTCTGGAGTAAAATGTCGATTTTTGGGAGTAAAAGGAATTTATTTGTAATTAAATTAAGTTTTTACATTAAAAAACAAAAATGGAACACATGCATTTTTACATTGCTTGTGTTCCATTTTATATTAGATTTTAAAGTATATATTAAAACACAACTGTTATTTCTAACAAATTACCGTCGGGGCTTTTGGCGTGGATTTTGGCTTTATGGGCGGTGGCTACGGCTTTGGCGATTGAAAGACCTATGCCGCTGCCGAGTCCGAAAACCCTGTCATCAATTTCACTTTTTGCCGTAAGCATGATAACCGGCAGGTCAAGTCCCTCATGACGGATTCCTTTCAAAACTGAAATTCCGTCAAGCAACGGCATCATTATGTCGAGAATTGCACAATCATAGTCACCGCCGAGAAGATAATCAAGCGCATCTTTACCGTTATAAACAGCGTCAACCGAATATCCGTTATGCTTTAAAATTGCCGTGAGAGCCTTTGAAAGCTCTTTTTCATCCTCTGCAAGTAAAAGTCGCATTTGGTAACCTCCCGAAATTTTTCTTATTCTATTATATATTTCAAACCTTAAACAAGGCTTAAATGTTTCTGTCAATAAAAGTATACAAAGCTTTTTAATTCCTGTCAAATTGCATAAATAAAAAGTTTATTCCTTGAAATATCGGTGAAAAGTATGTATAATTAAAGTGACAGTATTTTTAAGGAGAATATTTATGCAAAGAGAAAATTTTAAGTCGAGGACAGGTTTTCTCCTTGTAAGTGCAGGCTGTGCGATTGGCATAGGCAATGTCTGGCGTTTTCCGTATGTTACGGGCGAAAACGGCGGCGGATTGTTCGTGCTTTTTTATCTTGCATTTCTTGTGCTTATGGGAATTCCCGTTCTGACAATGGAGCTTGCAGTTGGCAGAGCAAGCAGAAAAAGTGCCGTATTAAGCTATAAAACACTTGAAAAGCCAAAGAGCAAATGGCACATTCACGGTTGGCTGTGCATGATAGGCTGTTACCTTTTGATGATGTTCTACACGCCTGTTTCGGCTTGGATGTTAGATTACTTCTATAAATTTGCAACGGGAACATTTAAAAGCGGAATGAACTCAGAACAGGTTTCGGGAGTGTTTAACGACCTTATGGCATCGCCTGTTGAGATGATTATATGGCTTGCGATAATCGTTGTATTCGGATTTTTTGTATGCAGTCGAGGACTTCAAAAAGGCATTGAAAAGGTCAGCAAGGTTATGATGGTTGCGTTGCTTGCGCTGATTGTCATTCTTGCAATCAACAGTATGATGCTTTCAAATGCAGGAGAAGGCTTGAGCTTTTACCTTGTTCCCGATTTCGGAAAGGTTAAAAATGTAGGACTCGGCAAGGTAATCACATCTGCAATGAGTCAGGCATTCTTCACACTCGGACTCGGAATCGCATCAATGGAAATTTTCGGCAGTTATATGAACAAAGACCGCACGCTTTACGGTGAGGCCGTTCAGATTTGTGCATTGGACACTTTTGTTGCAATTGTTGCCGGACTTATCATCTTCCCTGCTTGCTTCTCATTTGGCGTTCAGCCCAACCAAGGACCTGCCCTTATTTTTGTGACGCTTCCGAATGTTTTCGTAAATATGACGGGCGGTCGGATTTGGGGTACGCTTTTCTTTCTGTTTATGACATTTGCAAGCTTTTCAACGGTTATTGCCGTGTTTGAAAACCTTGTTGCTTTTCTTACCGACACATTCGGCATGAGCAGAACAAAGGCATCAATAATCAACGGAATTATTATGTTCTTTGCGTGTCTGCCGTGTATTTTCGGATTCAACATTTGGAGCGACTTCAACATTCTCGGCAAGGGTGTGCTTGACCTTGAGGACTTCGTTGTCAGCAACCTTCTTCTTCCGATTGGCGCAATGGTTTATCTCCTGTTCTGCACAACAAAATTCGGCTGGGGCTTTGACAATTACTTTGAAGAATGTAACACGGGTAAAGGTCTTAAACTTTCAAGAGTGCTGAAGCCGTACCTTAAATACGCACTCCCCGTGCTGATTGTTATTGTGTTCGTTCAAGGCTTTATCGGGTAGGATTAGCAATCCCCTACGGCTCAAATTGTGCAAATTTGTACAATGTTACATTCCTATAAAATAACATATAAAACAAAAAACTGTACAACCATATTCGGCTGTACAGTTTTTTGTTATCTTGTGTTACCTTTTAGACGTGGATTTGTTTTTGTAACATAACCGTCAAACCAGTTGCTACACTTACGCTCGGGCATAGTATGCTTTTGATATTGCAAACTATCTGCACGAATCGGGAAAGCCGACAACCAACTCGGCTATTTACGGTTACAAGAAAGACCCGAACAACAAAAATCATTGGCTGATTGATGAGGAAGCGGCTACAGTCGTCCGCAGAATTTTCCATTTCACAATAGAAGGCTGCGGACCTTATGACATAGCCCGCACGCTGTTTGATGACAAGGTTGAAACCCCGGCTGTTTACTTTACAAAAAAGGAATTGGAATAAGGAAAAACAAAAAGGAGTTTACCCACCCGTTCAGTTGGAGCGGATATGTTGTCCGCAGTATTCTTGCAAAACAGGAATACTGCGGAGACACCGTAAATTTCCGTACGCACAAGGAATCATATAAGGACAAAAGCTCAGTGAAAAATCCGCAGGAGAACTGGCTGATATTCAATGACACGCACGAAGCAATCATTGACCGAGAAACTTGGGAGCTTGCTCAGAAACTGACAAAAACGCCGAGACGTGTTGACACCACCGGAGTGGCGAATCCGCTGACGGGTCTTGTTTATTGTGCCGATTGCGGTGCAAAGATGTATAACCACCGATTTTTCCGAGCTTACTACGCCGATGATAAATGAGTTTATCGACAAAATTTTAGTTCACGCTCCGTATTATATTGACGGAGAACGTATGCAGGAGGTTGAAATCTATCTCAATTTCATCGGCAAGTTTGAAATTCCTCAACCTCAGCTGAGCGAGGAAGAAATTAAGCGGCAGAAGCAGCTGAAACAGCCCGTCTAAAAAGCAGGGAATGCTATCAGTTGATAAAGGCGAGAAAACACAAGGTTGGCGAGCCGTTTTCACTTAGCTGCAAGGGCTGTGACAAGGTATTTGAATCCAAGCACAGCAATGCTTTGCTAAGATTGTGCAGGCTCAGTCAACAGATCACCACCAACCCTGCGTGAAAGGCTGATAATCATCAACTATCATATTCGACACACTCAAACCGGCAAGTGGAGCATAACGGATTATTCAAAGTCTGTAAAGGAAACTTTGGCGCGGTATAAAGCCGCCGTAAAGCAGATAAACGAAAAGAAAATTGAACGGAAGGGACTTCAAAATGAAAAGAAATCCACTTCCGTTTTTAATATCGCCGCACAGTGAGATTGACGGCAAACTGAATGATGAAATCAATGTGCAAGCTGCCCGTGAATATGCCCGCCGCCGTTGCAACCAAACTCAGACGAGAAATACAATGCGGCACGAACACAAGAGAAAAAACAATAGTTTACCGTTAAAAGGAAATTTAAATATTTTTTCAAGCTTGAACAAGAAACGGATTACGACACCTTGCTGTATTGCAGTTTTGCGTTAATCAGATTTTCGTCATGATTATACAACGAGGCAACTTTTCAATGTCCAAGTAATTCAGCACTAATTATGCTAAACCAACATTGTTATTTATTTGACCAATTTAAATATCTTGAATTTAATTAAATTTGACTTCTGACATTATTTTTTGAGGATATAAAGATGATACCAAATAATACGTTCTGTTTCTAATATCGGTGGAATCATAATTGGGAAATTGTTCAGAAGAGATAGGAACGGGTGCAATAAACGTTTTTTGTTCACCTTTTGAAAGTTTAATATACATTCCACAATCATTGTAATACATAACGAGCGGGTAATAAAATTGTAATGAAAAAGCACCTGATTCAATATGAAAAGCTGTTAAATCAACAGTTATTTCATCATCTGTTGTATTGGAAATTATAATTTTTATTAAGCCAAGATTCAAATCTTCACTTTTCAAATAGTCAGAATTTTCTTCCAAATATTCTGATAAATCATCATCATTCATAATGTCCATACGCTTAAGCATGTATGTATCTGTTATAGTGAATTTTGCATTTTGACAAACAAATGAATCGCCCATTTTATATACAACTTTTTCGTTTTGCGGATATTTTGAATTGATACTAAAAAACCTAATGACACCACATATACATAATACTGTTACAATAAGGAGCGTTACAATAACTTTTAAATTATTTTTCTTTCTCATAAAGACTATCTCTCCTGATGATTTTACCCTGCGCTAATTCTATAGTTTCGTCGCAAAGAGCGTTAATCTGATTTTTGTCATGACATGACAGCAACACAACTCTATCGGGAACTTTTGCGGACAAAATCATTTTTTTGACATTTTCACATGAAGCTTCATCCAACGCATTAAAAGGTTCATCTAAAACAAGTATTTGAGGGTCTTCCATCATCGCTGCTGCTATTCCAAGTTTTTGTTTCATACCAAGTGAATATTTTCGGAAACTCTTCTTTTCGTTTGGGTCAAGCCCTACCATTCTCATAGTATCCACTATTTTTTTATCGTCTATTTTCTTTTGTATTTGAGCGAGAATCTTCAAATTTTGAAAACCGGAGTACTCAGAAATGAACCCCGGATTTTCAATTAAAGCCCCAACACTATCAGGAAACGATATGTCTTTTCCTATGATTTTGTTATTTATTTTTACAAAACCACTGGTAGGTAAAATCAGTCCGCAAATTGCACGCATAAGCATAGTTTTCCCCGAACCGTTCTTACCTACAAAACCGTAAATTTTTCCTCCGGAAAGTGATAAATTTATATTTTCCAGTACAAGATTTTTTGATAACTTTTTTGTATAATTACAAATTTCTATATTCATAAATCTCTCCTACTTTAAATAATGTTTTTTCTTTTGATAATTGGCAAGCCTAAAAATAAACATATAACGATTATTAAAAAGGCAACCTCCAGTTCTGTATATATTGATATATTATTTATGGCGCAAAAATCAGTTCTTATCAACATTGAAAAGTTAAACGGCAAAAATTCGCTGCAATAAAACACAGATGTGGTCATAAGGCAGACTATCATCAAAAACGCGACAACAGGTCCAAATGTAATACTGATAATTGCATCAAATGTCATGTGACAAGTTGTAATCATCCAAGGTAACAGTACTGAGGAAATGAAAATTTCTGTCATACTTTTTCCATAAGTGCTTAGCTCCAAAAATTCTTCAGTTATTAAACTGTTTTGAGTTAATGAAAAATTACCGGAAAGCAATGTAAAAGCTGTCGAAATTACAAAAAACAGTAAATAGTACAAAGTTGAAGAAACGACACACCAAACTATTTTACTCAACCACCATAAATATCGGGATTTTACCCGCAAAATAAAGGTATCGGCACTTGTCTGCAAATCGTTTGTAATGTATAATCCCACAAACAAATAAGGAAGTACATTAAAAGAAAACCACGTTATGGGAATATCTACACCCTTATTTGCCTCCGGATCAAAAGGGTCACATCCGGCAAAAACATTCATAAAAAAATCCAGAACACCGCAGTCTACAACCGAATTATAATCACTAAAATATAAGCTAATATTATGCCAATACACGAAATCAATAAATATGAACAGCAACGCAGCAAAAATAAAAAATTTACGATTATGTATGATTCCCTCTGTTATATCATGCGAAAGCAAACGAAAAAAAAGACGAACTTTCAATTTAAAAAATCCTTTCTTTTCATGAACAATAAATTTAGTACGAATACTATAATTGTCCCAAAAATCAAGAGCCAAAAGTCAATATTCCAATCACCATCAAATGAAACTGCAATACATGTTGTGACCGTCACTAAGAACGGAAATACTTTGTTTATTATACAGCCAAAAGCACATATTAATTCAGAAAAAAATATTGTAGGAATTAAAAGACATACAAAAGTTTTCATCACTACTTTTGCAAAGCCTACATTGCTTATGCATCCTTCACACAGATAATAATAGCTTTCATATGAATTCCAATTAATTACTGTTCGTGAAAAAAATCTCGACATACCAAGAACTGCGACGAGGAATAAAATGCAAAAAGCCACAGAAAAAGCAAGAACTTTCAAACTATTTCTGACAACCAATGTATTTCTAAATCTAAAGCGAATATAGGCATTTGTAAAGTTACTGTTTTTTTCGGAAAATATCGTTGAAAGTAATGCGGCGGTTGGTACAAAAAAGATAGTTGTCGTGTGACCCCCGGCGGCTTCCACAAAATCTGCCATACATATGTTGTCTGTTATATCCATCATATTTTTTTTTAAAAAAGCAAAAAAGTAAAACAATACAAAACTGCAGAGTAAACAGAAAACAACCAAATATTTAAAATATGTCATTGCAACAAAAGTTTTTCTACACGCTTTAAAAAACATCTTTTTTCGCTCCAATAAAATAATACGGAAAAAATGAAAGGCAAAAGAAAATCAAAAATAAAATTGTTACAGAAAAGGTAGTCCCACTTTCGCTTGTAGTCGTGACAAGATTTCTGATACTGTAGGCATCAAATCCCAACATTTCAAGACAAAATGATGAAAAAATGTAAATGAAAAAAGGAAAAACAAAAGTCACAAATTTTCTATCTAAAAAGAATGTAATAAACAATGACAAACTTGCTGTTACTCCCGAAAACAAAAATGTGATAAAAATATATATCGATGTATATAATAACGGTTGCACATAAAACAAATCAGCCCATTTATAAGCAGGATATATGTTAGTAAATGTATAAGATGCTTCAGGAAGCATTGTTGGTAAAAACATTGAAGAAATGAGAAAACTAAAAACCATTGGAATAGCAACCACGCAACCACCACTTACGAAAACCGCTATGTATTTTGCTATGAGATAATATTTTTTCTTGGCACGAACGCACACATTTCTTGCATATCCTCTGTTTATATCATCATAAAAGGAACTTCCAAATGGCAAAGTGGCGAGAATTGGAATAGCCATATAAAAAATGTTTTGCTGAAGATAGATATTATGACTGCCAATCCAGTTTGTATATGAAATTTCAAAAAATCCCATTAAATTTTCATCATTTAAAAATTCAGAATTCAACTGCACACAGTATGGTATTCTTTCAATCGAATACCATGTTACCAATGCTAATGAAATTAGCAAAGAAATTAAAAAAAGCCTGTTTTTAAAACTTCTTTTCAGTTCGAATTTAATCATTCTTTGCATTTTATCATTCTCCATTTATTATTCTTCGGATTTGATGACTTGCATAGTTCCTTCTCCTAAAGGATTGCCTGAGAGCACTGTCATCAAATAAAGTTGGTCTTTGTACTCATTAAGTTGTTTGTCCTCAGCAACATATGCTACATTAACATTCAATTTTTTACCGGGTTCAAGTTTTTCTACAAAATAATTTTTTGAAGTCTTTTTCTCACTTGAATTAAAACTTCGTGCTTCGTTATATCCACCGTCTGTACCAAAATGCAAAAGTAAGCTGTTCAATGATACCTCCACATTTTCATTTCCTTTATTCATCATTGTAATGTTAAGCACTACATATGAATATTCATTTGTAATATTTCCTTGGCTATCTTTAATTTCATCCCAGTCCTCAAATGTGTCAAATTCGGGAAGTTCAGCCTTATTTTTTGAAATGCTGATATTATTTAATTTAACATAAATGCTTGTTCTATCGTCGTACATAGTATCGTATTCAGCACCTTCCTCAAGCAGAACACAACTTTTTGAGCCCAACGCTGAATTTTCTGTGGAAGAGATATTACTTCCATTTGCAACCTGTGTGTTTTTTGCATCAGCATTAGTGTATATATCGTTGATGTCAATAATATCATTTTTTATCAAGTATAAGATGGAAACTATTATAGATGAAGCACAGATGATAATCAAAATAATTACGGTTGTTATTTTTTTATTCAATATATAAACACCTCTATAAGCAACTCCCTACCGCAGTCTAAAAGTCATGCTCTGCGCGCATATATAAAGTCAAAACTTCATTAAAAGGCACAGAGCATAACTTACAAAGCCACAAATATTTTATATGCTGTCAGGACTCCATGCTATGTGGTAACTCACAGCTTCCTTATTCATAATGTAGCCCAAAGTAGCATATTTATAGCCGTCTTCTTTAACATAGTTAGGCAAATAATAATATGTACCCTTTGGTAAATTTTTCATATTCTTAGTTGCCCCATTATAGCTCCATGAACCGTAATATCTGTCTACAGTTTTTACGGAGGAAGTATTCTTATTATTTGTACGCTGAACCCAAGCACTCAGAGAACCTCCTGATGTGCTCTTGTTTTCGCACCAAACAGATGTATAATCTTTCTTCTCACGCCAAATAGATCTGCACGGAGTACCTCCGTTGTTACTTCTCGCACTAATGTTGATAATTGTATCTGAAACATTACCGGCAGAGAATACTGAAAAAGTAAGAGCAGACATCAAAGAAAGAACGACCATACCCAACACAATCATCTTTTTTAGTTTCTTCATCTTTTATCTCCTGTTAATAAAAAATTAAAAGTTTTCAAGATTTGAAATATTAAAACACCGGACTCACTTCATCTCCATTATAGAATATAGTGGTTCAGTTGTCAAGACAAAAAATCTAATCATTTTATAGTGAACTGAACCACTATAGTAGAAGTGGTCTATCATAATATTTATTATCCTGTTTGATAGGTTTTGGAGCAACTACAACCTGTTTACCTGTGATTGTTTCCACCACTTCAATAAAGCTATAACCTTTAACCTCAATTAGATAATTGAGAGCTGTTGTACCTCCAATCCCACGAGAAAACCACATCCATTTTCCGTTTGAAATTTTCAAGCTATCGTGTGTTCGTGTGGTGTAATTGTTCTTATCAAGTCTTACAAGTTCATGTGGCTCAAAGTTTTTAAGAATGGTTAGCAAGTTCATTTTCTTTGCTTCAAGCACTACTTTAGGGTCTATATATGGCACTTATTCATACCTGGACTGATATAATAAAAGTGCAGTGGAAAAAGCCCAAAAATCTGATAGAATAGAATAAAAAATGAAAGGAAAAAAAGAAATGAATTACAGTAAAGAATTTAAAATAGAAGCGCTGAAGCTATCAGATGAAATAGGTGTGAAAAAGGCTGCACAACAGCTTGGAATACAGTATTACACACTAGCCGATTGGAGAAAGAATCGCAAAGCAAAGGCTAACAAAGTAAAATCAGAAATGAGTGACGAAGAAGTACGCAGAAGAAATCTTGAACTGGAAAAAGAAAATGCAGAACTGAAAAGAGCAAATGACATATTAAAGGACGCACTTGGTTTTTTCGCAAAAGACCGGAAGAAGTAAAAGCCAATCAGCTATATCCATTTATTCGGAATAACAAGAAAAAATATCCTGTAAATGCGATGTGTAAGGTGCTAAAGGTCAGTGAATCAGGCTATTACAGATGGTTGAAAAATGGCAGTAAGCCAAGATCGTGGCAACTGCTTCTGGTCGAAATAAATAAGATATTCGCAGAACATCCCGATAACGATAATTACGGCGTAGAGCGTGTAAAGACCGCACTTGGACTCAAGGGAATAAAAGCAAGCAAAAGCAAAATTTATCGTGCAATGAAAGCCGGCGGACTTATTCACAGGTGCAGAAAATCTCACGGAATAACAAAGGCAGACACAGAAACGCAAGACAGAGAAAATCTGATAAAACGTGATTTTTCTGCCGATAAGCCGCTCTCAAAGTTGCTGACAGACATAACGGAAGTAATGTGTTCATACGGAAAGCTGTATGTTTCAGCAATCCTCGACTGCTTTAACGGAGAAATTCTTGCACTTGAAATGAGAGATAATATGAAAAAAGAGCTTTGTATAGATACCTTGAAGCAATTAAAGTCTAAATACGGAGATATAAGCGGAGCAATATTCTACAGCGACAGAGGCTGTCAGTACACAAGCTATGCATTTAAAACAGTGCACCATTTCTGGTTTATGGATTCTGCCTTAAAATCTTGATGGAGCTTATTTTCAAATACTTTGTGAGGAGCGCCATATTCATAGTTTGGCTTGCGTTTTCTTGTAATTGAAAATAACTGAAGCCCTGTATTCATGTACTTATGGACAGTTACACAACTGATGCTGTATCCCTTGCGAAGAAGATAAGCGTGCACAGTTCTGTAACCATCAGTGCCGTTGTGAGAGTGATAGATGTCCACAATTTCATGCTTGATTTTTTCCTTACGCTTATGATATTCAGATTTCCTATTCTTCAAAAAATTATAATAAGCATTTGGTAGGATGTTCAGTCTTTTCAATAACCAACGGACACCGTATTTGTGCCCATACTGCTGAATAAATCGATAAGCCACTAATTGATTTCCTTCGCAAAGAATGCCGCCGCTTTTTTTAGGAAGTCATTTTCCTTTTGGAGTTCTGCAAGCTGTCTTTTCAGTTTAAGGTTCTCCTTCATATAATCATAATCCGCTTTGGCTTCTTCATTTGTTTGGCATTCTTCACGGAACTGTTTTACCCAAATAGATATATTTGCCTTGGATACGCCATATTCGGCAGCAAGGCCTTTGAGGGTTCGTCCCTCTTCAAGATGAAGACGTACAATCTTCTTTTTGAATTCCGGTTCATATTGTTTACTCATTTGTAACATACCTCGTTTCCTCCTAAGATTATATCTTATTAGGTCAAGGTGTTACAACTATATTATATCACAACACTTTTACGACCTAAATTTGGGTATAAAAAAAGAGCCTACTGGCTCGTAACATAACTATTTATAATTCGACATACTTCTTTATGTATAATTTGTTTTGACTCATACGATGGTACACTTTTAGTGAACTACTCACCTGTTTCGGGTTGGATGTTAGATTACTTCTATAAATTTGCAACGGGAACATTTAAAAGCGGAATGAACTCAGAACAGGTTTCGGGAGTGTTTAACGACCTTATGGCATCGCCTGTTGAGATGATTATATGGCTTGCGATAATCGTTGTATTCGGATTTTTTGTATGCAGTCGAGGACTTCAAAAAGGCATTGAAAAGGTCAGCAAGGTTATGATGGTTGCGTTGCTTGCGCTGATTGTCATTCTTGCAATCAACAGTATGATGCTTTCAAATGCAGGAGAAGGCTTGAGCTTTTACCTTGTTCCCGATTTCGGAAAGGTTAAAAATGTAGGACTCGGCAAGGTAATCACATCTGCAATGAGTCAGGCATTCTTCACACTCGGACTCGGAATCGCATCAATGGAAATTTTCGGCAGTTATATGAACAAAGACCGCACGCTTTACGGTGAGGCCGTTCAGATTTGTGCATTGGACACTTTTGTTGCAATTGTTGCCGGACTTATCATCTTCCCTGCTTGCTTCTCATTTGGCGTTCAGCCCAACCAAGGACCTGCCCTTATTTTTGTGACGCTTCCGAATGTTTTCGTAAATATGACGGGCGGTCGGATTTGGGGTACGCTTTTCTTTCTGTTTATGACATTTGCAAGCTTTTCAACGGTTATTGCCGTGTTTGAAAACCTTGTTGCTTTTCTTACCGACACATTCGGCATGAGCAGAACAAAGGCATCAATAATCAACGGAATTATTATGTTCTTTGCGTGTCTGCCGTGTATTTTCGGATTCAACATTTGGAGCGACTTCAACATTCTCGGCAAGGGTGTGCTTGACCTTGAGGACTTCGTTGTCAGCAACCTTCTTCTTCCGATTGGCGCAATGGTTTATCTCCTGTTCTGCACAACAAAATTCGGCTGGGGCTTTGACAATTACTTTGAAGAATGTAACACGGGTAAAGGTCTTAAACTTTCAAGAGTGCTGAAGCCGTACCTTAAATACGCACTCCCCGTGCTGATTGTTATTGTGTTCGTTCAAGGCTTTATAGGGTAGGATTAACAATCTCCTACGGCTCAAATTGTGCAAATTCGTACAATGTTAGGTCGGGCAAACAATAGTATATAGAACAAAAACTGTACAACCGAAAAAGGCTGTACAGTTTTTTATTTTGCGGTAGAACCGCATTACAGAAAGGCTTATTTAATTGAATCAATCCATTTTTGAATTTCAGACTTTGGTGTACGCAGAACCGATTCATCAAAACGGATATTCATTCCCTGCTTTACATCGGCTGTACCGCAGGCATTTGCAAAATCTTTGAATGTGTGACCAATCCAACCGCCGTTAGTTGCAAACGGATAAACCGTCTTGCCCGAAAGGTCATTTTCCTTGAGAAATGTGTGCATTGCAGGGGCAAAAGTGTACCACCAAACAGGTGTTCCGAGAATTACCTCGTCATACTTGCTGAGGTCAATATTAAGCGGTTTTATTTCGGGACAATATCCGCTGTTCACTTCATCCTGTCCTTGATTTACAACCGAGTTGTAGTCTCCGTCATACGGAACAACAGTTTCGATTCTTGCAATGTCAGCACCCGTGCTTTTCTGAATCATCTCGGCAATGCTTTTTGTGTTGCCACGATAGGAATAATAAACGATAACCTTTTTCATATTCAGAAACCGCCTTTCGATTAACCGAGTTTATTATATTCTTCATCGGTTACGGGTTCACACCACTCGTTTGAACATTCTTCGCCCGGCATTTCGGTTGCGATGTGTGAGAACCAGCTGTCCTTTTTAGCACCGTGCCAATGCTTAACCTCGGCTGGAATTACGATTACCTTACCCGGTGTAAGGCTTACAGGCTCTTTGCCCTCTTCCTGATACCAACCCTCACCTGCTGTGCAGATGAGGAGCTGACCGCCGCCGCTCTTTGCGTGGTGAATGTGCCAGTTGTTACGGCAACCAGGTTCAAATGTTACATTTAAAAGGTGAAGTCCGTCCTCGGGCTTTGTGAGTGGATTCAGGTATGACTCTCCGATAAAATACTTTGCATAAGCTGTGTTGGGAGTGCCTGTGCCGAATGCATTCTGCTTTTCAAATTCATCCTTGTCTGCAATTTTCATAATATTATCTCCTTGTGTAATTAAATTTTTCTAATCCAATCATTAACAATGCCTTCTGCCTTATCGGCATCACTTCCGAACAAGGGAAGTCCGTTTGTTACGGTTGCACCTTTGGCAGTATTTTTAATATCATTGACTGTGTTTGAAAGTCCGCTTCCCTCGTGAGTGCAGAACGGATGAATTGTTTTGCCCGTAAAATCAAATGCTTCAAGGAAAGTATAAACCGCCATAGGCATTGTTCCGCAGTAGTTTGGATAGCCGAGATAAATTTCATCGTAATCGTCAAGATTCGGCAATGAAACAAGTTCGGGTCTTGCCTTTGATTTAAGGTCTTTAACCGACTGAGCAACACATTCCTTGTAGTTTGCGGAATACGGAACTTTCTGCTCAATTTTAAACATATCGGCTCCTGTGAGGTCTGAAATCATTTTTGCAACCTTTTCGGTGTTGCCGACTTTTACATAGCGGTACTGACCGCCGAAATAATTTTCATCTGCTCGTGAATAAAATGCAATTAACTTTGCCATTGTAAATCTCCTTTGTTTCAGAATTTTTACTATTTTTCAGTTTGTTTTTTACTTTACAGGAATATATTACACCCTGAAGTTGACTTTAAGTCAAGAGGCATTTTTGATTTTTTCGTATAATTTTTAATTAACTGCATAGGTTGCTTTCCGTACAACACTCTTAGCTTAAATATTCTGCTGTTACTTGTGGGCATCCGATGGAACTCCTCTATTTAAAATTGCAAAAGCAATCGCTATACTTACGCTCGGTCATAGTATGTTTTTGATATTGCAAACTATCTGCACGAACGGAGAATTGCGGTACATCGCAAAAAAAAATACTGTACAACCGAGAAAGGCTGTACAGTATCGGAATTATTCTTTATAAGAAACTACTTCTTTTCAGTAAGAAGCTTATTGAGTTCGTCCATAAAGGTGTTAATATCCTTGAACTGGCGATAAACTGACGCAAAACGGACATATGAAACCTCGTCAATATTCTTGAGCTGATCCATTGCAAGCTCACCGATTTGCTTTGAAGTGATTTCACGGTCAAGGCTTGACTGAAGCTGAGCCTCAATATCATTGACCATATTTTCAATCTGTTCAATTGAAACGGGACGCTTCTCACAGGCACGGAGAATTCCGCCTGTAAGCTTGTTGCGGTCAAAAACCTCACGGGATTTATCACGCTTAACAACAATTATCGGAACAGTTTCAATCACCTCATGTGTAGTAAAGCGTTTGCCGCATCTCAGGCACTCTCTTCTTCTGCGGATTCTTTCGCCATCATCGGCAGAACGAGAGTCGATAACCTTGCTTTCTTCATAACTGCAATATGGACATTTCATATGAAAACCTCCGAATAATTATTCCCTAAAATAATTATAACATACCGTTTTCAAATTTCAAGTATAGAAAATTTACAATTTAATTACACTTTTATTGCATCAGAGATTGCGGTAATGCTTAACATTTCTCTTCTTTCTTTTACGCTTACCGTGAATTTTTGAAATAATAAGGTAAATGATGAGAACGAGAATGATAAGAGCGATAATCACAATAAACCAATAGGACTGAAATACTGTGCCGATGATGTTGAACACATAGAGAATTCCGCTGCGTTCAATCTTTTCGCCTGCAACAACATTAACCTCGGCAAGCTTCTGCTTTTCGCTGTTTGCATCTGCTTTGTAATAGATTGTTGCCTTGCCGACTACCGAGCCTTTGTCAAGCGGTGCGTCAACGCTTTCGGGAACATCCTGTTCAATAATTATGTTCTCATCTGTGCAGTCTTTCGGAACAATTGCACTGAGGTCGGTTTCGGGATAAAGCAATGTACTGTTTTTGCCCCATGCAAGGTTAACCTTTACTTCACAAAGCGGCTTTGACGAGGTGGCAACAGTGTTCATTTCAAGACTTGTCAACGCCCAGCGGAAAAGGTCTGCCGCATCGGTCATTGTTGCGTAGTCCTCGGTCACACCTTCCTCATACGGTGCGTGAAGGAGAATTGCCATATATGAATAGCCGTCTGCCGACGCTGTCGTTACAAGACATCTGCCTGCCTCGTTAGTCGTACCCGTTTTGATGCCCTTTGCATACATATAGTAATACTCACCGCCACGGTTGGCGTCAATGAGGTAATTGGTTGTTACAAGGGCTGTATCGTCACCGTCACAAGTGTATGTACAGGTATTTGTGATTTCTTCAAAGCGAGGAAGAGTGAGCGCATAGGTTGTGATTTTGTACAAATCACGGGCGGTTGTATAGTGGTCGGGATCGTGAAGTCCGTCAGGATTTGCAAAATGAGTGTTTTCGCAACCGAGCTCCTTTGCTTTTTCATTCATCAGCTTGACAAAGTTATCAACATTGCCTTCACCGATATAATCGGCAAGAACCATTGCAGCATCATTACCCGAGGGAACCATCATGCTGTAAAGCAGATCGATTGCAGTCATACTCTTGCCAACATGATTTTCAACATTCGCAAGGGAACTGCCTGTGTTTTTGAGAACATCAAGAACCGACTGCTTAATCGGAATTTTTGTATTATCAAGATCGGCAATGTTTTCAACCGCAATTATGTAGGTCATAATCTTTGTTGTTGACGCAGGGTAACGCTTTGAGTCGGCGTCTTTTTCATACACGGTCTGACCTGAATCCATATTTACAAGAAGGATTGAGTCCGACTCGGTTTTTACATCATTAGGATAGGACGCAGCACCTGCCGTTGTGAAAGCGGAACAGATAATGATGCAAAGCATACAGAGAAGTGAAAGTGTTTTGGTTATGGTTTTTCTCATTTACTTAATTCTCCCATTTATAGTTTTTCAGTTTAAAGCATTTTGTCCGCCACGTTCAAACAGGCGGTCTACCTCTGCTTTTAACAATCGTATTTCATCGTTTCGGATATCGCCGTAACGGTCCATTATGCAGTCTGCAATTTTTTGAGAAAGTTCAAGGCTTTTTGTGTCGGCAAAATCGGCAATTGACATCTGCGGAAGTCCATGCTGTCTGTGACCGAAAAAGTCGCCGGGTCCTCTCATTTTCAAATCTTCATCGGCAATGACAAAACCGTTGTTCGTTGAACACATGACCTCAAGTCGTTCTCTTGTTGTCTTACTGCCCTTGTCGCTGATGAGAATACAATAGGACTGCGAACTGCCTCTGCCAACCCTTCCTCTCAGCTGATGAAGCTGTGAAAGTCCGAATCTTTCGGCATTTTCAATCACAATAACCGTAGCATTCGGAACATCAACGCCGACTTCTATTACCGTTGTGGCAACAAGAACGGAATACTCATTCTCGACAAACTTACGCATAACCTCGTCTTTTTCATCAGACTTCATCTGTCCGTGAACTATGCCGACTGCTATGTCAGGAAATTCCCGCAACATCAAATCTGCGGCATATTCTTCGGCTGACGCAACATCGTCAAGCTCGCCTTCTTCAACAAGGGGACAAACTATATACGCCTGTCTGCCGTGTTTTACTTCACTGCGGATAAAGTCATACACTCCGCCACGCATTGCAGAAGTTCGCAACACGGTTTTCACGGGTTTTCTTGACGGCGGAAGTTCGTCAATTATTGAAATGTCGAGGTCGCCGAAAATGATCAGTCCGAGTGTTCTCGGAATCGGAGTGGCACTCATAACAAGCAGATGCGGATTGTTGCCCTTGCCGAGAAGCTTTGCTCTTTGTGCAACGCCGAATCTGTGCTGTTCGTCGGTTACGGCAAGCGCAAGATTTTTAAACTCGGTTTTATCGGTAATGAGAGCGTGTGTTCCGATTACCATATCGATCGAACCGTCTGCAAGTGATTTTCTGATTTGTTTTTTTTCGGATTCCCTGAGTGTGCCTGTCAGCAGACCAACCTTGATATCCGTATTTTCAAAAAGCTTTTGAAATGTTTTGTAATGTTGTCGGGCAAGGATTTCAGTCGGCGCCATGAATGCGGTCTGAAATCCGTTTTTGGCAACCGTGTAGCAGACCGATGCCGCCACAGCCGTTTTGCCCGAACCTACATCGCCCTGAACAAGTCGGTTCAGCGGAGATGATTTGTTGATTATATCGTTTATGCAGTCCGACACCGCCCGTTTTTGGGCATTTGTCATTGTGAACGGCAAAAGCGATTCAAATTCTTTTGAATAATCCTTTGTAATTTCAAGAGAGGTTACTCCCCTGCTGTGGTCACGCAGATTTCTCATTCCGAGGTTCAGCACAACAAGCTCTTCGGTAACAAGCCTTTTTCGGGCTGCTTCAAGCTGTTGGCGGTTCTTCGGAAAGTGAATGTCAAACAACGCCTGTCTGAGTGAACAAAGGTCAAATCTTTCTCTTATGGCATCGGGCAAAGGATCCTTAATTTTTGACGGTAGCATTGAAAGTGCCTGTCGTACGGCTGATTCAACCGATTTACTCGGAAGTCCTGCCGTTTGTCTGTAAATCGGACGGATTTGTGCTCCCTTGACAGCAGGAGCAAAAGTCGGAGATACAATCTGCATTCCGTAGCTGTCGGATGAGATTTTTCCGTAAAAGAAATATTCTCCGCCCTGTCTGAGCATTGAGCTGATGTATTTATTGTTAAAAAACACAAGCTGAATTGAACCCGTTTCATCATAGACTGCGGTTTTGGAAATAATTCTTCCGCCGCTTATGCGAGTATCGTTTACAGATGTTGCGACAACAGCCTTTATGCAGACGGTTTCACCGTATTCAAGCTCGTCAATATGCTTGATATTGCTCCAATCCTCGTATGTGCGTGGATAGAAATTAATCAAATCTCCAACGCTTTTAATCCCGAGTCTTGCAAAAAGTGCGGCACGCTTTTCACCTATTCCGTTCAAATTTGTAACGGGAGTTTTATAAAGTGATGTCATACCGCACCTCCGTTATACAAAACGGGAGCATAACCGTAAAAATTATGCTCCCTGAAAAAATCCGATTTAAATGCTTATTCTACGCTGAGAATAAAGTAGTAAACAGGCTGGTCGCCCTTTACAAGAGTAATATCGGTTCTTGAACCGAACTTTTCACGAAGCTCTCCGTATGCCTTTTCTGCCTCTTCCTCACTTACATCCTCACCGTATATAAGAGTAATGAATGAAGTGTCACGGCTGACCATATCCTTTGCAAGCTTGACAAGAGCCTTAACTGTGCTCTTTTCTGTGATTGTAAGCCTGCCGTTTTCAAGAGCGATAATGTCGCCCTCTTTGATTTTTTTACCGCCAAATTCACTGCTTCTTGCGGCAAAGGTTACAAGACCTGTGCCCACAGACGCAAGTGCGTCCGTCATAAGCTGTGCGTTGCTTTCGGCAGAAATCTCGGGATCAAAGTTGAGCATTGCCGTCATACCCTGCGGAATTGTTCTTGTCGGAACAATGATGACATTTCTGTCTTTTACCATAGGGATTGTCTGCTCTGCGGCAAGAATGATGTTTTTATTGTTTGGAAGAACGAGAACATTCTTGGCAGGAGTTGCCATAATTGCCTCATAGATATCGTCTGTACTCGGGTTCATACTCTGACCGCCCGAAACAACATTGTCACAACCGAGGTCTTTAAAAAGGTCTTTAAGACCGTTACCTGCGGCAACTGCAACAAAGCCGAAATCGTTTTCGGGTTCTGCGGGAACAAACTTTTCCTTTTCAGCCTTTTTCTTTGTTGACTTGACATTCTTGTGCTGTTCCTTCATATTCTCAACCTTAACCGTGAGGAGCTGACCGAACTCAAGTCCTTTTGAAAGAGCATTGCCCGGCTGTTCCGTATGAACATGAACCTTGATAATCTCATCATCATTTACAACAACTACGCAATCACCGATTGATTCAAGATAACTGCGAAGCTCGCCGATTTCGGTTTCAATCTCGGCATTTCTGCCAACGATGAACTCTGTGCAATATGTGAATCTGATATCATCGTCAAATTCAGCGGCGGCACTTTCAAATGTGCTGACGGTTGCAGGAGCTGTGTCATCGTCAGCTTCAATCATAATGCCGTTCTTAATTACAGAGAGCATACCCTCAAAGATTACGCAAAGGCCCTTACCGCCTGCGTCAACAACGCCTGCCTTTTTAAGCACAGGCAAAAGCTGAGGAGTGATTGCAAGCGCCTCGTTAGCCTTGTCAACGATTGTCTGCCATACAGACACAACATCTCTGTCATACTTAGCGGCTTCGATACCTGCCTCGTAAGCCATTCTTGCAACCGTGAGAATTGTTCCCTCTGTCGGTTTCATAACAGCCTTGTAAGCGGCGTCAACACCGATTCCAAGTGCTGCGGCAAGATTTTTGCCGTCAACTTCTTCAATATCTTTAAGTCCCTGGGCAAAGCCACGGAAGATTAGTGAAGTGATAACACCCGAATTGCCTCTTGCTCCACGGAGCATTGCAGAGGCTGTGATACCTGCGGCATCACCTGCACAGGTACCGTCAAAATCTTCAAGCGCTGCAACAGCCGCATTGACTGTCATTGACATATTTGTACCTGTGTCTCCATCGGGTACAGGGAAAATATTAAGATCATTTATACTGTTTTTTTGGTTTGAAATATTATTCGCACCGGAAATAACAGCCTGTTTGAGAATTTGTCCGTTTATCATTTAGGCACATCCTTTTAATGTACATTTCTTAATCAACTGCATAAGCCGATTTTACACCGACAAACGCAGTTTTACAATAATTCACATTATAACATTATACATTATCAGCTTGTTTTTTGCAATAGTATAATACACTAATTATCTGCAAAAAAAGCCGACTTAATCGGGATTGTTTCATATTTTTTGACAATTGGAAACAATTTACTTTATGCTGATTTGTGTTATTCAATACGCATTGACTCGGCTGAAACACACTTTCCGCTTTTGTCATCAACATCAAAAAGCGTACATTCCATTTTGCATTCTCCGCTTGCAAGGTCAAAACGCTGCGGAAGCTTATTTTTCAGCTTTGCAATTATAATTTCGCTCTTTACACCGAGAACAGAATGTATTGTGCCCGTCATTCCCGTGTCGGTTATGTAGCCGGTTCCCTTCGGAAGAACCTGTGCGTCAGAGGTCTGAACATGGGTGTGTGTTCCGAACATTGCGGAAACTCTGCCGTCAAGGTAATAACCCATTGCCCTTTTTTCACCCGTTGCCTCTGCGTGAAAATCGACAATTATGATTTTGCTTTCAGCCTGTTTAATCATTTTATCTACACATTCAAAGGCGCAATTCAGGTTGTTATCCATATAGGAATTACCCATAATATTTATAATCGACACAATTCTTCGCCCTGTGTCAACATTAATTATACCTTTGCCGGGTGTTGAATTTTCGGGAAAATTGGCGGGTCTGACAATGAAGGGATTTGAGTCAAGGCAGTCATAGACTTCTTTTCTGCGGAAAGAATGGTTGCCGAGTGTAATTGCGTCAACTCCGCTGTCAAAAAGATGCTTTGCAGACACGGGAGTCAGTCCGTTGCCGTCAGCGGAATTTTCACCGTTGCAGATTACAAAATCAACGCCTTTCACCTTTTTGAGCGTGGGAAGATTGTTGCGAAGAAATTCACAACCGATACTGCCTACAACATCACCTATACATAAAATTCTCATAGTTATCCCTCCGTTTGTGTCCGATTGCAAAATTTCAGTCGTTCAAAGCAAAACATACAAATTGATTATAACACAACTTTTCTATTCTGTCACATCAAAATCAACCTGATCTGCAATATTTTCGTTAAAAATATAATCTGTTGTCACCCTGTAGCTGTCTTTATTTTCTTTAACAGAAATTTGTTTTGAAATAACCTTGCTTTTATTCTTTGTAAAAATCTCATAGAGAATACAATCAGCCTTTGCAATCTCCTCAGCCTTGTTTTTACTTACAGAGTTTTCGGTTGTTACAAGTTCACGGTCGGTTCTGATTTTAAGTCCTACCGGCAGAACAACATCATTTATAAACAGATTTTCTCCGTGAACTGTACTTACAAAATTATCGTAGTTTTCAAAGGCAAAATTACAGGGAAAATCAAGCCATAAAAATCTGAAATTTTTTCTGTCAACATAATTTTCGTCAGCGTAACTGTAGGTTACTTTTTTCGGAATTGAAAGCGTTTGCTGTTCGGTAATGTCTGCATAAACCTTTGCGTTTGCTCTTAAGTAACGCATATCGCCCTGCTTGGTTTCGTCAAGCCCGCTGACAAGAATCTGACCGTTTACAACTCCGCTGCCCTTTGCAACAACAGGTCTGCCGTTATATGCCTGAATCCGTGTTATAACTCCGTCCTTAACCGCTTTTACATTGCAAGGATTTTTTGAGGTGTCAAGCTTCGGCTTTTTGTAGGTTTCCTTTACTTCAACCGTGACAAGACTGCCCGTTATGTTTATGCTCATCCAGCGGATATCGTCACATTTCAGCTGAATATTGCGTTCTATCTGATCTGTATCGAGATTGTTTTTCCACACACCGACAGAAATCCCGTTATCACCAAGTAACGATTCAAGATATGTATTGCTGATTTCCTCTGTACCCGAAATTTTGACCGACCAGATAAAATTTGAAAGAAAAATACAGAGAATAATTCCGCATACCGCACCTGCAAAAAGTCCTGTTCTCTTCTTATAGCGGTTAATAATAAACGGCAGTCCGTGTTTGGCTGTTATTCTTGTTTTAACCCTTGATTTGCGTGCAAGAATTCTGATTTTTTTGTAGTCGGAAAGGTACATTGAGGCTGATATTGCGTTCTTTTTCGGAACGGGATTCCAGAGATTCACACCGTTTTTTGCGGTTATGTTCATAAATCTTTCGGGAAATTTTCCGCTTGCGGTAAAGTCCACACTTCCTCTGAGAAAGCGTATTATTTTAAGGAGCATAGTTTCACCTCACGAAAGAAAGTTGATGTCGGTTACAAAGCCTTCGATTTCAACGCAGGAGCTTGAAATGCACTTCAATGTCATTCCTCTCCCGCAAAATGAAATTACGGTTTTGCAGGTATTAATTTTTATGCTTTCGCTGTCATAGAGCAAAATTCCCGTTGAACCCTCAACGGTTATTCGGCGGTTTCCGAGCATCTCTATATACGGCATTGTTCCCATATCGAACATCGGAGAAGGCAATCTTTCGTTTTTATCGGCAATTCGTTTCTTCTTTGGCAAAAAAATCTCCCCTGTTTTCGTTTCTCATTTATTTTTATGCAACTGCCGTCATATATATTAATTGGTGATTAATATGTTCCTGAGTAAAAGTGCCGTAAAGGCGGTGAATATTTTTAAAGCAATCGGAATTTTCCTTTTATGCATTACGGCTCTTTTGTTTTCAAAAGAATGTTCAAAGGGTGCTGAAAACGGCATAGGCTTGTGCCTTTCAACGCTTGTACCGTCACTTTTCCCTTTCATGGTGCTTGCCTCATATATTACAGATAGCGGTCTTGCAGAAAAAATCGGCAGACATCTTTCATGGCTGACAAAACCGCTTTTCGGACTTGACGGTTGCTTTGCATCGGCAATAATTCTCTCGCTTGTCGGAGGTTATCCCGTTGGTGCAAAGACGGTAAATTCGCTTTATAAAAAAGGTGCGGCAAGTGAAAGTGAGTGTAAACGGGCAGGTCTGTTTTTGGTGTGTTCGGGACCGGGATTTCTTGTGAATTTTATCGGCGCACAGCTTTATTCGAGCATTGAAGTCGGGCTTATTATATTTGCCGCCCAATGCATCTCGGTTTTTATACTTGGATTCGCTTTAAAATTCGTTTGCAGAAACAAACTTGATGATAATTCCAATTTGGAAACATTAATAAGCACTCCGCAAAAAGGCGACGCACTTGTAAAGTCTGTTCTTGACGGTGCAAGGGGAATGTTTGCAATCTGTGCATTTGTGGTGCTATTTTCGGCATTTACTGAGATTTTCTGCTCACACATTACGGATGAAAATATTCAAAAACCGTTTTTGATACTCACGGAAGTTTGCAATGCGGTTACTGCGGTATCGAAAGATTTGCCGATTGAGGTTGTTGCATTTTCGGCAGGATTCGGCGGACTTTGCGTACATTTTCAGATTTTCTCGGCACTTGGAAATATTAAGGTAAATAAAATATTATTTTTCTTTTGCAGAATTTTGCAAGGATTTATCACCGCATTGCTTACGCATTTAGGAATAAAACTTTTCTCCGTCACAACCGATGTTTTTTCAACATCAACGGTTGAAAATTTCAGTTTTTTCGGAGGAACTGTCCTTTCGGGAGCGGCTTTGCTTTTTACCGTTTTATGCTTTTTATATTCACTCAAAAATTACAAACAAAATTGACGGAGGTTACTTTATGTGCGGAATAGCAGGATGGATTGACCACTCACAGGATATGAGCGAAAGAATTGATTTGCTCAACAGAATGTCTGAAACGCTTGACAGGCGAGGTCCTGACGAAAACGGTTTGTACATTAACCAAGGGGCGGCGCTTATGCACAGGCGGCTTGTTGTAATTGACCGTGAAAACGGCAAACAACCGATGTCGGTTCGTCACAAGGACACGACCTATGTCATTGTCTATAACGGCGAACTCTACAACACAGCCGAGCTTCGTGAGGAGCTGAAAGCATCGGGTTTTCATTTCAGAGGTCACAGCGACACGGAGGTTGTACTGAAATCGTACATTAAATACGGTGTGGACTGCTGCAAAAAGCTGAACGGAATTTTTGCCTTTGCAGTCTACAACACAAGCGACAAATCGCTGTTTTTGTGCAGGGACAGAATCGGCGTTAAGCCGCTGTTTTACTATGAATACAACGGTGGCTTGCTGTTTGCGTCAGAAATAAAAGCGTTGCTTGCAAGCAAGGTTGTGAAGCCTCAAATTGACGAACAGGGACTCAATGAAATTTTCTTTTTAGGGCCTGCAAGAACGCCTTCGTTCGGAGTTTTCAAGGGAGTATTTGAACTTAATCCGGGCGAATGTGCAATGTATAGGCACTCAAAGCTTCGCCGAAAAAAATACTACACCGTTGAGGCAAAGGAGCATACAGACAATGAAGTAACTACCATTGAAAAGACGAGATATCTGCTGACTGATGCAATTCAGCGACAGCTTGTGAGTGATGTTCCGCTGTGCTTTTTCCTTTCGGGAGGGCTTGACAGCAGTATAATTGTCAAGACCGCATCAATGTACAACAAGGAGCATAAACTCGGCAAAATCAACACCTACTCGGTTGAATACCGTGACAACAAAAAATATTTTCAAAAGAGCAATTTTCAGCCTACTCCCGACTACGAATTTATTTCGATGATGTCAAAAAATGCCGACACGAAGCACAGGGAAATTGTCCTTGACAACACGCTTGTGTGCGACGCACTTTATGAAAGTGTTCAGGCAAGGGATTTGCCGGGGTATGTTGATGTTGACTCGTCACTTTTGCTCTTCTGCAAAGAAATCAAGCAAAACTACACCGTTGCACTTTCGGGAGAATGTGCAGATGAACTTTTCGGCGGATATCCGTGGTATCACAACCATGAAATACTTTTTGAGGATTGTTTTCCGTGGTCAAAAAGTCAGGATATTCGCAGGAGCATTCTCAAGGACGGTGTGCTGAAAAACGGCGAAGAGTATGTAAGACAAAGGTATCTTGACACAATAAGCCTTGCCCCAAAGCTTAAAAGCGACACCGACCTTGACAGGCGAATGCGAGAGATGTTCTACCTGAATTTTTACTGGTTTATGCAATGTCTGCTTGAGCGAAAAGACAGGTGCTCAATGTTCAGCGGACTTGAGGTAAGAGTGCCGTTCTGCGATTACAGACTTGTTGAATATGCGTACAATATGCCGTGGGAATTAAAGGCATGGGGCAACCGTGAAAAGGGAATTGTGCGAAAGGCTTTTGAGGATATTCTGCCCGAAGAAATTTGCTGGCGAAAGAAAAGCCCGTACCCGAAAACGCACAATCCGATTTACTTCAACGAGTGTGTAAAAAGGGTTAGAAAAATTCTTAAAAAGCGTTCAATTCTAAACGAACTGCTTGACCGAAAAGGGATTGAAGATATCATTGAAAATCCCGATAAAATCACAAATCCGTGGTACGGTCAGCTGATGAAAGCACCGCAGATTCTTGCGTATATAATCGAACTTGACTACTGGTTTGATAAATATAATGTTGAAATAGTGTAACGGTTATGTTAAAATCGGAGTGTAAAAAGCATTGGGAGATGTAGAAAATTAACCGTAAACAATATATTAAACTGACCGATTTTTTCAAGAATAACAAATCCGCAAAAAATGTGTTGAAATTCGTATATAAAATTTTTCCGCTGACAGTATTTGCAAGCTATCCGATTTTGCTTGTATATACATTTTTGTGGCAAAAAGATTTGTTTTTAAAGTCGCTGACTGTGCCTTCGGGGGTGTTTTTGGGAATAACACTTCTGCGAATTATCATAAAAGAAGAACGCCCGTATGTGCGGTACGGAGTTGCGCCTGTTTTTGCAAAGGACAGCAAGCCCGACAGTATGCCGAGCCGCCACACCGCAAGCGCATTCATCATTGCAATGGCAATTTTGCGGTTCAATGTGTGGGCAGGAATTGCATACCTCTTCATTGCGGTTATAATTTCCGTGTCAAGAGTGTGTGCAGGAGTGCATTATGTGCGTGATGTCATAGTCGGTGCAACAATAGCAATCCTCTGCGGAATTGTATTTTTGTTTTTGTTATTTTAATATAAAATTGTGCAGACGGTAACAATGTTACGCTCAATCATAATTTTCAATTTAAAAAGCCACAGTAGATTTTAACTTTCTACTGTGGCTTTTTTGTTGGTTGTTAAGTTGTGTAATATCTGTTTATGTAACAGCGATATTATTTTTTGTCGTCTGTTTTTTCTGTAAGGTCGATGATATCGCCTGTGCAATGGGGACATTTTGTGGCTTTGATATCAATTTCACTGAAACAGAACGGACACTTCTTTGTTGCGGGAGCTTCTTCGGGTTCAATTTTTTTGCCGAGTGACATAACCTTGTTGACAAGCTTTACGATAAGGAAGATTACGAAAGCCATAATCAGGAAGTTGATTACCGCTGTGATAAACTTACCGTACATAATTGTTGCGCCGTTGATTGTAACCTGAAACTGATCAAAGTTGACACCGCCGAAGATACCGAGAATCGGCGAAATGATGTCGCTTGTGAGAGAAGTTACAATTGCCTGAAAAGCCGCACCAATGATAACGCCGACTGCGAGATCAAGCACATTTCCACGCATTATGAATTCCTTAAACTCCGAAAAAAACTTTTTCATTTTGCCCTGATCCCCTTATTTAATTTTCAAAATCAGGCAAGAATTGCCTTATGGTAAACCTTTTTACCCTTTTTGATTACAACATAGCCTTTTTCAAAATCAGACTTTGCAACCTTTGCGTAAACATCTGTTACCTTTTCATCGTCAACAGAAACACCGCCCTGCTGAATAAGTCTTCTGCCCTCACCGTTTGAAGGAATGAGTCCGCACTTCTTCATGAGGTCAAGAATTCCGATTTCACCGTCTGCAAAATCAGCCTCTGTAAGAGTTGTTGAAGGCATATTATCAGTATTTGTCTTGTTGCTGAAGATTGCTCTTGCGGCCTCCTGAGCCTTGTCAGCCTCCTCTTTGCCGTGAACAAGCTCTGTAAGCTCATGAGCAAGAATTTCTTTTGCTTTGTTGATTTCACTGCCCTCAAGCTTTGCAAGCTCATCAATTTCTTCAAGCGGAAGGAATGTGAGCATTTTAAGGCACTTGATTACATCGCCGTCATCAACATTTCTCCAATACTGGTAGAAATCGTAGGGGCTTGTCTTTTCGGCTGAAAGCCATACTGCACCCGACTGGGTTTTACCCATTTTCTTACCCTCTGAGTTGAGTAGAAGGTTGATTGTCATTGCATATGCGTTCTTGCCGAGCTTTCTTCTGATAAGCTCTGTACCGCCGAGCATATTGCTCCACTGGTCATCGCCGCCGAACTGCATATTACAGCCGTACTTCTGATAGAGAGCATAGAAGTCGTATGACTGCATAATCATATAGTTAAATTCAAGGAAGCTGAGTCCCTTTTCCATTCTCTGCTTGTAGCACTCTGCACGAAGCATATTATTAACGCTGAAGCAAGCGCCTACATCACGGAGAAGTTCAACATAGTTAAGGTCAAGAAGCCAGTCTGCGTTGTTTACAAGAAGAGCCTTGCCCTCAGAAAAGTCGATAAAACGGCTCATCTGCTTTTTGAAACAATCAACATTGTGCTGAATTGTTTCCTTTGTCATCATCTGACGCATATCTGTTCTGCCTGACGGATCACCGATCATACCTGTGCCGCCGCCTACGAGTGCAATTGGCTTGTTGCCTGCCATCTGAAGTCTTTTCATAAGGCAAAGAGCCATAAAGTGACCTACATGGAGGCTGTCGGCTGTCGGGTCAAAGCCGATATAGAATGTGGCTTTACCGCTGTTTACAAGCTCTCTGATTTCTTCTTCGTCCGTAACCTGAGCGATAAGTCCTCTGGCTACGAGTTCTTCATATACTCCCATATTTAAAAATTCCTTTCGATTTTTGTCAGTTAAACAATAATATTATAACATTATTTAATTTATAGTCAACCTTTCAGGCATGAGTTTTGGTGCAAATCTCACCGTTTTCAACTGTTATCATAACGGTTTTATCGCTGTCTGTCCGATAAACATTTTTGCACACGCTGTTAAGCAAGGCTGTTATATAGTAATCGGGAAGTGCCGTATCGTCAGCCGAAACGCTTATTACAGCGGTTTCGGGGCTTGCCTTTGCAAGAAAATCTTCACTTGAAGAATACTTGCTGCCGTGGTGTGCAACCTTGAGAACATCGCATTTTAATTCTTTGTCGGAATTAACCATTGATTCTTCCCTTTTTGACGAAATGTCGCCTGTAAAAAGAAATCGCTTTTCGTCATATTCAAGCATTGTTACAAGCGAATTATCGTTTGTGTTACCGAAGTCCTTTTCGGGTTGATAAAATTTAAAGGTCATATTTCCGATTTCAACGGGTTTGTCTGAAACGGGAATTACGGTTTTTATATTATTTTCTTTTATAGAATTAACAAGTTTTTTGTATTCGGGTGTTTTGTGGCTGTCGGAATATTTTCCGAAATAAACAACATCCGTACCGCATTCATCTATGATATCGGGCAGCGAACCGATGTGGTCGCTGTCGGGGTGTGACACGATTACGGCATCAAGATGAGTTACCGAACTGCGTTTGAGATAGGCAGTAATTTTATCGGTCACAAGATTTGTTCCTCCGTCAATCAGCACACTTTTATCTCCGCATTTAATCAGCGTACAATCAGCCGAACCGACATTGATAAACGAAACAGAAAAATCGGACTCCATATCGGCTGAAATCCCAAAAAATGTATAGACATCGTTCCAATCGGGAATTCCGAGAGGTTTTCCGAATGAAACAAGCAGTACACAGGCAATGAAAAGTACGCATACCGATATTTTCAGTATGAAAAAGATTTTATTTCTTTTTGTTTTTTCGTCTGTACTTTGCGAACTTATCTTTGCCGTTTTTGCCTCTTCCCTTCTGATTCTGCAAATTGCGGTTGTTGTTCTGTTTTGAATAACCGCCCTGTGTTTGTCCTGCCATCGGAGTTACAAGACATTTTTTATCGTTACCGATTAAATCCCGTCTGCCGGCTTTGATGAGTGCTTTGATTACAAGCGGTTTGTTTTCGGGAATGAAATACTGCAGCAACGCCCTTTGCATTGCCTTTTCATTTTCAGACTTGGGAACATAAACCTCTTTGAGAGTGTACGGATCAAGCTCCGTATAGAACATACTCGTTGAAATTGTACCCGGAGTCGGATAGAAGTCCTGAACCTGTTTTGGGTGAATGTTTTCATGCTTGCAGAAAAGCGCAAGTTCTACGGCATCCGAAAGTGTTGAACCGGGGTGTGAGCTCATCAGATACGGCACGACATACTGGTCTTTATTTTCCTTGCCCGTAAAATCGTAGAACATCTTACAAAAACGCTTGTAGCTTTCAATATGCGGCTTGCCCATTTTGTCAAGAACCGCCGCCGAACAATGCTCAGGGGCAACTCTTAGCTGACCGCTGATGTGGTACTTTACAAGTTCACGGAAAAACTCGTCATTTTCATCTTCAATAAGGTAATCAAAACGGATTCCGCTACGGATAAACACCTTTTTAATTCCCTTGAGATTTCTCAGCTTTCGCAGAATATCAAGATATTCCGTGTGCGACACCTGCATATTCGGGCAAGGTGTCGGTGCAAGACATCTTCTGTTTTTACAAAGTCCGAGCTTTTTCTGCTTTTCGCATGACGGAAGTCTGAAGTTTGCGGTAGGCCCTCCGACATCGCTTATGTAACCCTTGAATCGTGGATTATCAAGAAAACTTTCAGCCTCCTCAATAATACTCTTTTCACTTCTGACGGTTACCGCTCTGCCCTGATGAAAAGCAAGTGAGCAGAAATTACAAGCACCGAAACAACCACGGTTGTGTGTAATTGAAAACAGTACCTCGTTAATACCGGGTACGCCGCCGAGACTTTCATAACACTTTGGATACCAACGCTCATACGGCAGAGAATAGACATAATCAAGCTGTTTTGTGTCAAGGGGCTGCATCGGAGGATTCTGCACAAGAATGTACTTTCCGTGCCTTTGAATGAGGGTTTTGCCCCTTACTGCATCAGCCTCCTCAAGCTCCCTGCGTGATGCAATTGCATAGTCACGCTTGTCCTCTTTTACACGCTCGTAGCTTGGAAGTTCGACAACCGACTTTGGCACATAATCGTCTGTACGAATTTTATAGCAAACACCTCTGATGTCGTAAAGCGATTCAACAGGATAACCCTCGGAAAGTCTTTTTGCAATTTCAATTGTCTGCAGCTCGCCCATTCCGTACACAAGCAAATCTGCCTTGCTGTCGAAAATAATTGAGGGCATTACCTCGTTTTTCCAATAATCATAATGAGCAAATCTTCTGAGTGATGCCTCAAGACCTCCGATTATAATGGGAGAATCGGGATATAGCTTTCTGATTATGTTGCAGTAAACGGTGACGGCTCTGTCGGGACGCCTGCCGTTTTTACCGCCTGCCGTATAGGCATCATCATGTCTTTTACGCTTTGCAACCGTGTAGTGGGCAACCATACTGTCAATGTTGCCTGCTGACACCATAAAACCGAGCCTTGGTTTTCCGAACTGTGTAAAATCATCATCGTTTTTCCAATTAGGTTGTGCAAGGAATGCTGTCCTGTAACCGCAATCCTCAAGAACTCTCGTGATTATTGCCGCACCGAATGACGGATGGTCAACATAGCTGTCACCGCAAACATATACAAAATCAACTTCGCTCCAACCTCGATCACGCATTTCTTTTGCGTTCATCGGTAAAAAAGCCATATTGAACCCTCCTTTATTTATTAATCGGCTCTGTTTTCAAGTGCATTTCTGCGTTCGAGCCATTCGTTGTAGTTCATGAGAACATCTCTCGGTTTTGAACCCTGATGAGGGCCTACAACACCCATCTGTTCCATATCGTCAATCATTCTGCCTGCTCTTGCGTAGCCGACCTTGAGTCTTCTCTGCAAGAGTGAGGTTGATGCCTGTCCTGCTTCAATTACGCACTTGATTGCCTCTTCCATTTTGCTGTCAATATCAAGACCTTCGTCAGATGATGAATCTGAATCACCCGATTTTTTGCCCTGAGCAATTTCTTCTGCAGCAATTCTTTTAATTTTTTCTTCGATTTCAGAATTATACTGAGCCGAATATGCTTTCTTTATGTAGTGGGTTACACCCTCGATTTCTTCATCGGAAGCATAGCAGCCCTGAACACGAATAGGCTTTGGAGCGCCTACAGGTGAAAACAGCATATCGCCTCGGCCGATGAGCTTTTCACCGCCGCCTGTATCAAGAATTGTACGGGAGTCTGTGTTTGAACTTACCTTGAGTGAAATACGGCTCGGTACATTCGCCTTGATAAGACCTGTGATTACATTAACGGTAGGTCTTTGGGTTGCAAGGATAAGGTGCATACCTGCGGCACGAGCCATCTGAGCAAGTCGGCAGATTGAGTCCTCAACCTCGCTCGGAGCCGCCATCATCAAATCGGCAAGCTCGTCAATTGCAATTACGACACGACTCATTTTTTCTTTGGCAACGGGAAGTCCGTTTACTTCAAGAACAGGCTGAACCTCTTCTCCCTCTTCATTAACAACAGGTGGATTTTTCTCCATATAATTCATATTTTTTTCGATAAGAGAATTATATGAATCAATATCCTTACAATCGTATTCGGAGAAAATCTTATATCTCTGGAGCATTTCGTTTACAGCCCACGCAAGCGCACCCGCCGCCTTTTTGGCGTCGGATACTACGGGAATGAGCAAATGCGGAATACCCTTGTATTTTGAAAATTCAACCATTTTCGGATCAATAAGCAAAAGCTTTACTTCATCCGGAGTTGCCTTGTAGAGAATACTCATAAGAATTGAGTTTACGCACACGGATTTACCTGAACCTGTTGTACCTGCAATGAGCAAGTGCGGCATTTTTGCAAGATCGGTAACAACAATTTCACCGGATATATCTCTGCCGAGAACGGTTGTGAGCTTGCTCTTGCTGTTTCTGAACTTGTCCGAATCAATCAATTCACGCATCGTTACCATGCTTACAACCTTGTTCGGAACTTCAATTCCGACTGCCGCCTTACCCGGAATAGGCGCTTCAATACGAACACCGTTTGCGGCAAGGCTGAGTGCGATATCATCGGAGAGATTTGTAATTTTGCTGATTTTAACACCGGGGGCAGGCTGTAACTCATAGCGTGTTACGGACGGACCTCGGCAGATGTTTACAATGCTTGCCTTTACACCAAAGCTTGTGAGGGTATCAATAAGCTTTTTGGCATTATTCTGCATTTCTTCCATTGCATCGCTGTCATCGGAATTTAGCTTTGGTTTGAGCAACTGAATCGGTGGGAACTGATACTTTTTTTCTTCCTTTTGAGAATTATCGGAACGAACTGCTCTGTCAAGCTGTTCCGCAATTTCATCGCCGGCCTCCTCGCTGTTGTCTTTTTTGCTTTTGAGAAGTGCTTTTTTGACGATGTTCTCAGTTTCGGCATCAGGCTTAACCTCTGTCTGTTCAGCCTTAGAAGCTGACTTTTCGTTTGAGATATCCTCTGCAATTGCAGAAACAGTGTTGTCGGCACTTTTGCCCATAGGCTTGCTTGCACGATTGATTATGTTGATGAGATCCTGTGACAGATCCTTGTCAGCTGCATTTTCTTCCTTCGAATCGGCAATATCCGTGTCAATTCCGTTTACTGCCGACTTTGCTTTCTTGACCTTTGTCTTTTTGTCATCAAGCGGAATGTCAATAAAACTTCCCGAGGACTTTCTGTTTTCGCCTTCAAGCGCAATGTCGATATCGCCTCTTTCGGCAAGCTTTCTCTCACGGTTTTCTTCTCTGCGTTCTCTGCGAACTCTTGCCCTCTCCTCACCTGCTTCACGGATATGTACGGCTGTCCTTGACGCCGCCGCTGTCATATCTTTAATAGAAATGTTCGCAACAATAAGGATAAGTGCGGCTGTTACAACAAAGCTTGTAAAAAGTGCGGCTGTACTGCCGAACAGGACAACAAGCGGATAGCCGAGCAATCCGCCGATTATTCCGCAATCGAAAGTCATATACCTTGAGGTGTCGGAGGCATCCTTGAACAGATTGCCAAGACAAGCAAAAAAGTTCATATCAGAATATTTTGCACCGCTGCCTGCGTAAATCAACGCCCCGATAAACAGAATTATGACAACACAAAGGAAAAGCTTCAGCTTATAGCGTGCAACCTGTTTCTCCTTTTCGGTCATGACACACAAATAAAAAAGCGTTACGGGAACAAGAAAAATCCCGAATCCGAGAACTCCGAAAAAGAAACTGCGTATCATTGTCCAGACATTTGAACCTTTTATGAAAATTATGCAGACAAAAACAGCCGCAACGGCGGCATAGAGGATTGCCCTTACACGCGGCGAAAGTCCGCTGCTCCTTTTCGGAACAGCGGATGCTTTGGTTCTGCTTGCAGTTTTTGCACCTTTTGATGAGGTTTTTGAAGAAGTCTTTTTTCTTCCCGACGCAGTATTTTTAGTTTTGTCAGCTGTTTTTTTGTTAGCTGCCAATAAAATCACTCCATTTAAAATTTATGCAATTGGCGCACCTGTGAAAAGGTTTACGCCCGTGTTCATTTCGATGATTGAAATTACAATAAATGCAACACCGACAACCGCTGTGTAGATTACGAAAATTTCCATTTTGTCGGATTTCAGGAACCACTTGAAAATTACGATTGCAAGATAGCCTACAACTGCTGAAACTGCCATTCCGATAATCAGCGGAATAAATTCAATTTTGCTTAAACCTTCGGGTGACTTGATTGCATCCACACCCTCAAGAAGTGCCGCCGCAAGGATTGACGGGATACCGAGTACGAATGTGTAGTCAAGTGCCTTCTGCTTTGAGATTCCTCTCATCTCACCGACCGAAAGTGTTGAGCCTGAACGGGAAAGTCCCGGAAGGAGTGCGGCACAAACCTGTGTTACACCGACAAGGATTGCGTCAACAACATTAAAATTATCTCTTGTTGCCTTTGCATTGCTCTTTGTTGCAAGATGTTTGTGAGTTGAAGCAACACTCTTGCGGTTACGGATAATACCGATTGTTAAAAGTACGCTTGTAAGAATGAGCGAACAGGCAGTTACTATGAGAACAGGACTTGCAGAAAGCCGGTCTGCAAGGTCCTTGAGTTTCATATCTGTTCCGGGAATCGGCAGAAAAAGCAAGAACAGCGGTATAAGACCGATGATGAGCATTACAACGAGATTACGGTTGTAATTCATTTTGCTCCATTTGAACTTGCCTGTGAAAATATCCTTGAGCATAAGGAAAAATTCTTTGATAAGATCCCACACAAGTTTGTGGTAGAATGCAACAACGGCAACAAGTGTGCCGACATGGAGCATTACATTGAAGAAAAGATTGCTTTCGCCCGTGCCTGCACCGAGAATGTGCTGTGTGATTGCGAGGTGGCCGCTGCTTGATACGGGCAAAAATTCAGTAAGTCCCTGAACAACACCCTGAATAATAGCATCTAAAATTGACATGGTTATGTATTCCCTCCAAAAAATAAGTTTTACGAATCTTCTTTGTTATTTGTACGCTGAAAAGCCATATGGGTTGGCATAATTAAGATTTCATACAAATCATAAGCGTCACAATATATATGTATTCGGGCAAAACGCCCGAAATTATTTTTCCTGCTTTTTTGAGCGTGATTTTGCAGACTTTGGCTTGCTCCCTTTGTTTTCTTTAATCAAATCATAAAGAGCGTCAATTGCGTCGGAAACTGTTCCGACCTCGTCAATCAAGCCTTCTTCAACAGCCTCTTCTCCCTCAAGAATAGTTCCGATATCCATTACAAGCTCACCCGTGTTAAGCACAAGCTGATTATAACGGTCTTTTGTAATATTGGAATTTTCGGCAACAAAGGTTGTGATTCTGTCCTGCATACGCTGAAAATATTCAAAGGTCTGCGGAACTCCGAGTGTGAGGCCTGTTGTTCTGACGGGATGAACCGTCATTGACGCACTCTTTGCGATAAAGCTTTTCTTTGCCGCAACAGCAAGCGGAATTCCTATTGAATGACCTCCGCCGAGTACGATGGAAACGGTCGGCTTTTTCATTCCCGAAATCACCTCGGCAATTGCAAGACCTGCCTCAACATCTCCGCCGACTGTGTTAATCAGCACAAGCAGTCCGTCAATTCTTTCGTCCTCCTCAACCGAAACAAGCAGAGGGATGACATGCTCGTATTTTGTGGTTTTGTTTTGTTGCGAAAGAATGTAATGACCTTCAATCTGACCGATAATCGTCAGGCAATGCAGCACACAGTCCTTATGAGTTGTGAGAACAGAACCTGTTTCGCCGATTCGGTCTGTTTGTTCTTCACTTATGGGGCTGTCGTTTGCAAGCTTTTGCGGATCGTCATCCGGTGCAGGATTTTTAACATAGTTCCCTTTTTTTGATGAGACTTTTGAAGATTTTGATTTTTGTGGCATTGTATGCACCTCCGAGAATAGTTTCACCGAAATTGCACGCAAAATGTATGCATACCAAAAAATAAGACGCACAAGCCACACTGTTCAATTGTAAAAAGCCTTTAGTGCTTATTATACCATTACAACAAAATTATTTCAATAATTTTATTTCTTTATTTCTAATAAGTAATAATTATTTAAAAGAATTATAGTAGTATTAAAGAAATATTATTCCGACAGAACCTGTCGGAAGTTGTTATGGAGTGATATTCAGTTGACATCTGACATAATTATGGGTGTTGTCATTTTAGTTCTTATTTTGCTTTCGGCGTTCTTTTCAGCGATTGAAACTGCATTTTCGTTTGTAAACAAGGTGCGTGTTCAGCGTTACAAGGATGACGGCAACAAAAAAGCGGCAGCAGCGCTCTACATAATCGAGCATTTCGACAATGCCCTTACAACAATTCTCATCTGCAACAATGTTGTAAACCTGAGCTGTTCTTCAATTGCGACTGTGCTGTGTATGAATCTTTTCGGTGACGCAGGCTCGGCAATTGCAACAGGTGCAACAACTTTTCTTGTTCTGACATTCGGTGAGATTGTGCCGAAATGTCTTGCAAAGGAACATTGCGATGCCTTTTCACTCAAAACAGCCGGATTGCTCAGAGGACTTATGACACTTCTTACGCCGCTTGTGTGGATTTTCACACGATTCAAAATGATTGCCTTAAAGATTGCAGGCAGCAGCGGTGACGCTCCGTCAGTTACTGAAAATGAGCTTAAATACATTGTTGAGAGCATTGAGGAAGAAGGCGTTCTTGAAGAGAGCGAAAGCGAGATGGTTCGCTCCGCACTTGACTTTGACGAAACTACTGCCGAGGAAATTCTCACTCCGAGGGTTGACATCACATTTATCAGCGTTGATGACTCGCCTGAAAAAATCAAGGATATCATCATTGAAAACCGCTATTCAAGAATTCCCGTGTACGAAGGCACGGTTGACCATGTTGTCGGTATTCTCCATACAAGAGATTATCTTGAACGACTTGCAGACGGTAAAGCACCCGATGTTAAGGAGCTTATGCAGCCGCCTTACTTTGTGTTTAAAACACAACAGCTTTCAAAAATTTTGAATGCATTCAAACGCACAAAAATTCATCTTGCGGTCGTTACGGATGAATACGGCGGAACACTCGGTATTGTTACAATGGAGGATTTACTCGAAGAAATTGTCGGCGAAATATGGGACGAGGACGAGGAAATTGAGCATAACTACTACAAAATCGGCAAGGGCGAGTTCCTTGTAAACGGTGATATGGAGCTTGAAGATATGCTCGGTCTGTTTGATATGGACGAGGACAGTCTTGAATGTGACAGCGTAACGGTCGGCGGTTATATTCTTGAACACGCAGGAACAATCCCCCACAAGCGTGACAACATTGAGGCCGACGGCTTTAAGTTTACTGTTATGGAGGTTAAGGATCAGCGTATTTTACGGGTTGTTGTCAAGAAAAGCGACACTTCCGAAGAAAACGAATCCGATGAAAAAAGCGAGAACAAAAAGTCTGAATAAATAAAGCATAACAGGAGCAGTATTTTCCTTACCGCTCCTGTTTTTTTACTGTATTTTTTTGCAGAGAGAAGTGCATAATGCGCTGACGGGGATACAAAGAAATGCCCACAAGGTGCTGTAAAACGGACAAATCTGCCCTTTTAAATTAAGTCGGCAGTTTGAATAATCCCAGACATTAAGCCTGAATTTCAAATTGACAACACAGCCGCAGCAGTATTCAAGTGCGGTAATTATCGCACTTCCCGATATGCATTTTTGCAGCATATTCATTTTTGAAAAGCGCTTGTAAAATCTGAAAAGCGACACAAACGCAGTTCCGCCCGTAACCGCCATTGACCAATGAGTTTTTCTCCGCCACAAAATTTCAAGCAGAGCGTAGCCTGCTCCGCCTATTGAAAAGAGAATGCAATCGTTACGCAACCGTAAACTTTTTTTCATAAGAAATCACCTGTTTTAGTTTTCGCCGAAACAGGTGATTTATTTAACCTATGAATTTTTTATTTTGTCAGAACATCTCTTTTAGTTCTTCAAGAGAATAAAGACAGTTGATTGCGGTCAAAAATGCGTTTGTTGAAAGATATGACGGCAGACCGAGTTTTTTAAGAATCTTCTTGCGGTTTATTTCTGAATTTTCAGTTCCCGTAAGTCCGAGGACAAATAGATCGGCTTTAGTAATTTTCCTTTCGGGAATATTATTTTCTTCACCGATTATCTCGGCACCGCTTTTGCGGATTGCATTTATTATAACTTCATCGCTGACGCCTTCAACGCCCAAAAGCCCCTCTTTACCACCTTTTGCCTTGCGTTTTTCCTTGCCTTTGATTTGAGGAATATAGCAATTTTTAATTTTTGAATTATCGACCGAGCCTTTAAGGAAATTCCTTATTACAAAGCCTGCACCGTCACTGTCGGTCATTATAAGTATTCCCCTTGTTTCGGCAATCTTGCGGATAAGCGACTGCTTTTCTTTGTCGGAAAAAACACGGAAACCGTTGGTTTCGATTATCGGAGCATCTACAATTGATGAAAGCTTTATCTTGTCATATCTGCCCTCAACTATGACAGCCTCACGGATTTTGAGCATTAGATTCTGCCCTCCTTTGCAATCAAAAGCAAACGGGAAATAAGCTGTTCAATTAAAAATCTTTGATTAACGGAAACTGATTTCAGCTTTTCGTCTGTTTCAACAAGCACATCAAGGCTTTTCCGAAGTGCCTCGGTTGAAGTCCTTGAAACGGAGGTTCTCGCCCTGTTTAACACAAACGCACGATTTTTGTAGGCAAAATCTTTTGCCACGGTTTCTTTACTGACTGAGCATTCATCTGCAACACGCATACGATACGCATCGACATAGGCGGATGAAAGTGCATAGAGAATGTTAATCGGCTCTTCCCGCTGACAGAAAAGTGTGTCGAGCTTTCTGAACGCTCTGTCACCTCTGCCGTTAATAACATCGTCAGCCATATCATATGTTCTTGCTTCAAGGTTTACGGTTGACAAAAGGTCGATATCACGGTCGGTAATTTCCTCACCCTTTGCATATGCGGCAATTTTGTTGACCTCGTTTTTCAGAAGATTGAGGTCATCACCGACATTTGAAATAATCTTTGACGCATTGAGGTGTGAAATCAGCTTGCCGTTTTCGTTTGCCCACTTTGCAACATACTTTTCGATAATTTGTGAGTTGATTTTTTCAAAACAGCAGACGCTGCCGATTTTTTCAACACGCTTTATAAGAGCGGTAAAAGAAGTTTTATTCTTTGACGGAACATAAGTCGGCATTGAAATTATGAGAACCGTACCGTCCCATGCTCTGCTTGTAAGCTCTTTAAGAGTATCAAGCCGATCCTTCACCATATTATCAAAGTAAATGTCGGTCACAACAACACAATTGCGTTCCGCCATAAACGGCATTATTTGCAGGGATGCGGCAAGTTCCTGAAAATCGATGTCACCGCTGAATGTATGATAATTGAAATCGGACGGATTTTTGCCTGCAACAGCCTCACAAAGCTTTTTTGTGTAACTTTTGACAAACATCTGCTCCGAACCGTAGATTAGGTACACAGGCGAAAAGCTTTTGTTTTTAATTTGTTTTTTCAGGTCTGCTTCGGTGATGCGCGGCATTTTATCCTCCGTTCAGATTGACCGTTATGTTTCTTTCAGATGTTGAAATAACGGTTGGACTGATTTCTTTAATAGAATCATAATTTTTCTTAAACTGCTTTTCCAATCCCGAAAATATCACGGTATTGCATGATATCAAATCGAAATTTTCGGGGACTTTATCAATCAGCAAACAATCGGGATTGCGATACTTTTCGGGCAGATTTGAAAGGTCTGCATCTGTCGGCACAAACAATACAGTCATATTTTTCCCTTTTATGAACTGAAACATTGTGTTGTCAACGCAGATTACCTCATCCGTCACCGTATCGGAAAGATTCAGCGTAAAGTGACTGTTTCCGCCGAAAGTCTGTCGGCTGTTACCGTCAAAAGCGTTCAAAAGATTTTGCTTTTCAATGTCATTATCATATACCAAAATATTATTTAAGTCAAATTTTGTGACTGCAAAGCGTTCAAGAGAAGAGTATTTATTATTCTGATTTGGAATTATCATATATTCAATATCTGAGTATCTTTCGCTGATATCGGCTGTAACATCGTCTGCGCTTGCTCTGTTGCCTCCGCATGAAATCACGGAACAGCTGTCGGGGCAGTTGACTGTTGCAAAAACACCGTTGCCGACATTATAGATTTTCATTTCACCGTTATCGGCTGTTAAAAGCACATTGAGCGACGCTCCGATTACGAGGACTGAAATTGATACCGAAACAGAAATTTTGACATAGAATTTTCGATTTATTACAAACAATCCGCCAATTGCGAGAAGTACGCTGACACCTATCCACACAAACCAATAGAGCGAATGGGTTTTAATTGTGCTGAATGGGAGTTGTGAAAAAGTTGAAACCAACCACAAAATTGCCTTTGAGCATAATCCCGAAACGAGACCAAACGGGTATGCAAAAAATGATATAAACGGGCAAATAAAAAGTACCGAACACAACAGAGAACACACCAAAAGTGCCGAAACAAACGGTTCACATAACAGAGAAACAAGTATGACTGTCGGGGAAATTCTGTTAAACGCAACGGCGGTTATCGGCAAAATCCACAGAAATGCAGATACTGAAACCGACAGCATATTTACGCAGATTTTAAACAGCCTTTTGATATAATAGACAACCGTTCCGACAAAATCGTTCTTACGCTTGTTATTGTAATGAAAGAATCTCAGCACAGAGCGTTCAATCGGTTTTGACCACAGAATTATACCAGTCGTTGCCGAAAATGAAAGCAACATACCGATATCGGCTACCGCATATGGGTTGAAAGCTGTCAGAACAATTGCGGCAAAACCAAGGTTATTCAGCGAGTCGGCTATTCTGAGATTTGACGATGCAAGCGACACAATTATCATCATAATTCCGGCACGGACAACCGAATGTGCAAAGCCCGTTACAGCCATAAAAGCAATAACCGTGAATGTGGTAAAACCTGTTATTAAAAATCTGTTTTTTGTTAATTTTCTTACCAAGAACAATACAAACGAAGTGATTATAACAAGATGCATTCCCGAAACCACTATTAAAAACGAAGTGCCTGTCAATGAAAAATCATCTTTAACGCTTGAATCAAGAGCTGTTTTCTCACCCAAAAGAACGGCACGGCAGAGCGTTGAATAATCCTCCGGCAACAGCATATCAAGGGAATTTTTCATTGTCATTCTAACCTCAACGGCAAATGAATATAAATCAAACACTTTCTCCCCTGTCGCATCAATTTTGAAGCCGTCATAGGAATATGCTTTCAGAAAAATTCCGTGACTGATCTGTGAGTTTACATTATTCTTGTATGTAAGAGCCGTGAAGTTGACCTTTTCAAAAGGCTCTGCGTCAACATTTGAGTACGAAATAATTTGAATTTTCGCATCTGACGGCTGACCGTTGATTTTGTCGGTTTTGATTACGAAACTGCATGATGAATCGGTGGTGATGATTTCATCACAGATATATCCGCTTGCTGTAATTTCTTTATCGGAATATTTATTTATAATCGTGTTGTTAATATATTCGGAATAGGCGATCATATTGCCCGCAGAATATATTACGGCAAAAGCAAATACGCACAGCGACTTGCCGAATGATTTATTTTTCTTTGAAATAATTACGAATATACCTACTGCAACGGATAACACTCCTAACGAGCCGATAATCGCAAAGACAATTTCATTAAAATCCGAATAAAAAACGGCTGAAAGGACAAACAGGAAAGTAAATCCTATAAGTCCAAACAGCCGTTTCATAAAAATCAATCCTTATTCAGTAATCATTTTTTTAATATAATTATACACTCGGTTACCATTCAATCCTTTTTTGCAATAAAAAGAATATTTATAATTGTTATCATTATATTCTCCTACTACAGTTTCACCTTTTTCATTTACAAAATTCGCACCCTTAATTTCAAAAGTCGCCATTGTGGGAGAAAGTCCGTTTGTATTGACTCCGCTGAGATTTTCACTGTTTTTTACAGCATAGCTGACAGCCTTGCGCAAGGTCACAGTATTGTCAGAGGCAGATTTATCTAACGAACAAACCACTTCGATCGCCGTGTATGGAATAGCTCTTACACTTACAATATTTTTCAAACTTTCGCCAAACTTAATTCCGGAAATTTCTTCCGCTTTATCAATACTCGCTCCGCAATCTTCCCACTTTTTCAAAGTAACATCTACGGAAGGATTCACGGTTTCAGAGGTACTTGGTGCAGGTAAATCAGAGCAGGAGCATAGAATACACACCGCCGCCAACACAAAAGCAAGGCATAAACATACTTTTTTCATAATGGCATCTCCTTTATTATTTATTTGGTTATTTTTATCACCTCAAGTATATCATTTTTTGTATTTTTATAATATCATATAGAATTTCATTTGTCAATATAAATATTATTTTTGTTAATTTTGCTGCTATCTCTTCTCATTAAATTACCTATTCAGCACTGTTTCTATCCAATCATTTATAAGTTGAACAATTTCTACACTTTAATTTTTACACTTTATATCTATGGTATAAAAAAGGAAAACAGCCGTCAAAATATGCGGACGGTATAATCTGCACACTTCAACAGCTGTTTAAATTTGATTTTATAATTACTCAGTATTACTTAAAGAAAAGCGGAAGTTCGCTGAGGAATATAATGTCATCTCTGTCCTTAGCGTCACCTTCGGCAAGGACTGATGCCCTGCCAACGATATTTGCGCCTGTTTTTTCAACGAGCGTTTCAAGAGCGTGAAGACTTTCGCCTGTTGAAATTACATCATCAACAAGAAGAACTCTCTTGCCGTTGAGAAGATTTACATCATCTTCGCCGAGGTAGAGTTTCTGTTCGTTTTTTGTTGTGATTGAATTAACGGTCACTCCGATAGGATTGCCCATATAAACCTTAACGCTTTTTCTTGCGACAACATAGTTTCTGCAGCCCTGACGAGCCATTTCATAGCAAAGCGGAATACCCTTTGCTTCGGCAGTCACAACAACATCGTGTTCGGGAACACGCTTGAGGAGTTCTCTTGCGGCAACCTCTGTCATCTCAATGTCACCAAACATAATAAATGCGGCAATATCAAGCTTATCGTTTACAGGGAATTTTCTGAGTTCTCTGTCAAGTCCTTCAATGTTAATCTTATATGTATCCATTATTGCAGTCCCTTCTTATGCCATTGTGCCGTTGAGCTTTTTGCCGCCAAGGATGTGGAAATGCATATGCTTTACGCTCTGACAGCCGTCCTCACCGCAGTTATTTACAATACGGTAGCCGTTTGTAAGTCCGAGTGATTTTGTAATTTCGGGAATTTTAGTGAAAATGTGAGCAATATTGCCGACATTTTCTTCATTAACTGCGTCTGCACAGCAGATGTGTTCCTTTGGAATTACAAGCACATGAACGGGAGCCTGTGGTTCAAGATCATAGAAAGCGAGAATTTTTTCGTCTTCATAAACTTTTTTTGACGGAATTGAGCCGTCAACGATTTTGCAGAAAATACAATCTGACATTTTAATTCAACCTCTCAATATAATTTATTTTCCGTATCAGAAATATTTAAAATATAATAAATATCATACCAAAGTTATTGTACAACCAAATCACTTTTCGGTCAATACTGCCGTCATTTTTTGGCAGTAATTTTCTTTTCCTCACCTTTAAGAAGTCTTTTGATGTTTTCTTTGTGCTTTACAAGAACGAAAACGCCGATTAAAAGAGCCGCCGCAGTTGAGAAGATTACATATGTAAGAGAATAATCCTTGTAAATTATGAAGTCAAAGATAAATGTCATTGCAAAGGTGTAAGGCGCATAGAGAATCGCACAGAGAACACTTGCAAGTGATATAATTTTTGAGCAGAGGAAGATAATAAGAAAAGTTACAATAATTGCGATAAATACACGCCAATCCTCTGTCAGCATAAGAGCGGCGGCGGTTACAACACCCTTGCCGCCCTTAAAGTGAAAATACACGGGGTATGAATGTCCGAGAATACAGAAAATACCTGCAACATATTTTCCGCAGTTGATAAGCTCGTTTATAAAAATGGGGCTTTCACCCTGAAATGCAACCGATGCAAACGAGAAGATGAAACCTCCGATAAGCACGGCGATAATACACTTCAGTGCGTCACACACAATGGTGATGATTGCCGGAACTTTACCGACACTGCGCAGTACATTTGTAAAGCCTGCATTGCCGCTGCCCATTTGACGGATATCCTTTTTGCCCTTTGTCACAATGCCTGTGACAAGAACAGCCGTGTTGATACTGCCGAGAAGATACGCAATCAATGCCGAAAGCAGAATCATCCACCAGCAGTTTGCTAAAATTGCCGAAATATGCTCCATTACTTTTCTCCTCTCTCTCTTACCACAATTTTGATCGGCGTACCCTCAAGAGCAAAAGCCTCACGGATTCTGTTTTCAAGATAACGCTGATATGAGAAGTGGAAAAGCTGTGCATTGTTGCAGAAGAAAACGAATGTCGGCGGTTTTACGGAAGCCTGAGTCATATAGAAAATTTTAAGTCGCTTACCCTTGTCAGACGGCGGTTGAACTCTTGTTGTAGCCTGTGCAAGAAGTTCGTTGAGCATACCTGTTCTGATTCTGCGGTTTGCGCTGTCATTACAGCTTATGATATATTCAAACAGCCTGTCGATACGCATACCTGTTTTTGCGGAAATAAATACCTTTGGCGCATATGACATAAACGCAAAATCTGCGTCAAGCTTTTTGCGGAACTCCTGCATTGTCTTATCGTTTTTTTCGACAGCGTCCCACTTGTTTACGGCAATTATACACGCTCTGCCTGCCTCATGCGCAAGACCTGCAACCTTGGTATCCTGTTCTGTAACGCCCTCTGTCGCATCAATCATAATAACGCACACATCACTGCGTTCAATAGCCATTTTTGCACGGATAATACTGTATTTTTCAATATTATCATATATTTTGCTCTGACGGCGAAGTCCTGCGGTATCGGTAAAGTTAAACTTTCCGTACTTATTTTCAACAAGCGTGTCGATTGTGTCACGGGTTGTGCCTGCTATATCAGACACAATACAGCGTTCCTCGTTTGTAATTTTGTTTACAAGAGATGACTTGCCTGCGTTCGGCTTGCCGATTACCGCAACATTGATGATTGTGTCGTCATCTTCCGCATTTTCATCATAATCAAAGCTTGAAAAAGCCTTGTCCAAAAGGTCGCCCGTACCGTAACCGTGAACGGCTGAAACCTCGATAGGATCGCCTAAACCGAGATTATAAAACTCATAGAATTCAGGTGACGGTTCGCCGAGTGTGTCGCACTTGTTTACACAAAGCACAACAGGCTTGCCCGACTTCTGGAGCATCTGCGCAACATCCATATCTGTTGCAACCATGCCCGACTTGCAGTCTGTTACAAGGATAATAACATTAGCCGTGTCGATTGCAAGCTGAGCCTGACGGCGCATCTGCACAAGAATAATATCATCTGATTTCGGTTCAATACCGCCTGTGTCAACAATAAAGGCAGTTTTTCCGCACCATTCCACCTCACCGTATATTCTGTCACGGGTAACACCGGGAGTATCGTCAACAATTGACAATCTCTGACCGATGAGTTTATTGAAAAGCGTTGACTTTCCCACATTTGGTCTGCCGACAACGGCAATTACGGGTTTGTTCATCTTATCAGTCCTTTCCTGCAATTACAGCCTCTACAAGGTCGTTTCCGTTGTTATTGACGGGAACAAGAGTTACACCGAGTTCCCGTTCAACATCATCTGTTGAAACATCATCAAGAAACAAATCATTTTCAAAACGGAGCATTGATGACGTGATAATAAGCCTGTCGCCAAGGTCATCGCCACGGAGCTGATCAATAAGATCACCGCCTGTGACAAGTCCTGACACATTTACTCCTCCGCCGAAAAAGTTGTTCTTAATCGCCCTTGTATTTATAGTTATATTCGGGAATTTTTCGTTAATCATCGACATAATCCGCTTCATGTACGGAAACACTCCCTCGCCGCAGGCAATTGTTACCTTATGGCAAAGGCTTTCGTCTGCATCAAGCTCTTCAAGCTTCCAGCTGACATCATCGGTCAGATACGCAATCATACCGATTCCGTCCTCAAGAGCGGAAAAGTCCTCATAAAATTCGGGTGACGGGATTTCTCTTTCGGCAAGGAGGTAAAATTCATCACCCGGAAAGAAAATTCGTCTACCGTGCTTTTTGACGCACTCATCACCCATTTTTTCAATTATATCAATTGTCTGCCCTGCCGTTTCCTTATTATAAGGAACAAGCGGATAAAGGTTTTCACGGTAGCGTGTAAGTCCGACAGGAACAATCGCAGTCATATTAACACCGAGATTTTCAAGATCGGTCAATGTTCTGACAAGCTCGTCACCGTCATTAATTCCGGGACAGGAAACAATCTGACAGTTAAGCGTTATTCCTGCGTCTGCAAAGCGTTTGAGATATTTCAATGTATCGCCTGCAAAACGGTTATTCATCATCTTACAACGAAGCTCGGGGTTTGTTGTGTGAACCGACACATTAATCGGGCTTATGTGCATTTTTATAATTCGGTCAATTTCGTGCTCTGTAATATTTGTCAGCGTGATATAGTTGCCGAACAAAAACGAAAGTCGGCTGTCATCGTCCTTAAAATAGAGCGACTCACGCATACCCTTCGGAAGCTGGTCAATAAAGCAGAAAATGCACTTATTACGGCACGAATGCTGTTTGTCCATAAGATAGGTTTCAAACTCAAGACCGATTTCCTCATATTCTCCCTTGGTCATTTCTATGGTACGAACATTTTTGTCCTCATCCGCAACCTCAAGAGTAAGCTTGCGGTTTACCTGATAGAATCGGTAATCAAGAACATCGACAATCTCGTTTGAATTGATTGAAAGGAGGGTTTCCCCTTTTTTTATCCCTGCTTTGTCGGCATGACTGCCGGTTGTGACATCAAAAATTTTAACAGCCACACCTTCACCTCGCAAAACATTTTTACATACACTTTTATTCTACACAAAATACCGTTTTTAATCAACAGGTTTGCAAATTGTTTTTGGATATACGGTAAAATTTGCAAAACAAAAGGGCGAACAGATAACTGCCGCCCGTAATGTTTGTAATAAAAATTACTGTTCGTCTTTCTTTACAACAACCTGTCTGCCGTTGTACATACCACAGTTTGTGCAAGCCTTATGAGCTGCTGTTAATTCACCGCAGTTAGGACAAGCAGTAAGTTCAGGAGCATTAATCTTCCATACTGTTGAACGTCTTGAGCTCTTTCTTGCGTGTGATGTTTTGTTCTTGGGTACTGCCATTACAAAAACCTCCTTACAAAATTTATCTTAGTCAATCAACTGTTTAAGTATCTCAAGTCTTGGATCCGTTTGACGCTTATCACAGGAACATTCACCGTTGTTGAGGTTTTGTCCGCAAATCTGACACAGACCTTTGCAATCGTCCCTGCAAAGATTCTTTGACGGGAGCGAAAGAAAAATGTCAGAAATTACAACATCATCAAGCTCGAGTGTAAAATCAGGTGTTTCAATATAGTCATCATTTTCCTCATCGGCAAGAGTCTGAATAAGCCTGTGTTCAAAGCTCATATTCATCTCTCTTGTATAAGGCTCACCGCAACGGTCACAGTCACGGCTGTAATCAAAGTGTGCATTGATTACAAGAGTAATCAAACTTGCTCTGTTTGTTGCTTTGGCAGTCACGACAACGGGAGTTTTGAATGGATAAACTCCGTCAACATCAAGACCTGACAAGTCAAGGTTATATTCAACTTGTTTTTCTTCACCGTCATTCTGAAAGACGGATTTAAGCTCAAAAAGCATATCTGCACCTCTTGACAGCATAGACACATATTAAAACGCTGTTTATTATTATACAAAAGGTTTGTCCCTTTGTCAACTAAAAAATACAAGAAAATAGGCTGTTTTTTTCGGGAATTTATGACAATATTCGCTAATTTTCCCATATGGAATTTTGAGCCTGCAAAGTCACTCAGAAAGTTACTTTACACTTGATTTCTTCTTTTCATTATACCTCTTAAACATATATAATGCAATAATAAATTGCAGTTGACATAAAACGGAATTTGTGATAGCATACTGTGTGGCAGTTCGTAACCATCCTGCCGGAAGGACGCCGATAGGCTGCTCCTTCTATCAAAACTAAGGAGAAAGGCACAGGGCTTTTTATGCCCTTTTTGCACCCTCTTTTGTGTGGGTGCTTTTTTTGTGCCGGAAAGAGAGTATGGAGAGATACAGTATTATTAATGAAAAGAACAATCGGGAGATTGTTCTTCTGCGTGGAAGCGGTTGCGTTTACAGAAAATGCATCTTCTGCGACTACTACACCGACAGGTGCAGTGACGAGGACGAAAACTTTCGTCTTAACAAAGCCGTGCTTGAAAAAGTTACGGGAATTTTCGGTGACCTTGAGGTCATTAACTCGGGCTCGGTTTTTGAGCTTGACAAAAAAACACTTGATTTTATCAAACAGGTGTGCAAAGAAAAAAAGATAAATACCATTCATTTTGAGGCACATTATCTTTATCGGAACAAAATCAGTCAGCTCAGAAAAGATTTTGCGGATTTTGATTTGAAAATGAAGCTCGGTCTTGAAACCTTTAACTGCGATTTCAGAGAAAATGTTCTGAAAAAAGGAATCAAAGAGAGCAGTCCCGCTGTTATTGCTGAGAATTTCGACGAAGCTAATTTCCTTTTCGGAATTAAAGGTCAGACAGCCGAAACCATGCAAAAGGATATTGAGTTAGGATTAAAATATTTTGAACGAATTTGCGTTAACATTATGTGTGACAACACAACGGAAGTTGAACCCGACAAAGCTGTCATAAAAGAGTTTATGCAGAAGATCTATCCTGTATATAAGGATAACCCAAGAACGGATATTTTAATTAACAACACGGATTTTGGAGTAGGTGACTGATATGATTAATGAACTTTTACTTATGTTCTCTGTAGTATTTATCTACGGAGCGGCACTTTTGGGATATGCGCTTTTCGGAAAAGCAGGACTTTACTGCGTTTCAGCCGTAGCAACAATTCTTGCGAACATTGAGGCTTTAATCCTTGTAAACGCTTTTTCAATGGAACAGACCCTCGGAAATGTGCTTTTTGCGGTAACATTTTTGATTACGGACATTCTCTCGGAATGTGAGGGCAAAAAAGCCGCCAACAAGGCGGTTCTTACGGGAATACTTTCATCGGTATTTTTTCTTGTGCTTTCACAAAGCTGGATGCTTTACAATCCGAGTCCGAACGACACGATTATGCCGTCAATCAAGGCGGTTTTCTCAAACACTCCCCGAATGATTTTTGCATCACTTATTGTATATGCAATAAGTCAGCTGTTTGATGTGTGGCTCTATCACAAGTGGTGGAAGTTTACTGAAAAGAAATTCGGCGACAAGAGAAGATTTTTGTGGCTGAGAAATAACGGTTCAACGCTTATCAGTCAGATTCTGAACACTGCCCTTTTCACTGCTTTTGCGTTCTGGGGAACTTATGATTTCGGAACACTCGTTTCAATCTTCCTTTCAAGCTATGTAATCTACATTTTCACAAGTCTGCTCGACACCCCTGCGGTGTATCTTGCAAGACTTATCCACGATAAAAAGGAACAGAAAAAGATTTCGGAATAAAAACAGCTTAATTGAATATTTTCAATAAAAAGACAAGTCGTCGCAATAATTTTTGCGGTGACTTGTTGTGCTTTTTCAGGATTTTGTGAATAAACCATAATATTATGCTTTTTATAATATACAACATTCCGCATTTTTATAGTCATTTTTTAACAATATGTGCGAAAATGGCTGATTTTATCCTGAATCACATAATTTTTTAAGATTTTTATTGACTTTTTCTGTATCAAATAGTATAATGAGGGCAAGTTAAATGCTTAATATTATTTATAAACTTAATTTTGGAGGTAAATATCATGCTTACTAAAAGTGAAGAAGAAATTATGTACTTATTGTGGGACCTCGATGAACCACTCACAAGCTCAGAAATTGTTAAGAAGGCTGTAAACAAAACATGGAAAAAGAGTTACATTAACCTTCTTATTAATTCTCTTCTCAAGAAGGACATGATTAAGGTTGTCGGCGTTAAGCAGATGACTAAGAACTATGCCCGTACTTTTGTTCCTACAATGACAAAGGACGCTTATGCAATCAAGCAGATTTCTGACAGACCGAATTTTGCCGACAGCGATATTCCGACTCTCTTCTCAGAGCTTATTGAGAGAACCGAAAGCTCAGATGTTTTTGATGAGCTTGAAGCTCTCCTTAAAAAGCGCCGTGAAGAACTCGGCAAATAATCTATGCAAATAAGTTTTTATTCATTCTTGTTTTCTATTGCAATAAGCAGCATTTTTATAGTGCTGCTTTACTTTTTCAGAAAAAAGGTTGCTTTTTGTAATTACTGCGGTCTTTATACGATTTTGGGATTGTATGTTGTAACATTTGTAAGAATGGTATTTCCGTTTGAATTCAAATTTACATATACAGTTTCCGATAAAAATGTGTATGCCGCAATAATGGATGTTCTGACTCCCAACAAAGATGTGCTGTTTGTTCCGGAATTCACATGGCTCAACCTGCTTGTAGCAGTATGGATTGCCGGAAGTGTGATATACATTTCACGGGTGATGATTAAGTATTACAAAGCAGTCAAAGCTCTGAAAGCAAATGTTATTGACGGCACACCCGAAATGCAGGCAAAGCTTGACCTCATTTTGCAAAAGTGCGGAATCAGAAGAAAAGTTAAGCTAAAAATTACCGATTGCGTTATCTCCCCTGTTACATACGGATTTTTCAATCTTGTTATTCTTATTCCGAATCGTGAATTTGACGACAGGGATTTTGGATATATCGCAACGCACGAATGCTGTCATATAAAAAACAAGGATATTTGGATTAAATTGCTGACGGAAATTTATTGCGGAATCTTTTGGTGGAATCCGTTTGCCCACCTTTTGAAAAAAGATTTAACCTACTGTCTTGAACTCAGGTGTGACAAGCGTGTTACAAGCAAGCTTAGCGAGAACAGATGTACTGTGTATTACGAAGTACTTGTAACGCAAATGAAAGCCTATAAAGAACAAAAAGAAAGTGAAAAGAGCGACAGGGAAACTGCACTGAAAAGTGCGCTTGTCGGAATGAGTTTTGTAACCAACGATAAGGGCGAAAAAATTATAAGCAGAATGGAAATGATTCTGTACCCGAAGAAAAAACAGACAATTATAAACAATGTTGTTACAGCTTTAATGGCATTGCTTGTTGTCGCTATATTCTTTGCTTCATACTGCTTTTTGATTGTCCCCGGTTGGGACGCCACATACGAGGATTGTGTAGCCGATCTCATTGAATCGGGTGAATACAATGATAATGTCGAAGTGTATGACGAAACAAATATGTATGTTTATGTTGAAAAAGACAAAACCACTCACCTCATTTTTGAGCCTTACGATGAAAAGAAAGGCATTGTCTATACAGACGACAATTCTATTATTATCCCCTATGAGCAAGTTGAGAACGGCGAATATAGTTACTGTCTTGTATTAAAGGAGAAATGACAGATGAAAAAGAAAGCCGCAAAAATTTTTACAGCATTTATTATGACAGCAATTATCGCACAGGGAACCGTTATGGTTGCAAGTGCAGCAGAAACAGATTCAACCCCCGACAGCGTTATAGTGATTGAAACCGCAACTCCTGACAGTTCATTTTTGGAAAGCGGTGCCGATTCAACTGCTATTCAGCCAAGAGCTGATGTTATAGTAAGAAAATGGCGTCGTGGAAGTCACGGACAGCTCCAGTACAGAAGATGGAATCAAACTAAACTAAAATGGGTTGACGACGAATGGATTGACTACAAAGGTTAATCAACAGTAACAACGAAGGCGAAACAGACACAAATCTGTTTCGCCTTAATTTTTTGTTTATTCAAAAAGATTCTGTTCCGACAAGTTGACGGATTCAACATCTTTAAGCTGACGCTGAATTTGACGGGTGCGAACTCCGACAAGCTTGTCAAGTTCCTTATTTGCCTGATCCAGTCTTTGCTGTGTCATTACAAGCACATCATTGAACTTGTCGAACTCGGTCTTTACACCGCCGAGTATTTTCCAAACCTCTGCACTTCTCTTTTGCACGGCAAGGGTTTTGAATCCCATTTGCAACGAATTGAGCAGAGCCGCCATTGTACTCGGACCTGCAATATTCACCTTATACTCACGCTGAAGGACTTCAACAAGTCCCATATTGACAACCTCGCTGTAAAGCCCCTCAAACGGAAGAAACATAATTGCAAATTCCGTTGTGTTCGGCGGATCAATGTACTTATCGTGAATATCCTTTGCCTCGCCCTTTATACGCTGAACAAGTGCTTTTTGTGCCGATTCAATGCGTTGCCTGTCACAGCTTTCAACCGCATCACGGAGAGCAGAATATGTATCGCCCGGAAATTTGGAATCAATAGGCAGATATACTGTACCGGCACCGTCAGAGGGCAGTTTGATTGCAAACTCAACAACATTTTTTGAGCCTTTTTTTGTTGCAATGTTTTCCTCATACTGTTCCTTTGAAAGGATTTCGGAGAGAATTGCACCAAGCTGAATTTCGCCGAGTATGCCCCTTGTTTTGACATTTGAAAGAACCTTTTTCAAATCGCCCACGCCTACCGCAAGCGTTTGCATTTCGCCGAGTCCCTTATAAACCTGTTCAAGTCTTTCGTTGACAAGCGAAAAAGACTTATTCATTTTTTCTTCAAGTGTTTTTTGAAGCTTTTCATCAACTGTCTGTCGCATTTCATCAAGCTGACGGAGATTTTCCCGCCTTATACTTTCAAGCTTTTCATCAACCGAGCGTCTGATATTTTCAAGGCTCTGAACATTGTCGGCTGAAAAGCTGTGAAGTCTTTGTTCAAGCTGAATCGCCCTGTCATTTTGCGACTGTGCAAAGCTTTGCTGATTGAGCAAAATCCTTTGAAGTTCGTCCTCCGTTCTGTTGTTATTATTCTTTTTGAGAACTGTTATTAATGTGACAACGCTGACAATGAGCGTTATTGCACAAAATAAAAGCACAATAATCTCGGATGTCGTAAACTGCATATTAAACCTCCCGAACAATAATTCGATTTCACAATTAAATAATATCATTCGGGAGTTTTTCTGTCAACTCAGGTATCGAATATTGTTTCAACCCGTTTCCGACAATTTTCAGGTGAATATACAAAACGGTCGATACGGTCGCTGTCGCAATAGTATTCGGGGCATTTCGGATTATATTTGTAATCAAAGGTGTCAATAATTATCAGTTTGATTTTCATTTTTTCGGGAATGATACTTTTTATGTAAACGCTTGCCTGCTGACCTGCACGGACTCCCTCTCTTGTTTCTGCAAGTCCTGCAAGATTTGGTGTAAGCTCCACAAAAGCACCGTAGTTTTCCACGCTTCGGATAATTCCCGACACGGTTTCACCGGCACAAAACCTTTCGGCATTTTCTTCCCATGTGCCGAGAAGCTCCTTGTGACTGAGGCTTATACGACCGTTTTCAACAGATTTGATAACGGCTTTGATATCCATTCCTACAGTAAATCTCTCGGCAGGGTGTTCTATCCTTGAAACCGAAATTGTGTCAATGGGCATAAGTGCAACAATTCCGCAGCCTATGTCTGCGAATGCACCGAAGTTTTCAAGATGAGTTATGCGGGCAGGCACAATATCTCCGCATCGTAACCTTGAAATGTATGCGTCAAGGCATTTGCGTTGTGCTTTTTCACGCGAGAGCATTACAATCGGTTTGCCGTTTTCGTCCTTGGTTATGTCGGTGACAACGAAACAGACGGGACGGTTCACCCTTGAAATCACGGCTATGTCACGAACCGAGCCGTCCTTAATTCCGATTGCACCCTCCTCCCTCGGAATTATGCCTTTTATGCCTGCAAGGTCAACAATAAGGTTGTGACTGCTGTCGCACACACAAGCCTTTGCCTCAAGAATCTTTTCGCTGTTTTTTGCATCCTCAAGCATCTTTAATGAGTGAAGTATATTTATGTTTTCCTGTTCGGATATAAGTTTTCCTTCGGGTAAATATTCTGACATTTTAAAGCCTCCGTCATATTTAGGTTTACAGAAAATCATATGAAAAAGTTTTCTGTCTTATTACACGGACGCAATTTTTTGCAGAAAAATTTTATTGCATTTGCTACGCTTTCCTTCATAAAAAGCGGCAAACTTGCATTTTTATTTCATTTATGATATAATAAGCACGAAAAGTACGATGAAATCTGAGCTTTTGTTGAGTGCTTATTATGCGAATTTATATCCCCCTCAAATTTTGCCATGCAAAATTTTCGATGGGTGATTGTACCATAATGCACTTTGTGATTATGGTACAAAAATGTGTGTGTTTTAGAATAAAATCCAGATTAGAAGAGCCGAGGTTGTTTTTGGAAACATTATATAACAACGAGGCTTGACAGGAAGGAAACAAATCTATGAATACTTACAATCTTAAAAAAATGTGTGCCGTATCGGTTGCATCAATTATGTGTGTTTCTGCATTGGCATTTTCGGGTTGCGGTGACAAGAAGGCTGAAGTCTCGCAGACTCCCGACGAAACAACACCTGCAACTACTGCCGTAAGCACGGCTGATGAACCTACCGCACAGAACTATCTTAAAAGCATCGGCATTGATACCGCTACTCTCGGAATCAATCCGAACATTATTCACGATTCAAACCCTGTCGGTTTTCAGCTTGATATGCCGAAGAACGGCGATACAATCGCAGTTGTTCACACCTCATACGGTGACATAACAATGCGACTTTTCCCCGAACAGGCACCAAAGACCGTTACAAACTTTGTAAACCTTGCAAAAGCAGGAAAGTATAATAATTCACTTTTCAGCAAAGTAACAAAAGACTTTATGATCAACGGCGGTTACTGCGGTACAAGCTCGTACGGCGATGCATTTGAAGATGAATTTTGCGACAAGCTTTTCAATATCAGAGGTGCTGTTGCAATGTCAAACACAGGTGCGGACACAAACGAAAGTGCATTTTTTATCAATCAGAAAACTGCCGAAACATATAAGAATGAAGGCGGCTGGGAACATCTTGCAAGTCAATGGGATTCTATCAAAACCCAGCTTGCAAACTACAAGGATTCAAACCTTCTGACTGCATTCATTGAAAAAAACGGCACAAACTGTTACGATACCGACAGCGTTCCCGACAGCGTTAAAAAGCTGTATGAAGAAAACGGCGGAAATGCCTATCTTGACGGTGCATACAATGCGGTTGACAGAGGTTACACGGTATTTGCACAGGTAATTGACGGAATGGATGTTGTTGATAAAATCGCCTCGGCTAAGGTTGACAAGGATGACATCCCCGTTAAGAACATTGTTATCAAAAGCATTAAGATTACACAATATAAAGAGGAATCAACAACTCAGGCAGATTCGACATCTGCCAAAAGCGTCACACAGCCGACCACAGTCGGATAAGGAGCGGTTATGAACAGAATGCCCGTTGCAGCGATTATGTATGACTTTGACCGTACCCTATGTACGAAGGATATGCAGGATTACAGCTTTATCCCCCGTCTTAATATGACCGAAGACGAGTTCTGGAAATTTTCAAACGAACTCGGTCAAAGCGAACATATGGACTCAATTCTTGCGTATATGTACGCAATGGTAAAAATGTCCCGTGAAAGGAATATGCCTCTTTTGCGAAATGACCTTGTTGAAATGGGAAAAAATGTTGAGTTTTTTGACGGCGTAAAGGATTGGTTCAAAAGGATTTCAGACTTTGGCAAAAAGCTTGGAATGCAGGTTGAACATTATGTAATTTCTTCGGGTATGAAAGAAATTATTGAAGGTACGGAAATCAGTAAAAACTTCAAAAGCATTTTTGCGTGTGAATTTCTTTACGATGAAAACGGCAATGCCGTATGGCCTAAAACCGATGTAAATTACACCAACAAAACGCAGTTTGTTTACAGAATCAACAAAGGTGTTCTTGATGTTGCAAATGATGTTGACCTCAACCGTTCAATGCCGGAGGACAGCAAACGGGTTCCGTTCTGCAATATGATTTACATAGGCGACGGTCTTTCAGATGTTCCGTGTATGAAAATGATGAAAGCCTACGGCGGGTATTCAATTGCGGTTTACCGAAAAAAGGACAGCAAGGTTGAGGATTTGCTGATGAAAGACAGAGTCGATTTTATCTATCCTGCCGACTATTCGGAAAACACAGGTCTTGACCTCACCGTTAAAAATATCATCAGAAAAATGGCTGTCTGCGGTCTTTTGTACGATGAAAACCATGAGCAGAAAAAAGAAATTCTCGGAAGATAATTTCGGTTGAATAAAAAAAGTCAAGTATCAAAACGATGCTTGACATTTTTCTTTATTTGGTATAGTATAATTATAGAAAAGGAGATACCTGCGATAAGCGGATTCTCCACTTGTTGGTTAGAAGCTAACCGCCGTTGGGAGAATTTTGGGCGGTTAGTTTCTTTTTTTATTTAAATGTACATATATGTACGAAAAAACAAAATTACTTTTTGTTGCCAAATATTTGGTAATAAAGGAAATGTCAGGTAGCCGAAAGGTACTTGACATTTTTATTTATTTGGTATAATATAATTATAGAAAGAGATACCTGCGATAAGCGGATTCTCACTCTTTATGGTTAGAAAACAACCGCCGGAGCTTCGAAATTCGGGCGGTTATTTTCTTTTTTATTTATGTATGTAAATAAAATAATTACTTTTTGTTGCCAAAAATTTGGTAACAAAGAGCGATAACGCTGACGATTAAAGTGCCGAGTAAACATACATCGGAAATTGTCATGGTTATCACCTCCTCTTGTGAGGAGAAACCGCCTACCGTTTAATGCAGGTATCACGGATTTATTCTAACAGTTTAATTCTTATTTGTCAATTTAATTTTCAGACGGCAGTTCTTTACGGACTGCCGTTTTTTTGCATATATTCTGCATAACCTAAAAACATATTTTCACATCTGTAGTTGGTCTGTATTTTACGAAAAAGACTTGCAATAAAAAAGCGAATCAAATATAATTTAAAGAGAGCGTTGCTCAGACTCAATTATTGTATAAAAAATATAGCAACAAATTTTAACACAAAGGGACAAATAATGAATAAATTTCAACTTATAACCAATGAGGTAAAAAAGGTAATAAACGGTAAAGACAGGGCGGTTGTCACCACTCTGCTTGCGTTGCTCACAGGAGGAAACATTCTTATTGAGGATATTCCGGGTGTGGGAAAAACAACAATGGCGGTTGCGTTTTCAAAGGCGCTCGGTCTTGAATACGGCAGAGTACAGTTCACTCCCGACACTTTGCCGTCAGATATCACGGGCTTTGCGGTCTATAACAAGGATACAGGAAATTTCACTTTCAACAAAGGTGCTGTATTCTGTAATCTTTTTCTTGCAGACGAGTTAAACAGAACTTCAAGCAGAACTCAGGCGGCTTTGCTTGAAGCAATGGAAGAACGGCAGGTTACTGTTGAAGGCAACACTTTCAAGCTTGAAAAGCCTTTTTCTGTTATTGCAACGCAAAACCCGACAGGAGCGTCGGGAACACAGCTTTTGCCTGATTCACAGATTGACCGATTCACGGTAAGGCTTTCAATGGGATATCCCGACAGCGATGCGGAATGTAAAATGCTGCTTAACAGAAGCGGCAAAAATCCCCTTAACTCAGTAAACTGCATTGTGTCCAAGATTGAATTTCTTGAAATGCAGTCGGAGGTTCAGAATGTTTTTGTCAGCGACGATATGGCAAGATATATTGTGTCACTCATTTCGGCAACAAGAAGGCATCCGTTGCTTTCAAGAGGTGCAAGCCCGAGAGCAACGCTTTCACTGACCGATATGGCAAAGGCTGTTGCATTTGCCGAGGGCAGAGATTACATTGTGCCGAGAGATGTGCAGAATATTTTTATCTGCACCGTAAACCACAGGATAATTCTCAACGCAAAAGCCTCTGCATCAAAAAAGAACAGCGAAGAAATTCTGCACGAAATTCTCAGAAAAACTCCAAAGCCGAGGACTTGAAAATGATAAGGAACATAATAATTTATCTTTGTCTGCTGACGGGAACATTTTTGTTCAGCATTTTTTATTACGCCTGGTTCTCATGGTTTTTGTTCCTGACGGTAGTTTCAATTCCGATAATCTCGCTTTTGCTGAGTCTGCCTTTTATGATTCGGAGTGTACGCTCCGATATTGAAATTTTTGCAAAAGAAAATGTTTTTATCAAGGATGAGTTTTACATTGCCATATCAGGCAAGAAGAAAAATCCGCTCTTCTGCCCTATGCTCACGCTGAATATAAAATCAACCAACCTTACAGCAAATCTTTCTGAAAACATAAAAATCAGATTTTCGGGTACATTTACAAAGCCGTTAATCAGACAATGCAGCAGTCTTACACAGCATTGCGGGCAGCTTGACATTGTATGCAAAAACGGTAAAGTTTACGATATGCTCGGTATATTTTTCCTTCCGATCAGGATTAAAAAGCGTAGCTTTGTTCGTGTTCTTCCAAAACAACAAAAACCGAAAATTATCCCCGACAGCAGTAATTTCACGATTACGGGGTACAAGCCTAAGCCTGTAGGCAACAGCGAAATTTATGAGCTTCGTGAATACCGTCACGGTGACAGTCTGCGCAATGTTCATTGGAAGCTTTCGTCAAAAAGCGATGAGCTGATTGTAAAAGAACCGAATGTTCCGATAATCAAGAACTGTCTTATAATGCCTTTTTTCGGAGATAATGCAGACGAAAATGATGTTGTTTTTGCAAAGCTGATGTATGTCTGCCGATATATGATTAAGAGCATAGGCATTTGCTTTGCCTGCGACAGGAACGGCAATCCTTTTGAGATAAGATGCGAAAGCGATATATTAAACTATTTTTCCGCACTCTATCTAAACACGGAAAGCAGCTTTGTTGCCGACACAAATGATTTTCAGCATTATAGTATATTTGCCGATCGTGAGGAGGTTGACTTGTTGTGAAAAACAAAACAAGCTTTACGATTGACATTCTTCTCTGCGTAACATTGATTTCAAGCCTGTTTTACTGTCTTGTCACCTCTTTTGATATAAAAACAGAATGGTACATCATAGTAATTCCTACGGCAATTTTCTGCACAATTTACGGATTGCTTGCCTCCCTTGTCAAAAAGTCGGGTGTGCTGTTTATCAGCGTGGCAATCACTATGATTGTTTTTGTATTTACTCTGCTGTTTTCACTTGAAAGCATACTTGAGCAATTGAGTTATGTTATTACTCAGGCTTTAAAACTGCTTTCGCAATATCTTCCCGTACAGAACAAAATTATTTTAGGAGATACCCTCGGCACAAGCGTAACAGGACTTTTTGTATTTATTTCGGCAATACTGAGTGCAGTTTTTACAATCAGCCTGATACGATACAAGCGCATTTTGATTCCGTCATTGCTGTCAATGGTACTGCTTGTCCCCTGCTTCATTCTTGTAAACACTCTGCCGTCGCTCGTTTGTCTTTTTATTGCAATTGCAAGTCTTATTGCCTTGTACATTTCAAAGAACACACGCAAATTCAGACCGTCACAGGGCGGTGTGATTGCGGCAATTTCATTCGGAACAATGCTTCTTGTGATGACAATTCTGCTTGCGTTAAATCCGATTGAAAAATATGAGCGATTTGACTGGCAGGAAAACCTTTTGCAGAGCATTGAAAACAGCTTTAATATTGATGACGGACGAAAAACTTCCACAGAAAAAAACCTTAATGAAATCAAAGGTTCACTTGAAGAAAAAGAAAATCTCAACGATATTTCTCCGCTGACGCAGACGCATACACCTGTTATGACGGTCACTTCGGCAGTTGGCGGTAATATTTATCTCAAAGGCACAGCATATGCCGACTACAGGGACAATACATGGAGTATCATTTCCGACAATGATGCCGCAAGATATCCGCAGAATTTCGTACCGTTTACGGCAACAATCGGAAACAATGCTTTAACCGATACAAGAGTTCATATGCTGAATAAAAGTAAGATTGCCTATGTTCCCTACTTTTTGGAAAGTCTACCCAACAATCTCAATTCGGTTGCCGATGTGTGCGTAAAAAACGATACGGATAAAAACGAATTTAATTATTCGCACTATCCGTTTTATGCCGAAAACACATACAGATACAATAATTCAGACGAATCGGAAAATTACAAAGCATTTGTGTATGACACCTATCTTGAAATTCCGAGAAAAACACAAATTGAATTGCGTAGGATTGCAGACCAAGAGGGCTTTCTCGACTCGGAGCTTACCGTTTCCGAAAAGATTGAAATGGTAAAGAACTATATTTCAAACAGTAAAACCTATTCGTTGAAAACTCCGAAAATGCCGTCGGGCAAAGATTTTGCAACTTGGTTTCTCAACGAGAGCGACACGGGATATTGTGTTCATTTTGCCACGGCAGGCACGCTTATGCTGAGAGCGGTCGGAATCCCTGCAAGATATGTTACAGGCTACTATGCAACCGCATACGCAAATCAGACCGTGACCGTAACAACCGACAACGCTCACGCATGGGTTGAGTATTACAGCGATACGGCGGGTTGGATTCCGCTTGAATGTACACCGTCATCGTTTCAGCCGGCAAGGTATGTCGGCTCTCAAAGAGCAAGCGGCGGCAGTACGGACACAACTCAGCCAACAACCGTTGAACCGACAACAGCACCGACTTCTCCGACAAACGGCACGGTTTCTCACAGCACAAAGTCGAAAAATGACATTAAATCTTCATTTGAATTTAACGGATTTACAATCGCTATGATGTCATTGGGAATTGTTGCCCTTGCTTTAATCGCAATTTTCTCAAGAAGAATTATCATTATCAAAAAGAGAAAACAAAGATTTGAAACAGGAAGAAACAATAAACGGGCAATCTGCATTTATAAAGAACTTAAAAATCTCACGAAAATTTCACATATTCTGATTACAGATGAAGTGAAATCCGTGTACGAAAAGGCGAGATTCAGCAATCACACAATAAGCGATGATGAACTGAAAATTATTGAAAACGCTTACTATAATTCCGTTGAAGAAATTTACAATAATCTCCCTCGCATCAAAAAGCCGTATTACAAGTTCATAAAAGCGATAAAATAAGAAATGCTCCCGTACAATGCGGGAGCGTTTTTACACAACAAAAGGCTCTTGAAAACAACTCAAGAGCCTTAGATTTTGCTTTATATTATTTAAAAAGATTCTTTTTGTCATAATAATCCTTATCGACAAACTCGTCCTTTTCGTCAAGATTATTTTCACTGCTCTTGAAAAGTCCCGAGCCAAAACGATAATCGTGATTTGCCATTCTGCGAATTCCGTAAGCAAGAATTGCAACACACACCAAAAACCAGAAAACTAACCAAAACATAAACAACACCTCTCAAAAGCAATACAATGTTAATATTTTTGTTTAGCTGATTATATCATTATGTTATATTCTTGTCAACAAAAAATTGTAATTTACCGACATAATTTTGCAAGTTAGGGTTCGGTACTGTTAATTTTCTTTTTGATATGGTAAAATGGTTGATGAACGGAGGGAATGCGATGTTTAATGTTACAATCCGTCAGGTTGGGATTGAGGAACGGGAAGAAATTATAATTTGCTGTCATGAAATCAGCGACGAGGTTATGTCGCTTGCAAACAGCATTAAGGGACAGAAAAGTTTTCTTCTTGCATCAAAAGACGGCGAGATGTTCAAGCTTGACACGAAGGAAATTTTCTACATAGAATCGGTTGACAACAAAACCTTTATATACTGCAAAAACAATGTTTATGAAACCAAACAAAAGCTGTACGAGCTTGAGGAAATTTTAAAAGGGACAAAATTTTTCAGATGTTCAAAGTCGATGATACTGAATATCGGTAAAATCCGTTCCGTGTCACCGTCTGTCAACAGCCGTTTTGAGGCAAAGCTTGCGAACGGTGAAACGGCAATTATTTCAAGGCAGTATGTGCCGACCTTGAAGAAAAAGCTTGGAATGTGAGGTATTGTTATGAATGATTCTTTAAAGGAAATTATAAAGGAAGTCATAAAGGACTTTTTCATAATCACGGTTGCAATGCTTTTTGTTGTAAGCCTTGCAAATTCAATTGCGTTAATCGAATACTATCCCCCCTATTTTCCGTGGGTTGTAATGGGAACAGGTGCGGTAACTTCAATTCCGACTCTGCTTTTTTACTTTAAAGAAGAACCCACCAAACTGCAGGCTCGCATACGAATTGTCATTCATTTCTGCCTTATTCAGGCAATTGTTATGACCGAGGGATTTTTGCTTGGTTGGTACAAGAATTTTCCTATGGCGCTTTTGGTTTTTGCAATGTTTACCGCCGTGTATCTGCTGACATTTCTTTTCAGCTACATTACACGGACAAGCACGGCAAAATCAATTAATGAATCGCTCAAAAAATTTAACGCAGACGAGGATTATCAGGACGAATAACTGCATTTTGACATACAAAATCGCAACTTACTCCCCTCTTTTTGCAACACAGCTAAAATTGCTTTTCTTTTGAATTGCAAGGTGCTACTATGTTGACAGAAGGAGGGGATTTTTAATGAATAACATAATCGAAGTTAAAAATCTTGTAAAGAATTATAAAGATGTTCACGCAGTAAATGATATATCATTCACGGTTGAAGAAGGTTCGTTTTTCGCATTTCTCGGAATTAACGGTGCAGGTAAATCAACCACAATCAACATTCTTTGTACGGTGCTTGAAAAAACATCGGGCAATGTTAAAATCGGCGGATATGACCTTGACAAAGAAAAGAACAAAATCAAGGAGCTTATCGGAATTGTTTTTCAGGGTTCTGTACTTGACAAACAGCTTACCGTTAAAGAAAATCTTGAATCGAGAGCGTCATATTACGGACTCAACAAAAAAGAAATCGCCAAAAGAATTGAGAGCCTTACACAAACCTTTGACCTTTCGGAAATTCTCAAAAGAAAATACGGCACATTGAGCGGCGGTCAGCGCAGACGGGTTGACATTGCAAGGGCGCTTATTAACCGACCGAAGCTCCTGTTTCTTGACGAACCGACAACGGGACTTGACCCGAAAACAAGGCTGCAGGTGTGGGAAATCATCCACAATCTTCGCAAAGAAACAGGACTTACGGTATTCCTCACAACTCACTATATGGAAGAAACAGTTGACTGCGACAATGTGGTGATTATTGATTCGGGCAAAATTGTTGCCAACGATTCTCCGCATAATCTCAAAAAAGATTATTCGTCAAACAGCCTTGTTTGGTACACGGAAGAAAATTCTGAAAACGATAATCTTCTCAAGGCCGATAATCTCTATTTTGAAAGAGTCGGAGATGCATATAAAATCAAAATCAAGGACAGCAGACAGGCTCTTGAAATCACAAACAAACATACTGAAATTGTCGATTTTGAGATTATCAAAGGCAATATGGACGATGTATTTCTGACCGTAACGGGTAAAAGGCTGGGTGACTGATATGAAATTTCAAAGAACACTTTGCTCATACAAGGGTATGACAAAACGAAATATAAAGGTATATTTAAAGGACAAAACCGCAATTATCTTCTCCATGATGACGCAGATTATCATACTCGGATTATATCTTTTATTTCTCAAGCAGAATTATGTAGATTCAATGACTTCAATGCTTGACGGCTTCAACATCAAAACAGAGGACAATTTGATTAACGCACTTGTAAATTCATGGCTTGTATCGGGCGTTATCGGAACATCTGTTGTTACGGTTGCAATGAACTCGCTTTCGGTAATGATTTCCGACAAGCAGAACAAGATTGACTACGACTACAACGCGTCTTCCGTAAAGGGCAGTACGGTTGTTCTCTCCTACTTTTCGGGTGCGGTTGTAAACACAATTGTAATCAGCGCAATTTTGCTGACGGCAGGCATCGCATTTTCGTGCATATCGGGTTCAAGCCTTCCCGAATTTACAGAGCTTTTAAAATTATACGGACTTGTGATTTTAGGCTCTGTTTCGGCTGTACTTATTCTTATGTTTGTTGCGTCATTCTTCAAAAAGAATTCAACCTATGCCGCATTTAACACACTTATTTCGGTTGCAATCGGTTTTGTAATCGGTGCATACATTCCCGTCAGCCAGTTTTCGGACGGAGGTCAGACATTTGTAAATCTTATCCCAGGCTCACACATTGCGGCTATGATAAGAAATGTGCTTGTCAGCCCGTGCATTAACGATATTTCGACCTCACTCGCAGGAGCAGACCACGGAATGTTTGCCGCTGAGGCAGAAAAAGCGTTTGCAACCAACCTCAACCTTTTCGGAAACGAAGTGGATTTCACATTTATGATGATGTACTCAATCGGTGCAATCTTACTTTTCCTTGTCCTCAACCTTGTATCATTCAGATTCAGTTCAAAACGCAAGGACTGATTTATGGCAGATAAAAAGCCGACACTCCGAAAAGTGTCGGCTTTTTTATATATAATTACTTCCAAACTTCTTCTGCAATTTCTTTTACAAGAGCAAGCTTTGCCCACTGCTCTTCCTCGGTAAGCTTATTACCGATTTCACATGATGCAAAACCGCACTGCGGACTGAGATACAATCTGTCAAGCGGAATATACTTTGCCGCCTCATGAATACGATTGATTACAGTCTGCTTATCCTCAAGAACAGGTGACTTTGTTGTGATAAGACCGAGAACAACCTTTTTGTCACCGCTCACATATTTTAACGGTTCAAAACCGCCTGAACGCTCATCGTCAAACTCAAGATAATAAGCGTTGACATTTTCTTCACCGAAAAGTTTCTCTGCAACAGGATCATATGCACCGCTGCTGAAGTATGCAGAATGATAGTTACCTCTGCAAACATGAGTATTGATTACGAGGTCATCGGGCTTACCCTCAATTGCAAGGTTGTTTACCTTGAGAAGTTTCTCACTGATACTCTTAAAATCTGCATCCTCGCCATAGCGGATTACGCTACCCTCCGCAACAAGAACGCCCCATGTGCAGTCGTCAAACTGGATATTTCTGCAACCTGCATCGTAAAGATCTTTGATTACCTTTTTGTATCCGTTTGCAATATCGTTGATAAGTTCTTCATCTGTCGAATAGAACTTCCTTGTCGTTTCAATATTTGCAGGAATGATGAACTGCTGGAAAAACTGTGCGGGAGCAGGAATTGTCTGCTTTGCTACTGTGTTTTCATCCTCAAGAGCCTTTACAAATTTATAATGTTCAACAAACGGATGACTGTCAACCGAGATTTTGCCGGAAAGCCATGTATCGTCAATCAAAGCCTGTTCGCCGTGGAATGTAACACCGTTTTCAGTTTTTTTGTGTTCAACTCCGTTAAATCCCCACATGAAGTCAAGATGCCATGTTGCTCTGCGGAATTCACCGTCGGTAATCGCTTTTATACCGGCTTTTTTCTGTTTTGCAACAAGGTCAAGAATAGCCTTGTCCTCAACTGCGGTAAGCTCTTCTTTTGTGATTTTACCGTTTTCAAAATCAAGTCTTGCTTTTTTAAGATAATCGGGTCTTAAAAAGCTGCCTACTGTTTCAAATCTAAATGGTGTGTGCTGTTTACTCATCTTAAATACCTCCGTGGAAATTTGATGAGTTAATTATAATATGAATTCACAGACTTGTAAAATACTTGTTATCAGCCGTTTGCTATTAGTTTTTCTTATATCAAATATGTTTCTTTAAAGCCTCAATATATGCCTCGGCAAGGTTACTGTGCAGAATCTTTTTATTTTCGATATAACCGATTTTCATATTGCCCTCTTCATCAAGGGGAATTGCGGTTATATTATCACCGTTAAGCTCATTGTCGATTACACCGCTGCAAACTGTGTAGCCGTTGAGTCCGATTAAAAGGTTGAACAGGGTTGCTCTGTCTGTCACTCTGATATTTTTTGTACGCCCGACCGTGCTGAAAATTTCTTCCGAATAATAGAAAGAATTATGCTCTCCCTGTTCAAACGAAAGATACGGATAATCGGCAAGCTCCTCCATTGTAACGGATTTTTTGTCTGCAAGCGGATGGTCGGTTGATACAAACACATGAGGCTTTGCCGTAAAAAGCTCGGTGAATGTCAGCGACTTTGATTTTATAATTTTCATCAGCGCATCTTTGTTAAAGCTGTTGAGATAAAGAATTCCGATTTCGCTTTTCATCTTTGCAACATCGTCAATAATTTCGTAGGTTTCGGTTTCACGAAGTGAAAAATCGTACTCCTCGCCTGCAAACCGTCGGATAAGATCAACAAATGCATTGACTGCAAACGAGTAGTGCTGGGTTGAAACGCAGAACTGTTGCTTTATCTTTGTTCCCGACTTATACACTCCCTCAAGCAGGCTTGCCTGTTCAAGAACCTGTCGTGCATAGCCGAGAAATCTTTCACCCTCGTTTGAAGTTACAACGCCTTTGTTTGTGCGTGTAAAAATCTTTATGCCCATTTCCGTTTCCAACTCACGGATTGATGTTGTAAGTCCCGGTTGGGAAATAAAAAGTTCTTTTGACGCTTCACTCATTGAGCCTGTGCGGGCAACGGTGACAACATATTTCAACTGTTGCAAAGTCAACCTTGTTCAATCCTTTCAAAAACAAATTCCCTCATTCAACATAAAAAACACGGTTTTCTCTTCTCGGTGAAGTTTTGGGATATTCACCGTTCACATAACCGATAACGCAGTGACCAATACCCTCATAGTCACCCTTAATACCGAGTGATTCGAGAATTTCTTTGCCCTCTTTGCTTTCAAATTCTTCCTTTGCACGGTGAATCCAACAGCTTCCGAGTCCCTCATCATGGGCGGCAAGCATAAGATTTTCCATTACAAGAGTACCGTCATACAGATATGTAGGCGCTGCTTTATCGGCAAGCACAATCAGAACAACGGGAGCGTTATAGAACGGATCAACATCTTTTCCCATAATTTCGGCATTCATTCTTGAAAGCCTGTCACGCATTTCTTTGTTTGTAACGGCAACGATAATAACCGGCTGTCTGTTCATTCCTGACGGCGCATACAGACCTGCAGAAATGATTTCGTCAATAACTTCCTTTGGCGGCATTTCAGACTTAAAGCTGCGAACGCTTCTTCTTGATTTCAGCTTTTCGATAAATTCACTCATTATGTAAACCTCTCAGTCCTCATAAAATTTTGCAAAATCCTCAACAGATTTTCTCTTCGGTCTTACGATTTTGGAATCAGTGTAACCAACTGCGATAACGCTGACAACAGCCTCTGTTTTGGGAATGTCAAATTCTTTTCTGAGCTTTTCACCGTCACGGATACCCATAACAAGGGTTGAAATGCCGAGTTCGGTTGCCTTTAGCAAAAGTGCCATATTGTTAAGGCCGAGATCGTAATATCCCCAGCCGTTGCCGATTTCAGTCACGGCAGTACCGTCTTTGTCAAAGCCCGAACGGTTGAGAACAACTGTTGTCACGATATATGCAGACGCATTTTCTGAATTTTTTCTGTTAAATTCAGGGAGTGCCTCTCTTACGGCATTCTTACTTTTCTCGCCTGTTGCAACATAAAAGCGCGGCGTCTGCGAATTCTTCCACGAAGGAGCAAGATTTGCCGCCGACAGCATTTCATCAAGCAGGCTTTTGTCAACTTTTTTATCTATATAATGTCTTGTGCTTTTTCTGTTATTTAAAGCCTCAGATAATTCCATAATCAAACCTCCAAAATTTTTATACCTATATTGTACCAATGGAGTGGGAATTAATCAAGGGTTAAAGCAGAATATAGAACAAAATCGGTATCGTAAAAACTGCCGTAAGCTGTGACACAAGCGCCATACTTGCACCGTCATCGGGACTTTTTCCGTAGGCTGACGGAATGATTACCGTGTTAAGTCCAAGCGGCATTGCATTTGCGCAAAGTGTTGCAACAACTGCCTCCTGAGGTGCGTTAAAAAGCTTTAACACAAGCACCGAAACCGTTGGCAGAAACACAAGGCGGATTCCTGCAACAACATAGGTCTGCCATTTGCCGAAAAGATTTGCAAAGCTGTAGCCGCCTATTACAAAGCCTGTCAGAATCATTGCAATCGGAGACATACAGGCGGCGGTTGAATTGATTATTGTTGTAACAAGTCTGAATTTCGGAATCGGCAATAAACCGAGAATTGCTCCGATAAAAATTGAAACAAAAATCGGATTGACAAAATTTTTTATTGAAAATTTGCCGTGTCCGTTCGGTACAAGCCACGCAATTCCTATTGAATAAGTAAACAGATTAAGCGGTAAAGTGAACATAAGATAGTCGAAAAGCTCCATGCTTTCTGCGCCGTATATTCCCGACACCATTGCAGTTCCGACAAATCCGAAATTTGAAACGGAAATTGAATAGCGGTACACCTTTTTCAGATATTCCGTTTTTCCGAGAAACCTTGACGCAACAAATCCCGTTGCAATGCAAAACAGCAGAACCCCCGTGCTGTAGGCAATGAACACCCATTTTTCGCTTATATTTTTCACTGTACAATTGGTGCGGAATGTGTTAATTACAACGGCGGGCATAAGAATTCTGTTCTCAAGCTTTGAAAAAATTTCGGCTGAATTTTCCGGCAAAAATCCGCCCTGTCGGATTGTAAAACCGATAAATATAAACGAAAACAAAACCGCAATCTGAAAAATCACCGATGAAAAAATCTCCACAAATTCATCCCCTTTTAAAGCCAAAACACCCCCAGTCCGAGGGGCTGAGGGTGTAAGCTTCAAATCAAATTACTTGCAGCTGCACTTTGCTTCAAAGCTCTGGCAGTCCGTACACTGACAAACAGTCGGATTTGCCTCGTGAGTTCCGACCTTGATTGCTTCAAGCGAACAGTAGTCCTTTGTGCTGTTGTGATGCTTACAGTTTGTTACCGAGCACATAATGCTTTGGTTACAATATGCATTGTTTTCCATAGTATTCATTCTCCTCATTCATTTTTGCGGATTAGCCGCTTTTTATATTGTTTCTGCATTTTGCGGATTTATACCGCACACTTTGAAACATCTGCAATAAAATGTACTGAGGTGAATTACATGAATGTTGTATCGGCTGTTTTTCTTGTTGTTTTTGCCGTAATCGGAATTTGTGCATTTGTCCGTGAATTAACATTTTTTCTCTTTCGTAACAGAAAAAATAATACCGTTATGTTTGTTGCTCCCGTCAGCGGAAAATGTGAAAATGCCGAATATATTTTGCGAAGTGCTGCCGCAAGGGTAAAATGGATAAGCAGAGGAAGAAATGACTGTGTAATTTGCCTTGACTGCGGTATGGACGATGAAACAAAAAGGATTTGCCAAAAAATATGTCGTGACTACGGCTTTGCAAAGCTTTTGACAAAACAGGAATTTTTTGAAATGATAAAGTAAAAATCCAAACGAAATTTAAACAAAAATACTGCCACAGAATATGCCGAGGTTTTATAAGGCAGTATGATAAAACTTAATAAACCCAAGACTTTGCCATGGCAGTATGAGGCTTTGACTGTAAAAGGTCAAAGCCTTTTTCTTATCAAAAGTCTGTGAGTGCATTTTTGCATAAATCGAAAAAGAGTGTAAGAATAGGCATTATAAAAAGCATTATTATTTGTTTATAATTACATATGTACTTGTTATATTGTACAAAGAAATGTGAATAAATTTGTAGGCAATTATAATTGTATTTTATTGTTTAAATGTAGTAAAATTCAATTAACAAAACAAATGTCCTTACAATAAAATAATATAAAAATTAATGTTGTAAGTGATGTGAGTTTTGTAATTTCTACTTTGGTAGATTATTAGTTTTATTGTAGACAACAAAAAATAACTTTAAACACGAAAGGAGAGCTAATAGTTTATGCAAGAGCGTAAAAAAATATCGCATCTTACACACAGAAATTCAGTTCAAAAAACAATTAGGATGCAACTTAATCCTGTAGGTAAAACAATGGATTATTTTCAAGCAAAGCAAATTCTTGAGAATGATGAAAAGCTTAAAGAGAACTATCAGAAAATCAAGGACATAGCAGACAGGTTTTACAGAAATTTAAATGAGGATGTACTTTCAAAAACCAGGTTAGATAAATTAAAAGATTATGCTGAAATTTACTATCACTGTAATACGGATGCAGACCGAAAAAGACTTGATGAATGTGCATCGGAATTAAGGAAAGAAATCGTCAAAAATTTTAAGAATAGAGATGAGTATAACAAACTATTCAATAAAAAAATGATTGAGATAGTTCTTCCCAAGCATCTTAAAAATGAGGACGAAAAGGAAGTTGTAGCCTCATTTAAAAATTTCACAACATACTTTACAGGTTTCTTCACTAACAGAAAAAATATGTATTCGGACGGAGAAGAATCCACGGCAATCGCATATAGATGCATTAACGAAAATTTGCCTAAGCATCTTGACAATGTCAAGGCCTTTGAAAAAGCAATTTCTAAACTATCCAAAAACGCAATTGATGATTTAGATGCCACTTATTCCGGCTTATGCGGTACAAATTTGTATGATGTTTTTACAGTTGATTATTTTGACTTTTTGCTTTCACAATCCGGAATTACCGAATATAACAAAATCATCGGCGGTTACACAACAAGCGACGGTACAAAAGTTAAGGGTATTAACGAATATATAAATTTGTACAATCAACAAGTATCAAAACGGGATAAAATTCCTAATCTTAAAATTTTGTATAAACAAATTTTAAGTGAGAGTGAAAAGGTATCATTCATACCGCCAAAGTTTGAAGATGACAACGAACTTTTATCAGCTGTTTCAGAGTTTTACGCAAACGACGAAACCCTTGACGGGATGCCATTAAAAAAAGCAATTGATGAAACAAAGCTATTATTCGGCAATTTAGATAATTCCTCTCTTAATGGAATTTACATTCAAAATGACCGATCCGTGACAAATCTGTCAAACAGTATGTTCGGTTCTTGGTCGGTAATAGAAGATTTATGGAACAAAAATTATGACTCCGTTAATTCAAACAGCAGAATCAAAGATATTCAAAAGCGTGAAGACAAAAGAAAAAAAGCATACAAAGCAGAAAAGAAACTTTCACTTTCATTTTTACAGGTTTTGATTTCCAATTCTGAAAATGATGAAATCAGAGAAAAGTCTATCGTAGATTACTACAAGACTTCTTTAATGCAACTTACCGACAATTTATCAGACAAATACAACGAAGCAGCACCTCTACTCAATGAGAATTACTCTAATGAAAAAGGTTTGAAAAATGACGATAAATCTATTTCATTAATTAAAAATTTTCTTGATGCCATAAAAGAAATTGAAAAATTCATCAAGCCTTTGTCCGAAACTAATATTACAGGTGAGAAAAATGATTTGTTTTACAGTCAGTTTACACCATTACTTGATAATATCAGCAGAATAGACATATTATATGATAAGGTCAGAAACTATGTTACACAAAAACCGTTTTCAACCGATAAAATCAAACTTAACTTTGGCAATTCACAGCTATTAAACGGCTGGGATAAAGACAAAGAAAGAGAGTACGGAGCCGTTTTGCTTTGTAGGGATGAAAAGTATTATCTTGCAATCATAGATAAAAGTAATAATAGTATTTTGGAAAATATTGATTTTCAAGACTGCGATGAAAGCAATTATTATGAAAAGATAGTTTATAAACTTCTGACTAAAATAAGTGGAAATCTCCCGCGTGTTTTCTTTTCAGAAAAGCGCAAGAAACTTTTGTCACCGTCAGACGAAATACTTAAAATTTATAAAAGCGGCACTTTCAAAAAAGGTGATAAGTTCAGCCTTGATGATTGCCATAAGTTAATTGATTTCTACAAAGAATCATTTAAAAAGTACCCAAATTGGTTAATTTATAACTTTAAATTCAAAAAAACAAACGAATATAATGATATCAGCGAATTTTATAATGATGTTGCTTTACAGGGATATAATATTTCAAAAATGAAAATCCCGACATCATTTATTGACAAACTTGTAGATGAAGGAAAAATCTATCTTTTCCAACTCTACAACAAAGACTTTTCACCGCATAGCAAGGGTACTCCTAATCTGCATACCCTTTATTTTAAAATGTTGTTTGATGAAAGAAATCTTGAAGATGTGGTGTACAGGCTTAACGGTGAGGCAGAAATGTTTTATCGTCCTGCAAGTATAAAATATGACAAACCAACTCATCCCAAAAACACACCGATAAAAAATAAAAATACACTCAATGATAAAAAAGCAAGCACTTTTCCTTATGACTTAATTAAAGATAAACGCTACACTAAGTGGCAATTTTCACTTCACTTCCCTATTACCATGAATTTTAAAGCTCCGGATAAGGCAATGATCAATGATGATGTCAGAAATCTGCTGAAATCCTGCAACAACAATTTCATCATAGGAATTGACAGAGGCGAAAGAAACTTGCTTTATGTCAGCGTAATTGACAGCAACGGTGCTATAATATACCAGCACTCACTCAATATTATCGGAAACAAGTTTAAAGGAAAAACATACGAAACTAACTACCGGGAAAAACTTGCAACAAGAGAAAAAGAGCGTACGGAACAGCGCCGTAACTGGAAAGCAATTGAGAGTATAAAAGAACTCAAAGAGGGCTATATCAGTCAGGCTGTGCATGTTATATGTCAGCTTGTTGTCAAGTACGATGCAATCATCGTTATGGAAAAGCTGACTGACGGATTCAAACGAGGCAGAACAAAGTTTGAAAAACAGGTATATCAGAAATTTGAAAAAATGCTGATTGTCAAACTTAATTACTATGTTGACAAAAAGCTTGATCCCGACGAAGAAGGCGGTTTACTTCATGCCTACCAGCTTACGAACAAGCTTGAGAGCTTTGATAAGCTTGGTACGCAAAGCGGTTTTATTTTCTATGTTCGTCCTGATTTTACAAGCAAAATTGATCCCGTTACCGGCTTTGTAAATTTGTTGTATCCTCGATACGAAAACATTGACAAAGCCAAAGATATGATTTCAAGATTTGACGATATAAGATACAATGCCGGCGAGGACTTTTTTGAATTTGACATTGATTACGATAAGTTTCCAAAGACTGCGTCTGACTATCGCAAAAAGTGGACAATCTGTACTAACGGCGAAAGGATTGAAGCTTTCAGAAATCCCGCAAACAATAACGAATGGAGTTACCGTACAATAATTCTTGCAGAAAAATTCAAAGAATTATTTGATAACAATTCTATAAATTATCGTGATTCTGACGATTTGAAAGCTGAAATTTTTTCACAGACAAAGGGCAAATTTTTTGAGGATTTCTTCAAATTATTAAGACTTACCCTACAGATGCGAAACAGTAATCCTGAAACAGGCGAGGACCGTATTCTTTCTCCCGTCAAGGACAAAAACGGTAATTTTTACGACAGTTCAAAATATGATGAAAAGAGCAAGCTTCCGTGTGATGCCGATGCAAACGGTGCGTACAATATTGCCCGCAAAGGTTTGTGGATTGTTGAACAATTCAAAAAAGCCGATAATGTTTCAACTGTCGAACCGGTAATCCACAATGACAAATGGCTGAAATTTGTTCAGGAGAATGATATGGCGAATAATTAAATTCCGACTCTTTAACACGGTACTGTCGTTAAATATCAATCCGACAGTACCGTTGTCAAGGCTTGATATTTGACACAGATAATAAAAGAGTATATAATCAGACTGAGATTACATAGAAAAAGTTTGGTTTTGCCAAGAATGAAGATTCCCCTTTGCTGATAGTCGGCTAACTTCTGCAAACCCAAGTCTTAATATTTATTTTTGTCCATATGGGGTTATTGAACAATGAAAAAGTTATTACAATCTCACATATGTTATTTAAGTTATTTTGAAATTTATGTAACATCATACAAAGTAAGGGTTTAATAACCCTATATAATTTCTACTATTGTAGATAATACTGTTTAGGTATTTTAGATATAGTTTAATAACCCTATATAATTTCTACTATTGTAGATAATACATCGGCTACTGCGAATGTGGCAAGTTTAATAACCCTATATAATTTCTACTATTGTAGATAGAATGAACTTGCTCATTGGCAGACAGTTTAATAACCCTATATAATTTCTACTATTGTAGATAAAGTCGCTGTCGAGCTTGTCAATCGTTTAATAACCCTATATAATTTCTACTATTGTAGATGGTTCGCAACCTATCCCGTGTCCCGGTAGTTTAATAACCCTATATAATTTCTACTATTGTAGATGATTCGACATACAGGACGTATTCAGGAGTTTAATAACCCTATATAATTTCTACTATTGTAGATAGAAATAATCTTTGTTCATCGGCTCACTGGTTTAATAACCCTATATAATTTCTACTATTGTAGATGACATATCTAAATCAGAAGCATTCTTAGTTTAATAACCCTATATAATTTCTACTATTGTAGATCTGGAAGAACCGCTTTTTTGTGTAATCGTTTAATAACCCTATATAATTTCTACTTTTTTGATTAGATAAAAAGGTTACTTGCACCGATTAACAACAAATTCATTTTGCTACAAAAATACAAGCCACACACAAACAAAAGCAGAGAGTCCGAAAGCTCTCTGCTTTTTATCGTTTTATAACATTGTACCGAACCGTAACAACAAAGTTACCTACATAGCTATGGGAATTATCATAAACAGAAAAAGTCACGACTGCATATGCAATCGTGACTGAGGTGGTGGAGATGAGGGGAATCGAACCCCTGTCCGAAAAAATCTTGCCAAGGGTTTCTCCGAGCGCAGTTGGTGTTTTAAATCTCCCTCGGTGCATCGCCCATCAACAGGCTATGCACTTTGGCAGCTCCTAAGCTGTGACAGGGTTCGGAGCGCTCCCCTGTTCACATTTACCTCTAATCGACGCCCCTTACACAGCCGAGGTACTCTGTGCAGGAACGAGCAGCACTCAGGCTGCTAAAGCAACTGTTTTGTTGTCAGTTAATTTTAAAGTTGCGGATTTTATGGCGGTTCCGCACCGCCGCTCGCTTACCAAGGTTTGAAATCCCCGTCGAAACCTTTACATCCCCATATATGACCGCATCCGCCCTCGCAAATGCGGTTTTTGTTTATTAAATCTGTTTTGACTTCAAGGCTCTTTCGATATCACGCTTTGCGGAGCGTTCTGCCATATCGGCACGCTTATCGTATAGCTTTTTACCTTTGCAGAGTCCAACCTGAAGTTTTACCTTGCTGTCCTTGAAATACAGACTAATCGGGATAAGTGAATATCCCGTCTGCTTAACCGTGCCATAGAGCTTTAAAATCTCTTTTTTGTGCATAAGAAGTTTTCTCACACGCATCGGATCACGGTTAAAGATGTTTCCCTGTTCGTAAGGAGAAATGTGCATTCCGTTGACAAAAATTTCGTCGTCAACAATTGAACACCAGCTGTCCTTGAGATTTACTCTGCCTGCACGCAAGGATTTTACTTCCGTACCGCAAAGCTCAATTCCGGCTTCATAGGTTTCCTCGACAAAATAATCGTGTCTTGCCTTTTTGTTCTGAGCAATTGTTTTCATATTTGCCACCGCACATCCTCCTTTCTACTGTGGAATACAAGATTATACTACTGTTTTGACAATTTGTCAATAGTTTAAATCAAGAAATTAAATTTCATTTCTGCCCTCAAGAGCCTTTGCAAGGGTGTATTCATCAGCATATTCAAGGTCACCGCCAACGGGGATACCGTAGGCAAGTCTTGTCACCTTTACGCCAAGTGGCTTTAAGAGCTTTGAAATGTACAGAGCCGTTGCATCGCCCTCAACGGTCGGGTTAGTTGCCATAATGACCTCCTCAACCGATTCCTCGTTAAGCCTTGCAAGCAGTTCTTTTATTGTAAGGTTGTCGGGACCGATATCGTTAAGCGGTGAGATTGAACCATGGAGAACATGATAAACACCCTTAAATTCGTGGGTATTTTCAATAGCGGTAGCATCTCTCGGAGTTTCAACAACGCAGATAACGGAATGATCCCTTGCGGGATTTGCACACACGGGACAAAGGTCTTTGTCTGTAAGATTACAGCATTTACTGCAATAGTGAATCTTTGTGTGGGCATCCATCACCGCACCCGCAAGCTGTTCCGCTTCTGTTTTTGACAGATTCAGAACATAATATGCAAGTCTTTGAGCGGTTTTGTTACCGATTCCCGGCATTCTTTCAAACTGCTCCACCAAATTTTCAAGCGGAGCAACATTATATCCCGACATAATCAGAACATTCCCAGAATGTTAAGTCCGCCTGAGATTGTTTCCATTTTGTCCTCTTTTTCCTTAGCGGCTGCTCTGATTGCCTCATTTGCGGCTGCCATAACGAGGTCTGAGAGCATTTCTACATCCTCGGGATCAACAACTTCCGGTGAAATCTCAACCTTTGTGAGTTCCATTTTGCCTGTTACTGTAACCTTAACTGCACCGCCGCCGGCTGTTGCCTCATACTCTTTTGTTTCGAGTTCCTTTGATGCGGCCTCCATATCATCCTGAAGTTTCTGAGCCTGACGGGCAAGCTGCTGGATGTTGTTTGCTCCGCCGCTGCCGTAACCCTTTGGTAATCTTGCTTTCATAATTTTATCTTCCTTTCGGTTATTCTTGTGTTATTATTACATCGCTTCCCTGCAAGCTTTCAATAAGCTTGTCAACGGGATCGGTTTTTTCTTCTTGTTTTGCACTCGGTCTTTTATACGGACCGAGATTATAGTGCTGACCTGTTGTTTCTAAAATAAGCTGACGGATTTCCTGTCGTCTTTCGTTATTTTTGAGGAGTTCAAAAGCCATTTCATTATCTGTGTCAATCAGCAAATATTTTCCGCTTGTGTAAGCGGCAGAATTTGCAAATGCCGCCGCAATTGCCCTTGAAACAGGTTTCATATTGTTGACTACCTCTGCCCAATCGGGAAAAGGCTGTGCGTTATTATAGATTGCATCAAGGTCAACGCTCGGTCTTTGAGCTGTTTTCTTAGGCTTTTGCTGTGCAGAAACGGGTTGTTCCTGTATTGGCTGAACGGGCTGTTTCGGTGTCGGCATCTCAACAGGAGGCGTCGGAATTACCGGCTCGTCCTTGATTTTTTCCGAAACAGGTTTTGTTTCCTGTGACTTTTCGGATTCTGCATTTTGAACCTCGGGTTTTGGAGTTCCATTCTGAACAGACTGCGGTACAGTTTGCACCTGTTCGGGAACATAGTTCACCTTTATTCCCTTTTTAACAACCTTTTCAAGGGCGGTTACTCTTGCGGTCAAAGCCTCAATTGTACCGTCAAGCTCAGCCGATGACAGCTTTACAACCGCCATTTCAAGCTCTGTTCTGTCGCCTGTTCCCCTGCCCATATTCTGATATGCCTTTGAAAGCACATCCATATAATAAACAATGTCGGCAAGTGAGAGGTAATCCGACTGCGTTTGAGCCTGTTCAAACTCATCGTCAGCCATAATCACGATATCCCTCGGATTTTTTACCGACTTTATGAGCATAAGCGTTCTGAAATGCGAAAGCAATTCATCGCAAAGCCTTGCCATATCCTTGGACTCACCGTAAAGCCTGTCAACAATTTCAAGTGCCTTTGCTGTGTTCTTATTGATTACGCAGTTAGAAAGCTCAAAAAGATATGTCTTTCTCGCAAGTCCTGCGGCACTGCGAACAACATCTTCATCAATTTCCGAGCTGATTGCAATGCATCTGTCAAGAAGCGAAAGAGCATCTCGCAACGCACCGTCAGCAACAGATGCGGCAAGCATTGCGGCACTGTCGCTCAGTGTCACGCCCTCCTGATTTGCAACATAGAGCAGTCTGTCTGCTATTGCACGGGGTGGAATTCTGTGAAAATCGAAACGCTGACAGCGTGACAGAATTGTCTGCGGAAGCTTGTGAACTTCGGTAGTTGCCAGAATGAATATGACATGTTCGGGAGGTTCTTCAAGCGTTTTGAGCAAGGCGTTGAACGCCTCGGTTGTGAGCATATGAACCTCGTCAATGATGTAAACCCTGAATTTGCACTTTGCGGGCTTGAACTGAACCTCGTCAATAATCTGACGGATATCATCAATTTTTCTGTTGGATGCGGCATCCATTTCGACAATGTCGAGGATACTGCCGTCGTCAATTCCCTTGCAGATTTCACATTCACCGCAGGGATTTCCGTTTACGGGATGAAGGCAATTGACTGCCTTCGCAAGAATTTTTGCACAGGTAGTTTTGCCCGTACCTCTTGAACCCGTAAAAAGATATGCATGGTTAAGACGGTTGGTGCTGATTTCGTTTAAAAGAGTTGTGGTTATGTGTTCCTGTCCCGAAACATCGGCAAAGGTTTTCGGTCGCCACTTTCTATAGAGTACCTGATACAAAAATTCACCCCGCAATCAACAAAAAATGCAAGCCGTCAGCCGAAATAACGGCAATCGTACAAATGAGTGAACGACAGACTTACTGCATCGCATCGGCAATACTGCTTAATGCTGCTCGGTTCCCCGCCTGACATGATTCACAGACCCCAATCGTACAGGGCCTGTCGCTCACTTAATTGCACGCTTTTTGACTTCTTGCAATTCTGAACTAAATTATTCATTTCTTTGTTCGTAAAAAGAAATATATTGTACAAAAGAACACCATTGCAAGACAAGCTGATTGTTCAGTCTGCTTTACAACGAGCTTATTATACCATAACCGATTAATAAAATCAATAGGTTTTGGTTATTTTTATTGTTTGCAGTCGCAGAAAGATATCGTCTGTTTTGCAACGGCAAACCTTGTTCACCGTTGCAAATGAATACACATTTTTGATTAAATCATAAGTTATGTGAATAAACAAAATGTTACATCAATGCGGGCGTCCAATGAACGCCCCTACAGCATAGACTGCATAAACACTTGCAATTTTGCACTCGGGCATAATATGCTGTTTATTATGCAATCTATCTTCACGAATTGGGAACGGCGGCTCGCCGTCAATTTTTAATTTGCTAAGATTTCCCTTGCAACGAATACACCGCCGGCGCTGGCATGAGAAAGTGAATGTGTAACACCGCTGCCGTCACCGATGATATAAAGTCCCTTGTGGGGCGACTCGAGATGCTCGTCAACATCAACTTCCATATTATAGAACTTAACTTCAACACCGTAGAGAAGTGTGTCATCGTTGGCTGTGCCGGGGGCAATTTTGTCAAGAGCATAAATCATTTCAATGATACCGTCAAGGATTCTCTTTGGAAGCACAAGACTCAAATCGCCCGGTGTTGCGTCAAGAGTCGGAACAACAAGTCCTTCTTTGATTCTGCTCGGATTGCTTCGGCGACCTCGAATCAAATCACCAAAACGCTGAACAATTACACCTCCGCCCAGCATATTGCTAAGACGGGCAATGCTTTCACCATAACCGTTGCTGTCCTTGAAAGGCTCTGAAAAATGCTTGCTGACGAGGAGTGCAAAGTTTGTGTTCTCTGTCTGCTTTGCCTTGTCTTCATAGCTGTGACCGTTTACTGTGATAATGCCGTTTGTGTTTTCGTTTACAACGCAACCCTTCGGATTCATGCAGAATGTACGCACATTGTCCTCAAACTGTTCTGTGCGGTAAACAATCTTGCTTTCGTAGAGTTCGTCTGTGAGGTGTGAAAAGATTGCGGCAGGAAGCTCCACACGAACACCGATGTCAACACGGTTCGACTTTGTGGGAATATTAAGGTTATGACAAACATGTTCCATCCACTTGCTGCCGCTTCTGCCGACTGAAACAATGCACTTTTTGCACTCATAATTTTCATCGGCTGTGTCAACAAGGTATCCTTCCTTATCATTACCGTTCTTGAGTTCAACATTTTCAACAGGTGTATCAAAGTAGAAATCGACCTTGTTTTCAAGGTAATCATAAAGATTTTTAAGCACAATGTAGTTGATGTCCGTACCGAGATGACGGACTGATGCGTCAAGAAGATTAAGCTTATTCTGTAAGCAAAGCTTCTTAAAGCTTGTGCCTGCTGTGGAATAAAGCTTTGTACCCTCTCCGCCGAACTTCATATTGATTTTGTCAACATATTCCATAAGCTCAATAGCTTTTTTCTTGCCGATATGTTCGTAGAGCGTGCCTCCGAAATCGTTTGTTATGTTGTACTTGCCGTCCGAAAACGCACCCGCACCGCCGAAACCGCTCATAATGGAACAGGTTTTGCATGAAATGCAATTTTTAACTTTGTCACCGTCAATCGGACATTTTCTCTTTTCAAGAAGATGACCTTTTTCAAATACGGCAACCTTTATTTCAGAGTTGTTTGTTACAAGCTCATATGCAGAAAAAATTCCGCCCGGACCTGCTCCTACAATAATAACATCGTACTTTTTCATTATCATTTTCTCCTTTATTTGTTGTGGGTAACATTTAAGGGCAATAAAAAAACCGCCAAAACATAATACTACGCCCCTTAACGGGGATTATAGTAAACTGTTTAAGGCAGTTTGTAGAAACACCCGTCCGTATTACGGGCTTATACAATCCAACTTCTGCACACGGCAGAAAATTGTTCTGATTAAAGTCATCAAAACCTTGGCTATTGTAGCAAATAATATCACAATTGTCAACAGAAAAATCGCAAAAATTTAAAATAATTTATTTTTCCTTATTCGCATAATAAGCCGCATAAAAATCGGGCAACAATTATGTTACCCGACAAATGCTTAAATATTATTCGTACTTTTCTGCAACCTCACCAAGACGCTTGTAGATGCTGTTTTCGGGAACATAACCTCTTACAAATGAAAGCGGATAGATGTTGGTGTTTCTGCCGATTACCGAACCGGGGTTAAGAACGCTGTTGCAACCTACCTCTACATGGTCACCGAGCATTGCGCCGAACTTTTTAACATTTGTGTCAACCTTATCGCCGTCGCAAAGAACAGTTACAAGGCTCTTGTCACTCTTGAGGTTTGATGTGATTACACCTGCGCCTGTGTGTGACTTGTAGCCAAGAATACTGTCACCGATGTAGTTATAGTGCGGAGTCTGAACACCGTCAAAAAGAATTGAATTTTTAAGCTCTGTTGAGTTGCCTACAACTGCGCCCCTGCCGACAATTGCATTGCCTCTGATAAAAGCACACTGTCTGATTTCGGCATCTTCGCAGATAATGAGCGGTCCGCCGAGATATGCGGAGTCAAAAACCTTTGCACTTTTTGCAACCCACACATTTTCTCCCCTCTGCTCATAGATTTCGGGATCAAGAGTTTTTCCGAGTTCAATGATAAATTCGCTGATTTTCGGAAGAGCCTCCCACGGATAATCAACGGTTTCAAGCAAGGGCTTTGCAATAGTCCTGCTGTAATCAAACAGATTTTTTGCCAATAATTTTTCGTTTTCCATTTTTAAAATTTACTCCCAATATATATTATTCTTTTAAGGAATTTTAAAGTTTTATACCTCAACAAAGAACAGCCAGTAACCGCTTGCGTCCTTTCCCGCAACAAACTCAACTCCTCCGCTTATGTACTTTGAAAATACATAGCTTTTGCCGTTCTGAGGATTTGTCACGGTGGCACAACTACCCTCATGAATCCAACGCTCGTTGAAAACATTAATTCCCTTGATGAGAAAAGTCTCTTTTGAGGTTTTGCCGACAAATCTGTAATTTTTCATAAAATCAGCCTTCTTTAACCTTTTGCGGTGACAGCCTGTTGTCAAGGCCTGTCTTTTTAAACACAAGCACAACGACAACGGCACAAATCACGCCGAGTAACATTCCGCAGAGAACATCTGACGGATAATGAACATAGTTATAAAGTCTTGAGAATACAATCAAAAGCGCAAGTACAAGTGCAGGAATTCCGAATCGTTTGTCCTTGATAAGCATAACGGTTGCCGCCGCAAGTGACGAACAGCTGTGTCCCGAAGGAAAGCTGCTGCCTGACGGAATGGCTATGTTAAGCCCAAAGTCGGGATTCAACTCAGACGGTCTTGCTGAATAATCAATATTCACCATAAACGGCCGTGGTCGGTTTATAAGATTTTTTATTCCGATTTCACCGACAAGAAAGCCGATTGCCATTGCAACAAGCATCATAACTCCCATTGAGCGAGTTTTTTTAAAAATTATAAACACAATGCTGACTGCAATCCAGAAAAGTCCCATTTCACCCATATAGCTGAAAAAAGCCATAATCGGATCAAGAAAAGAGCATTTAAATGCGTTCTGAATAAATTCAAGAACCGAGGTGTCAAATGATTGAATCATATCAAAGAATGACATATCATTTTCCTTTCATAATATCATTATAACAACCAAAAAACAGAATGTCAAATTAAATAAATTTTAAGTTATTCGCATTCATATTTTGCAAGTTTAGCATAAAGTGCTTCGTCAACAACAGCCTCAACCGAAAGTCCTTCGGCAACATATTCTTCATAAATGAGAGTGCCTTTGTTGCGAATTTCGTTTGCAAGACCTGCCTGTGCAAACGGCAGAAGAATTTTTACTCTTTTCATTCTGACGGGAAGATTGTCCTCAATTGCATTAAGAAGTTCGTCTATACCCGTGCCGTTCTTTGCGCTTATGCGAACACAGGCTTTAAAGTCCTGCGCAAGCATAGTTTCGTCAAGCAAATCGCACTTATTGAGAACGGTTATAATCGGTGTATCACCGCAACCGAGGGATTCAAGCAAGTCGGTTGTAACCTGCATATGTGTTCTTGCCTCGTCACTTGATGCGTCGCATACATTTAGAATAATATCCGACTGTGCCGCCTCTTCAAGGGTTGAGCGGAATGCTTCAACAAGGTGGTGCGGAAGTCTGCGAACAAGTCCTACCGTGTCAATCATCATAACGGTTACACCGCTCGGAAGCTTCAACGCTCTTGAGGTGGGATCAAGCGTTGCAAAAAGCTTGTCCTGTGCAAGCACACCCGCATCTGTGAGATAGTTCATAAGAGTTGACTTGCCTGCGTTTGTGTAGCCAACAATCGCACAGGTTATTACACCGTCTTTTTTTCTGCGTGAACGCAACATCTGACGATGCTTTTCAAGGTCGGAAAGCTCTTCTTTCAGGCTTTCAATTCTTCTGCGGATATGTCGTCTGTCGGTTTCAAGCTTTGTTTCACCCGGACCTCTTGTACCGATACCGCCGCCGAGTCTTGACATTGCGATACCCTTGCCCGTAAGTCTTGGGAGCATATATTTAAGCTGTGCAAGCTCAACCTGAAGCTTACCCTCTTTTGACCTTGCTCTCTGGGCAAAAATATCGAGAATAAGCGTTGTTCGGTCAATTACTCTGACATCTGTTTCAGCCTCGATATTTTTAATCTGTGTCGGAGAAAGCTCGCTGTCGAACACAAGCAAATCTATCTCCTGCGATTCGCAGATTTCGGCAATCTCGGCAAGCTTGCCTGTGCCGACAAAAGTACCCTTTTCAATTTTTTGCAGATTCTGCGTTACCGATAAAACGGGATCTGCTCCCGCACTTTTTACAAGTTCAAAAAGTTCGTCAAGTGACGCCTGTGCGTCATATTCGCCCGTGTCAACACTGACGAGCAATGCACGGGTAATTTTTTCTTCGTTACTTTTAAGCTCCATAAAATCCTCACTTGAAGTTATTTATTCATACTTTTGTCAAAACAGGTTTTCATATCCTCATCCGTGATTTTTCTGATAGGCTTGCACGGATTCCCCACAGCTACGCAGTCGGACGGAATATCCTTTACAACAACGCTTCCGCCGCCGATTACGACATTACTTCCGATTGTGACGCCCGGCATAACCTGAACTCCTCCGCCAATCCACACATTGTCGCCGACGGTAATCGGATAGGCATACTCAAAGCCTGCGTTTCTTCTCGGATAATCAACAGGATGACCTGCCGTGTAAAATCCGCAGTTTGGTGCAACAAAAACATTGTCGCCGAATTTCACCTTTGCACAGTCGAGAATCACCATATTGTGATTTGAATAGAAATTCTCACCGAGTTCGATATTGTAGCCGTAGTCGCACCAGAACGGAGCGGTAATGTAGAAATTTTTCTTTGTACTGCCGACAATTTTCTTTATAAGAATTTTTTGAGTCTCTTCATCTTCAAACGGAAGATTGTTGTACTCTCTGCAAAGATTTTTAACCGAACAGCGTTCATTGCGAAGCTGTTTGTCGCCCATTGGATTATACATCTGCGAATTAAGCATTTTTTCTTTTTCAGTCATAATTTTCTCCGTTAATAAATCACATAACAAAATTTACATAACAACGCTTATTATATTATAATCTCACCTTCAATACAAGTAAATCCAAAAATTAATTTACTTTTCAACTGACAACAAAATTCAATTTTAAAATTCATAGGGAGGATAATGGGACAGCGGTCTTTTGTATAATATAGTTACATTAAAAAATCAATGGAATTTGCAGAAAAAACGATTAAATTATGAGATTCCGTTTCGATTTGAGGAGGAATTATTATGGAAGAAAAAAGAAAAACCGTCACATCAACCGAAGTAAAACGCAGATACAATCAAAAAGTTTACAGTCAAATTTCATTTTCCGCCCCAAAGGAACTTGTTGAGGAATTCAGAGGAATATGCAGAAATATCGGAATTTCACAGGCAAGTGTTTTTAAAAAGTTTATCGCCGATTTTGTTGAAAAGTACAGATAAAATCAAAACCACTCGTTGAACGGATTGTTGCACTCTGCAGAAAAGCCCGAAATTCAAGCTGACCGAATTTCAGGCTTTTTATTTTTGAATTTTAAATTTTTTCAACCTGCTGTTTCAATTTGCAAAAAATTTTAAGAATATATATTCAAAGAAATAAAATTGTGGTATAATGATGAAGAATATATACAAGGTATGTAGAGGCAACACAGGTTGTCTTTAATTAAGGAAGTGGCAAAATGAAAAAACTATTTACTATTATTGTGTGCAAGGTTCTGAAATTTGTCGGAGGATTGCTCGGCAAGGGCAGCAGTCTGCCGGGACAGATTGCGCTTAAACTCTGCCCCGATATTCTCGGACGAATTGAGCTGCCGAAATATATTGTTGCCGTAACAGGCAGTAACGGCAAGACATCTACCGTTGAGATGATTGCACATATTCTTTGTGAAAGCGGCAAAAAAGTTGCCTGGAACAAAGAGGGTTCTAACCAGATTGAGGGCGTTACAACTCTTATTCTCGGCAGTTGTACTCTTTCGGGCAAGGTTAAATCGGATATTCTTCTCATTGAAAGTGACGAACGCTTTGCAAAATATACCTTCAAATACATCACTCCGACTCATTATGTTATCACAAACCTTTACCGTGACCAGCTCACACGAAACGGTCATCCGGAATGGGTTTACAATGCCGTAAAGGATAGTATTCATCCCGAAACTCAGCTTATTCTTAACGCCGACGATCCGCTTGTTTCGTGCTTTGGCTACGGCAGGGATAATGTTGTATGGTTCGGTGCAGGCAATCTTCCGACCGATACAAAGGAGTTTGTCGGTGTTTATAATGACGGTGCATATTGCCCTCACTGCAAATCTCCTATGACATATTCAAGCTATCACTACGACCACATCGGCAACTATGAATGCCCTAACTGCGGTCTTAAAAGGCAGGATACAAGCTACACAGTTACATCTGCCGATCTTGAAAAAGGCGAAATTACAATCAACAATAAGTACAAGATTGAACTTACGCTCAAATCGCTTTATAATGTTTACAATTTGCTTGCGGCATTTACCGTTGCATCAATCACAGGCGTTGACGGCAACACAATTGCAAAGAGCCTGAGCAATTATGTTCTTAAAAACTTCCGTGTTGTAACATTCACGCTCGGAAACAGAAAGGGTACGCTTGTTACATCAAAACATGAAAACAGCATTTCGTACAATCAGTCACTCAAGCTTGCCGCATCCGACAAGGATAAGTGCGATGTTTTGATTATTGTTGACGCAGTCAGCAGAAAGTATTTTACAAGCGATGTTTCGTGGCTTTGGGACATCAACTTTGACCTTCTCAAAAGCGACAATGTAAATAACATTGTGCTTGCAGGAACATATTGCAACGACCTTGCAACAAGATTTTCTTTCTCAAAAGTTGACAGAAACAAAATCAAGGTTATCAAGGACATTGAAGAAGCCGTTGATTATCTTGACAATGACCGCAAAGAAAAGATTTATGTAATTACCTGTTTCTCAGACAAGGGTAAATTTCTTGAAAAGGTAAAGGTGGACTGATTATGAAAATTCTTCATTTGTATCACGATATAATGAACCTGTACGGAGAATATGCCAATGTTTCTGCACTTGAAAGAATGCTTGAAAAGAGCGGTGTAAAATTTACAACCGACAGGCTTACCCTGTTTGACAATGCCGACCTGGGCGATTACGATTTTATATACATCGGTTCGGGTACAGAAAAAAATCAGAAGCTTGTTTTGCAGGATTTTAAAAAGTACAAGGATTTTCTTGTTGAATACATCAACAGCGGCAAGGTAATTCTTATGACGGGCAACTCGTTTGAAATGCTCGGAAAAACAATTACAGACTCTGACGGCAAGGTTTTTGACGGACTCGGAATTTATGATTTTACAGTTACCGAGCAGAACAAACGCAGAATTACAGGCGATATTGTTTATACATCTGACATTCTCACAAAACCGATTGTCGGCTTTGTAAACAAGTGCAGTGAAATTAAAGGTATTAAAAATCATCTTTTCACTGTTAAACACGGACTCGGTGACTACGAAAATGCAAAAGCAGAGGGTTTGAAGGACAAGAACCTTTTTGCTACTCATGTTACAGGTCCTATTATGATTAAAAATCCGCATTTTCTTGAATACATTGCTTTGCAGATTTCAAAAAATACGGATGGCTTCAAGCCGTGTACGGATTACCTTGAATACGAAAGAGCGGGCTACGAAATTACTCTCGGCGAACTCACAAAAAGATTTGAGGAGTAAGTTTTGATGAACAACGACAATCTTCTTCAGCTTGAGGGAGCAATTGAAAGCGTGGTTTTCCGAAACGATGAAAACGGCTACACGGTAATTGAGCTTGCTGACGGAGACGATTATTTGACCGCTGTCGGAATTATGCCACAGGTGTCGTCGGGTGATGTCGTAAAGCTTACCGGCAAATATACAAATCATCCGAGCTACGGCAGACAGTTTGCCGTGCAGATTTGCGAAATCAGCAGACCTACCGAGGCGGCTGATATTCTGCGTTATCTGTCATCCGGAGCTATCAAGGGAATCGGCACTCAGACCGCACAAAGGCTTGTAAAGGAATTTGGCGAGGCAACGCTTGATGTGCTTGAAAATCAGCCCGAAAGAGTTGCAATGCTGAAAGGAATTTCTTCGCAAAAAGCCGAGGATTTTTCAAAGCAGTTAAAGCAAAACACAGGCGTGCGAACACTCATGCTTTTTCTCGGTGAGTACGGAATTTCAAACACCGCATCGGTCAAAATTTTCAATGCTTACGGTCCGAGCTGTGTCGATTTAATCAAGAAAAATCCGTACATTCTCTGTCAGGGTGATTTTGGGGTATCGTTTGAGAGCGCGGATTTTATCGCTAAAAAAGAAAAATTAGAACCCGATTCAAATGTCCGTATGCGTGCAGGAATCGCATACATTCTTCATCACAACGAGCGAAACGGTCACACCTGTCTGCCAAAGGAAAAGCTGCTGAAGGTTTCAACCGATTTTCTCGGAATTGACGGTGAAAAGGTTTCGGAGTGCATGGAAGAAATGCTGTTTGACCGTTCGCTTATCGAGGATAAGATTGACGGCAAAAAATTTGTGTTCCCTCCAAATGTTCACCTCTGCGAAATGTACATAGCGTCAAGAATAAAAATGTTGCTTAAATTTCCGTCAGAGAAAATTAAAAACATTGACAAGGCGATTGAAAAATGTGAAAAAGAGGACGGAATCGAATATGCCGATTTGCAAAAGAAAGCAATCACTATGGCACTTACCGAGGGTATGCTCGTTCTGACGGGCGGTCCCGGTACAGGAAAAACGACAACCCTCAATGCTATAATAAAAATAATGAAAGCAAACGGCAAAACTGTTTTGCTTTCTGCCCCCACAGGCAGAGCGGCTCAACGAATGAGCGAGCTCACGGGCGATGAGGCAAAAACTCTGCACAGACTGCTTGAGGTCAGCTGGGATAAACATGACAACCCCGTTTTCAACAAGAACGAACGCAATCAGCTTAAATGCGACGCATTGATTGTTGACGAGGTTTCAATGGTGGACGCATTCATTATGGAAAGCGTTATGAGAGCGCTTTCCACAGGCTGCAGACTTATTCTTGTAGGCGACTCCGACCAGCTCCCCTCCGTAGGTCCGGGTAATGTGCTCGGCGATCTTATCGAAAGCGGACTTATTCCCGTTGTACGGTTGAATGAAATTTTCCGTCAGGCACAGCAGAGCCTTATTGTCACAAACGCACATAAGATTGTGAACGGTGAAATACCCATTCTTAATTCCGCCGACAAGGACTTTTTCTTTCTTCAAAGGAACAATAAATCAGAAGTTTCAGCGGTAATAGCTGACCTTTGTGCAAATCGTCTGCCAAAGGCATACGGATATTCTCCGTTTGAAAACATTCAGGTGCTTGCTCCGTCCAAAAAAGGTGAACTCGGAACTACCGAGCTTAACCACAAATTGCAGGCAGCGCTAAATCCGAAGGATGACGATAAGGCGGAAATCACAATCGGTTCAAAAACCTTTCGTACAGGCGACAAGGTTATGCAGATAAAAAACAACTATGATATTCGCTGGTTTCGTGAAAACGGCGAAACGGGCGAAGGGATTTTCAACGGTGACATAGGAATCATCACAAAGATTGACAGAAAGACAAAATCGCTTGTCGTTAAATTTTTTGACAAGATTGCAAGATACACCTTTGAATTTGCGGGCGACCTTGATTTTGCCTACGCAATCACGGTGCATAAAAGTCAGGGCAATGAATTTGATGCAGTTATTATACCGATGTTTTCAGGCCCTCCTCAGCTTTACTACAGAAATCTGCTCTACACCGCTGTTACAAGGGCGAAGAAAACGCTTGTGCTTGTCGGCAATCCGTCAACCGTTGAATATATGGTAAACAATAACCGCCGTACAAAAAGGTACAGCGGTCTTAAAGAATTTTTACTGAGAGATGACACACTTTATTAAGAAAGTTTTCGGCACAATAAAAGGATTTTTCTTTACGGTTCGTTGTCCGTACTGCGGAAGGGTTATTGAACCGAACAAAAGCTGTTGTGACAAATGCAGAAAAGAATTCCCCGAAATGCCGCTTGTACGATATGCAACGGGAGGGTACATCTGCACCTCTCCTTTCCCCTATGACGGAATTTTCCGCAGGGCAGTTCTTAACTTTAAATTTCACAACTGCGGTGCATATGCCGAATTGCTTTCACACGAAATGGTTCGTTCAATAAAAGATGTTTACCGTGACAGGAAATTTGACCTTGTCACCTGTGTGCCGATGCACAAGGATACTCTCAGAGAGCGTGGATACAATCAGGCTGAGTTGCTTGCAAAGGAATGTGCAAGGCTTCTCGGCATTGAGTATGCCGACCTGCTTGCCAAAACAAAGAAAAATAAAACACAGCACAGCATAAAGGCGGCTGAAAGAGCAAAAAATGTTATAGGCGTTTACTCGCCGATTGACAAGAATTTAATCAAAGGCAAGCGAATACTGATTATTGACGACATTATTACTACAGGCAGTACGCTTGGTGAATGTGCAAGAATACTTAACAAGTGCAAATGCGGCGAGATTTGTTGCTGTACGCTTTGCACATCTCTGCTGATATAGCATTGGAGTGATTAAAATGGATATAGCTGTTGATCTCGGTTCTGACAGAACAAGAGTTTTTATTGAAAATAAAGGAATAGTGCTTGATGAGGCGAGCGTTGTTGCGTTTGATGTTGACACCTACGACATTGTCGGCGTCGGCAACGAGGCTTATAAGATGATTGGCAAAACGCCTGCAGGCATACGAGCAATGCACCCGATTGATGACGGTGTTATTTCACGCTCTGAACTTGTTGAGGATATGGTTTCAATTCTTATAAAAGAGGTCAGTCCGTCAAAGGTGACTATGCCGAGGGTTGTTGCTTCAATCCCGAGTGAGGTTACCGAGGTTGAAAAAAGAGCTGTTGTAAACGCAGTAAGCTCAATCGGTGTTCGCAAGGTGTATCTTATTGAAGCACCGAAAGCGGCGGCAATGGGCTGTTCGCTCGACATAACAAGTCCTCACGGCATTCTGATTGCAGATGTCGGCAGCGGTACGGCAGATATTGCCGTGCTTTCTCTCGGCGGAATTTCGGTTTCAAAGTGCATAAAGTCGGCAGGCTGTGCAATGGACGAAGAAATCGTTAAATACATCAGAAAAGAGCATAACCTGATTATCGGCACAAACATGGCAGAGGCCTGCAAAAAGGCTGTTGGCTGTGTAAAAATTCCGAAAGAGCCTAAGCTTTTCAGAGTTAAAGGCAGAGATGCCGTAAGCGGTCTGCCTAAATTTATTGATGTTGGCTATGCCGAAATCAAGCCTGTAATCGAGGATATTGCGCTTAACATTATCAGAGCAATTAAAGATGTGCTTGAACAGACTCCGCCCGAGCTTGTCGGTGACATCTACACGGACGGTATAATTTTGACAGGCGGTCTTGCCAAGCTGACGGGATTTGCAAGGCTTCTCAGCGAATCCACAAAGCTGAAAGTAAGAGTTCACAAAGCCGCCGCTGACTGCGTTATCAACGGTTGCGGCAAGGCAATCGAATATATTGACCATCCCGAAAAAATACAGCCGGGTGCAGTCAATCCGCTTATAGAGGCATTTTAATTATAATTTCAAACATTTTATCCGCAGATTTTACCGTCTGCGGATTTTTTGTAACATGGTATTGTAAAATCCGAAAATATGATTTAACAGTTGTCTTTATTCCGTTTCAGTACCGTACTTTTTTTCTTCTTTTTTACATAAAAATCTCCCCTTAAAGCATTCCCTAAAAACCATGTTTTTCAAGAGTCTGCTTTAAGGGGATTATATCAGTTAACAATTGTTCTCCGCTTTTGTTTTATAGTTCATTATTCTTTCAAGAAATAACTGTACTTTTTCTTTGGCTATCTCTCCGCTGTTTTCAATTTCAGTATCGCCAATGTAAAACTTGTGTTCAGCGGATTTCTTCAAAATATCAAGCAATTTTTTCTGTTCATCCGCTTTGTTAATGAAAACGGACACGGCACAATCACAGGCTATGGAAAATTCTGCCGGTGTTTTTGAAGCAAGTGCGTCGTAAAACCTTCCTTTTACGCTTTCAAATTTATTTTCCGTGTCAATCGGCAAAAGCTTTGTAATCATCTTCCAAGTATTCCACGCAAGAAAGCCGTTGCAGTTGTCAAAACCTCTGGCAACAAATTCAAAGAACGGATAGACAAGTTTCGGATTTACTTCGCAAATATACTCAAGAACCTGTTCCGCCCAGTGAGCATTTGCGTAATCATCGTCAAGAAAAATCTCAATAAGCAAAGGAACAGTCAGAATTTCTTTGCTTGCAAGCTGTGCATAATATTCTTTTTCAAGCCTTTGTTCAAATTCCTGAAAAATCTGCTCTGTTTTCATAAATTCCCGTCCATAAATTCACTTAAATTTCGGTTTAATACTCCTAATATAATACTGTATATTACATTCTTTTTCAAGTAAAATCATATTAAAAGTAACATTCCCCCCGAATTTTATCGGAGGGAATGCTTTACTGTTAGCAGAATATTAAGAAAAGGTTGTTCTGTAGTTCTGTTATTCTGAATAGCTTACCCAGACACCGCCGGACTTTGAACCCGGATTTGCACGGAAACAGTTCTTACCGTCAGCAACTGTCAAGTCGTTTGTCTGTGTTTTCCATGTTGATTCTGTGTCCTTAAAGAGGAAACAGTTTGAACCGGGGCTGAGCGGTGTGTCAAAATCGTAGTACCAGATATCTGTACCTGCAATCTTATTCATGTGAGCTGCTGCGTTGCCGAGTCCGCTCTCTGCCCAACCGTAGATATAAACATCAGTATAGTGTGCCTTTGAGTTATCAAAGTAAACTCTTGAAAGTGTGAATGCAGGCTTCTGCTCCGGAACATACGGAGCTGTTGAAACAGCTTCGTCATTGCTGAGTGCGATGCAGTTGTTTGTCTTTGAAACTGTTGCATCCCAGCAATTGTAAACATTACCGTCATCACCGCCTACAGGCTTTTCGTCAACCTCTGAAAGAGAACGATAAACACTGACATTTGAAACTGTTGCAGGAACTTCAACTGTGTAAACATTCGGGTAAGCGTCTGTATCCTGCTCAAACTGATAGCTTGCACCTGTGTCAAGGTCATAAGCAAAGAGTGAAACACCGTCAGATGTCATCCAGCCAAGCTTAGTCTTGAAGTAAAGAGTGTATGTGTCAGCAGGCTTTGTTGTAGGCTGTGCAGTCGGCTTTACGGTTGTAGGCTCGGCGGTAGTCGGCTCAGGTGTTGTGGGCTGTTCTGCCTGATAAACATCACCCGTGCGGCCCCAGTCTTTGAGCTGAACAATGTACTTCTGAATCAATGTTGCGTCAACAACAGAGATTGTATTATCCCCATTAACATCAGCAAGAATCTGCTTGTCAGCCGAAAGTGTTTCAAGCTGAACGACATGTTTCTGAACGAGTGTAGCGTCAACGACTGTAATGTCACCGTCACCGTTTACTTCACCGTAAACAGCATTGCCCGAAGGCTCTGTTGCGGGCTGTGCGGTTGTAGGCTGAGTTGACGGAACAGGCTTTGTTGTAGGTTCTGCTGCAGAACCCTTTGTAACATCAGTAGCCTCAATCTCAACCTTTGTAGGTGTAAGAGTTGTATCCTCCCATGTACCTGCCTTTGTAAGCGAGAATGCCTTTGATGAACCGTTGAGGCTGATAGGTGTACCTGTTCTGCCCGGATACTGCTCGCCGCCTTTTTCAGAGATGATTACTCTTGTGTTGGCTGAAGTTGAAAGGTCAAAATCCGACGCAGCCTGATTTTCATCATCCTCATCAGCTGAAATACTTGATGACTTCGGAACTTCGTAGTAATAGTAACCTGTTGCAGGATCAAGAGTCATTGCTTCGCCCGGCCAGTTTGCATTCTTGTAAACAGTACCCTTGTTTGTGGTTTCATCAAAGATGTAAACCTGGTAAGGTGCTGACCAGCCCTTCTTGTTAGCAGGGTTGAAGAATACATACACTCCCGATTCCTGAGCGGTACTCTTTGCGTACTTATAAACCATTGAAGAAGTCTTTACACCGTCGGTTGCCGTAACTGTGAGATTGATTGTTTCGCCCGGCTTATAATCTGAACCGATGCGGATTGATGTTGTACCCGTAAACTTAACAGGAGTTGAATCATCAAGACAGTAAGTACCCGATGTTGCGTTTTCAAGACTGAGTGTAAGGGTCATTGTGTCGCCCCTGAACGAACCGCTTTCAACAGAGTTTATTGCCTTCGGGGTTGTTGTACCGTTGTAAACAACAGCAACACCCGTGTTGCCGATTGAACCTGTGAGAACGCCGTTTGCAACCGTAAACTCAGCACCTGAAACCGTATCCGTATATTTGCCGTCTGCAAGACCTGTGCCGGAAATACTTACGCTTGCGTTTGTACCTTTACAATTTGAAAGAACGATACCGCTTGTGCCTCTTGCAACATAAGCAATGTCGCCTGAAGAACCGAGCTTTTCAGACTGACCTACAAAAAGGTTGTGGAACTTGTTAATTTCGGAAACAGCTGTGCTCTTGTAAGTTGAATCCGTTGAAATGTTACCCATGAGAGCTGTTCCCGGACGGGCAAAGAAAAGTGCTGTTGAATCTTTTCTTGATGCAACGATTGCCCATGCCTTTACAACATTTTCATCCGAAACATCGGCAGTGTTTGAGAATCCCGATGAACCCGAGCTGCCCTCGTATGTATCGTGGCTTTCTGCCCAGAGAACTGCATTTGACGCTGCAACACCTGATTTGTATTTCGCATTGGTAGCTGTGCTTGCCTTACCCCTTGTGACATTGTAAAGCACTGCGTCGCCCGTTCTGTTGTCAGTAACATTGATATACTTGGTGTATGAGGAGTAGCTTCTGTCTGCACCGCAGTTGTTAAGAATTTCACCGTAGATGTAGAGGTCATCGCCTGTTTTCTGTGTGTAGTAAGAAGAAGCCGAGGTTGTTATATTTTTCCAGTAATCAGACGCATACTCGCCGTCATCCTCTGTTTCAATATGCTTTGCGGCATCAAAACGGAAACCGTCAACACCACAGTCGATGCATTCCTTGAGGAGGTTGATAATGTATCCCTGAACAGCAGTATCGTTTGTTACAAGGTCAGGACACTTTGAAACATGACCCTGAACAACTGCCTGAACCGAACTGTCGTTTGCATCGCCTTTGTATGTACGGGTGTAGGTTTTTCTTTTCTTATAGAACTCAGGCTCGTACTTTTTAACCTGATTGCTCACAGTATCCGGCCTAGCTTCATCGGCATTTGCAATATGGTTTGAAACGATATCGCAGATGATTTTGATGCCGTATTTGTCAGCCTCATCACAAAGTGATTTAAGATCGTCCTTTGTGCCGAGCCATGACTCCTCTGCAATATGGAAGCTGATCGGCTGATAAAGCTTCCACCACTGACCTGTTACATCGCCTGAGGTTGAATAGTCCTTTGGCTGCTGAACGGGAGAAGTCTGAACTGTTGTGTATCCTGCCGCTGCAATTGCGGGAAGGTTTTCTTTGATTGTATTGTAAGACCAGTTGAATGCGTGGAGCATAACACCGTCGCCGACCTTATCACGAAGGGTACTGTCAGCAGATGCAGTCTGTGCGGAATCAACCTCGGCAGCATTTACGGAGGTAATTGCCGCAAAAGAAGATGTCAGAAGCGCAGACGCAACAACAAGACTTGCAATCTTTTTTGCTTTCTTCATAGGGAAAACATCCTTTCATAAAATTCTCGATTTCATTATAACAAATTTCACCAAAAAAGTATATACTTTATGTTACAAATTCGAGGGCTGTTTTTTGTGCAGATTACACGGTTGTAAAATTTTTTTAACAATAATTTTGCACCAAAAAGCATTATATTTAACCTTTTCTGACTCTGTATGAACTTTACTTCTTTAAAAGAATATTAGTGATGCAAATTTGATTTTCTTTTTACACGATATTGATTGACATTTTTGTGCATTTAGAATATAATCAAAGAGCAGTTGTCCCCTGATGCTTATGTGACGGGTGACATTTCGGAAAATTTAAATTGTATTGCGTGCAATCGCTTTTAAGCGGTTAATAAGGAATTTGTGTAAAGAAAAAGGACGGGGCGACACAGCCGTCTTATTTTTCTGTTCAAAAATTCTGAGCATCATGGTTATGTCTTTGCAGAAACGGCAGAGCGGACTGTGTTCGCCTGCATTTTTCAGGCTGACACAATCCGCTTTATTTTTTACGGATTTTACTGTTATCACAACGGAACAGGGGTGCATAAATGGAACAGACATCAAAGAAAACAATAGTTTCACTCAAGGATATTTTCATCAAATTTGACGGTGAGGTAATTCTTAACCACATCAACCTTGATATAAATGAAAAGGAATTTGTAACTATTCTCGGTCCGTCAGGCTGCGGTAAAACCACAACCCTGCGCATCATCGGCGGTTTTGTTGAACCCGACAGCGGCGATGTCATTTTCGGCGGCAAAAGAATTAACGGAACTCCTCCGAATAAAAGAAATGTAAACACGGTATTCCAGAAATATTCTTTGTTTCCCCACCTCAATGTTTTTGATAATGTGGCTTTCGGACTCAAGCTTAAAAAGATGCCGAAAGATGAAATAAAAAAGCGTGTAACCGATATGCTTGCAACCGTTGACCTCAAGGGTTATGAAAAGCGTTCCGTTGCAAAGCTTTCGGGCGGTCAGCAGCAGCGTGTTGCAATTGCAAGAGCGCTTGTGTGCGATCCCGAAATCATTCTGCTTGACGAGCCTCTCGGTGCTCTTGACCTTAAACTGCGTAAGAGTATGCAGCTTGAGCTTAAGGAGATTCAGCAGAAAACTCAGAAAACATTTATATATGTTACTCACGATCAGGAAGAGGCCCTGACCATGAGCGACCGTGTTGTTGTTATGAACAACGGTGTAATCGAGCAGATTGGTTCTCCCGAGGATATATACAACGAGCCTGTGAACGCATTTGTTGCAGACTTTATCGGTGAGGCAAATATTCTCAACGGAATTATGCTTGATGACTGCAGAATTCAAATTCTCGGCAAAGAGCTTGAATGTGTTGACAAGGGATTCGGCAGGAATACTCCTGTTGATGTTGTCATCCGTCCCGAGGATATTGAAGTTACCTCTCCCGAGGACGGTCAGCTTGTCGGAACTGTTGAGAACACAACCTTCAAGGGCGTTCACTATGAGATGAGCGTAAGATGCGGAAAGTGTGAAATTCTTATCCACTCCACCGAATCGGCTGAAATCGGAAGCAAAATCGGTATGAGGGTTATCCCGTTCAACATTCAGATTATGAACAAGCTTCTTCCGTTTTACGATAATGTTATTGAGACAACCGTTACATACTCGAATCAGAATGACAATTCCTTTGAATTTGAGCTTGAGGGCGAAACCGTTACCGTTCCCGATAAATACTATGAAGAAGGTACAAAGCTAAAAATCACTCTGCCGCCCG